>Ga0182027_10000165_pt1 | contig 106847 bp, 84 predicted proteins | sample 712E1DmetaG_FD_121300 | JGI IMG/M metagenome (GOLD analysis project Ga0182027, IMG submission 121300) | Permafrost microbial communities from Stordalen Mire, Sweden - 712E1D metaG (Illumina Assembly) | ecosystem: Environmental > Terrestrial > Soil > Wetlands > Permafrost | place: Sweden...
CTGTAATCGCCAATGAGCCGCTTTGCCGGTTTGGGGATCGCCGCTTTTGACAACTCCTGGTCCTGCCCGCTCGCGCATAGGGTGCTGAAACCGACCAGCAGCATCATCGCCAGCCGGATGTAAGTCTTCGAATACTCAAAACGAATTCTCATATAAGTCCTTTCATCTGTTCCCGCAGTCAAACTTCATTAAAATATTACGAGTCGCTGAAGAAACGCGTCGTCCCTGGTACGCGCAGCGTCAGTCTGTCACGTTAAAGCTCTTTACACTCGTGGCTGTCCCCCCCGCAGTGGTGATCGAGATTGCTCCCGTGGTTGCGTCGGTGGGAACGGTCACGGTCACCTTCTTGTCGGAGTCCACAGTGAACTCAGACGCGGCCACACCGTTAAAGCTCACCGCGGTAGTCTGCATGAGGCTGACCCCGGTGATCTGCACTTGCGTTCCCACTCGGCCTTTGCCCGGTCTGAAGCTCTTAAGCTGCGGCGTCACAAAAAATTTGCCGCTGCTGAGCGTGCCGCTGAGCGTGGTGACGGCCAGGGCGCCTGTAGTCGCACCAGAGGGAACCTTGGTCGTAATCTCAGTCGCCGAGACGACTTTGTAGGCCGCAGCTGTGCCGTTAAAGCTAACCTTGCTGGTGCCCGTCAAGTTGTTTCCCAGGATCGTCACAGCGGCGCCCACCAAACCCATGCCTGGACGGGTTTGCACGAACGGAGCCAAGCCCATCGACAGACTGAACGCTGTGCCATAGCCGGCGGTCCCACCCGCCCAACTCGTCCCGTAGAAAGTGCCGTTGGTGGCTTGCGTCAGCCCTGAGTCCGCGCCGCAGCCGTCGGTGTAGTCGAAGTTATGGATAGTGGTCAGCGCGCCCCCGGGGGTGACTTCATAGATGGTGCCACAGTCGTAGTTACTGGATACCTGAGTTGTCCCGTAAAAGTTCCCATCGGTGCTTTGTGCCAGTCCCTCTGAGTATGGCATGGCGCCGTCAGTCCAGTTGAAGCTCTGCAGTGTGGTCAGCGTGCCTGCGGGCGTCATTTCGAAAACCGTGCCATAGCCGTCGGCTCCGCCCTCCCAAGTGGTTCCGTAGAAGTTCCCATTGTTGGCGACCAAGCTTGCGTTCGGGGTGGCGCCGTCGGTGTAGTCAAAGCTGTGCAGCGTGGTTAGCTTGCCTGTGGACGTGATCTCGAAGACCGTGCCATAGTTATTCGTTCCGCCATTGTCGGTCGTCCCATAGAAGTTTCCGTTCGTGGCTTGCACCAAGCTCGCATTCGGGAAGGCGCCATCCGTGGAACTGAAACTGTGCAGCGTGGTCAGCGTGCCCGTGGGCGTGATTTTGAAAACAGTTCCATAGTCATTGGCCCCGCCTTCGTAAGTTGTCCCGTAGAAGTTCCCGTCCGTACCCTGCACCAGCCCTGCCCACGGGTGGGTTCCGTTGGAGGAGCTGAAGCTATACAACGTAGTCACCGAGGCCGCCGAGGTGATTTCGAAAACCGTGCCCTGGCCGTTGGCCCCCCCACTGTAAGTTGTTCCATAAAAGTTTCCGTTGGAAGCCTGCACCGGGCTTGCGTTCGGGAAGGCGCCGTCACTGGATTCGAAACTGTGCAGTGGGGTAACTGTTCCCGAGTCGATTACAAAAACAATGCCATAACCGTGACCGCCGGCCCAGGTTGTCCCGTAGAGATTCCCGTCAGTAGCTTGCACCAGCGCCCCGTTCGGGTTGGCACCCTCGGTGTAATTGAAGGTGAATATATTGGTGAAGGTCTGCGCGGGTGAGGTAATTGCCGTTGCTGCAAAAAGTACAAAAAAGATGCATACCTTAGTTAGTAAGCCGTATTTCTCCATGTTGCTGCCCTTTCCGGTCTCGTGTCGGTTGTGAAGATAAGTAACTCAAAGAGTCCAGGATTGGTTTAAAGACACGCTATCTTATGGATCCTTTCACGCACAATCTTCATGATTGATGGTCGCACTACAACTCCCGAAAGCATCACACTTCAACCTGCGTATTGTGGTTGCCTTCGACGACGTGAAATCTCGTAGGTCTCACGATTCCCTTGCGGGAAGGCTCATACGAGTCGACTCGCCTCATGGGAGGTGGAGCGTGTTCTCGGGGAGGCGAGAGAAGCCGCGCCCCGATTGTACTCCCGGCCAATTGAGGCCCAAGAAAAATCGCGGGAAACACGCTGTCCATGTGCAGGGATTTGCCCAAAAGTGCAATATCATCGTCCCGGGCGTCGACTGCCGGGCTCCGTCCGCAGGAATTGGGAGGGCGGGTAACTCAAAATCAAGAATTACCTGGGGCACGGCGAGAACCCTGTAGTTCTTGTTGCGACTGAGTCGCAATAGTAGCGGCGAGGACGAATCACTGAAGCCGCCGTTTTGCGCATTCGCCTTAGGGGCTGTCTTCTGCGCGTTTCGCGGGCGCGTGATGCGCTCGGCCGGCCTAACGATCCTGCATCGCACACGGCGGTGTGACTCGGGTCACAGCTTTGTATGTCAACAACCCAGCATTATGAAAATGCAATTCAAGTTCATTTCGATTGTAGGCGGATTGTTTTGGCCTCCTAGCCTACGACTGAGTTGCACATAGAGACAGGACAGTCGGGCACACCGCTGAACATCACCACCTCGCATGAAAACGGGAGATCACCTTTCCAATCCTCGAGAAGCGTTGACCGGACACTCAAGCCCATATCGCGCTGATTCGCAGCAATCACTTTGAGCCGTATATCTAAGTGGACGTCACACCGTTCTATAAGAAGAAAAGCTGATCATGCTTAATTTGGATGTGTGGGATGAAGCCCCTGCGCCGCGGCGACCGCAACCAGTATTTGCACCGGACAAGCCATGCTTATCGCGCCGCGATCCGCCGTAAACTGGACGCCTTCCACGTCCATGTTCAGTTGGGATGCATTGCGCAGGGGCTGCTGCAACACCTGGCGATCAACCACACCGCCGAGGTGTGGCGCTGCTTCCGAAGCTGGCTCCGCACCATGAACCCGGCGCTTCCGCCTTCCGAACTGGTGGCCGCAAAACGCACTGCGTTCTGGCATCCCAGGATTTTTCGCATCTTCGCAAATCGACCCAACCCTCAAGAAAATCCTCAACCTATACCAACAAACCGATATTCACTCTGATTCAGGACAAATGGCTGCGTGAAAAACGCAGCGAACTCAGCACTATCCAGCACCTATTTCTGCCGGTAGAAAACTAACGTGGAACTCGGCGCGTCCGCCAGTTGAATCTGGAGATATTGTAATTCGCTGCCCTTCATTTCCTTCGTGGCAGCCATCTCATAGGTGAACCGAACTTCCACTTGATAGGTCGCATTGGGATTCAGGTGTCGAAGACGCAATTCCATCGCCGTGAACGGACTCTTGGGTCGACGCAAGACAAGAACAAGACCATCTTTCTGCTCTGGACGATCCCATTGCCAAGCTGTCCAGGTTTCCTCTCCCAGACTGTAGGGCAGCAACGGATAAAAGTCGCCATAGAGATACGGTTGAACCTCGCGATATTCACCGAGAGCCTGCTTGATCCACGCAACCCACGCGTCGTCGTTCACCCCCGTTGCTCCCGGGGTCACTCCATATCCGGCGTCGTAGGCAAGACGCATCAGATAGAGATTCTCTGGCGTACTGTAAGATCCCGGCTTTATCCATGGCGTATTGTTAGCTTCAAATCCTGCAGTGTACGTTTCAAATCCCATGTTCTCCGGAACCCAATACGCCAGCGCCTGCGTCTGTGCCTGCTCTGCCATGGTGTCCTGGAATCCGTGATCGGTACGCCAGACAGAGAAGCTGCGTGACATCATCTCGATATCGAGGCGGCGACCGCCACTCGCGCAATTATCGATATGCAGGCCGGGATGGCGCGCCAGCAGGTCATCCCACATTTTGTAGAGTCCTTCAATGTCGCCGATTTCAGTCATGCCGATGCGATTCGGTGAATCCGACGCCCTCCAATACGGCTCCGGCATAATGTTGAAGTCCTGCCGGTACCATGTCATCCCAAACTGACTGATGAAGCCGGAGACCATACCAGTAATTCCCTTGCGTGCCGCTGGGTTGCCGAGATTGGCCAACAACGGATACTGATCTGACGATGGATTGTTATGGAGGAACCAGTCAGGATGCTCTCGCGCAATCTTCTTGCCCGGCATGGTCGTTTCCGGTTCAATCCACAGCGAAAAACCAACGCCATCGGCTTTCAGAGCATCGCCCAGCGGCTGGATGCCGCTCGGATAATAGCGAGTGCTGGGAAACCAGTCGCCACGATTCTTCCACCATGGATTGGTCGGATCCGTTTCGGCCCCTACGGAGTCGCCATACCAGCCAGCATCGACGGCATACACCTCTACCGGAATTTTATGCTCCTGCACCCACTGGATATAGGCGAGCTTGTCAGCAATCGGTTCCGAGCCCCAACTACCAAACAGAATCGGCCCTCGCATGGGCTTACCGTTGTCTTGGGGCGTGTAGTGCGCTAACAGAAGACGGCGCCAGGTGTTTTGCGCATCCTGCCAGTTGCCGCCGCTCCAGCGCATCAGCACGATGCGCGGTGTACGAATTTCCTCACCAGGGTGTAGCAGAAGATGTGTCTGCTTCATGCCGCTCGTCATGAGGATGGTCTTTCCATCGGCTGCATCATGAAAATCTGCATTCCAGTTGCCGGTCCAGCCGATGGCTCCAATCAATCCGTTGTCGCCAGTTTGCAGATTAAAAAAAGGCAGCGTATTTGTGTTGGAAGAGTCCCCATCGAGCGATTCGAGATGAGCGTTTTCTCCCGGGCCGAAATTTTCCTGCAGCGGTTCAAAATCAGTCGCAGACGCATCGCTTCCACGAGCATGGCGGAGCACACAATCGCCAGCTGCAGCTGGAATGGACCAATCCAACGGCAGGATGTTTTCAATGATGGGCGTATCGGATGCACCATCGTTGCGAAACCGAATGACCCAATCCACGACACCGGGGAAATCCGGATAGATGCGAACATCGCCCATCACTTTCAGGTGGGTAACGGGATCCGTATAGGTGGTTCGATGAATCTCGCCTTTTCCATCTGCTACGTCTTCGTGTGAGATCTTCCAAATTGCGAGGAACTGCGCGGATGGCTTGCCCCCATAGATGAACGAAAAAGGAACATGCTCTGACTTCCAAAGATCCGGGGATGTCAGTCCGGGTGCTATGGTCTGACTCAAGGCCCCAAGGGTGCTACCGACCAGGGAAAAGACCATTAGCAGACATTGCGCGACACGTCCGGTTTGGAGCGCTTGGATCATCGAGCAAGCCGGAGGACGTGCTCGTTTCCTCCAAATGGATTTGAAACCTAACTTCTGAATAATTCTTGGATGCATAAAAGCCTCGTATAAGAAGAATCGGGCCGGAATTCCCTCGATAACAGCACAAATTTTACACCTACCCCTTCCTGTAGCTTCTTTGTAGCTTTCGTGTAGCTTTCTTAGCTCTCTGGCGGATCAAGAGCTGAACGTAGTCTTCCTCTTTGGGCACGTTCAACGTGCACCCACCAAACACCGACGATGATTCACGATTGGCAAACAAGTTCGCCCGATCAGGCTTAACTGGTTGTCTCAAAATTGGGGTCCACTCCAGTCAATGCTGAGTGTAACTTCTCCGACAGTCACGATGAGCACGATGTTGTCGGCATTAGGGATCATTATTTATTCGGCATCTGGCTTGCCCAAAGGAGATCCCCAAATGACACACAGACATCAACGAGGTTGGTTAAAGAAAGAAAAACGCAGTCAAGGTGAAACTTGGGTGTTGTTCTTTCGTACGGTTCGGAAATCCGACGGTAAGCGAGTGCAGAACAAGATTCCAATTGGCCTTGTCAAAGACTTCTCCAGCAAAAGCTGTGCATGGGAAGAGGTCGAAAGACAGCACCTCCACATCAACCAGGTGGATTTCCGCGGATGCGTAACGTTTGCGGACCTGGCACATCACTATGCAGAACATGAGCTCGTCGAACCCACCGAATCCATCCATCCGAAAGCACACACGACAATCCGAGCTTACGAGCGAGCACTCCGCAATCGATTGCTGGCACGCTGGGGGAACCGAGTCGCGCTCAGCGTCGAACCGCTGGAGGTCGAGCAATGGTTGACGTCCTTGAAAGGGCAGGAGGGTCTTGCCAATCCAACGCTCGACAAGATGCGCCGTGTTATGTCGCTGGTCTACAGGCACAGCCAACGTTACGGGCTGATTCCTCGAAATCAGGAGTCCAACCCGATGCGATTCGTCCGTTGCAAGACCACCAGCGAGTACGAAGCGATGATTCTCACCCCTGAACAGGCATACGCAATATTGCTTAACCTACGAGAGCCGGTACGTACTCTAACGCTCTTAGCCGCTGGCACAGGTCTGCGTATCTCAGAGTGCCTCGGGCTGCAATGGCAAGACGTGAGTTTTGCTGACGCCGTCATCCAGGTGCGCCGCACATGGACATGCGGCCAAGTGGGCTGGCCGAAAAGCAAAGCCTCGAAAGCCCCGGTGCCGATGCATCCTTTGCTAGCCGAATTCATGTTTCGCTGGAAACGGAAGACGCCCTATTCTCAGCCGGGGGATTGGGTGTTTCCCTCGTTCAAGCTCAAGGGCCAGCAACCGCGTGTGGCTAACATGCTGGTGGAAGATTATCTGCGGCCAGCGGCAGTGAAGGTGGGCATTCTTTCATCGCACCGAGACGACAAAGGCAGACTGGTAGATGATGATCCGCGGCGATTTGGCTTCCATAATCTGCGTCACAGCCTGGCATCGTTTCTGGTCCGCATTAGAACTGACCCAAAAACGGTACAGACTTTGCTTCGCCACAGTGATGTTAAATTGACCCTGCAGTGTTATACCCACAGTGTCAGCGAGGATCGCATGGCTGCGGCAGGGGCAATGCTGACTGCGATTTTCAGCCACGCCGCAGACAGAAGCGGACTGAAAGCGGACTGAGCGCGGGGCAATTCGAGTTTAAGTCCTTCACCATCATCGTAGCCAGGGACCGAACCGGATCTCGCCGAAAAATAGCGGACTGAGAGCGGACTGGAAGGGCAAGACTCAATTTCGCTAAGCCCTTTGGAATGATGGTGGCCAGGGACGGAGTTGAACCGCCGACGCCAGCCTTTTCAGGGTCAAAATTAACAGTGATTGCAAGTACTTAGAGGTGCCTCCCGGCGCTGTAAGTTACTGAAAGTCATTGCAGGAAAAGCCGACTGCCGGTAAAAGTGCCGGTGACTTTTGTTCGTCTTTTGTTTGCCTTGTGTTCTTCTTGGAAAGCAGTCCGCGCCCGATTGCATTACAGGCGTGCGAATCTCGAATTCAAGAGGTCCCAGGTCAAGGGATCCTTGCCATGTTTCTGTCCTATACTCCGCCGTCGCAGAAGCTACTTCCGAGCTTCGCATTTGTTTATCCATTCTAGCAAGCTTGCCGCTAACGGAGGTCGCCTCCACGCCATCTCCTTCCTGTCCGAATAGAGATAGCGATCGCTCTCACTGTGGCGATGGCACTGTGGCGCACTTTCGTGATGCTCGTCTGTTTTCCCAGACCGTAATCAGTAATGTGCTGCCAAAGATCAAAACTCCGCCAATGATCGCCAGTGAAGTTAATTTCTCCTTTAGCCAGATGGCCGCGATCGGAATCCCAAAAAACGTAATCAAATAGTTCGACAGCGCGGCCTGAATCGCATCGAGCTGTTTGAGAGCCTTAAGAAAAAGAACCATGGACAGATAATTATGGAAAAAGGTTAGCAAGACTAGTCCAATCCATGTTCTGAGCGACAAATGAGGAATGTTTGCGAACACTCCAGGTTCCTGGGCAACAGTCAACGGAGTCATGATCACAAACATAGCCAGATAAGTGAAAAATAACATCTCTGTCGGCGAGTAGCGTTCCAATATCTTCTTGCCATAAGAGTTGTAGAAGGCACTCCCCAGAGTACCTAAGAAAATCAGCACATTCCCGTACAGATAGCCCTTGCCAAAGTTCAGAGTTCGGAAATCGATATCGGAGCACATTACAACGCCGATTATTGCCAGACCGAAACTGAGCCACCGGATAGGTGTCATTTTTTCATGCAGAAAGAGAAATGCCAGAAACGCGGTGGACACCGGCAGGGTCAACATGAGCAAAGCGGCATTACTAGCGAGCGACATGCGAGTGCCCCAGGTGATAAGCACTTGTCCTGGAAACACCCCAACTACGGCGAGTAATAGGAAAATCAGAATGTCGCTGCTTCGCCTGTCGGTTTTCTTGGCACCTTTCGCCTCCAACCTGATAAGCGGGTAAAGCATTATCGTGGCCAGCGTCATTGGACCCCAGACAGTGAACAGAGAGCCGACCTGATCCTGAACCAATTTGATACACGTAAACTGCAATGCCCACATGAAATTGCAGCTGAATAGAAGTAGCCAGGAGCGCATGGGGTTCTTCATATTAACATTTCACTTAGCGCTTTGTGGGTTTGCTCCAACGTGGCGTCGATGTCTTCTGTGGTGTGGGCAAAGGAAATGGAACATTGCTTTGCGGCAACTGGGAAGAAGTAAGTGCCAAGCTTGATCAAGTTCTTACGTAGCTCTTCATCAAAACCGAAATCGTGGTGGCTGGCCAAGTCGTGCCAATCTCTTGGGCAATGATCCATGAAGTAGATACAGAACGCAGAACCTTGCCTCGCGACGACTCCCTGAAAACCCAGGGCACGGAAGATTTCCTCCAAACCTTCCTTCATCTTTTGTCCTAACGATTCCACATGCCGATAGACTTCTCCACCATTCATCAGCAGACGCTCGATTGTGGCAATGGCGGCTGCGGTAGGAACTGGGTGCGCATTGTACGTACCGGCCAAAAGCACCCGTTTCGAAGGGTCGGGATGGACAAACCAATCCATCAACTCCTTCTTGCCCCCGAGTGCGGCGATTGGGTAGCCATTAGCCATAGCCTTGCCGAAAGTGACTAAGTCGGGCTTCACGCCGGCAATCTTTGCATAGCCGCCGATCCCGTGGCGGAACCCAGTTTTCACTTCATCAATAATGAGGACAAAGCCCCACCGATCAGCTAATCGCCGCAGTCCTTGCAGAAATCCAGTTGCAGGCTTGATGATCCCGATATTTTGCAGAATCGGCTCCGTGATGAGAGCCGCTATAGGATACTTATTGCAGACATACTCTACGGACTCAAGATCGTTGAAGTTAATAGGGTGAACAAGTTGTTGATGCGCGCACGGGATTCCCGAACTAATCGGAATATAAGGGTATTCACCGGGAGAAAGCCTTGGCCCGATCACGTCAAGCGGTGTCATTAAATTACAAGAGACGTCGTCATGCCACCCGTTGTAGCCACCCTGCATGACAACGATGTGATCCCTGCCCGTGACCGCGCGAGCTAAACGAATCGCCTGGTAGGTAGCTTCGCTGCCAGTATTTAAGAATTGCACCGATTCCACGGCTGGTATATGCCGACAGACAAGTTCCGCCAGTTGCCCCTCCAACTCTGTTGTTCCGGAGCCGTAAAGGCTAGCCTTGTTCCGCAGCACGGAAATGACTGCGTCAGTGACGTAGGGATCGTTGTGTCCTAGGAAGTGCGGAGCAAACGCTGCATGATAGTCAATGTACTGGTTTCCATCTGCGTCCCAGATGTACGCACCTTGACCTTTGGCGAAGACGATCTCCGGTTGGACGGCCCGGTTCACCGAGACGACGCCGCCGGGTATGAAGCGCCGATTGTGATTTAGAATTTGGGCGGACTTTGGATAAGCGGCAGAGCAGTCCGTGTTCATTGCGACCTCGTGACAAGATTCATCCGGAGTCAGTGGGCTAGCGGAAGCAACCTGGGCGTCGAGAACCTTACCACTTTTATGAACAGTCATCATTAGTGCTCCTGGGCAAGCTTCTCCAGCGGAGGCAGGGCGTCCCCTTCGTGGGAACTGTCGGAGAACTGCCGCAATCGCTGCTGGAGTCTTAGCCAATATTCATATTCCGCATCCCATCTCCCCAATGCCGAGTCAAGCCGGTAGGGAGAATATTCCTCCAACCACTCCGCACGGTAAAGTGGGCGCAGCTCCGTAATCGCATCCATCAAGTCGACGATGCGGGAATGGTCCTGGTGCACGACCTGGGATTCCCACTCGTTCCACCACTTGTCGGCATCTGGACGCGTCGTACCGAGTCGTCCCCACAGTTCGATAAGTTCTGGAGGCGTTTGGAATTTTTGCCCGGCATAGTCGAGCAGCCGAGCACCGACCAAAAGACTATTTAGCGTCGTGGGATCGGCCCCCAAAGCCAGAGCATGATACAGATGACTCTCAGCTTCTTCAGCCAAAAGGCGCGTCTGCCGCAAAGGTCCCAGATTTTGCGTCAAGCCCTTTAAGTAAGTTGGGGAAAATGGATCCTCCCACAAGACAAACTGCGTGAACTCATCTCCCAGCACTTTTTGAAGGTCAGTTTCGGCTTCGGACATATTGCTAAGGGCCGCGGCGATATCGGGAGCGATGGTTGCGGGGTACATCACATGTGCGTAGTCAGAAAAAAAATTGGCGCGGTCCATGGGGGCGGATTGCCATGGCGCCGCCGCTCCATAAGCCAAACCTGGGAAGGACATGCGAAAGAGCAATTGCGCGTCGTCAGCCCAGACGGTATTGACCAAGCCCAGCGCGCCGGAACGCCGGCCGGCAGCCAGGAAGGTGTCGATATTGTCAAAGGTCGTTTTGTAATCGGGGGCAATGTTGTCGTAGCTCATTACCCCCGGCTCTACTATGTGAGGAACATGGTTGGCAATTAATGGTGCAAGCCAGCGCTTGTAGGTTGGATCTTCTGAGGTGTAGTACCAAGCGGCAGCAATCAATCCAGGAGGAAGATCGGGAATCATCTGAGGATATTTCACCATGATGTCGCCGAACGCCATGACATGTTTGCCACGTTCTTGAAATAGGCGCGTGACCGCTGTGAGTTGCTTGACAAACAACGCCGTTGGCGTTGCGGCCGTGCCAGACGCCCGAGCCGCTTGCTCGATTTGAAACGTCTCATCGAGCCCAATGTGGACGAACGGACTGGGAAATAGATCTGCCAACTGGTTGACCCAGTCGGTCAGAAGAGGCATCACCTTTGGATTACTGGGGTCGAATTCGGTTCCGTGCGGCTCATCGGACAACTCTGAATATTGTTCTACCCGAAACAGATCGTGCTGGTGAGCGTATAGGTCCAGATTAGGAATTACATCAATGTGGCGTTGGCGACCATAAGCGACAATTCGTCGCACCTCATCTTGCGTCAGGCGGCCATCTGGATTGAGGAGTGGGTAGCCCCGCAACTCAATGCTGTCTTCCGTGTAAAGGTAGTATTGGTTAGACTTCCAGCGCGCCAGAAAGTCAAGCTGCCGCTTGATTTCATCCTCCTTGGGTAAGGGGCCATGGCTTATGTCGATCATGGTTCCGCGGTACGCCAGCGATGGCCAGTCATGAACTTCCACCTCCGGGAGCACCGCATCGGCCGCATCTCCTTCGACCAACTGGCACAGAGTTTGTACTCCGTAGAACAAGCCGGCCGATGATACCGCTTGGACTTCAGCTTTATCGGGAGTGACCTTCAAACTGTAGGCTTCGCGAGACGTCGGCCCGGGATGTTCCCCGGGAAGCGGTAACGCGCCAACCTCTCCGGTCCGTTTAAGGACAATCAACGTGCTCCCAGTCTCGCCCTGTGAAACGCGAACTGGTTCCTTTGCAGCATCGGAAAGGCATTTTGACAACTGTCCCGCAGCGAAGCGATCCTCAATGGTAGGATCCGCTGTTAACCGGATACCGAGCCCTCGGATTCGAACTCGATGTGGCCCATAACGTATCTGTTGAGGTTGAGGCAGGAGCGCATTATGTCCTTCGCTTGCCCATGCTGCATCGAGAAAAAGGCCAACTAAAACCAGCGTACAAAATGACCGCACAAGAGCTCGCGTTCCTAAGTCGGTACAGACCTTGTGCCTTTTTCTTGGAGCTCTGATGACGACCATAAAATTAGGTGCCTCGCTTCACCTGGATCAGGACGACTCCATGCTGCGGAACAATCGCGCTGTAGTTTTCCTGGAATGCCCCGAGATCTTTCTTTGCCCAGAGGTCCCGCAAAACGGCCGAGTTACCAAGACCAAGATCGCGAAAGTTCACGGTCACCGGCATTGCTCCCCATCCGCGATTAAATAGGCCCACCGCGGTGCTTCCATCTTTCAGAGGCTTCATCCAAACCTCTAAGGGCCCTTCTTGCTTGATCCGGTGACCCTGGATGCCGAGCGGGTCCTGGTCAATCGCGATGATCTCCGGGTTTGTGAGAATAGCCCGCGTCTCATCATCCATGGCGGCTAGATTGTTGCCGGTAATAAGCGGAGCCGCCAGGATGCACCACAAAGTCATGTGTGTCCGATACTCGTCGGTTGTCATCCCTCCGTTACCCACTTCCAGCATGTCGGGGTCGTTCCAGTGCCCCGGCCCGGCGAACTGCTCAAGACCGCTCTGCCCGAACCCAAGTTCCGCCATCGTGTAATAGTCGTCGCGAATATCATCATCTGTACGCCACAGATTGCCACTCACGGAGGCACCCCACTGCCAGCCTTTCTGCATCCCGTATTGGCAAAGGGCAAAGACTATAGGCCGACCGGTTCCTTTGAGCGCATCACCCATTTTCTTGTACGCAGCAACCTGATCGCCCATTCCGTCATAACTGCACAAGTCATACTTCAAATAGTCCATTCCCCAGTCGGCATAAGTTCGGGCATCCTGCTCTTCATGACCATAACTTCCCGCATAACCCTCGCAGGTTTTCGGACCAGGCGACGAATAGATTCCAATCTTCAGGCCTTTACTATGAACATAGTCGGCCAGCGCTTTCATGTTAGGAAACTTTGCATTGGGACGAATGTATCCTGCAGCGTCCCGAGTTCCTTGCCAGCAATCGTCGATGAGGATGTATACATATCCAACGGACTTCATTCCGCTGGTAACGATGGCATCAGCCTGCGCCCGCACCACCGCGTCGCTCACTTCGCATGCAAAATGATTCCAGCTGTTCCATCCCATAGGCGGTGTGCGGGCCAGCATAGAATCCTGTGCTCGGGCAATCCCGCTCCACGGCAACAGGATGAGACAACTCAGCAGGATGCAAGAACCGTAAAAGGTTATTTTCATTCTCATTCCTTATGCGAACACAGCGGTTTGCTGGACGCTGTTCGTATTGCTACCCCAGTGATGGGGTTGTGGCAAACTTCTTTAAGCTTTAAGGAAAATTCTCCGTTTGTACATCCAGAACAGGATGCACCATTCAACCGCAAGAACCATGACCTGTTGGAAGAGCATTTTGGCAGTGGGCAAGAACCGCGCGACTTCCCGAGTAAAAACGTCGATGATTACATCAAGGTGAACCAGACTGGTGAACACGTAAATGAAAATGGCATTCATCCCGATGACGGTCAAAGGAAACGCCCATTTCCGATATCCGCGGATGTCAATAACCCAATAAAAAACCAGAAGCATGAGGCACGCACAACCAGCAGACATAAGGCCGTACGAAGCCGTCCACATCTTCATGACCACTGGCACAACAAAGCTTGTTCCATAACCAATCGCCAAGCACCCAAGTCCTATACCGCCGATGAACGTGGCCTTAGCTTTCTTCGACCGCGCGCTCATGAGTAGTTCGCCAATTAGCAAGCCGAGCAGCGTGGTTGAGATGGTGGGAATCGTGCTGAGCACCGTCCCCCAGCTTTCCTCTGCATAAGGCCAGCGGTCCCAATGAGTCTGACCGAGCAATGCAATATCTACCCAGTGAACTAGGTTGTGGTTGAGCGTATAGCTGCCCGCCGCTATGCCCGGAGCCCGGATGAATGCTAAGACAAGCGCATACGCAGCAAGGATTGCAGCGCCAAGCCCTGCCTGAAATCTCCACGACTTGCGGGCTACCAAAACAGCCACGAAATAAGCAATCGCAATGGGCTGCAAGGCGCTGCTCAATTCGATCAAGTAAGGTGAACCAAGCAAAACCGATTCGCGCACCGACCCTAACAAGAAAAGCACGAGCGCTCGCTTTGCCGCATGCGCCAATTGTTGTTGATAAGTTTGTGTAAGGGATCGCTTGGCAATCGACAGAGGTACGGAGACTCCGACCATCAGCATGAAGGACGGCCAAATACAGTCGTAAAAGCGCAGTCCCTGCCAAGGACTGTGGTTGACCTCGTAAACGACAGCCTCGATGACTCGATTGTGCCCCAGGGATGCTAAGCCCGCCATCAACCCCTCGCCACCGATGATCCAGAGCATCACGAAACCGCGGAAGGCGTCGAGCGAACCTAAACGCTCAGGAGCGGCAGGGACAGGTATTCGCCTCTCAGGCCCAGCAACTGGAGAGCTCTTTGCCTCTATAACCGGAGCGGAGGTGAGGTTTGCCATTACTTTTTCCAGTCAGGGCGCGCAATTGCTGGCGGCGATCTGACTTCCCAATTCCTCACGAACCGATTCCAACAAGCCTGCATTTCTGGTCCAGTGGGTCCAGTCAGGTGCGACCCTTTCGGCCTCAGCCAATGCAAATTCAGCCTGGCCACATTTCTTGAGCAACTGCACATATTCGTAGTCTTCGACCCCATCCCGCAAATATTTGAGCCGCATAGACGGAGCCACACCTTTGAGCCCCGCAGGGCCGCCTGGATAGACGAGTACGCCTTCTCCGGGGTACTCCGGCTCCTGTTTGCCTTGTGGGTTCTTCCATGGGTCTGCAGACCAGTCGTCTACGCTCCAATAGAGGAGTCCGGTTAGTCCCAGACTCTGGCTGATAAAACCTGCCTGGATGCGGTAGTTGATAGGCAGGAAATCCAGTTCCCACTTCGGGGAGTAGGAGTCTTGCACCAGGTCGTTATACGACCATGCTTTGTCCCCCTTTTGCAGGACGTAGGTCACTCGCGGAGGTGAAAAGGACTGAGCGTCGTCATAGGCGAGCGGGAGCATTGTCCAGATATCGACGGCGGATCGGCCGGTCCCCAAGCCGTCATCGTAGAGCTGGGGCACCGGTTCCTGAGTTACCAGGTTATCGACGCCGGCTTGATGCAAGTTCTGTGCCCATGCGATCATCGAAAGGTAAAATGCCGGGCTCGTGCAGCTACTCTCCGGGTCGGCGGTTTCGTCATACAAGTACAAATCAGGCTGGTGGGTCGCCTTGGCGCTTTCTATCTCTGTAAGGGAAGGAGGCTCGGACAGATCGCACTGGCCATAGGAAACTCCACTGAAGAAGCCGAGGTCCGTAGCATTGAGGCCATAAACATTCATCCACCTCTTTTCGTTCGCCGGATCGACAGTGTCCGGCATTATCCTGTTCCTGAGGAGTTCTTTGTTAACTCCCTGCACTGGCGTCCCACCGCCGTTGAAACTTGACTTAAGGGAGGGTTCGAGCGGCAGGGTGAATCCCCACACCTTCATACAAATCTGGCCGATGACAACTCCCTGATCGCTGGTTACGGTATAGGTGCCCCGGTATCGGCCCGCCGTTGTGCCCCGCGGTACAAAAACATCGACCCAGAAGACTGCGTTGTGACCGGCAGCGAGGTCGAGTGGAACTGCTCTGAATTCGGCTTCTACCGGCGGCTTACCTGTAGCAGGATCAAGAAACGGAATGAGTGCATCAGGGAACGTCCGAACCTTGGTGATCGGAAGATTAGGCGGGCCGTTGTATGTGGGGCTGTGTCGCTTCACCGTTAGGTAAAACTCCCGATAGAGGATCAAGTTTGCTGCAGAAATTGCTGCGCCGTGCGAGCCCACCAACTTGGAAACTGAAAAGTTGACGTTAGTGAGCCTTCGGCCGGGCGCCTGAATCGCGACCTGAAACGATTGGAATTCCCCTCGGGCCGCATGGATCACTACGTTGGTTCTGCTACCCGGCGCATCGGTTGGACCGACCCGGTGCAATGAACTTGGAACAACCCACACGATGGGTATCTGACCCAAGGCGTTGCAGCAAACCAGGGCGCACCAAAAGATTGTCAACCCGCCGAAAAAACGGGAGCCAGTCATACCATGCCTTTTCTCGTATTATCGGGCCAGAGCTTTGTGCGCTCGGGCCCTTTCTTGCTGCCTCTGTTTCTTCCTATGTAACTTACTTAGCGAGCTCCTTGCCGGTGACAACCACCCGTTGCAGCGTGTTGGGTACGTTGAGGGTGTTGGTGGTCAACGTTACGTTTTCTCTTAACACTTTCGAAGTCTTGTTCCCCAGCGGCGTCACCGGACTGAAGTCGATGGCCAACGCGCAGGCGCCAGCGCTTGTCAAGGAAGTGCCCGCAGTGCAATCTTCGTTGGAGGCGCCCTCGGGGAAGTCCGTCGGGTACGTCAGCCCGGAAAACTGCAGCGAAGCATTACCGATGTTCTCAACCTCGACCGTCTTCGGACTATCCCGGCTCGTCGAGCCCTCCTTCGTGGAGTCAAACTTCAACGATGGCGGATCCGCGCGGTCGATCTTCAACACCTGTTTGTTGAAGGTATTGGCGATATAAAGATTGCCGGATCCATCCAAGGCCAAGCCGTCCGGAACGTCCAGACCGCTGCTCACTGTAGTCTGCACTCCGTTTGGCGCCACTTCGGTTACCGTATCGTTACCTGGGTCGGTGACATAAACGTTGCCCGCCGCATCTACTGCCACTGCTTGTGGGGCAATGAGACTACCCACGGTGGTCTGTGTGCCGTCCGGCGTGATCTTGAATACCGCAGCATTGAAAGGATCGGCGACGTACACATTGCCGGCCACATCCACCGCTACGCCTTCGGGTGTGTTGTATCCGCCACCCACTGAGTTCTGCGCGCCGCTCGGCGTGATCTGGTAACATCCGTCGATCCAGGGATCGCAAACGTACACGTTGCCGGCTCCGTCCACAGCCACGCCCATTGGCATGTAGAATCCATTGCCCACCGTGGTCTGCGCCCCACCGGGCGTTACCTTGTACACGACCTGAGCCTGAACATCGCCGATGTACACATTGCCGGCACCATCCACGGCCAGGCCCTGCGGCACCAGCAACCCACTACCCACCGTGGTCTGCGTACCGCTTGGCGTCACCTTGAACACCTCTTGGAGGTCCGTGTCGCTCACATAGAGATTGCCCGCCGCGTCCGCGGCTACGCCTCTGGGACTGACAAATTTGCTGCCCACGCGCGTCTTGGCACCTTCCGGCCCGAAGACCATCTGCGGTCCGGTGCCGATGCCAAAAACCGGCACCGTCGCCAGCACCCTGCCAGCGTCAAGGGCGCGCGAGTAAAACACGACCGCACCCATGCGCATACCGGCAGTCAGTGGTGTGAAGGTCACGTTGACCACACAGATGGTGGCCGTGGTGTACGTTTTTGCCCCGCAGGTGCTCTTCTTCGCACGGGCGAAGTCCATGCCCGCGACGCCGGTGGTCAGCACGCCGATGCTGCCCACTTTCGTACCTGCTCCGATCGTGAAAGGCAGGGAAACTGCCGCGCTGGTCGATCCCACTGCTTGAGAACCAATGTTCACGCTCTGGCCCCCGTCGAACGTCACCTGTGTCCATGCTGTCATCGGCAGCAGCAGACAGGCCAAGGCTAAGAGAAATAAGCTAAGCGGCATCCGCCGGAACCGCGGACAGAAAGAAAGAGCAAGTGATGGCATCATCGAATCCTCCAAATTGTGGACGTCAGTTAAATTGTGAACATCAAGTGTTGACGTCAGCTCGCTGACGCAAGTACTTCGTACGGGCGTATCATTTCGTGGTCCGTGTGTTCCAGGTTGTGGCAGTGCCAGACGTAACGGCCGGCATAGCCCTCGAACGGAATAATGATCCGAGTAACCGTCGAGGCGTTCACCCGAACCGTGTCCTTCCATCCCATTTCATTGGGGTCGGGAGGCGAGGCCGGTTCTTTGCTGTACCGCACTTTGCCGGATTCCATGTACTCGGACGCGTCGAAGCGGCGGCGATCGAGAATTTGAAACCGCACCGCGTGCAGGTGAATGGGCTGCACCTCTTCGGTCAAGTTCGCGAGTTCCCAGATTTCCGTGGTGCCCAGCACCGGTTTCTCGGTGATAGGCATTTTCCATGGCGTTTTGTTCAACAACATCCCCATGGAAGCGGGCATTCCTTTTCTGGGCTCGTCGTTCAATGTGAGCCATCGGGTCTTCACGGCGGAGGATTCGGCGATGTGCGGCACGGCACGCAGTTTTGCCGGCAGCGCGCTCGGGTCGGGGACAGGCGTTGCATTCACGCGAAACTCCATGAGCTTGAAGGCATCGTCGGATAACAGAACCCGTGTACCGCGATGCGGCGCGAAGTCGATGACTAGATCGGCGCGCTCCGCCGGCGCGAGCAACACCTGCGTTACCGCGACCGGCCTGGGCAACAGCCCTTGGTCGGTACCGATCTGGCGGAACTCGACGCCCTCGGGCAACGACAGCCGGTACGTACGGCCATTGGCGGCGTTCAGAACTCGGAATCTATACTTGCGCGGCTCCACCTCGAGATAAGGAAAAATCTTGCCATTGACCAACGGCACCTCACCAAAGACCGCTGGCATCCAGGCGTGCGGATAGCTCAGTTGGCCATCGATGTTCAGATGGCGATCGCAGAGCACAAGCGGAACTTCGTACTTACCGTTAGGTAGCTGCAAGTGCTGCTCCGCTTGATCGCGAATCACGTGCAGGCCTATTAGCCCGGCATAGACGTTCAACCGGGTGATGCCCATTGCGTGGTCGTGGTACCAGAGAAGCGCCGGGTCCTGCTGGTTGGGATAGTAGTAGGTTCGCGATTGGCCGGGCACGTACCACTCTTCGGGATATCCGGCACTCTCGGGAGGCGTCTTGCCGCCATGCAAATGCACAACGCTGCGCACCTCGGGGGTACCGCGCTCCGCCCCGTGCACCGAGTAATCAATGGGGAGAAGATGGTTCAGCGGTAATTCGTTCGCCCACTCTACAAGCAAACCCTGACCGCTCTGCGTGTCGAACATCACACCGGGCACGGAATCGCCATAGGACCATACCTTGGTCGGCGGCAGATCGCGATGAAGCTTGCTGGCGATGGCGCGCATCGACACCCGGTAGAACGGCACACGTTCCCCGGGCTTACCCGGCGCGGCACGATCGCCCTGCGGCTGCACGACCACTGGAAGCGGCAGCGGATCAACGAAGCGAGCCAGGCTGTTTGGATCGAGGGTTGGAACCACGGGAGTCGCCTGGCTGCGTATGATTTGGGAGAAAGCGCGTGGGGCGATTGCGGCCGTGGCAGCAATCACGGATTGGCGAAGAAATCTGCGGCGAGTAGTCAAAGCTATCAATCCTTCAACACGGTCCAATTGGCAAGCAACTAAGGCTTCCGGGCATGTAACAATCGAAGCCGTCGTTACGGCCGTCTATGTCATGCCGAGCACGAGTCGGTCGTTGAAGAAGGCCCTCCGACGAATGATCGCGTCCGAGGCACGACCATCATCCCGCATACCAATTCGGATTTAGCGGAACCACCGTAAAGAATATCCCCCGATTCGGACAGCCCTCTTCAGCGTCCCAGCATGTCTCACTGAAACAAGTCACTGAGATCCACAGTCTTCTTGTGCCCAGCCGCTCGCAGCAGAGGCGTAACGCCGAAGATCTCTTGGATCGTTTTCAGTGTGGAGCTGTGGTCGTAGTGAATGTTATTGCTGTAAGGCTTCTTACCTCCGCCCTTGGCAAACGGCGAAAGCAAGAACACGGGAATCGGACCATCGCTGAACTGGTCGGTGTCTTCGGCCTCATCCCAGATGATGAACAGGGCGCCGCCTTCCTTGTATGCTTTCGACTCGAGAATTACGGGCACATTTTTCTCCAGCCAGGCATCCGATCGCGCCGTATTATCCGCGTGTTCAGAAGGATCACAAGGAGAGACACCCTCGTGTCCCTGATGGCACAGGTTAGGGATAATCAGGTTGTATTGCGCAGTGGTATGGTCGGCCAGATCCGTCGCCAGGTTGTAATAAGGCACGACGTGTGCGAGACAGTCGGGCGAGTTTGGGTTCAACCCGTCGTTGATATCGTTGAAGTACACCGGAGCGAGGTGGTTCACATCAAGGTAGCTGAAATCAAGCGGGCAGACGCCGAACACGGGGCTTCCATAGTCAGGCTCCGCGTAAGCCTTCCAGGAAATGCCCGCCTCTTCAAGAAGTTTTGTCAGGTGTTCGTGCGTGAAATATTGGGGCTGGCCAGGCTGGCTATCCCCGAGCACGCCGAAGTTGGTCCCGGCTTCCAGCCACAAATAATTCGGCTGGCTAGGATGGTTGCCTGGAGGGTTGTAATACTGCTGCGGGTGGGCTGATATCTTCATCAGCTTCCCGTTGACATACGGGGCCAGCGGGTTGTTTTTGATATCCGGATCGCCGAAGGAAGCACCGGCGTCATCGCCCGTCCAGTTGTGATTTTCCATCATGATCACAAAGACGGTCTTTACTTTGCTCATTTGTGAATGCGCAAGCCCTACCGTCAAGAAAAGCGAAAACAGCAAAGTCAAGGCCCCTCGTAGATGTTTCATATACAACCTCGTTTCTGCCTATGAGCAGGCGATCACCCCAAGTGTCGTTCTACCGTGTTGTCGAAACCGCAAACAGCCCAAGTCCCGTAATATCGGGGACATGTCCTTCTGTCAACGAGTTTCTCAACCGACACGAATTGGTGTTCATTATGCTGGACAACTGGCCACTCTAATTGGCGGCGGCATAGTCATGCGAAACGTCAAAGCCTTTTCCCGTGAGGCAAGGGATGCTCGATGTCATGCCTCAAATCACCAGAAGAACTTCAACACAAACGTCATGTTCCGCGGATCGGTCTGAACACCGGTAATTTTCCCGAACGTGCACCCGGCTTGTTGCACCAAGTCCTGTTCGCCTCCTGGGCCGGGCGGTAAACAAAATGTTGTATTGGGAAGCCCCAAATTTTGATGATTCAGTGTATTGAACACTTGCCACTGAAATTCCACGTACCTGCTCTCCGCCAGGTGGAAGTCTTTCATCAACGTTGAGTCAACGTTCCAGAATCCGGGACCACGAATGGCATCTGTCCGCGGCTTCATATTCCCGAAAGTCCACGCCCGAGGGTCGGTTGGATCATAGTTCGCCCAGAAAGTTGGGTCATTTCCGAACGCGGGCTCGAAGGCAGCGGGATTGATCCAATCCGCAATCCGTTCGGCTTTGCTGCGATGCCCGCTGAAATGGGGGTCGCCGATCATGTTGCACCTGCCTCCCGACTCCTGGTAAGCGGTGCCCGGGGTGCTTAGTTGTTGTAGCGTGCTGGAGGGGCATGAAATGGGCAGTGGCAGGCCCTTTTGGGCGTTGAAATTCCCACTTAATTTCCAGCCTCCTAAAATGCTGCCTAACCTGCCCTTCCGGTTCAGAAAGGTTTTGCCAGTGCCTACGGGTAGGTCGTAGGTAGCGGCGACGTTGAATTGCTGGGGTATATCGTCAACCGCGATGGCACGATCAGCATTCCTGTTGTCCGGATCCTGAAATGTCCACGGGCCACCGTAAGCGCTCTCCAATTGGCCGCCCCGGCCACCGGTAATTCCTGTTCGAGTGTAATGAATCGGATCTACAGCTTCGACCCCTGCTCCACCCACGGACCAATTGTCCATCTGCTTGGAGACTGTATAAGCGACGACAAAGTCCAAGCCATGGGAAGCGCGCTTTTGGACCCTCAAGTTCATTCCGTTATAGGTAGTCACACCATCGAACGTGCCGTTGGTCGGAATCGTGGTGAAGAAAGGGTAAGGGAGCAAAAGAGTTGAGAGTGGCAGTGCCGTAGCCGGAGTTCCGGTCAAGGGATCTGCATTGAGTAAACCGAGTTGTGTGGCGGTCTGGCCTGAATAGAACTGTGAAATAGGGTAATTATTGGAAAGTTGGGTTTGGTACTTGAGCTTGTTCTGGGTTGAGACATAGTTGAGCAAGTAGGCATTGGGTCCGCTGCCCGCGAGGTGGGTTCCGTGAGTGCCCACATAAGCTAGAGAGACCGACAGGCTGCCAGGAAACTCATGTTGGAGCTCCAGTGTGTAACTTTGCACCATGGGGTCACGACTCGGTTTGATAAAAGCGTAAGTACCACCCAGGAAATTTTCGCGAGTCTGTGCTGGGAACGGCCCGGTGATGGATGGGAACAAGAGATCCGCCTTGTTAGTAGTGGTGTCGCTCAGGGGAAAGGCCACACAGGGGCCTCCATATGCAGCACACTGGGAGTAAAAACTCTTGTTCCAACTCCCACCCAGCCCCCAGGCGGATCCGTTGGCAGCTGACTGACCCGGTGCATTGAAATTCTCAATTGCGTCCGTATAGAAAATGTCATAGCCGCCACGGATGACCGTGTTGCGGAGGGCAGAAGGCGCCCAAGAAAAGTTGAAGCGAGGCGCTATGCTGTTGTGGTTAGCGGGAAAGATGTCACCATTAGGAAATCCAGGGCTCCCTTCATAAATGTTTTCTCCCTTCACTTCGGTCAAGGGATTCACACAAGTAAAGCAGAAGTTCCCCATCGGGGAATAACGAGTCCTGAAATAACCGTTGAGATCGTACCGCAATCCCAGATTCAAGGTGAAATTGGGCTTAACATGGAAGTCATCTTGTACGAAGAAGCCCCACGAGCGCCAGCGTATGTAGGGCGGTTGCATACGGCCGGCGAACGTGCTGCCGTCAGCAGGAACGGCTCCCAACATGAATTGCGTGAAACTATTGCCCCCAAGGCCAGAAAGCGGATCCTGCGTCAAGGAACCGGAAAAATCCATGGTGGTGGGGAAGCCACTCTCGTAGCTTGCATGTTCCAAGCGGTAACTAAAGCCCATCTTCAGCGTGTGCTCGCCAATAATCCTGGTCACGTTGTCGAGAAACGTGTAAGCTTCTGTTCCCGTCGCCATGTTGACCCAGGGAGTGGGACCGAAAGTAAGATACCCGCCTCCGGGTGTACTAGGGAGAGCAAAGTTAGGCGTCGGGAAATAAGCGTTGGTAGGTAAAAGGCTTGGCGCCAGGCGCTGCTCCACCTCGGACTGAGATGTAACGCTATCGGGGTAAGGATGCGCGAGGGTAGAGAGGAATTGGCGGCTGAAGCTAACGCGAAAGTCATTGATGAGCTTAGGGTTGAAAGTATAGGTATGACCCAGCGCAATAATTTGACTGCGAATATCGAAATTATAGGGAGATCCAAAGCCAATGCTGTCCTGAGGGAACGTAGGCCCAGTCCAAGGCACAGCATAATTGCGGTACTGGCTAGGACTGTACAACCACTCAGCAAAATACTTACCTTTGCCAGTTTGATGGTCAACCTTAATCGAAAGATTGATAGGATCCTGGCTGCTCCCGATCCTACCCTCGAAGTTGTTGCATATACTGTAGCTGCCACTCGCCGCCAAGGGACAGCCACCCAAAGTGTCGATATGGTTGGGCGTGGGAAATGAATTGATGAAGTACATCGCCGTGGGGTCCAACCGATTGGTCGGAATGCTTGTGGCCATGCTGCCGTCGGCGTTGAGAAATTGCTGGCGCGAAAACAGTCCATTCGAGTCTGGACCAACAGTTGTGTACGGATCGTAGATACCGTTAGAAACGACATTTGGGTCTTCGCTGAAGTCTCCCTGACGCATGAGAGGGGTCGGAACGGTGAAAGCGTTGTTGCCGCTCTGGTGAAGAATCGTGGCGTCAAGGGAAAAAAAGAAAAAAGTCTTGTTCTTGCCGTCGTAAACGTGAGGAATAATGACCGGGCCCCCTAAGGTCCCCCCAAAGTTGTTGAACTGCACGAGGGCTTTTCCGAAGCCGCCCTTCATGTCAAAAGGGTTGGTGGCGTTGGTCGCGCTATTACGAAGATATTCGTAAATATCTCCATGGAAAGCATTCGATCCCGACTTCAGGACGACGCTAAAAACCCCACCCCCGGTGTGTGAGTATTCGGCCGAGAACGCACTGGTGACGACCTGAAAGTCCGAAACCGAGTCCGGAGAGGGATTGACCACTATGTTTTCCCCAAAACTGGACATATTAAGATTGCCATCGAGATACCAGGCGTTGGCCCCGCTCTGCCCGCCGTTTACAGCAATCGCCGAGCCCATCAGGTGTGTCGGATCCGGAAAGCCGCCGAACGAACTGTCAAAGCCAAAATTACTTCCTGGAGGACCACCCACGTTGTTAACGCCCGGAAGCAAGAAGGTTAACTGCTGTAAATCCCGTCCCGCCAAAGGAACATTCTGGATGATGTCGGTCTGCAAAGTGCTGCTGAAATTGCTTGCGTCAGTCTCCAGCATCGGCAAATTGGCCTTGACTTCTATTCTTTCTTTAATCGAACCTACCTTCAACTTGGCGTCAACCCGGATCACTTGTGCAGCAGGCACCTCGATGGCCGTGAGGTCCAGGGAATTAAATCCGTTGGCTTCGAAATGTGTGCGGTAGGTGCCTGGGACCAAAGCCTCCGCTCGATAGTAGCCGACATTGTTGGTCCTGGTTGTGGTCACCACATTGGTATCGATGCTTGTAATCGTGACCTCCACTCCGGACATTGCTGCCCCTTGAGGATCAGTCACGGTACCTTCGATTGCGCCTCGATTCAGTTGCGCCAGCAGAGCGGTTGTGCACCATAGGAACAATATCGACTCCAGAAGAGTACAGAGCACTCGCCGCATATACATATATCCTCCCGCGCACCAAAAAGGCGCCACTTCCCATTTTCGGGCGCATTGGCTAAGACGGAGATTCGCACTAACTGAGCTAAAGAAAGCCGATCGAATGTTTTTGCATCCAGGGATTGCTTGTCAAGCGGTTTCTGACACTCCGCCCAGTTGTGTCCATTTAGCTGGACACTTTGCAGCGGCAGAATCTAGGGACGACATCAATGCAGTTCACAAAACTGGCGTAAAGGCTATCCCGGGAGAGGTTTCGGACGAAAACGTGTGCGTGGAGATGGTCGAGACGACGGTGCGCGACTTGAGCTACGCCTGCCTGCAGGTCTGTCGCTGTTTCCCCAGATGCTGAATCTCTAATTCGACTATATCGCCACGCTTAAGATAGCGAGGCGGCTTCATGCCCAAGCCCACTCCTGGTGGTGTGCCGGTCGAGACTAGGTCTCCTGGCTCAAGCGTCATAAATTGCGAAATGTAATGAACAAGCTGCGCGGGTGAAACAATCATCATTTCCGTACTGCCATTCTGCATCAACTGGCCATTCACGCTGAGCGTCATTCGCAACTTTGAGACATCCGGCAATTCATCGCTGGTTGTCAGCCAAGGTCCAAGCGGGTTGAATGTGTCACAACTCTTCCCCTTGCTCCACTGTCCACCGCGCTCCAGTTGGAATTCCCGTTCGGAGACGTCGTGCGAAATACAGTACCCAGCGCAGCAGGCGCCTGCGTCGCCGATAGAGTTGAGGTACCGGGCTTCGCGCCCGATAATCAGGCCGAGTTCAACCTCCCAATCGGTCTTATTGCTATTTCGTGGGATAAGGATGTCGTCAAACGGACCTACGACAGTGTTTGTCGCCTTGAGAAACAACACTGGTTCTGTCGGCACAGGCATGCCGGATTCCTTCGCATGATCCGAGAAATTCAGCCCCACACACACGATTTTGCCAGGCCTGGCAACCGGAGACGCCCAACGGTCGCTTTCGCTCACCTCAGGAAGCCTTCTTGCTTCATCGGTTCTCAGGAGAGCTGCAAGCCTCTCCAGCCCGGATTCGGCAAAGAAAGTCGAGTTCCAATCCTGAAAGTGGCCCGACAAATCCCTGCGTTTCCCATCCAGCAACACTCCAGGTTTTTCTCTGCCTTGTTGCCCGAAACGGATTAGACGCATGCTGCACTACTCCTCAAGAATCAGTGGATGTTGCTCGGGGGAGAGAATACCTTGTCTCAACCCTCACTTTGGGTTCGATCCTAACGCGATTGGACCGAGCGGGATCTGCGGCTTCGGCAACTGCCGCAAGGGGTGCAATTCTAATAGCAAGAGAACAGTCATGAATTTGCAATAGACGAACCCACCACTCCTTCTGACAGAATCGGGACTCCGTTGCGAAACACATGGCAGATGCCCCTCGGCTGAAGCGCTGGAGTTTCGTAGGAAGCCGGGCTGTTGACCGTTCCGGGATCAAAAACCACCACATCGGCAAAATAGCCTGGGTCGAGGCGTCCGCGCTTTGGAATCGAGAAACGACGCGCCGGTTTCTCCGTGATCTTATGAACAGCTGTTGTCAGCGTGAGCCATCCTCGCTCCCGGCTCACCTCTCCTAGCAGAAGGGGGAATGTTCCGTAAAGGCGAGGATGGGGCCGGCCCTTCACGTAAAAGCCGTCGCTGATGATACACGACAGAGGGTGAGAAATCGTCTGACGCAGATTCGCTTCGCTTTGATTCATTTCGAGCATGTTGACTCGCCCTTGCTCTTCTTCGATCAGGTCGAATACCACTTCGACGGGCTCGCATCCACGGCTCGCAGCAATCGCCGCGATGGTTTGCCCGATCGAGCCGCGGTTGAAAGATGTCTCGAGGCTGGAGATCAGAATGTTCGTCCAGCCCTGCTCCAGGCTCGCTTCGGTCTCGGCCGCAATTCGCTTCCTCTCGGCGCCATCAGTCAGTCTGGCAAGAAGACCGTTGATGCCGCCCTCGAGCGCCCACTGCGGGAGCAGTTGTGTCAAGACGGTGCTGCCCGCGATGTACGGATAACAATCAAATCCAACGTCGAGACCCTCGGCCGCCGCATTCTCGATTTTCTCCAGTACCACTGCTTGCTTGTTCCAATTGCGGGGACCAACCGCCTGCAAATGGGAGATCTGCAGCCGGCAACCGGTCCGGCGAGCCAGTTGCAGTTGCTCATCGACCGCCTCGACCAAGAGATCGCCGTAACCGCGCATGTGAGTGGAGTAGGTCTTACCATAGCGGGCGACGACTCTGCACAACCGTTCCAACTCGGCAAACGGGGCACTGGCGCCTGGTGAATACATGAGCCCGGTGGAGAACCCGCATGCACCTTCTTCGAGTGACTCGGAAAGCGTCTGTTCCATCCAGTCCAGATCGCGTTCCGCAAGCTGCCCGATTTGGTTCCCGACGCGAGCAATGCGAAGGCTTCCGTGTCCGACTAGAGAAGACACTGCTGTTGTCGTCGAACGGGCCGCTTGTTCGAGATAGGCTCTGGCGGTCGGCCAACCCCAGTCCGTGTCACCGCAAAAAAGACCGTTGGCGAAATCGTGAATCAACTTGCGATCGGGCGGCGCCGGATACGGCGAGAAACCACAGTTGCCAACCACTTCGGCGGTAACTCCCTGCGCGACTTTCTCACGGCGGTTCTCAAGCACTTGAAGATCCAGATGGCTGTGCGAGTCGATGAAGCCCGGCGCCACCGCCAACCCGCGACAGTCAATCACACGGGCGTCCACGGGAACCTCGAAGACGCCGACCCTCTCTATGGTCCCGTCGGAAATCAAGACGTCACCCGAACTGGGCGGTGCGCCCGTACCGTCAACCACCATGCCGCCCTTAAAGACAATAGTGCTCATGTGAGTCTGACTCTAGTCTAACCACGATTCAATCCGCCGTGTTCCTACGTTGCACTTGCCGATGGCTACTGTTCACTCAGTGCTTATCCAGCGCTTCTCCCATGCGTCTTCGCAGTTCAAACAGGAGTTTCGGATCGGCGTTCCAGTGCCGGAAATCCTGGCCGAGTTGCCTTGCCAACTCAAGGGCTAAGTCGGCCTTGCCGGCTTTCTTCATCAGTTCAATGTATTCATAGTCTTCGACACCCTCGCGGATCCATTTCAGGCGGAGCGATGGAACGGTTCCTTGGACTCCAACATCCTCGCCTGGATACACGAGCATTCCTTCGCCCGGATAATGGTCGCTACCAGTCGGATACGTATCCACGTCGTTCCAGGGATCTTTGGTCCAGGAATCCACCGCCCAGTAGAGCAAACCGGTAAAACCCAGGCTCTGGTTGATGAATCCCTGCATGACCCGGTAATGCATTGGCGAGAAATCGATCTCCCATTGAGGCGAGTGGTCGTCTTGCACAAGGGCAGTGTAGGTCCACGCCCGGTCGCCCTTTTTCAGAACGCCAGCAACGTTCTGTGGAGACGCTTCATAGTAGCCCGGCTGAAGAACCCAAATGTCCACTGCCGAGCGACCGCTGCCCGATCCGTCATCGAAAAGCTCCGGGACCGGGGCCATGGTGATGAGATTGAGGATCCCTGCACTATGCAGATTGCGGGCCCAAGCCTTGATCACCGGATAAAGATCAGGAAACTCCACGATTTCGTCAGCCGTATAGTTGTAAAGCAACGGGCCTGAAGGGAGCTGTCGCGCGATTGTCTGAATTGCTTCCACCGAGGGAGCCGGGCTCATGTTCCCGTGGTTGTAGTCGGCGCCGCTCGATAAACCGATATTGATCGAGCTCAGCTGGTATTTCTCCACGAACCTCATTGCACTTTCCATAGGTACCGGCGTGGGCATGAGTTTATGCCGCAAGATGGTTTCACACGCAGCTGCACTCTTGTCCTTCCACAACATGAAGGATGAATCCAGAGAGGGTTTCAGCGGCAGCTCAAAACTCCAAACTGTGAGCTCAAGGTCGCCAGTCGCGCTTCCCTGATCGCTGGTCACTCTGAAGGAGCCATGGTACCTGCCGCGCACGGCGTTTCGGGGGACCGACGCGTCGATCCACAGTGGTTGATTCTGACCCAGTTCGACGTCGAAAGGAGCAGCGTGGATCTTGGAGTTGACCGGAGGCTTGCCAGAGGCCGGATCAAGAAAAGGAACAAGCGCATCCGCATACCAGCCAGGACCCAGCGGAGGCTGGGCTGTGCCTTTTCTCTCCGGGCTGCCGTACTCGACATGCACGTAGTGCTCACGATAGGCGATGAGATTGTCTTTCCCGATCACAGCACCCTTGGGTCCCCTAAGGTCGGAAAGTGTGAGATTTACATTGGTCAGACGTTTTGCCCTAGCGCGAATCACGATCTGGAACGGTTCGTACTCACCCCGGGCTGCAAACAGTTCAATGCGGTGCTTTTCTTGCGGCTCGTCTTCCCGGCCGACTCTCTCCATGCCGGAGACCACCCAGACGGTAGGCTTCGAGGCTGCGGAGTGCGCCAGCAGCGGCATCAGAAGGATGGCGCCGCAGAAACTTACACTGTGGAGAAGCTTAATCACTTGCTTCATCCGTTTCCAGGAGAGCTGAAACCTTCTCCAGTCCAGATTCGGCAAAGAAAGTCGTGTTCCGATCCTGAAGTAGCCCACAAATCCCTGCGTTTCCCATCCAGCAACCCGTAAACCGCGTCCGGAACTACCTAACTCCCATCTCTTCTGTTCGCCTGCCCTACCACGAGCCAACGTTCTCAGACTCTGCATCCTGATCCTGTGACTAGTTCCTCATGGCATACTTGTCAAGGTATTTTCCCGATCACAGGCTGCCTGTCCAATGGGATGGACGTTATTTGTCAGGGCCAGTGAAAAAACGGATGAGATTAGCTGCACCAGGAAGAAATTTCTGCCATGGTAGTTTGATCTGACCTTTTTCGGCACCGATGAAGATGCGCAGAGTGAGAAAGTAGAGTCGAAGTCATGCTCATCCAAGGAATTTAGCAAAGACAAGGCCATCGATCGGCTGATTCGCAAGTACGGCTATCTTGGAACCCCGGCGACGCTCGAAGCGGTGAGCTCCAATGCGGACCTGGCCAGCGATCTGAGCGCGGCGGCGCACCTCATCCACGGATCTTCCGAACAGCGCTTCACGATTCGGTGGTGCCCCGGGCATATCAGCCAGGAAGAGATTGAAGGCGTTGGCTTCGGGTATGGCGATTTGAAATCTATGCTCACACGCTATGACCCGTGGAAGCTCCGCCATGGCTGCAATCGGATCGACGGAGAAGAAGTATTTTTCATTTCAAACCCAGGGCTAGGGCTGTGGGCCTACCGCGGTAAGTTGCGAAGTGAGGCAGAAAGTGGGAAATGGCGGATTGACGCTCGGCAAGTATTCGGTTGGTATTGGGGACAGGTTTGCGCAGCAAAGCAAAGCGCAGTTGCAGGCTTGCTTGCAGGCTTTGCAAAACGGCGTCGAAGTGATTCCGGTATGGAACAAGTCGAACCGCGAGCACACGATCATTGGCTCCGAGCCCTCGTCGGTGCGGCAAGCGGCCGATGCTCCGGTAAAGGCGCTGCATTGGAAAAAGCCGTATTTTTGCGATGCCGACCACATCACCCTGCAGACTGTCGAGCGCTTTCTCGCGCCCTGCGATTTCTACACCATCGACGTGGCCGACTCCATCGGCCAGTCCTCATCGGCAACCAGCATTGAAAGCTTCGTGAAACGACACCCGGAACTGCTGGGGTGCGTTCAGTTGGAAGGCGTGCACGAAGTTTTCGAGACTACGCCAGAGCGCCTGAAGCAGACCGCGCAGAAATTTCTCGCCGCCGTGACGAAGGCAGGTGAGGTTTGCCGCAAGATCGAGAACGCCAAGGGCGCGGGCAACTTCATCGCTGAGATTTCCATGGACGAGACCGACTGTGCGCAGACTCCCGCGGAGCTGCTGATCATCCTGGCGGCGATCGCGGATGAAGGCATTCCCTTGCAGACCATCGCTCCCAAGTTCAGCGGCCACTTCAACAAAGGTGTGGACTATGTGGGCGACGTGGAGCAGTTCGAGCGAGAGATGGCGCTTGACGTTGCGGCCATCGCATACGCAGTCCGGCAATATGGCCTGCCGGAAAATCTCAAGCTGAGCGTTCACTCCGGCAGCGATAAGTTCTCAATCTTCCCGCCATTCACGCCACGATGAAGCGATTCAACGCTGGTGTACACCTCAAGACCGCCGGGACCACGTGGCTTGAAGAGCTGATCGGCCTCGCGGAAGCCGGTGGCGACGGACTGGCGCTGGCGCAGGAAATGTATTTCCAAGCTTTCGCCCACCGAGACGATCTTTGCTCGCCTTACGCTACTGTGATTGATATCGACCCGGCGAAGCTTCCGTCCCCGAACGAAGCAATGACGACTATTTTTAGCCTTGAAGGCAAAGCCGCAGTGGTAATTGGAGGCACCACCGGGATCGGGCGTGTCGTCAGCCTCGGCCTCGCAGATGCCGGAGCCGATGTGGTCGCCTCCGCGCGCCGCCGGCAACATATCGCGGGAACCGCGGCTGCGATCGAACAGCGCGGACGGCAAACGCTGCGCCTCTGCTCGGATGTGCGTGACCGCGCTTCGCTCGAACAACTACTGGCGGCCTCACTCCACCGTTTCGGCAAAGTCGACATCCTTATCAACTGTGCCGGGAAAATTAAGCGCATGCCGACGCTCACCATGCCGGAAGAGGAATGGGCCGATATCGTGGACACGAACCTCACCGGAACGCTGCGCGCTTGCCAGATCTTCGGCAGGCACATGTTGGAGCGTGGCTACGGCCGCGTTATCAACATTGCCTCTCTCAACAGTTTCGTTGCGCTCAGCGAAGTCGCCGCCTATGCTGCCAGCAAAGCGGGTGTTGTTTCCCTGACGCGCTCGCTTGCGGTGGAGTGGTCGAGGAGGGGCGTTACGGTGAACGCGATCGCGCCAGGCGTCTTCCGCACCGCCCTGAATGCAGACCTGCTCGACAACACGCCGCGCGGCCAGGAGTTGCTGATGCGGACGCCGATGGGCCGCTTCGGGAAGACCGAAGAGCTCGTCGGAGCCGCGGTTTACCTCGCCTCCGAAGCCTCTTCCTTCGTTACTGGACAGACTCTGGTCGTTGACGGAGGCTTCCTGTCCAGCGGCGTCCACCAATAAGGTTGGCCGATTGGAATCCGACGATTATGTCCAATAGGCTGAATGTTGCTCGCAAGCCACGTCATTTTCTGTTGGCAAACGGTGTGGTGAAAACTAACATTCAATGCTGGCAAGCAGAAACTCGCGTGGTGCGCGCGTTACTTCATCCAGGGGTTCACGTTGATCGCAAGGATATGTATGAGTTCGTTTCGCAGAGACTTTTTGAAACTCGCAGGCGCGGGGTTCGTAGCAACCGCGGCGGCTGCTACGCCCGGTGCCCGTGCGCAAACTGCCTATTCCCTAAGCTCTGATCCCAATTCGGTTTTCGACGTAAAGGCCTATGGCGCTCGGGGTGATGGCGTAACCATCGATACTCCAGCCATCAATAAAGCAATCGCTGCCGCCAATACTCGAGGCGGTGGTACGGTACGATTCCCACCGGGCATCTATGCTTGCTACTCAATCCATCTCAAGAGCAAGGTTGTGCTCTATCTTGAACCCGGAGCGACGATCCTTGCCGCAAGCGTTCCTGCCGAAGGCGCACGGGGCGGCGCCTACGACGCTGCTGAGTCGAACCAGCCTTGGGAGAATTTTCAGGACTACGGTCATAATCACTGGCATAACAGCCTCATCTGGGGTGAAGATCTCCACGACTTCGCGATTCTCGGAACCGGGCTGATTTGGGGTAGAGGACTCAGTCGGGGTGCTAGTCAGCTTCCCCTGGCCGAAACCCCAGGGATGGGCAACAAAACCATCGGCCTCAAGAACTGCCACAATGTGATCCTGCGCGATTTCTCCGTTCTGGAGGGCGGACACTTCGCGATCTTGGCAACGGGTGTCGACAACCTTACGATCGACAACCTGCTGATCGATACCAATCGGGACGGCATAGATATTGACTGTTGCCGGAATGTACGCATTTCGAACTGCAGCGTCAATTCCCCGTTCGACGATGCCATCTGCCCCAAGAGTTCGTTTGCTCTTGGCTATGCCCGCACCACCGAGAACGTCACAATCATTAACTGCTATGTCACTGGCGCGTATGAAGTCGGTACCATGCTGGATGGAACCTGGAAGAGCTGGCCGTCGGATAAGGCCGAACAAGCCAAGGTGTTGCCCTATTTCCCGGAAGAGTTTAACGGAAGCATCAAACTTGGGACGGAGTCCAACGGCGGTTTCAAGAACATTGCCATCTCCAATTGCGCGTTCGACGGCAGCAAGGGCTTTGCCCTGGAAAGTTCCGATGGCGCGGTCGTGGAAGACATCACTTTTACCGGCATCACCATGCGTGATTGCACCAACACACCTTTGTTTCTTCGTTTGGGCAGTCGCATGCGAGGGCCGAAGGGAGCAAAGGTGGGTACGATGAAACGTGTCATTATGAGCGACATCGTGTGTAGCAATTCCGTGTCCAGGCTGGGAGGAGGAGGAATTATCGCCGGCATTCCCGGCTATCCCATCGAAGACATCAAGATCCATGACGCCTATTTTGAGCATAGTGGCTCGGGAACCAAAGAAATGGCGGCACTCAACCCGCCTGAAGCCGCGGAAGATAAGGACTATCCCGATCCCGACATGTTCGGCGATATTCCCGCAAGTGGATTCTTCCTGCGCCACGTCAACAATATCGAGTTCACCAATGTTGAGATTGCCTTCCGTCAGCCGGATGCCCGGCCCGTCCTCTGGATGGACCGTGTGGAGGGGGCTGATTTTTTTCATGTCAAAACGCCCAAAGCGCTTAGCGCCCCGGTATTCGCGCTCCATGACGTTCAAGATTTTCGCGTTGCCGCTTCGCGCAATGTCACGGATGTTTACCTGAAGAAGGTCGAACAGCAGCAGCTTTGATAGAAGCGCCGCAGGCGTCTAACTGCCGAGGCCCGTCCGATACTCTGGCACACTCTCGTTTCGCGGATATCTGGATCGCGCGTGAGATGGTAACAGGAGAGGAAAGACACATGAGGAGAGTGGGATGGCCGATCATTGTAGCGTGTACGTGGTGTGCTTCGTTCGTCGGGAATACCAACGGTCACGCCCAGACCACCATGCTTTCCTCAATCGTGGAGACGCTTAGCAAGCCTGTGCAGCCGCCAGCAGTCACGCAGTTCCAGCTGGAGCAATACCTCTTGGCGCGGATTCCTCCGCTACCGTCGCCGTCTACGCCTGAGCTGTGGACGGCTGAGGAGAAGCGGCTCCGCAAGCACATCCTTGAGGACGTGGCCTTCCATGGCTGGCCCCACGAGTGGATCGAGTCCGCGCCACATTTCGAAGAAGCAGGAATCATTGAAACTGTGCATGGCTACCGGATTCGCAAGTTGCGTTACGAGATTGTTCCAGGTTTCACTTCGACGGCGCTCATGTATGAGCCTGAAGCGATTACCGGCCGTGTGCCCGCGGTTCTCAATCTGGTAGGCCATGAGCCAGACGGAATTGCCGTCGAATATGAGCAGAAACGGTGCATCAACTTTGCCAAACGCGGCATCGTTGCGCTGAATCTCGAATGGATGCAATTCGGAGAGCTATCCCAGCCGGATAACGGTCACGATTATGCGGCGCATCTTGACCTGGTCGGATCAAACGCTTTAGGCCTCTTCTATCTCGCAATGAGGCGTGGGCTCGACTATTTGGCAACGCTGTCCGAAGTTGATCCGGCCCGGATTGGAGCGACCGGGCTTTCTGGAGGCGGTTGGCAGACGGTGGTACTGAGCGCTCTGGATCCCCGCGTTGCTGTTTCTGTGGAGGTGGCGGGCATTGGGTCGCGCGAATCCAACCTTACCGCTCCGAGCGACACTTATGAAATAGAAGAAGACGCACCGGATATTATGCAGGGATTCGACTATCCTGAGTTCATAGCGATGCGGGCGCCGCGCCCGACGCTGCTTGAGCACAACGCCGTAGACAGCTGTTGCTTCCGCGCACCATTGGTCGAACCTTATATTTATTCCCGAGCGAAGCCATTTTTCCAGATGTTCGGTGCGGCAGACGCTCTGGCCTGGCATGAAAACTTCGATCCCGGAGTGCACAACTATCAATTGGACAACAGGATTCAAGCTTACCGTTTCTTCACAAAGTATTTTCATTTGCCGGTCGCTGACGGTGAGATATTCAGTGATGGCGAGATTCGCACTGCCGAGAAGCTTGCCGTGGGTGTGCCGGCCGACAATCTGACCATACTTGGCTTGGCCAGAAAACTGGTTGCCAATATTACCCGCCCGCCGATTCCAGTCGGCGGCACCGACAGTACAGCGTGGCTCCGGGCTGGGCGGGAAAAATTGAAATCGGTGATCCGCTATGCACCTGTCTCCATGTCGCGTGCGCTAAGGATGACCAATGCCAAGGGCATGGCGTTCAAGAGCCTGTCTTATCGTTTCGACTTCTCGAACGGGCTGAGTGCAACCGGGATATGGTTCAAACAGGATGCCTCGCCCGAGGGCGAGCCAGTCACAATCGTGCTCAATGACAAAGGCTACAAGGTTGTCGGGCAGGACGTATTCGACCGTCTAAGCCGGGGCCATGAGGTATTCGCGTTAGATCTGCTCTTCAACGGTGCCACGATGCCGGAAGTGCCTGATTCGAGCGATTGGGAACTTCTGGTCGACAGCAGCGGGGATCGCTCTTTGGGATTACAGGTCGCGCAGTTGCTGGCGTTCACAGAATGGGTACGCTCCACCACAGCGTCCCACCAGGTTCAAGTGGTGACGGACGGAATTCGCAACCAGACCATCGCTCTCATTGCAGCCGCTATCGAACCAGATGCATTCTCAAGTGTGGCAAACCGCAATGCCATGAAAAGCTTCGCATACTTACTCGATAAACCGGTGCCTCTCCGTTCGGCGCCTGAGCTTTTCTGCCTGGACTTATATAAAGATTTTGATATCGATTCTATTACCGCTCTCGCCACATTTGTGACGATCACTCAAATGAGCGTCGTTGATCGTTAAAGCTTTGAAGTTGAAATCGGGTGGGACCAAATCCTCCGGGCACTCTGAACTGGAAATGTTCGCATATATGACTGGTCGCGGATTGAAGCGGCCTAAGAAACAGGACAATGTGTGAAACAACTAAAGACAAATGCAGAGGAAGAAGTTGGGCTGTGTAGTCTATGCACTTTTGCTATCGTCTGTGTCCAGCATGATCGACGGCTCTGCCCGCGGACAGACCACCAGCTTACCTTCCGTAGAAAAGGCGCTCGACCAGGTTGTCCAGCCACCAGCGGGCAACGATCTGCAGATGGAGCAATTCTTGCTCGCCCGCATCCCCCCTTTGCCGAAGCCTTCCAGCGCGAAGCAGTGGAGCGACGACGAGAAGCGACTGCGCCAGCGTATCCTCCGCGACGTTGTGTATCACGGTTGGCCCCAGGAATGGGTTGACTCCGCCCCTCACTTTGAGCTGATGGGAACGATCGAGACCGACAAAGGGTACCAGATTCGGAAACTCCGCTATCAGATTGTTCCCGGTTTCCTGGGTACGGCCCTGCTCTACGAACCCGAGAATATTCACGAGCGAATGCCTGCAGTTCTTAATTTGCCGGCCACGAACCTGCCGGCATCGCGGTGGAGTATGAACAGAAGCGCATCTCCGGTAAGAATCACCGCGACGGAATCGACCGAACCACTGGGAACATGGAAACTAAAGCAAACACGGAATAGCACGCCAGGGCAAACGAATCATCCACCCGGCTGGGAGAAAGTGCGGTGTTCTGTCAAGCGATTTCGCTTCTGGTTGTTAAGTCTCGTCCAATTGGCTGGACACCATTTTAGGATAAAGGGGGCATAATCTGTCTTTCCTTAATTGACCAATTGGCCTGCCAATCGTATTTTTAGAATGTCCATCGATCTGTCTACCTGATCGGACGGACTTCCCCGTTCGCCGTTGAGGGTTTTCGTGGCAAAACAAAAAGAATATTCCGTACCGTCGATCGAGCGGGCGCTTTCGGTGCTGGAGTGTCTCGCCCGGGCGAAGCGGGGTTTCTCGCTTTCTGAAATTGGCCGCAGACTGAGAATCCCAAAAAGCTCGGCCCACCTCATCCTCTCCACTCTCGAGCGGAGAGGGTTCCTGCAGAGGAATACGAAGACCAACCGTTACTGTTTTGGTCTGCAACTAGTTAGCCTGAGCAGGAGTGCGCTCGAAAACCTCGATCTGCGCGAAGAAGCTAAGCCCTTCTTGTGCTCCCTAATGCAAGAAAGTGGGTTCACAGTACACATGGCGGTGTTGGAACGTGATGAAGCAGTGATCATTGAAAAAGTTGAGGCGCCCGGACTCGTCAGGTTGGCTTCATGGGTCGGGCGCCGCCTCGATGTCAACTGCAGCGGAGTTGGAAAGGCTCTCCTGGCCTTCCTGCCCGATGACGAACTTGATTGTCTTCTCAGGACGAAAGACTTTGCCCGTCATAATAGTCGCACCATCATCTCAACGACCATTTTGAGACGGGAACTCATCCTTGTTAGACAGGCGGGATACGCTCTCGACAATGAAGAGGATGAACCTGGAGTTCGTTGTATAGGAGCTCCCGTGTTTGACGAGAAGGGGAAAGCCGTTGCCGCAATCAGCATAGCAGGAGTTGCAAGCCAGATTGGAATCGACCGTGTTCCAGTCCTGGCGCGTCTGGTAACGCGGGCTGCTGGACGTATTTCCGCGCGCATGGGCTACGTCGCGCAAGAAGCCGCTGCGGCCCGTCGGGAGACGTCAACTGGAGATAAGAAAGCTTCCCGGCCGAGAAGCAGTAGCGTCGCTGTTCCTTAGGAGAAGCAGTATGCTCCGATGTTTTTAACTGGAGGGCGGAGGCGGTGTTCATCTAGCACCGGTTGCGCGATCAATAAGCGCTGCAGATAACCCTTGGGAAACAAGCAAGCCAATTTGGGGGACAGATCATGCCGGAGGATCGATTAAGACACAGAAGCGGCCCGTTGCGGGCCACGAACGGCTCAACCGCGGACATTCACATTGGGGTCGTAGGCCTCGGGCTGATGGGCATGAGCATCATCGCCTGTCTGCTGGCCGCTGGACATCCCGTGACAGCAATCACTCGCAGTGTTGCAAAGCATAAGCACGCACGCCGTCATATATTGGCACTCTTAAAGCAGATGGTGAAGCAAGGCATCCTGCAGCGAGACCCGTCCAAAGTGATTCAGAAGTTGATCATTTCAGAGGACTTCTCGAGCCTGCGAGATTCTCAAATTGTAATCGAGTCGATCATAGAAGACCTCGCAATCAAACGGGTCGCGTTGGCTCAGATTGAGGAGGTTGTGTCGCCGGAGACAGTGATTGGGAGTAATACATCTGCGATTCCCGTTTCCACCTTGCAGGAGGAAACCAAGCACCCCGAGCGGATCCTGGGCATCCACTGGGCGGAGCCCGCCCATGTGACTCGTTTCTTGGAAATTATTTGCGGAAAGAGGTCGGAACTGCAGTCCGCGCAACGGGTAGTGGCGCTGGCGAAAGTGTGGGGGAAGGAGCCCTCACTTCTGCGGAGGGATGTTCGAGGCTTCATCACGAACCGTCTTATGTACGCCATGTTACGAGAAGCCTTTTTCCTGGTGGAGAACGGCTATGCAAATATCGATGACGTGGATCGTTCGTTGCGCAACGATCTGGGCTACTGGATAACCTTTGCTGGCCCGTTCCGATTCATGGATCTGACAGGCATTCGGGCATACGCAGCCGTGATGAAAGATCTGTTTCCAGAACTCGCCTGCGATACCAAGGTGCCAGCGCTGATTGACCAGTTAGTGAAGTCAGGTGCTCGGGGCGTATCCAACGCCCACGGGTTCTATCCGTATACCGCTAAAGAAGCCCGAAGATGGGAAAGACTTTTTCTCAAGTTTACGTACGAGATCCGCGAATTGGCGCAGAAGTATCCTGAGAACGTCGGTAGCGATCGTCAGAATCCGAAAACTGGTAAGGGTAAGACGACTTCAAGGAAGGGTGTTCGGTCAGAATGAGGTTGGAAACAACGCGGACGACATTATTATTATTGATCTTAAGAGACGGCATAAATATTTTCCTCTAAAAAAAGCGTTGCCAACCTTTGTAAACCATCGTGAAGAGCAATGACTTGAAAGTTGGACACCTTTTACATTATAGAGAGGCCATACCAAATGCCTAAAGTTGAAATCAAACATCCTGACAAGTTGGCGTCGACGGGTTCATACTCGGCAGGGGTCGAGATCGACGGCTGGCTTTTCGTCAGCGGACAGGGACCACTGGACCTGCGGACGGGCGCCGTGGTCCGCGGATCGATTGAAGAAGAAACCCGACTGACGCTCAACCATATCGGAAAGGTCTTGCAGAGCGCCGGCTACGGCTTCGCTGACGTAGTAAAGTGCACCTGCCACCTCGAAGACATTCAAGACTTTGGCAGATTCGACAAAGTGTACGCTGAGTTCTTTCCCGGAATCCGTCCCGCGCGTACCACCGTGCAGTCGGGGTTGGGAGACGGAATCAAAGTTGAGATCGATGCCATCGCACGGAAGACGCGGTAGACCCTGTGGGCCGACCAACGGAATTAACGGTTGGATGGCATGGCACTTAGGCGAAGAGGAAGTCTCGAGTCAATGAAAATCTCCGATCTGGATACCCCGGCTGTGCTGATCGACGTCGACGTCATGGAGAGAAATCTCCAAAGCATGAGTGACTATTGCGCAGCGCACGGTCTGAAACTGCGACCGCACACTAAGACCCATAAGATTCCAGAATTGGCACAGCTGCAGTTGAGGCTGGGTGCTTCGGGCATCACGGTGGCAAAGTTGGGCGAAGCTGGCGTCATGGCTGACAGCGGCGTGAACGACATTCTGATCGTTTACCCATTGCTCGGTGAAAAGAAATTGGATCGATTGGTGCGACTGGCCGAATGTGTCAGATGCGCGGTAGCGATTGATTCGTTGGAGGTCGCACAGGGGATATCCCGAGCTGCTTTGAAAGCCGGAGTTACAGTGGGAGTGAGAGTGGAGTTCGACACTGGGTTTGGACGGTGTGGCCTGCCCATCACGGAGGACTCTGTGGAAACGGCTAAGCGGATTCGTGAGCTTGCCAGCCTGCGCTGGGAAGGTGTTCTGACCTATCCAGGCCACATTATGGGAACAGCCGCCGAGCGTGAGATCCTGCTGGCAAGAGAAAACAATGAGCTTTCCAAGCTGAAAGAGCTTCTCGATCTCCAAGGAATTGACTGCGAAATCGTGAGCGGGGGCAATACACCCGCCGCCTACATCTCCCATCGCTTTAAGAGCGTTAATGAAATCCGGCCCGGCACCTACATTTTTAATGACAAGAACACCGTCTGCGCGGAAGCTGCGACCTATCGCGACTGTGCAGCAACGGTTCTCACTACGGTAGTGAGCGTCAGCGTTGCCGGCAAAGCTATGGTTGACGCGGGAACCAAGACTCTCTCTGCCGATCCGCTTCTCTCCGGTCTCAAGCTTGGCTACGGGGAAGTCCTCAACTATCCCGAGGTCACGATCGAGGATCTGTCCGAAGAACATGGCCACCTGAACGTGCGGGGAGTGCGCACTCCACCGAAGTTAGGAGAACGGCTTCGCATTGTTCCCAACCACATATGTACCTGTATCAACCTACATGATCGAGTCTATGGATGTAGTGGGGAAGACGTAGTGGTTCAGTGGGAGGTTAAGGGACGAGGAAAAGTTCAGTGATCAATAATTTCCCAAATTCCTCTTGCTACGCAGTGGTGAAGTGACCGCCGAATTTTGTGCCAGGGGAGACATTGGGCTCGATAAGAATGGGCTTGACAGCCTCCGGATGCCCCGAGTTGCGCGATGGCCGGTGCTACACTCTGAAAAGGGCAAGATTGCTCCGGCAGGACGTTCCTTATGTCGGGTGGAAGATTGCAGCGAAAACTTCTTATCGCGTTGGCTTCTGGCCTTCTGGTGACGCCAAGCCTTGTGGCACAGCAGAGATTCACGGCTCGGCGGTTGACACAATCGCCAATTCCTCCGCCAGTGGCAACCTCGCCGGTTCCGCTACCTCCAGAACAACTGCCGCCCTCGCCCCCTGAGGTGCAATTCCGGCAGGGGCAGCTGACGATCACGGCCTCGAATTCCACTTTGGGTGATATTCTCCGGGCTGTGCGCAAGGAGACCGGCGCATCAGTGGACGTGCCGGGCAACGCCACAGAACGTGTGGTCGGACAATTTGGCCCCGGGCCAGCCCGTGATGTACTAGCTGCACTATTGAACGGATCGCCTTTCAACTACGTCTTATTGGGATCAGCGGAGAACCCAGCCGCTCTGGACCGTGTCATTCTGACCTCCCGGTCCGGCGCAAACGATCAGCCTGTTCAAACGGCGAGCGTCTCGCCGCAGAATCAGCCAAACCAGTATGACGACGCTCGTTTGCCGCCTGCGATTCGTGCGGCCAACGCCAGGGCGATCGTGGCCCGTTCAGTAGCGGTTCAGCAACCGGCGGACACCGAGGACATGTCGAGTGACGACTCTGTTCCCGACGCTTCAGACAGTGCCGACGCGGACGAACAGGGAACCCCCGGGAAGGCAGACGACCAGCCACAGCAGCCGAATCCGTTGGGAGAGCCAGGGGCAGTGAAAACTCCGGAACAACTCTTGCAGGAACTGCAACAGCGGCAGCAACAAATGCAACCACCGGGTGTCCCAAACGCGCCCGACTATCCACCCGCTCCGGGCCTGCCCCGACAGCCGCAGTAAGCTTTCTTGCGAAAGCCCGTGGTTAATAACGTATCGCACACCTAAGGCGCGTGTCTTGTCCCAACCGTTCGTGCCGGGCAGACCCCAGAAAAGCATCAAAAGCGTCGAAATCCCGGATGTCAGCCAAGTGACAAGTACTGTGCCTCTCGAAAACTCGGAACGACAGAGTGCGCGGGAATTATACTTCTTTCCGAATTCCATCCTTCGATGCATATTTATCTGGACGCACTCCTCGTTACCCTACGTTCGATCGTTCGATCATCCGCTCACGCCTTGACCTCCAGCTCGAAAATCTGGCGCTGCGTCACCAAATCAACGTGCTTCATCGCGCGGCAAGGAGACGAGCTGCGAGACGTGGTTCTCGTTTTCGGACATTGTTTGCGTTTCTTTTCCGTATGCACCTAGTCCCGGAAAACCGGCGTCTCCCGCCCCAAGCGTGGGGGAAAACCTGAAGTCATCGGGAAAAGTTGATCTACGTGCCTTCGACTTCTCTGATCTGGCCCTGCAACTCTCAAGATCTTTCGAGCGCAGCCCGCCAAAGTCTGCGCTCGGTTGGCGTGCCATCCGGTAGACTATTGATTCCAAACAGTATCGCGCAGAGCTTGTGCTTCCTTCAGCCCAAGATGACATGCATTTCCAGCGATGTGGCAGTTGAAGAATAGTCGCTAAGTTATTGAAATCATGGTGGCCAGGGACGGAGTTGAACCGCCGACGCCAGCCTTTTCAGGGTAATAAGTGTTTACAACGACTTAACAGGTTTTAGGTGGCTGCGTAAGTACTTCAAAGGTCATGAGAGACGCGTTTATCTTGGGCTGGAATCTTGGGCTGGGACTCGACCGCTCCAAAGCAAATCGACGAATGGAAAACTGCAACCGTTCCGCCGACTGTCGACGACAAGCGCATTTTGCCGCGATTTGACGGCCGATCAATCCAAGAAGCCGGGTTCCTCTCAACACGACGAGATTCAGTTAATGAGCGACGCGGCGTGTTTTCTGAGCGCCGGCGTGAAGTCGCCTGCAATCGCCCAGTGGGGGGGATTAGACGCCCTCGCTCCTATGCGGACCCAATTTCGGCGCTGGAAGGAAGCAATCTCAGCAACAAGAATCCTTCATGAGATTGCCCTGAGGACAGCCTAAGTCGACTGGAAAATTGAAGTTAACTTGGGCGGCAGGCGGCATTAGATTTCCCGCCATCGTGCCTTTGCTCGGCTTTAGAGCTGCCCTCGACGTAATTCTGCTAAAAAACTGTGCGTGTTTTAGTGTGGCCAAGAATCTGTGCGAAAGGGCGATGCCGGTAGTCCCTCCGCGTTCGAAAGATCGCAGTCCGGACTGTCGGCCCACGCGTATCGGACTGCCACTGGAGCTGCAACTTCAGGGCTGGACACGATGATTGAGCTTCCTTCGATCGACGCTTGCGCCCAGTGAAATTGTCGATCCTCTCCGGCGATCGCAAAACCCTGCGGAATGCCTCCACCCTTGGCCCGCAAACCGCCGTCCGCGTGCACGAATCGAATGCGGATTGCGTTTCCCTCAACGGACATGGATTGATATCGGGGTCCTGAATAGACGACCGGGGTTTCATAGGTGACACCCAGCGCCCATAGCGCCAGTCGTTGTCCTACCTCCGCTTTCCGATGAGGGTGAATGTCTTTCGGATCTCCGACATCAATGGTTACGGCTAAGCCAGTGTGAGGGATCTTGTTCAAAGTGAACAGTTGCGCTTCCCGCAGTTCCGCCCAGGCGGATTCCGTTGGATGGTCGGGACTCGCGCCATGATTTGGCAGCTGCACGATGAGGAACTCCATCGCGGCGTAATGCGAGGCGGAGCGCCAACTCTGGATGAGATTCGGCAGAAGCACACGATATTGCTGCGCTTTCAAGGCGTTGCTCTCCCCCTGATACCAGATCGCGCCGCGGAACGAGTATGGCAGCAAAGGCGCGATCATGCCTTGATATAGACCGGAAGCATGACGGTGTGGGTAACCTGCCGGGGGAACGTTTTCAAGCACGAAGCCCGTTAACGCTGCAGGAGTGAATTCCTTTACCACTCCCCATCCCTCCTGGTGCAGGTCGCGGAACCAGATCGTAACCTGCGTCCAGTCGCCCGAGGCATGAAGCAGCGAAGTAGCATAGTCGTCCCAGTCGGTAATCGTCGACTGCAAAGAGCGGAAACGGAATGAACCATGGCCTCGCACCCAGAAACGGATGCCTGCATAACTGCTCAGGTCCACCGGCAATCCATCTGGCTGGAATTTGGCGGTCACACGAGAGTCGTCAGAGGCGTCGATCCGGCCGGCGACCTGAGCGGCGAAGCCGGTGCCACCGCGTCCGGGAGAGATCAGAGCGAATGTCGTCTCGGGCGCGGCACGCCAGTCATAGAACCAATCGCCGCCGAAAGCTGTGTGGGCGCTACCATCATCGAAGTTGGCAAGCGGAAGTGGCTTGCCTGGATGCGAGGGCTCTGGAATGAGCTCAAAGTCATCGAATGCCAAATCGAAAGGTGCTCGGCTGGCGGTGAATGTGTCGCCCTCGGAGCGGTTCCATTCCTCGAGAATCGGCTCGATTTGCGGATCCTGCTTGACCGCCTCCGGCGCGATCCATTCTTCGATGGTGGTTCCAGGCCATGCGGCCTCGATGATTCCAATCGGAACCTTCAACTTGCGGTGAAGATCGCGGGCAAAATAGTAGGCGACGGCGGAGAAATCCTTGACCGTATCGGGGGTGCAGGGTTGCCACGAGGCGGGGAGAGTGTCCACCTGCGGGGCGAGCGATATCTTTCTGGGAACGTTGAAGAGCCGAAGGTTCGGGTAATCCGCTTTAGGAATCTCCTGGTCCGCGCCCGTGGAACCGCTCAGCGCAAAAGTCATGTTGGATTGTCCCGACGCGATCCAGACTTCTCCGATCATGACGTCCTTAATAAGGATGGTCTTTTTGCCAGCAACCGCCAAGCTGAATGGTCCGCCGGCATGCATTGCAGGCAACCGCACGCTCCAGCGGCCCCTGGGGTTTGTGATTGTCGTCCTTGAAGTTCCCACCAGGCTGACCACAATCTTTTCACCGGGGTCAGCCTTGCCCCAAATGTGAATTTCCCGCCCCTGTTGGAGAACCATGTGGTCGCCAATCAAATTGGGGAGTGTCGGTTCGGCCCGGCAAAACGGTGGGGAGAGGAGCAAGCACATCGAGAAAAAGAGGTGCCAACGGCCAAGAAGGGAGCTTCGTTTTGCCGGTCTTGTATCGCGCATCCGGTTAAGCGACCGCGAAGACGAACCACAGTGGCACAGATTAATAGCCATGACCTTCCTATCGCGCAAATTGCAACTCACTTTTCTTCGAGTATCACCAGGTCCCAGGGCTTCAACGTGAGCGATTGCGCGGGAGCAATCTCGGTATTCGTGAGAATATCTTCGGCGGCTTTGTACGGATACTGAAAAGTCTGCGGGTCGCTTGAATAATTCATGTAGTAGTGGATGATTCCTCCTGCACGGTTGGTGCCGTGCTTCACGCGCACTGGCGCGGGCAATTGCTGGTCGGGACCAGTCACTCCGGCTTTTCTGAGAACATCGAGAATCACTTTTGCTTGCAATGTGTCAGATAGTACCGTCCCCTCGTAAGTCAAAGTTCCGGCACCGAAGTGATTCTGAGTAAGAGCCGCGTATTTGCCAAAAAAAGGGTGATCATAGAAGGCCAACGGCTGCGCGCCCTCAAGAATTAGCATCTCGGCCCAATCCGACACATGATTGTCCGAGCCCGTCTTAAAAGGGTCGTCCTTCAATGCCAGCGGCTTTGCCAGACTTGAAAACTCCTGGTAACGAAAACCGGCGGCTTTGCGCAGTGGCCCGGGCGCCATGGTCCAACGAACGGTGTTGTATTCATTGGTAAAACCGCTCTTGAACGCCACGATGAGGTTGCCCCCACCGCGGACGTACTCGCCGAGCCGGTTCAACACTTCGTCGCTGGCAACGTACAACGGAGGCACCAGGATCACTTTGTAGTAGGAGAGATTCGTGCTCTCGGGAAAAATGAAGTCAACACCCACGTTTTGTCTATACAGAGCGCCGTACATCTGGTTCAGGATGGTCCGGTAGTTAACCGTGTCGCAGAACTTCATAAACTCGATGCCGTAGTAGGAATCGCTGCTGTAGAGAACTGCGACTTTGTTACTGCGTTTCAGGTCAACGATCTTTGGTCCGATGCGTTTCAACTCATGCGCCGTGCGGCTCACTTCGGCGTACGCGCGATCGGGCTCCAAGTCGTGCGACAGCACTCCTTTCCAGTAAGTCTCTTGTCCGTAGTGGATGGAATGCCAATGCCAGTACTCAACCATATTCGCGCCTGATGAGAGGTGGGAGTAGACGTCGAGGCGGAGCTGGCCATCGTAGGGTGGAAACTGCTCCTTCGAATCCCAACCGATGGTTTGCGCATTGGTCTCGGTGACGAGGTAGTTTGTTTGCTTGAGCGAACGGGAGTAGTCCCCACGCATGGTGGAATCAAGTCCGTCAAACTGATCTTGCGTGCCGTGATAAGGATTGACGGCCACAATGTCGAGCATACGGGCAATGTCGTGCTCGTTGACATCGGCTCGCGGCGGACCAGCAAGATCATGGGTGACGAACTGGTCGGGCCTCTTGTACTCATTTACGATGCCGGCTTGCCAGCCAAGGAAGTCAGTGGTCATCCATTGCTGGTAGCGCTGCCATTCTAGCTTCCAGCCGGGATTGATGATGCCTTCTTGTGGCGGGATCTCAGTCCAATCGTTTAGCCGCTGTCCCCAGTAGTTCAAGCCCCAGTCTTTGTTCATTTCGTCGACCGTCTTGAACTTCTTCTGGAGGTAGCTGACAAATCCCTCCTGAACGTCATGATTCGCGGCAGCGCCGGAGGAGGTCTCGTTGTCAATCTGCCAGCCGATAACGGTGGGGTTGTTCCTGTAATGCTCAAGGAGTTTTCGGATCACGCGCTCGCAGTAGAAGCGGTAGGTGGGATTCATCAAGTCGGTATTTTGACGATAACCGAATGTAATGGTCTGTCCGCCGAAGCGCGTGATTACGATCTCCGGATGCTTCTTGTACATCCAGGCCGGAATGGAGTAGGTCGGAGTGCCAAGAATGACTTTGATGCCTGCCTTCTGCATCCGATCAATCACGCGATCCATCCAGGCATATTCGAAGCGACCATCCTCCGGTTCCCATAATCCCCAGCTTGATTCACCCAGACGAACCACCGCGATGCCGGCTTCTTCCATCAGCCGTACATCCTGTTCCAAGCGCTCGTAGGGCATGTATTCGGGATAGTAGGCAACACCGTAAAGGACCGTTTCCATTTTGTCGGGAGCGAATGCGGGCTTGCTCTGGGCGGCGGAGATGCATCGGTGGAAGAAGGTCAGCGCCAGAATTGCGGCAAGGAAGAAGGACCGTGCGATGGAGGTTGCTATCACTGTCTTGTGCTCCTTTGAGGCGGCGCTAGCGGCTTCCGTGACGTGGCCTTCGCAACAGGAATCACTTAGCGCACGCGACCGATTCGATTGCTCCTCGGTCGACGCCGCCGCATTGCGGCACCGTGACACCAAAGAAATCTCTGGCCCCGCTGTTTTCAATTGCCTTCCCGGAATCCACGGCGGGCGAGTTCTTTTGGGGCGCATATCCCGAGATTGTGTGGCGACCGAACCCAGCGTGGCCAGGGTTTGCCAACAGCGGATTCGAGGTGAGGGCGTGCGGATCGTCCGCTGGAGGCACTCCGTAGTAGACGTTGAAGTCGTAAACGTTGTTCACGCTCTTGCCGGGACCGGGTGCGGTCTCGTAAGAACCATCGGGGTTTCCCTTTACGCCATACGAGAATCGCGCGATGCCTTCAACATAGAAAATGTTGTTGTAGAAGTACGTATTCGTCGCCCACCCGGTCCAATCCGTGTGGAGAACGACATCCACGTTCTCCCCTTTTGCAACATAGATAGTGTTGTTATAGATGAGCGTGTTCCTCACCGGACCCGAGAGCTTGATCCCCCGGTGATGATCGTTCTGGCTGATGTTGTAGCGAACAATCGTGCCGGTATTCCCCACGCTGTTCTCCGGACTCTGCGACCCTTCGTTGCAAATCAGCAAGAATCCACCCTCGTTGTCGTGGCTGTAGTTGTACTGGATGATCGTATTGCGGCTGTTCCAGTCGGAATCGAAGCCTTCCGCATCATGTTGCCCGCGCGTGCCATAGACTTCGTTGAACTGCACCACCGTATTGTCGGCGCTCCACGGCCAAATGCCGACGTTGTAGTCTTGCGAGCGCTGGCTGGCATGGGCGACGACGTTGAATTCGACCACCGCCCCGTCGGTGGCAACGTTCACAATTCCGTCACCGCCGATATCGTCCAGTGCATTATTCCGAATCACCACTCCCAGGCTTGGGTACCACTTCGAGCGTATCCAGTGCGTGGACGAACCAAGAATTCCGCTGCGATCCACGTGGCGAATGTGATTGCCCTCGATGCGGAGATCCACAAAGCGACTCGGCTTCTTGTCCCCGACACAGTGATAAGTGATCCCGCCATTCTCTTTCATCTCATTATTGCCGTTGACGTCGTGAACATCGAGATCGTCAACATAGATGTGATGCGCATCGCCGTAATCCTCAGCCACGACGCGAACGCCGCGGCGGACTCCCGGAGATGTTCCCGTGTTAGTCACCTCGAGGCTGCGGATCTCCCAATATTCCTGGTTCTTCAGCAAGACCGCGTCTTCGGCTTTTCCGTTGCCGTTAATCACCGGCTTCGGCTCGCCGCCGTACTTGTCAATCATGATCGGCTGGCGCTCCGTTCCCGACCCCTTCGGCCAGAGCTGTCCCGTCCAAGTCGAGCCGGACTTAAACAAAATGCGATCACCGGGGGAAAAGACGGTTGCGTTGACCCTGGCCAGTGTTTTCCATGCCGTGGATAAAGAAGTGCCGCTGTCGTCGTCGTTGCCCGACGTCGAATCAACGTAGTAAGTCGTTCCTGATTTCTGAAGACTGCCCGCACTGCCCTGGCGACTCTGTTTTCCTAAGCTGCCAATCCCTCCCGCCATCAACAAGACAATGCATAACCAAAGACTCTGGCGAGATGCCCTAGCGGCTTGCATTTCGGCTCCACATCCTGTACCTACCGAGACTGGTTAGCAGCAATTGTTGAAAAGACTACCGGGTAGCCACAGGTTCGCGAGTTACCCGGCAAGCTCTTCGTTCCTAGAATTCAAACCGAATGGCAAACTGCCCGTTTCGCGGGCCATCGACCACTCCAAAAATTTGCCCCCAGTTGGCCGCACCGATACTATTCTGATTGTTGCCGTAGCAGCCATTGATGTTGTAGTAGTGACGGTTGAAGATATTGTAGAACTCCGTGCGAAATGTCAGTCTGTATCTTCCATCGGAGCCCATGTTGAAGTTCTTCAGCAGGCTAGCATCTTCGTCGGCCTGTCCAGGACATCGCAGGGCGGAAGTGCCTGGCGACGGCGGCAGGTACCCTGCTGACGGATTGCTCGCGACGCTCTGCGGGATGTAAACATCCTGCGCAGGGATGGTGGTCTGACCCGCCGGTATCGGCACGTAGTGTCTCGGATTGTTGGGGCCCGTGTATCCCGCCAGATTGAACTGTGGATAGATGTCTCCCCACAGTGGCCAATAAGGATTGGCAGCTCCAACGTGGAACGGCGCGCCCGTGTAGTACTTGACCAATCCTGTTAGCGTCCACCCACTAACAATTCCATTCACCACATGGTTTTGACCTGCCAACGATTGCCTACCCCTGCCGAAGGGAAGTTCGTAGCTGACAAATCCTTTCACAACATGTGCCAGATCATAGCCCGTAACCGCGTGCGCCGCCTGACGCATGTTGCCGAAATCCTGCACGCCGGTGTAATAGTTGTTGCCCTCCTGCTGCGAGGAAAACGAGTCTCCCTCTTGCCGGGACCACGTGTAACTCATGTCCATGGTCAAGCCGCGCCCGGTGCGCTTGACTACATCCACAACCATCGAATCGTAGAAGCTTTGGCCCAAGGGCAGACCAACGTAGTTGAGGTTGGCATAACCCCAATAATTACCCTCTGCGTCGGCCAGTTGCGGGTAGGGCGCGATCGCCGCCAGAGTAGAGGCACAGAAGTTTCCGTATACATATTGGTTCCCGGATGGATAGGGGACGCCGAACTGGGCGGCGTCTGCCGGGCTACATACATAGTTGTAGGCAACGCCTTGCTGCGCCAACCGCTGAAAAGTCGCGGTTGGGCCTTGATTCCATGCCAGCGCGGTGTCCGTCAAATGGTGGCCGCGGTTGCCGACATAAGCTACCTCCAAACGCGTGTTCGGAGTGAGCTCGTGCTCGATGCCAAAGTTGAACGCCTCGCTATATCCCAGCTTGAGAGCTCGAGGATCAACGCTAACCACCGGAAACAGGGCCGGGGATATGGGCGGGGTGTTGGCGTCCGGCCTAATCACCGTGCCTGGATATCCTTGGTCCCAATCAAAGCTGCCTGTCTGGTTGATGCCCAGTTGCGGCGCAAACGCGTCGGGCACGCCGTTAGAGAAAGCCACGCCCACGGGATTGTAGATCAGGCCGAAAGAACCGCGAACCACGGTCTTGGGCTGCAACTGATAGGCAAATCCGAACGAAGGCCCGAACTGCTTCGCGTACTCGTTCTTTTCAAAGCTGTCGCTGCCGTTCTTGGCAAAGATCAGCAACCCGGGAGCGTTGTAGTTCGGGTTGATGGCGTTGAGATCGTAGTTTGCCCAGTTGCCATTCTTTTCGTGAAAGCGGAAGTTGTAATTCCAGCGCAGCCCCATGCTCAGCGTAAGTCTTGACGTGGCCTTGTAGCTGTCCTCCGCGAACAGCACCAGCCCTTTCTGCCGCCCGTACAGGTCGTAGGGCACCCTCTCGCTGGCGTTGTTCACCTGCCCTAGGAGGAACGAGGCGTAGGCAAATCCGTCGTACGGATATCCCGCCCCGGCGGTGTAGTTGCTCGAAAAATTAAACGAAAGAGCTCCTTGGCCAGAGCGGCTGTTGATCTGGTGGGCTACGAAATCACCTCCGAAAGAGAGGTTATGGCGGCCTTTGCTCCACGTGAGGGTGTCGCCGATGGTTTGATTGACGCCGGTAGCATCCCCCTGCCAGGTACTGCCCAGGAACGTCTCGCTGTGACCATACGCGCTGTTGTCCGAGAAACCAATGTATGGAAAGTTGGTGGCTCCGGTGTTTCCGAACCCGAGTTGCGAGTTCCAGTTTCCGGGGTCCGTAGGCGAACTGGCATTGTAGTCGTAGTTGTAGGTGAAGTTCAGGACATTCAGAACCGTCGGGCTGAAGGTATGCGATTCGCTGACCCGCCACTGTTGCGAACGGAAGATCTGAAAGCGAGCATCGGAAAGTGGCCCGCCGTTCTGGGTTCCGGCCTGCCACAAGCCGCCGCTGTCGTCCAGAGTTCGCGGTTGGTGGTTGTAGACCCACGAACCAGAGAGACGGTCTCGCTCCCGCAGCACCTGGTCCAGTTTAACCACATACCAGGTGGGAGTCTGGTTAGGCGTGCTTTTGCTCAGGCCTCTGCTGTTGCTGTCGATTCCGCCAAATTGCGGAGCGTAATACTGCTGGTAGATCTTATTGACATTCGTCGCCACCGCGCTAATCCGGTTTGTGGGGATGATGTTGCCCGTGAACTGATTTCCGGTCGTCGGATCGTAGATCATGTTTTCCTGTGCAACAACGGCCTGGCCCGCGTTGTTTTGCGTCATGATTGGCACCGGGTTCTGGTTCGCAGGGTACCCATTGCACAATCCCGTTCCGTTCCCTCCAGTGCAGAGATCCCCTCCCAGCAGGCTGCTGAAGTTTCCCGACAAGAAATCCGACGTAGGAACAGCCGCCGACCCTCCGTTGAGACCGAAATCGGTTTGTTGAAAGCGCTCAAAGGCGCCGAAGAAAAAGGTCTTGTCTTTGATGACCGGGCCGCCCAGGCTGAAGCCGTAGTCCCAAGCGCGCCACTTGGGCTTACCCTGACCCAGGTTGTCATCTGTCCAGGTATTCGCGTCCAGCAGTTCGTTGTGGCCATATAGAAACGTGGAACCGTGGAGCTTGTTGGTTCCCGACTTAAGATTAAACGCGATCACGCCACCACCGGTGATGGAGCTCTGCGCATCCAAGCCGCTAGTCTGGGACTGCAGTTCTTCGACCGCTTCCATCGTGGGTCCAGACCCATAAGTGTTGCCTTGGAAGCTGGAGGTGCCGGAGGTCCCGTCGACGGTGAAGTCCTTGGTGAACCACTGCCCACCGTTAATCACGGCCCCGTAGGCATTGCTAATGGGCGAATAGCCCGGCGTGAGTGCAACCGCGAAGTCCTCGGCATTTCGCCCACCGCCCAAGATACTCAGAGGCAGGTCAGTCACTATTTTGCCGTTCATGTTTGTACCGACCGACCCCCTTTCCAAGTCCAGGACCGGAGCATCGGCCGTGACCGTCACTGTTTGCGCCTCCGCCCCCACCTTGAGCGGTGCGTCGATGCGGGCCACCTCTGTCGACTCCAGGGTGACAGCGGGACGGAGCAGGGTTTCAAATCCGTCCTTCTTGAATTCGACGGAGTACTGCCCCGGAAAGAGGTTGGGGATGACATAAATCCCATCGCCATTGGAGACGGTTTTGGTGGGCACATTCGTGCCCGTGTTGGTGGCGGTCACTTCCACACCGGCAACCACCGCCCCGCTGGAATCGGTTACCGTGCCGGTGATCGAGGCACGGTTCGCTTGGGCCGACACTCCTTGGGCAGAAAGAATGATCATTCCCGCAACGATTAAACACAGAACCAAATGTAGTTTTCCGGATCTCCGCATTTTCTGCCTCCAAAAGAATCTGGCTGGGAAAATAACCCTCCACCGAACCAGCGCCCCAGTCGCGCTATCAGCTCTTCATCCCAATACTCAACACCTTCCGAAACCCTAACGTTCACGCTAGCCGTCGTCACACTACCGCTCTGTGACCTGGCTCACACCGGCTGGTATGGGCCGCACCGTCACCTTCACTACTTCCTACCAGGAACTGACCCACCGATCCTCTTCAACCTGACCTCGACTAATCCAACCGAACCGGGGGTCAGCACGATTCCGTTGGCATCGGCTGTGGCTCCCGGCACCTTTTCGTTGGCGGTATAAAAAAGAGTGAACAAATCATATCCCTCCGGCACTAGGCCCAGCGGCGTCCGGACCTCACTGGCCCAGACGCCGCTCCCCCTCTGAACCACCAGATGTTGCCCCATGGACCAGTGAATTCCGTCGGCCGAGAACGTATAGCCAATGGCATTCGGCGCGTCGGTGTCATAGACCGCCACGTAGGTTCCATCCACCAGACGGGTGACGATTGGATTCTCAATAAAACGGGTTTCGACCGTCAGCGGGTTCAACTCCGTGCACCGCTTCCACGGTCCGGCGATGTCGGGCGCCAACGCGAGTCCGACCTGCCACAGCGACAGCGGTAGTCGTTCGGTGTGGGCGCTTCCGTAGAATGCGTACCAGCGATCGCCAACTTGATAGGGGAAGAACGAATCCGTTCCCTGGAGTCCTTCCCACGGGTCGGAATCGTTGTTGCGCTGAAGGACGATGCCCGTATCCACATAAGGTCCGCCAACTCCGTCGATCCCCGGAGTCTTTGATACTGCCCTCCAGATACGGCCTTCATGGTTGGTGAGCCACTGCTGTGAGGTGTCGGGCGCGGCCTGGTAGGCGACATAAAACAGGTTCCACCGCTTTTCCTTCGGGTCGTACACGGGCAAGGGAGACCACAGTGCCGCGCGCGGATCCTTTCCCGTGAAGTCGCCGCTGGATTCGAAAAGGGTGGAAGCTCGTTTCCAGTGCAAGCGATCGCGGCTAACCCAGTGTGCCAGCTTCATCTTGACCCAATGCGGATCGCCAATCATCTCAGAGGTGAACAGATGATAAGTGCCACTGATCTTCAGCACCCGACCTCCCTCGAATCCGTACTTGTTGCCTTCGGCGCCTCGGGACTGAACGGTAAGAACTGGAGTGTCGAACCGTTTGCCCGCGACCATTTCCATATCTGCACCCAGCAGCGGGTGGCAGGCGGTCAAGAAAAGCAAGGTCACAAGCCCGGGAAGGAGTCTCCTTGATGTGCTTAGTGGCGACATGGCCGACTCCCCTTCTAGGCTCCGGTCTCGCCTCCTTCAAGGTAAAGCAGGTTATGGCGAGGGTTAACCGGGGTATTTTTGCGGATTTCCGTATCGGGAGGCGCTAACCCAGCCTTATTCTGTGATTCTCCATAAATTGCTGGCGAGGGAAGCCTTAGTCGAGCAGAAAGCGGCAACCGCAAAAGACGAGAACGGGCGTTAGGACCCCATAAAGTCTCGCCCACCTCCTGGTACCCCGCATTGGTTCGGTCATTTCCAGTTGATCCAGCTAACCGCTATTAACCTGGCAATTTACCGTTATTTCGACCAGAACCGGCACCCTGAAGCGGTTCCGTTGACGTACGCCGACCCAGAGTGCTATCGTTCGGCAGTATTTCAAAGGAATCGTTTGCGGGACGTCTTCTCATGCTGCTGAATCTCGTTTGCGACTTGAGGTGACGTCTCCACTCAAGCCAGTGACCTCCTCCATATCTCTCTTCGAAAAGCGCGAGGAGCTGCGCCGAGTTCTGGAGAGCAAACTCTTCTCTTCTTCGCCTAAGAAGACCCGCTTCCTTGAGTTCGTTGCAGAACAGGCATTTCGGGGCAACGGCGACAAACTGAACGAGTATCTGATCGGGGTCGAGGCATACGAGCGGGGAACCGACTTCAATCCGCAGAAAGACCCGATCGTGCGAGTGCAGGCCCACGAAATTCGACGCTTGCTGAAGAAGTACTACGAAGAGGACGGTAAAGACAGCCCGCTGCGCATTGACCTGCCCGCAGGTCATTACGTGCCTGTTTTCAGCAGAAGTGCGATTGAGGAAGCAGGTGCGATAGATTCCACCGAGCCAGCTGTCAGTAAACGCGCTAGCGGGAGCCGCTGGCAACTCGCTCTCATTCTGGCTCTGACCGCAGCCTGCCTGCTGCTGGCGTTTCTTCTGACTGCTTCCCTCCGCCGGAATGCGCAGCCAGCGGAGTCCCGAACGCCGGCAACTCTGCCCGATAGTCTCGAGTGGTTCTGGCGCCCATTCCTCCTGCCCGCAGACGCCCCACTGATCGTGATTCCCAATCATCCCTTGCTGCGCGCGGCACACGATGGCGACAGCCAGCAGACTCTGGCCAGTGGCCATGAAATCTCCAAATCAAGTCTTCCTGAGTTCCGCGACACCATTCATTTCCGGGAGTTGAAACGATTCCTGTTTGTTCCTTCTCTTACCGACTTCACGTCTGTCGGGGAATCCCTCGGAGTGGTCAGCCTGTGCGAGATGTTTTCCAGCGTTGGCCAGAGATGCCGCGTGCAGCAGTCGCGACTGGTCAATTTTGAGGAAATCAAGCACGACAACGCGATTTTGCTCGGAGGCAATCAGGCGTGGAGTGGCCGGGTTTTTCTCAACGTGGAAGGCTTTCATTTTCAGAGTGGCGTGATTCTGAACCGGAACCCTCAGCCGGGTGAAAACGCCGTGTACAAACCCGAATTCGATCCCATAACCAATCAGCTCACGCGTGATTATGCTCTCGTGCTCATGCTCCCGAACGAACGAAAAGAGAATCGGGTTCTCTTAATCTACGGCATTTACACCCAAGGCTCACAGGCCGCAATCGAGTACCTGAAGAATCCCGAACGGATGGGAGAATTGCGCAAAGCCCTGATGGACGCATCCCCTGACCATAAGACCATCCCACCACATTTCCAGGCCCTGATCACGACCACGGTTGAGAACGCAGTACCCGGCACGTCGTCGCTAGTTGCCGTGCGGGCGATTCCCAGCCAGTGATCTGGTCCCACCTAGTAGGTAACGACAAAGATCTTGCCCTCCAGCTTCATTTCGTCTCCTTCGCTCGATGAGCATTGGATCGTGACCGGCGATCCGGGCTTGAGGGCGCTGTTCTTGATTTCACCCACCGCCCACGACAGGCCACTCCAGATCACCTTGTCGTAGTTAATCTCGACCGGCACTGGCTTCCCAGCTTGCGACGCGCTTAGCACAAAGACCTGGCCCATGTTTGCGCCGTTCGGCGGACCGCCCTTCCAACTGCGCGCGATGGTTCCGTCGTTTACATAGCGCTGTTGCATGACGATGCGCAGGTCGCCATTCTGCGGAGCATCGACTGAGGCCTGAATAGTGTTCTTCCCCGTTGCGGAAAAAGGTGTTGCGCTAGGGGTGATGGAGCGCGGAATCACAACATCGTCTTGAATGCCGAGGTCGTATCTGGTATTCGCATATTTGCCGAATCCGACGACGGCCAACTGGCCCGGTCCGAGTTCAATCGTATCGCCCTCCAGCACAGGTTGATAGCCGGCATCACAAAAGATGACTCTTCCGCCGGTGATCGCGGCCTGCTCGCGCGAAAGCCGCGGTATCTGAATCGAGTCGATACTCTGTGCAGGATTCACCACGGCATAGACCGTTCCGTCGGAATCAAGGGAACCAAATCCGTAGGGCTGGACGTTGCCTGGAATACCTCCAAAGGTCTTGGTACGGCCAGTTGACTGGAGTCCGAGATAGAGCGCTTGCACCTTGGCGAACCAGCGGGCATCGTCGTCGCTCAGAAACTCAAGGTTGCCATGCACGGTGTTGACCCAGCCACCGCGCGCCATCATTAACAGCAACGCTCCTTTCCATGCATGCGTCTTGCGGTAGTAGATTGTGCCCGTGTTCCCTAGCATGAAGCTGGTCGAGTCGATCCGCTCGAGAGGAAGAGAGGATTGTTCGTAGCGCCGGACCATGTGATCGCTGTAAACATCCATGGACCGCCAGAAACTCATCTCCGGCACGTCGGAGGGACGGGGGTCACCGGAGTAAAGCGAATCGAACACTTCCAGCCAGGGTAGGTCGACAGCATTTTTAAAAGGGAAAGGCCCAGCCGTGGATTCGACATCCCCGCCAAAACCGTTGAACGCGACCAACACGACATCGGGGTTTCGCTGCCGAAAGGTCTTCAGCGCTTGCCGGAATGCATCTGCGTTCCGCGAACGAACCTCCTCGGGAGTCATGTTCTTGGCGGTCGCCGGGGTGGCTGCACCAAAATCCACAAAATCAAACTTGAACATGCGAATGCCATGGTCATACCAGAACTGCAGTGTGTCCATGAAGCTCGGGAGAAAGCCACCCTCCGAGAATGACATTGCGCTCTTCTTCTCGTTGAGCGAGTTCTGCCACTCCGTCGTGGCGTTAACCTTGACCAGCGTATTGGTGCTGAACCATAGCCCAGGCAGAATGCCGTTGGCGCGGCATTTGCGGACCCACTCGTCGGGCCCGTTCGGCCAATTGGGCTTTCGCCAGGTCCGGTAACCACCGTCCGGGTCGAACCAGAAAGCGTCCATCATGTAGTAATCAAAACGGGCGCCGAAATGACGCAAACGAAGAATCTGGTCCAGTTCTTTCATGGCCAGTTGTTCGGTCAGGGGAATGTTGTCGGAGAGCTCGTCGTACGCCGACCAATTGTTGTAGACGAAAATTGGATCCTTCGCGAGGACATGCTCTGGATCTGCATTGGTCCTGGCCAGCGTTGTGGCACCATCCGGAGCGGAGTGTTCCTTTGCCGGTGGTTCGCCTAAGACCTTAGGGCCGAGACATATGACGAGAATCAGGAGAGCTCGGGACACCATAGTCTGTTGCAGCATATTGCTCCGATGGTCCAAAGCCAATAATAATCTGTACGGGATAATCTGTGAGGGAGAGGATTCGCCACTTGCCTCATCGACGCTTCCGGTTCATTGCCCCGTCCAGCAAGCTCACGCTCGACTTGTTCCAGCGTCCGTGCCTTGGTTTCCGGAAGGCGCTAGAACACGAACAAGAACCCCGCGAGGCGGATGGCGGCTTAGGTCTAGGGTGTTCCGGCGGTGCCGAGCGTCCATTTTGACTCAAAAAGTCTTTCTCGGTAGTCACTTGGTCGGGCCTCGCGAGCGCCGCTGACCCCGAGACCGTCGTCGGCATTCACTTCACTCATCCGTTGCAGCTTAGCGTGGCGGGATCAGGATGCCGGTATTGCTCGCCCCAAATCCGCTGGCGTCCGCGTCATCCGCATTGGATTCTTTGCCGCCGATCTGGACAAAGGCATCCCGAGAGTCCGTCAGCACGGTCGACGACATAGATCCATTATGAACGCTAAGCGTCCATTTGCCACTCGATCTAGGCTGCGCTCTGAGGGTTCCGTTTTTCCTTTCGCGTTGTTATGTCCCCAGGGGTTCGCTACTAAGGATGCACGGGCAGGGCCCCATGTGAGGAGGCAAATCAATTCGGAGACATTGTCCCAGGCATTAAATCCCCAGCGAAGGCCGTGTTTCGGGCGCGCGAACATGCGAAAGAAAAACAAACTGTGCTCCGCAGACCGAATGGCCGACCCATCGCCGACTCTCAACACCTTTCGAGTGCAGCCCGCCCAAGTCTGCGCTCGGTTGGCGTGCCATCCTGTAGACTATTGACTCCAAACAGCATCACGCAGAACTTGTGCTTCCCTCAGCCCAAGATAACCTGCGGTTCCAGCGATGTGACGGTTGAAGAATATTCGCGAAGTTATTGAAAACATGGTGGCCAGGGACGGAGTTGAACCGCCGACGCCAGCCTTTTCAGGGTCGAAATTAACAGTGATTGCAAGTACTTAGAGGTGCCTCCCGGCTCTGTAAGTTACTGATAGTCACCGCAGGCAAGGCCGACTGCCGGTAAAACTGCCGGTAAGTTTTGTTCGTTGCCTGTTCTCTATCGCTTGCTAACTATCGTTGTGGGTTCGCGCTATTACCCTTGCCGTCAGCCCTGATAAAAGCAACATCCAAGCAGTAAGGAGCCTCACAACACATGAGGAGAGGCTCTGTAACAGGGTTGCAGGCCGCTTGCTAGTGCCGGAAGACCTGCTCATCCAAGAGACGGAGCAGCGAATAGGCAACCTGCGAGAACGTGGGATCATCGACATAGACAGGCTTGTTCGACAACTGTCGGATGCTTTCGCTGTTTCTGGAGAATGCGTTCTAGTTCAGTTGCAGCGCGCGATTCAAGCAGGAACAATCTCATTCGGTCCGGAGTTCTGCATGTTCTGGGTAGGCGAGTCTAGTACGAGCGGCTCTGGGCAGCAAACTAGTAGGAAACGTAGGGCGTTGATATCGGTTCTGCCCGATACCGTCGGAACGCTTCAGATCGGTAGGATCTTCCCAGGACTCTCCACAGAGAACTTTGGCGTTGAATTTGACAGTTTCGTTCGATCAATTTTCGACAAGCTGGGGCAAATTCGGTCGGGTGAGGTTAGGACCACATTGTTGCTGAGACCGCGCGATCGAGATCGTTCAACTAGGCCAAGGGAGTTCGAGCTTCGAGGATGGTGGCGAATTCGTGGTGGGGTCGGGAGCGAGAAACCACCTCGGATGTTGATGTGGGGACGGTTGAGCGCTTGAATTGTGAAGAGACTGAGGAATGCTTTCCGCTACTAGGCTTTCACGACCTCGATGGCCGTCTCGAGTTGTTATCTCTTCCGTCCTTCAAAGCGTCTCGCGAAAGCTCAATGGCGAACTTGGGCACGATGCCGGCTTTTTGAAGCTTCTCAGTATCTAAGCGATAGCGTTTGGCGGCGTCCATCAAACCGTCGTCGGGGGTTTTACCGGATCGCTGATATGCCGAATCCAGCAAACTGATTTCCAGAAGCAGCTTGCATAGTTCCGATTCATCGTAAGTCGCTTGGCAAGTGGTCCCCAGTCTTTGTTCCTCTCCTGTTCGCAACCGAGTATAGGCGACAGCCTAAATCTCCTGTTTGCGCTTAAGCTGCTCGATCCGATCGGTCTTGCCCCGGTCCTCAGTTTTTTGAGCCACCTTGTGCTTCTGCTCCTCAATGCTCCTCGTTCTGGCGCGGTCCTCTTTTGCCTGCTTTTCTACCCGATTCTCCTGTTTCTGTCTTTCAATTCGCGCCGTTTCCTGCTTCCGCTCGTTTTCCTGTCCGTTGACCATTTTTCCTCCTTAAGCTTCAAGCATTGGGGCGCGCGCCTGTCGCTCGGCTTCCTGACCCCCGCTGCCAAGTTCTACGATACAGTTTGCGTTCCACTCGATGTGAGCGGCGACTACACGCAGGTCTAGCTTCATGGCCAGCCGCTCTTCATTTTCCGGTATCTGCAGAAGAAAGTCCTCCGCTATCGTCTCCCCCGGCTCAATCCAGGCATGGTCCTTGAACACCTCTCGAACACCGACATTCTCTTCGGTCGGCTCCGTCGGTTGGTCGGTTGGTGCAGACAGCCTCAGGTCAAAAAACAGGATTGCCGTGCCTTTCTGCTCTATCGGGAACTTCGACAATCCCACATTCTTTATTTGAGCTGCTCCAGAAAGAAGGAGTCCTGTCTTGCTCCGCACCTCCTTAGCCGAAATCTTGAGTTCTAGTCTTTTCTTGAAGGTACGGCCCCTGACATAATTCAGATAAGCCCAGGCACCGCCGATGAGGAGAGCGACGACCTTGGTCACCTTATCAACGATGTCAAGGACGGAGGACAGCGGAGAGGCTGGTTCCGGAACTGGTGGAACGACCATACAAATGCTCCCGAATCGGGCTGACCGAAAATATACTCCGAGACGGCGGATACTTTCAATCAGAGCTTTTAGCCCACCGGGCCTGTCGTTGACGTTAAAAGCGGTTACCTCAGTTTAGGCCGGGAGACTTGTCGTTCATTGTTCCCGCGAGCGTGGGGATTTATTCTTCGTTCATGCGGACGCATATTTTGTTGCTAGCTCTGATGGCCTTTGCCTGCTTTGCCTATTCTCAAACGATGCCGCAAACGCCAAGGAAAAGCTCTTCTTCCCAAGAACCCACTGCGACTTCAGAGACGTACAGCGACACTCTTCGGACGATTAGGAAGTGGGTTGATTCGGAGGGAAACGATGACCTTGCTCGGCTCTTAGCGATAGGTGATATCCGAACTGCGGACATGGTAGCAGCCTGTCAAAGCTCTGACGAAGAGATTGCAGGCGCGGCCTTTGGCGCTCTCCAATTACTTGGAAAACCCGAATGCGAACCCTGCGCGGAGTCGGCCTCAAAGATGCATGGCGGCCTTGCCGTGGCGTGTTCTGCGGATATCAGCGAGCCGGACTTCCAACGTATCGAGCTGTGGCTAGCCAAGAAACGCACAGGGACCGGATATGAATGCGGCGAGGAGTATGAGCCGCTCACACCGATGGATGACTCCGTTGTCTATGCCCTCATACTCGACGGTTCATCTCGTTCGCGGTCCGTGCTAGACGATATGCTCGGATTGGAAAAGGCTTGCGTCACCGACGGACCGACCATCATCGGGGAAGTCTTGGAGCAGGCACAATCGCTCATTGTGGCTGCGAAACAGGCCGGCCACAATCTGAGGGTTGAGCCAGAGAAATTGAAAAGTTCCGTTCGTGCTTCAGCGTTCTTCTTACCACAGATGTATCGCAGAGACAGCAAGGTGGAGGTAATTGCGCGCAACAGAGCACGGAATAGAATTCTGCTTGAGGTGTCCTATCGTTGCGGCAACCTTTGCGGAAAGGGATACTACGTTGTGCTGCGCAAAGACGGCAACGACTGGCACTACGCCCTGATCAGAATGGCATGGATATCGTAGCCGCTGCTGTCAATCCCAAATCTCGACTACATAGCGCTGGCTTACGAACTCGATTGCGAGTCAGACCCGAGATAAGGTAAACAATAGGCCCACCGCTTCATGTCACACCTAAGTTACGTAGACGGGATGCCCGTTGCTGCTTAGCATTTCCGTATGAAGATTCCCACACTCGCACTGCTCCTGATTGCATCGGTGGGCGGCTGCTGGGCACAAGAAACGCCAACGGGATGGGAGAAGCCAGGCCCCGAGCTTACCCGTCAAGAATTCAGGGGCGAAAAGACCCGAATCATTTCTTGGTTGTGACAGGTGATTTTAACGGCGATGGGGTTCAGGACAAAGCTCTCCTGCTCGTCAACCACCGCACTCAAAAGCTTGGTTTCTTTGTGTGTCTCACGAGCACCACTGGGTGTGATTGGCAGCGACTTGAGGTGATGGACATCGCGTTTCTGGATGTAATGGGAGTTGCGAAGGTCAAACCCGGCCAGTACGAAACCGCTTGTGGAAAAGGGTACTGGGAATGCGGCAAGGACGAACCGCAAAAGCTCTCAACGAAGCGAGACGCTGTGGAGTTTTTCAAGGACGAAAGTGCCAGCTCGGTGTACGTCTACAATCCAACAAAACGTAAGTTTGTCTCGGTTGCTACAAGCGATTAGGGCCCAAGCGGTCAGCACTTTCAGTTCGCGCAAGCGGGTTTCGGCAAGCAATTAGCGGGAGTGCAGTGCGGCATATTCTATGAAGAAGCTTCTTAATCTCGTCATCGTGATTACTCTCACCTGGCTCATCTCCGGCGCCCTTTTCGCAGCACCACAGAAAGATGCATGTCAAGCTCCCTGCGGAAAGCCAACAGCGTGGGACGAGTTCAACAAATTCGAGCTCAAAATGACTGTGCCAAAGGAACCTGGTTATTCGTCGTGGAAGGGGACGTTTGACAAGCAGTCCCTCGACATTCAAATCAATGTCGAGGTTTTGGATGGCAAGAAAGTCACTAAAGGCAAAATCCTCATGGTTGGCGGACGTGTCCTGGCAACGCAGGGGCCGATAGCCGAACCAGGCGATGAAATCGATGCAGTCGATGCGCCAATCCTAGAACAGGAACTCGTGTCTCGCTTGCTCGGTGCCGCGCTACCCAATGGGCCCGAAGGGACGAAAGGAATGCGCAAGATCGACTATAAAAGTGAGAAAACGGGAATCCAGTTCGCCACGCCGAGCGCACAGGGTTTTATTTCAGCTCCGTGGCATGTGTCCGGGGATGTCACCGTTCTCGCTCCTAATGTAGTCGAGTATCAGTTGAGTTTAACCGCGGCCGGTACAGGGAATTCTGCTGGCAAAGGCGCAGAATACACGGCCAACTTCGAGGGCCGCTTGTCCAAGGTGGCGGGCGCAAAAATCGATGACTCGATGCTGCTTGACGGGTGGAATCTGTTCGGTGTTGGAGTTCAGAATCGAACAGAGGGCAATGGCACCGCCGTCGATTACGGTGCCGCGCCAGCTCCCGCTCCGTACAAAACTGTTGCCGATATCCGAAAGAAACTGGCCGAAGATGATTACCCCGGCGAACGTGACCCTTCGAAGAATTTCACCGGATTCTGGAAGGAAGATTGCGACCAAGCCTTCGGCCTCCAGATAATGCCTCATGGTACTGATGGGAAGTATTCAATCGTCTTTTGCGGGCCAGGTGGATGTGGAGACCCGGATTCCGAAGGGCGCATTACGTTCATCACAAAAGACCGAAACTACGAAGTGATCAGCGAGAGCGAAATTAAAGAGCGTAGTGCCAATGGTTGGGACACCTACCACAAGTGTACGAAAGACACCCACCCGGTTTTGAAATACAAGGAAGAGGTGAGCACCGCCGTTGTTGGAGATAGATCCCCTGCGACCGTACTGGACCGCACCGCTACACCAGATTGGACGGTCGTACGATCAGTGCCAGATGAATCCGGGGGGACGATGTATTTCGTCGTCATTCCTGAAGCAAAGCAACGAGATGGCGGATACTACAGAGGAATAGGTAACATGCTCTGCAAAGAAACCCCACAATGCAGCGTCAATTTTTGGACCGATCCGAATCACATTCCCGAATCTGCGTGGATGCCAGTACCTGACCTTGCTGTGATGACGGCATCCTACAATCGCCATCCATCTCATGCAGAACCACGCGTCCAAGCAGCCTGCTGGCTTTATCCAACTAAAGCGATCGGAGAGGCTGTGCAGTGCGAGTACCAACCCGGCGCCAAGCGACCACCGGAAAAATAACAGGCACGGCTTCGCTGAAGGGCTCGCCGGCAAGATTGGCGAGAAGCTTTTGCGGTGGTCAGGGCCGAAAAGGTCGGATCAAGCGCGGAGGTCTTCGGGAATAGTCGGCGCGGTTCGCAAACATCCGCACACAGCGCCAGACTTGCTCCAAACCAAAGATATAGCGATAATGTGTTAGGGATTCAGGCGTTCAAGCGCTTGTAGTTCCGAGACTCAACGTAGCACCGGAGGAGATTATGTCGCCGATTGCACATAGCCCGATGACGTTGAGCCCGCCCGCCTCCGTCTGATCCAGCCGGTCGGCTGGGTTGGCTCCATCTTTCAACTCATTAGTTGAAGCCGCATGCGCATTCGTGCGCCTGCCGGCTCTGCGCGCCTGCGCGCGAAAGGGAGCTTTGTGAAACGAGGAAAACGTCGAGGTAAAGGAGCGGAGTTCGTGGACGCGGACTTCGCTGAAATTCTCTATGGAGAAGGAAGCGGCAGTCGGTCGGACAGCCGCCAAGTGCAACGGAAGACACAACAGTTCTGCTGTCAAGTGCAGCGGGCGCTGAACCTCGCGCTCGCGGATTCAAACGTTGCTGGCATTGGCTGCGAACTGTTTGTAGATGAGGTTTCGCCAGCACCCGGTTGCGGCCATTTGCTGGTCTATATCGTTGTGCAGGATGGCTACTCCGTCGTCGATGCGATGAGCGCGCTCCGGCGCGATGCATCGCGTTTGCGGTCGGAGGTGGCGATGGCGATCGCCAGAAAGCGAGCGCCAGAACTGTCGTTTGTGCCGGTCTCGGTGCAAGGAGGCTACGATGAGTGATTCGTCGATGGCTCCGCTCCGAAGCTGGCTAGCTGCTCCACTGGATCGAGACGTGTCGGAGGCGATTGAGCGAATCCGGTGCGCCCCAGATGTTCAACAAGTCGCGGTGATGCCCGATGTACACCTTGCCGCTGAGGTGTGCATCGGTGTAGTTGTCGCGACGTCTCACCTGATCTATCCCCAGGCAGTGGGAGGCGACATCGGATGCGGCATGCTGGCCGTCGCGGTTGACGTGGAGGCCTCCGCGCTGAAGAATCCGAAGACTGCCGCCCAGTTGCTGAACGAGATCGGGCGCGCGGTACCCTCGCGCAGGCGCAACCGGAACGCGGTTATTCCGCAACCTGCCGAGATAGCAAGCGATCCGCTCAGTCATGTCCGCCTAGAGGCAATTCGCCAAAAGGAGGGCGAGATCGAGTTCGCGACTCTCGGCAGTGGAAACCACTTCCTTGAGATGCAGGCGGACGAAGAGGACCGGCTCTGGCTGATGGTGCATAGCGGATCGCGAGCGCTTGGGCAGGTGATCCGCGACCATCATCTGGCGCGCGCGCAACCGGTCGAAGGGCGACTGCGTGCGCTCGATGCGGAATCCGATACTGGCAAAGAGTACCTTCACGATGTCTTTTGGGCCCGGCAATTCGCCGCGGCTTCTCGCAAGGCTATGGCAGAGGAAACGGGCAAGGTGCTGACGCGAACGTTGAAGTGCAGCATCAGTTGGGAGACGATGATCGCCATCGATCACAATCATGTCGCGCTTGAGCGTCATGGCGAGCGCGAGTTGTGGGTGCATCGCAAGGGCGCAATGTCCGCTCAACAGGGACGGCCCGGAGTCCTGCCAGGGTCGATGGGCAGCCCCAGCTTCCATGTGGAGGGACGCGGCTGCGAAGAGGCGCTTTGTTCGAGCGCTCACGGTGCAGGCAGAGCTCTGAGCCGGGGCGCTGCGCGGAGCAAGTTCAGCGATCGCGATCTTCGGCGTCAAATGGAAGGCGTCTGGTATGACTACCGGTTGACAGGCAAACTCAGGGACGAGGCACCTGCTGCGTACAAGGACATTCGTGCGGTCCTCAAGGCACAGCGAGAACTTGTTAAGGTTATCCGCACGCTACGACCGGTACTCAACTACAAAGGCACCTGAAAATGTATGCGCTGAGCCTGTCCCTTCGTTGGCCGTCCAGCTTGGCGCGGCACGTGATTGAAGAAATAGGTTAGACCGCGTAGGTCGCGGGAATCTGCTTCTTCCGGGCGAGCGATAGCGACCGCACATGGGGGACAGTATAGGACGAAAAACGGGCGGAGTGGATGGAGCCACTCCGCCCGGATCGTCCGCAACTGGGTTAACCTACGGATTTTGTTTTTGCTTTGGTCTTCGGCTTGGCCTCCTTGCTGCGTTTTGCCGCAAACTCAGCAACCACGGCCTTCTCCAGCTTTTCGACATCCACGCGATAGCGTTTCGCGGCATCGTTGAGCAGATCGTCGGACGCGCCAGACCGCATATAAGCAGAGTCGAGCAGGCTGATTTCGAGCAGTATCCGGCAGAGAGCGGCTTCGTCATAGGTGCTGACGCGCTTGGCCAGAAGCTCCTGCGGAGTCTTCATGCTCTTGCCTTCTTCGACCTTGTGCCGTTTCGCCAGAGTCGGCACTTGGTTGTAGGGCAGTTGGCCGATGACGTGATGGACCACGGTCAAAAGATCGGCCTTCTTCAATGGTGCTGACACCCGCTCCAACACTGCCGCCAACGCGCGGTGCCGAGTGGTGATTGCCAGCTTGGTTTTTTCGATGCGTTTGCGTTCGTCGGCCCGTTCCCGCGCAACCTGCTCGGGAGAGGGCGTGTTTGGGTGATGCACGCGGCAAGACGGATCGGCGCAGACTTTGACAATCTGTCCGCGCTTGCCGCCGTCCATCACGATGGCTTCGGTCATCTTCTCGCAAGGCTTCTGGACGGGCGGCAACTTCGTCGCGGTTCCGTTGGTCTTGGCTTTCTTGATTTGGAGTTCCACGTAGTGGTTGCGCCCCAAGGGAGCGCCCTCGCGAGAGTTCCACGCCGCAGAAATCTGTACCAACTTCGGCTTGCTTTCGAGTGTCTTCGATATGTGAACGTCGAGCTTGTGACGAAAGCACTGGGCGTCAATACAGCTGTCCTTTTGGACATCGGGAAAAAGTAGCTTGTTAAAGCCGGTGCGTTTCGGGCAATTGGCGCACGAACCTGCTTCGGGCACGAGCGTTTCATCCTGCTTATCGAACGGCACGGATGCCAGTTGCAGCAGGATGTTGGCCTCGATCCACACCGCCAGTTCGCGGACAGGGATGAGGACTTGGGTGTTTCCGTCGCTCGTCCACATACCGCGAAAAGCGGCGGTGAACGCTTCCTGCTGCTGCGCAGCCGGAAGCTTGGCGATTAGCAAGGCGTGTCCGATAGTGATCTGATCTTTCAGGAACGCCTCGGCCACGGGCGGGATGAGGTCGGCGAGCCTGATCCTGCCGTAAATGTACGCCTCGCTTTTCGCCGTCCTGGCGGCAATGCTGGCAATGGTGTAGGTGGGTTCTCCAAGTTCCAGCAATGCCCGGAAACCCAGAGCTTCCTCCAGCGGGTGGATGTCCTGACGTTGGAGATTTTCAACGCACTGGGCTTCAATCGCCTCCGCGTCCGTAAGTTTGACGATGCGAACGGGAAGGTTTTCAAGTTCCGCGATCCGCGCGGCGCGCAGACGACGCGCTCCGGCTACGACTTCGTACTTGCTTTCCTCCAGTTCGCGCACCAGCAGGGGCGCCAGGACGCCCTGCGTTTTGAAACTCGCGGCCAGTTCTTCCAAAGCAGCCGGATCGAACCGTTTCCGTGGGTTCGTGCCGGACTCGACTAAGGCGGCGATTGAGATGTTGCGATATTCGTTGTTGGTAACTGCACTTTGCGTAGCTTGCATGACTTCTTCTCCTCTCGTTCGGTTGTATTGCTGGTTGGGGTGGTCGGCGCACACGTTGCGGGTATGCGCCGGAATGTCTGGTTGTTTTGCGGGTTATGCGGCTGCGGTCGCCGCCGGAGGCTCGGGGGCAATGCCCCCGAGAATCACGGCAGCGGTTTGCTGAACGGCTTCCAAGCTCTCGCGCAGAAGACTGGCGTCTCCATGCCAGAGGGCTATGTAATCCGCCGAGCTACTTCCGGTCTCAAGCCCGATGGCTTGGCAGACGACGAAGGCGACGGCTTCGGCTTCGGTTTCGCGGACTTGCTTGGTGGTCAGGGTGCGGCGCTCACCCCGGTGTAGGAGTTCATGGCCGATTTCGTGCGCCAGCGTAGAAAATTCCTCGGCGGGTTGCATCCCGGAAAGCAGCGTGATTTTCCCGCCGTAGGACAAACCCTTGGCGGGTCCGATCTTGTCGGAATAATTCAGCGTGATGCCGTGGGCTTCCACGAACCTGACCAACCGTTCGCGGTAGCCGCTGACATCGCCTTGCACTTCGGTCAACGCTGGAAGGTCTTTCCCCTCCGTTTGGCTCCGATCTTATCTCGTGATTTGCGGTCGAGCCTCTGCGCGCTCGATGAATCCCGCCAGTGAATGTACCTCTCGATAGCCGTCAGGCGAAGATGGCTGCCATGTCGATTTACAACGTCCTAAGAAAAACCGAGCGATTCGGCGACTCATTCCGTGTTTGTGACTCACACGACGCCGGCGTTGGCTCGTGCGATCAGTTTCTAATGGAGCTGAGCTTGCGCGATTGTTCTGTCTACACCCAGCGCGCTTACGCTCTGGGCCTTGCACATTTCTTCAGTTGGCTGCGCGCCTCGGGAGGCGATCCTGACCAAGTCACGCGTCAGATCGTTGGCAGCTACATCACCGAGTTCGCACGAGGTGCGAAGCAGGGTGCTGTCGCCACGCACTCTCCGCAGAAGCCGCGCCAGCCACGCACGATCAACCATCGGCTGAGCGTGCTCGCGTCCTATTTTGAGTATTGCATTCGCCGCGATACGGAGGACGGACGAGGTCCGTGGAAAGGTCGCATCAACCCAGCCTCCGGGAACCCTCTCACCGAGGAACCGCGACACTTGATGATCGGGCGCGACTTGCCGGCGCGCCAGAAGCAACGTGACGGATTTCGCCGCCGTATTCCAAGAACGCTCCCGAAGATCCTGGAGCCCGCGGCGATTCAGAAGCTGATCGACAGTGCCAGCTCCTATCGTGATAAAGCGATTCTGATATTGCTGTCTCGCGCGGGTCAGCGCATCGGCGATTGGAGTCCGGTTGCTGGCCGACACGGGATTCTGGGTATGGAACTGGAGGATGTCGATCGCAAACGGCGACTCATCACCGTGCGGCTGAAAGGTGCGCGTGATCAGCACCGCGTGCCCGTCACTGACGATTTCTGGCCGATTTATGAAGAGTACTTGCGCACCGAGCGCCTCGCGCCGCCGGACGTTCATGCCGTTTGGATCGCTTCGCGAAAAGGTCAAGGCAAACCCCTCCGCTATGCAACGTTTGAGTCGGCCCTACGGTACATCGGTCGAAAGGCACGCATCTCGGCTCATCCGCACCTGTTCCGTCACACCCTCGCGCAGGGCAACCCCGCTACTGCGCTGCACCTTGAACCTTACGTCGACAGCAAACAGGCAGCCGTATTCCTGGCCTTGGACTGGAAGAAGGTGCAGAAGCTGTCTCGCGAGGGCAAACTCCCAGCACACCCGGTTCTCAGCGGACCCCGCTGTCGGCGCACAACCTGGCGGTACAAGCTCAGCGAACTTGACCACTGGGCTCGTACTCAGCGAAACTCCACAACAGCCGGGAGTGCCACCTCTCCAAAGGAGAAGTGATGGCACGATTTCAAAATGGGTGGCTGCAGAAGAAGCCACGCAAATCAGGGGACATTTGGGTGTTCTGTTACCGTCGGCAGCGACCGGAAGATGGCGAGTGGGTGCAAGCCACGCCCATCAAAGTTGGCAAGGTCCGGGACTATCCGAGCGAGGAAGCGGCTTGGCGGCGCGTAGACGAACTTCATCTCAATCCCAATCAATCACCATTTGAAGTGGGTGCTAAACCGTTGTTCGGTGAACTTGCGGCCCACTACATACAGAAGGAACTACCCGAGGATCAGACGCAGGCCACAATCGAGAAGGCCTACTCGACGATCCGCAAATACAAACGCTATCTCAGTCGCTGGGCCTTGCCTCGCTGGGGAACCACTCCGGCGTTGGCGGTCCATCCGCCTGATGTAGAAGACTGGCTGAGGGAACTCAAGAAACAGTTCGAGCTCAGGAATCCAACTCTGGGCGAGATTCGGAAGGCCATGAATAACGTCTACGTGCACGGACAGCGCCAGGGATTTTTGCCCCGTACAACGGACGGGAATCCCATTGGCTTCGTGCGCCAGTCGCTTGCGAGCGACTTCGAACCGGTCATCCTCACACTGCCCCAGGTGCTTGACATCTTCGACAACCTGGATCTGATGCGTCGCACCATGGTTCTCACCGATGCTGCGACGGCACTACGCGTCAGCGAAGTTCTGGCCCTCAAGTGGAACGACCTGGATTTCATTGACCATCTGATCCAAGTACGCCGGGCATACGTCGATCGACGTTTCGGCCCGCCGAAGTCGAAGGCGTCGAAAGCACCCGTGCCAATGCATCCGCTGTTGGCGGCGCATCTTCTTGCCTGGCGCAAGGAGACGCTTTATCCCGGAGACGAAGACTTCGTGTTTCCCAGTCTTCGCCTGAAAGGGAAGAAGCCGCCCGCGGCGAACATGCTGGTCGCGGATTACCTGAGAGTAGCGGCGAGGAAGGCGGGAGTGGTCGCTCCACCGCGTACCTTCGGTTTTCACACTTTCCGAAGGACGCTGGCGTCGGTGCTGGTGAAAATGAAAGTCGATGTCAAGACGGTGCAGGAGATCCTGCGGCACCAAAACTTGAAAACGACTCTCGAAGTCTATGCCAGGTCGATGTCGGAAGACAGGCTGCTGGCGCAGGGAATGTTTCTTGAGCTTCTATTCAGCCATAAGAAACCGGAGCTACTGGATGGTGTTGTGCTGGAGCAATAGCACCAACTGCCGGTAAACTGCCGGTAACATGAAGAATGGAAAGTGATGCTAACTGCTTTGAAATGTGGTGGCCAGGGACGGAGTTGAACCGCCGACGCCAGCCTTTTCAGAGTGGCGTTGATAAGTGTTTACAACGACTTAACAGGTCTTAGGTGGCTGCGTAAGTACTTCAAAGGTCGTGAAAGACACGCTTATCTTGGGCTGGAATCTTGGGCTGGACCTGGTATCGCAGTGGATTTTATGCTTCCTCAAATCCTTGGCTATCAAACTTCAGAGTCCGACAGTTCTCGGTAACAGTGCGAACCACATGCTCAGGAGCGCCAGAAGGCAGCTCAGCTTCGATTTCAAGGGTGATTTTCACTTTAGCGTCGAGTAGTCCGGCGAGATGCTGAACCACGGAAGTGGCTATAGCATCAACGTCGCGCGATATACGAGTCGCATTCAGTGTTGCCGAACCATGAAATCGCTTCAACCCCGGCGGCTTTACTGAGGCTGTTTGGGGCACGCCAGCCCCACTGGCGGGAGATCCGGTGACCCCGATACCAGATCCGGCGAGTCCATCTGCTGTTGCCGTACTTACGCCACCCATGCCTGTAGAAATCGAAGCCTCGGCAGCGGCCTCCTTCTCCATCTGTTCTGCTGCAACCTCGGGCTTAACGACGATACTTTCCGAATTCAACTGAACATTAGGACGACAACCGGCTTCGAGACCGCGATAGCGCCCGGCCGCTGCGTCATAAGAATCCGCGTACGCGAAAGTATCTTGCTTCCATGTGAGGCGAGCCACACCGTCCTGAATTGCATCAAGAATCACCTGCGCGTTCTTGACACGCGGAAGATAGAGGTACTTGGCGAAATCATCCACCAGTTGTTTCACTCCGACGTGACTACCCGGAGAGCGCCACAAAGGAATTTGCGTGATCTCCAAATGCAGGCGCGTTCCGGCCATGCTTGTGATCAGAAGTTCTTCGTTCTTCAGTTTTTTGGATGCCCGTTCGGCCAGTGCTTCTTGACCTTGAAGCCGGATATCTTGCCATTCGACATTAGGGAACGCCTGCCCGGATTCTGGCCTCTTCTGTCCGGGTACGAGAAGCCACACATACGTTTCGGGGATTCGGCCCTTGACTGCCTGGTCCGAGCTTGTTTTCTTTTGGTCCACTTGATTCGCTTGGAATGGAGTCAGGTCCAAAGACACTTTCTCGCTCTCAATCGACTTCCACGCAAGGTAGTAACGTACCGCTTTGTCGAGGTCCGTAAACCGCGATTTGTCTGCGGCAAGAAAAACCAGCATGTTCCCGCAGTTTCGGCCTGCCGATCCGCGGTTCAGGATTTCGGCGGCTAGCTGGCGGGCTGGGCTATCGGTATCCTTGGCGCTGTGGGGGGAGTCTGGCCCGAGGATCACCAGCTTTGCTTCGGGTTCGTCCACCACTTCGTTGTAGCTCGCAGGACAAGGATGTACCTTTGAAAAGTCTCCTCGTTGCTTTGCCTCTTCGAGCAGCCGACGGCGGACCTCCTCCGTGACATCTTCCGGATGGAACCGTTCGGCACGTTCCTCGGCCATCCGGTTCACACTCGGTTGCGTCGAGTACCAATACCGGCCTTCATTTACGTAGAGGTACGTCGCTTGGTCGGCCAATTTTCGCAGGGCGTCGCCGAATGTGCCCGACGTTTCGCCCGGTTGAACGCAGCCAAACTTGACCTGACGATCATCCAAGCCCTTGTTAGCCGCATCTTGCATTGGCGCCGATCCCAAGTAGAGGGTCCGCGCCACCCGGCGACATGCCGAGTACCGTCCCAGCATCGGATTCTCGCGATCAAGCCGAAGCGGAAGTGAATGCGACCCGTCGATGTCTTTCTCAATCACTGGCGACCAGGTTGGTGGCAGATAGCGGGTCAATTCGCTTTGTACAGCAACCGCATCCAAGGGCACGTTCGCCGGCAGAATCATGAGGCCGCGGTCATCGCGTTCCCACAAAGTGTGGATTACCGCCGACATTAGCCTCAACACCCCGCGCGTGCGCTGAAATTTGTCTAGGCTCGACCAATCGTTGTACAGCCGGTCGAACAGTTCCGGGTGGATCGGGTACGCAGCACGCATCCGGCGTTCGTAGTCGCCCTTGCTGGCCTCAGACGGAAATTCCTGCGAGGACTTCCGATATTCGTCCGCGAATGCCCGTACCACGGTATCCCGTGCGGTGAACAACTCCGCATCGGTGATTGGCTGGAAAAGGCGGCGGCGAACAATTTCAAAACCTTCTTCTGTACTGGCGGGACGCCAAGACGTTTCCACACGTTCGAGAACGTTCTTGAGCCGTTCTAGTGCCGCTTGACCGCCTTCGCCGCCGATCTCGTTTTGCGAGGCGGGTATGCTGACAACCAAAAGCGTGTTTCCGGCCAACTTTGCGGATTCGCTCAGCGTTTGCGCGAAAGTGAAATGGGCATCGAAGTCGCCAGCAGGTAGGTCCGATTTGTTGTAAAGCTGTCGCGCATATGCGACCCACTCGTCAATCAAGATGAGGCACGGCGAAAACTTCTTGAAGAGCAGCCGCAATGAATCGCCTGGACTGACACCTTTCTCGTCGGCGGTGCGGACCATCTCGTAACCCTCTTTGCCACCGAGCTGCCACGCCAGCTCGCCCCAGAGCGTCCGCACGACGGTACCATCCGGCTTCTTGTGAAGGTCAGCGGGCGAGATTCGATTGCCAACGAGCACCGCTCGCCGAACCTTGGGCGGTTGGGAGACGCCGGCAATCTTGGTGACCGCCTCCATGCCGGGGAGCTGGCTGGCCGGTACATTAGCAAAGAGGTGATAAAGCGCCAACATGGAGTGGGTCTTGCCGCCCCCGAAGTTGGTTTGCAGCTCAACGACCGGGTCACCGCCTTGTCCAGCTAGCCGGAGCAACGCGTTCGATAGGAGCTTCTGGAGACCCTCGGTGATGAACGTGCGCCGATAGAACTCGACCGGATTGCGATATTCGTCCGATCCCTCCCCTAGAAACACTTGCCACAGATCCGCTGCGAACTCCGCCTGCTGGTACCGTCCCGATGCAACATCCGGGTGAGGAGTGACGACCTCACGCCACGGACGAAGGCCAGCAGCGGGCTTTCCCTCCACGGCGATGCTCGATTCCTTACGCTTCTGGCTTCGGACCTGCTCGTCGAACTTCACACGGAGAGTCTCGGCCTTCATCTGGTCGACTTGCTCCACCTCTGGCGCCGCAACGGCGGTGAGCAGTCGCGAGATGGTATCAATAGCGCGGTATGCGTCGTCGGTGCTGAACGCTTTTTGATGAGCCCACTTGTTGCGGACGTCACGAAGTTCGCTGACGAGGCTCCGGTCAGAGGGTCCGAGAATCTTCCTGAAGCAGTCGTTCCAGAGATCCCACATCACGCCAAGGAGCGCCTGCGTGTCCCAGTTTAGTTGTGCTGCGTCTTTTCCAGTCTGTTGCCAGTTCGGGAAGCTCGGTCGGGCTGTCTCCGCCCATCTTTCTTTATAGGTGGCCTTCAGTTCGCGTTCGACGAAAGGCCGAAGCCCGGTGTTCAACTGTTCGAGCGCTTTGCCGACCCGTTCATGGTTTGTGATCGCCATAGATTGATCCAGGTGAAATCTCAGCTTAGTGCAAACGACTTCGGTGCGATAGCTGGCCAAGAGATAACCAAGCTGTTGTAGTACCCAGCCTCCTCGGCCCACCCCTTACGCTCACTCAGAACGTAAAGTCGGTAGGCGAGGTCGCGAGCCGTTTCGGCCATTCCCCCCACTTTGCTTGCCAGGGTCGCGGCTGCCGTCTCTCCATTCTTGTCGAGCGAAAAAATCAGGTGCTGCGTGACCGCCCAAACCGTTAGCCGGTGCTCCGATGAAGGATTCCACTCTGCCGACAGTTCATCCCTTCGAAGCAGACGAACTTTCCCGGCGCGAGATTGGAGAATCTTCGTTTCATCAAGGACCGAAATGCTGAGGGCTTTCGCCGTTGCCAGTACTTCGGCTTCTCCGTACGGTCCCTCATTGAAAGCGTGCTGTTCGAACCATGCCAAAGCCCAACGCGTGTCAGAATCAAATTCACTTTCCTGTTCTGAAAGGACCTCGTCGAGCGTTTGGTTTATGGACGCGAGGGCAGTGCGCACTCTCATTGCAGATCCATCGCTTTCGACAACTTTTTTATACCGAGAGAAAATGGCCATGCCCGGACCAATTGCCGCCTGGGCAAGGTCGACGGGGGCTATATTCCCCTTCTGCATGTCCCGAAGCGCATGGGGCAGCTCTTTTTTCAGAGCTGAAAGAAAGTCCCTCCTTGTGGCAATGCCAGCATCGTCAGGCCGGGGCCTACAAACAAGAATGATTGAGGAAGCCAAGGCGTTTTGGTCCTTATTTCGGAAGCCCCCTGATCGCTCTGTCCTCATTGGCCATGTCCCGGTGACTTGATGGTTCGATTGCATCAAACCTTCGAGCATGGTTTCCCATCCGGTCGATGCGATGCCGAGCGACTCCTCTCCTGTTTCGTCCTCCGCTTGCTTGAAAGCGTAAAAAATCGTCAGAGGGTACTCTGGGTTCTGACACGCTCTCATGCGCGAGAATGCCTTGAGGAGTCCATCTTCAAAAAAGGCTCGTGCAGCTTCTCGGTTGCCAGCAAACCGGTACGGGGAGGCAATCAATTCCTGTTTCTTAGGCGCGAGCAAGGTCGCAAAGAGCGCCGGATAGATAGCCTGTAGTGATCTTCGAAGCGAGACGTAGAAGAAATCTGATAAGTCCGCGTAACCAATATTATCGTAATAAGGAGGGTCGGTACTGAACATGGGCAGTTTGATGGCCTCCGATGCGGCTGTCGCATCGAGCTGGCTACAGTAACCCCGTGCTGTTCCCAAGCAGCAGTTTCGCTCGACAACGTTGGCTACCAAGTCCACCATCCTGCCAAAATTCCCAGAAGAATCCGCAAAGGGGTTTGCTTCCGCAAAATCCCACACCATGGGAAGAGCGTGTCGTCCAAATGTGCCAACGACATGCAGCTTGGTGGGAAGTGCACTCCATGTGCAAAGCGTTGTGCTGCCTTCACTCACTTTGTCAACTGCGAAGGACAAGTATGTCGCCAGGGCGTCAGCGTAATTCGTGGAAGCTCCGTCAGCTATAGCACGCACACGAGCCTCTTGTATAAGATCGCCGAACGTAGACAGCATTGCGAGCTGTCGGTCAGTGAAAAGCTCTCGATAGGTCGGCATTCCATAACCTGGAGGCGAAAACCAACGGGCATTGTCAGGCATCGCGTGTTCTAGCCATCGTGCATCGACCGGTGGAATCTCGGGAAGGCGGAATGAGTCAGTACCTAGATAAGTTCGGCCTCGCACTCCTTCGGCGATAACAGCCATTGGAATGACATTTAGCCCATTGTCCACGGCTTGTTTCCGCATCGTCGCATCGTTAACGATAGTCCCGCAAAATATACATCTTCCAGAACCCCTCTGTTTGGTGGCTGCAGCGGGCGTTTTGTCGTCGGTTCTTACTTGGAATGTCACCCGTTTTGTTGAGTGGTCAACTAGCGGCTCAACCCAAGCCCTCGTACTTGGTTTTGCTGAAAGCTCGAATGATCGCACTAATGGCATCCGTGCACCGCACGCTGGATTCGGACACAGAATGGTCCGGGCCCACAGCCAAGCAATTACGGTGGCTTCGCTTTCTCCGTGCTGTTGCGGTACGGTCACCTTCGGATAGAGGTGCCCGATACGCTCGAAAGCCCGATCGCGCATCCACTGCCCGTAGAAGCGCACATCTTCGGCGATGCCGCGTGCTCCTTCCCACATGCCCGATCCAGTCATCCTTCCTTGCGGCTGAGGATGCACTGGTGCCTGACCAGCAAAACTTGATGGGATCTCGATCAGCGCCTTCGTGATGAGAACCGCAACGGGATTGAGATCGCTTGCGTGCGACTCCAGACCGAGGCGCTGCGCTTCGAGTGGAATAGAGCCACCACCACAGAATGGATCGTAGACGGGTGGTGGGTTGCCGCTTGTCGACTTTAGGATTTCGAGGTGGGCTGCATTCAACAGTTGTTTGTTGCTAGAGTTCTCCCATTTCACGAGCTCTTCGATGAGCCGAAAGAGGCGCTGCCGCTCTCGGTCTTGGTCGGCTTCAGTTGGGAACTCCTCAGGAAGGCTTGATGGGTCATCCACCAGAGAAGCGAACAATACGGCTCGACACGCCGCCAATGGGCGTCGCGCCCACCACAGATGCAAAGTGGAAGGATGGCCGTGCCGAATGGATTTCTCTCGCGCCGCCTCCTTATTAATAGCTTCCAGCGGGAGCGCAACTTCAATCAGCTTCTTTTTCATCTCTGCTTTCAGATCGCTTCCATGCGTTGCGGACTGCATCGTCTACGCATCTTCGGATATCGCCGGTCTCAACGCCCAGGGGTGCCAGCAGTTTCCAGGCTCTCGCGACGACCTCAATCATTTTCTTATCATGATGAGTCCATGTCGCATTTCCACGGGCACGCGCCTCCGTGACCAACTTCTCCACATCTTCTTTCGACAGACGCAGCGGTTTGAGAATCTCAGCCGCTTCAACGATCAGCCGCCTTTCGTCATACTTTGGAGGCTCAAGGATCGGTGGCAGTTCTTCCAACGCGAACGCGCACCGAACAGCAAATGCGTTCGTGTAGAGCTTTCCGTCCTGAACGCGAAGGCGAATGGGGTCTCCGGCTGGCATTTTCTTGGCGAGCACGCGGACCCACAAAACGTCGCTTATGATTGGCGCTGGCCAGTTTCCCCGAGCGAATACCTCGACCGTCGACTCGCCCGCTTCGATCACCAACATTCCATCTTGGAAGCGCAGTGTGACGTTTGTTGCCGATTTGTCCATCGCTTTGGCAGCAAACTTAAGTTGAGCAATCAAATCAGCGCGGGAGACCTCAAGTTCGTGCGGCTTACCTGGAGGGTTCTTCATGATGGATTCGCCCCACGGGAAAGCAATTCCTGCAGCTTGTAATTCACGCTCTCGACAGAAAATTCCGGTTCCAACTGGAACGGCTGGCGGACATAGAGGATTTTGCCCTGACCGTTCTCGATTTGGCCGACGGCGAGGATAAAATCTTCGGGCTTATTTAACGCGGTCAGGATTTCATTTCGCGTCACGGTAACGGTGGTCGCGTCGGCAACACGTCCCTTCACTTCGATGAAGCGCAGCTTTCCGGTGCTGGGAACTCTCGATTCAATGTCGTAGCCACACTTGTCGCCGCTCACGTCTCGGGGTTCAAAACCCAATCGCGCTTCGGCCTCCATCACCAACTTCATGGCGAGAAGCTCGATCTTCTTGCGGTTCTCCGCAGCCGCGGCATCGTCTACCCATGTCCCAGTTGGTTGAAGCGTTCTTAGGAGTCCAATCGGAATGACGAGCGAACCGCCGACTACCACAGGGGGCAGGGGCGAGAGCTGACCTTCGAGTACCAGATCCGCCATGCGTTTTTGCAGACGGGCTTGCAGTTCGTCAGCCCTCTGACGGGCCTTGCCAGAATTGATCTTGGCGTTTGTTTTGCCCGCGAGTTCCTGGTCCTTGAGCTGATTGGCGCGGTGGTCCCAGTAGTTGATTTCTTTCGTTAGTCGGTCCTTGACCGCAGCCATCGTGCGTACCACGAGGTCTTCGCGGCGCGCGCGGACTTCCTGGATGTGCTTGGGAACAAGGGTTTCGATGGCATGGCCGACAACGGTAGATTCGAGGTCGGCTTTCAGCCACGTTTGCGATTCGAGAGATGCGGAGATTGCCGCGTGTTCCTCGGGCGTTGTGGCGCGATAGTCGAGGTACGGCGCATAACCAGCGTGCTTCGTAGTACCCGTCGAATCGACCTCAATGAACTGAAGCTGCCGGGAAACAACGCGGTGGTTCCCCGCCTTGTCGATTCGCCCGTCCTCGATGGTGTGCTCCAAATAAAAGAGTGCTCGAATCTCGTGTCCGGGATCGTCCGGGTCCACCAGTACGGTGCCACGTCTCAGCAGGTCGCGATTCCGTTCCAAAATGAGGTCGATGGTTGCGGCAAGCAGAGGGTGTCCCGGAGAAACGAAAGTAGCCAACGGCTGTCCCGATACCGCCCTCAGCGACTTCTCGAAGGTGATCCGCTCATATCTGAGCAAGACAGGCTCGCCTATTCCGATGAGCCGGTCGCGCTGGCGAATCAATGCGGGGACGTGAGTAATCTCAAAGCGACGAGGTTCGCGTTCTTTGATTGAGCCGCCTAAGACACGGAATGCCTCAAGAAAAAACGACTCGATGAAATGTGGCTGAAGCCGTCTGGCTTCCGCACGCTCCATGTCCTCACGAATCTTGCGGACCTCGGTCGCATCCATGCTGTCGTGGGCAAGCGCACGTTCTTCGAGAAGGTCTTGGCAGTGTTTGCGGTCGGTCAGATTGTCGACGATCTCGTGAAGTCGGGCTTTCACGTCGGGCCGGTCGCCGTATCGTATGGCCTCAATCAGCAGGTCGCGCAATTTTTGTTCGCGAAAAAGTTGGCCGAGGATGTCGAAAACGCCTCCGCCCAGCGCCTCCCGTTCCTGCTCGATCTTTTCGAGCAGGCGCTTATACACATCGCCCTCGCGGGTCTCGTCGGCCAGCAGGTTCCAGAGATGGCAGACTTCGGTCTGCCCGATGCGGTGGATGCGCCCGAATCGTTGTTCCAGGCGGTTTGGGTTCCACGGCAGGTCGTAGTTCACCATCAGATGTGCGCGCTGCAGGTTGATTCCTTCACCAGCCGCGTCGGTCGCCAGCAGGATGAGTACGTCTTTGTCCTGTTTGAAGGCTTCCTGGGCCTTGGCTCGATCTTCGCGTCCCATTCCTCCGTGAATGGTCACGAGCGACTCTGGCGCACCCAGAAGGGCGCGGAGCCTTTCCGTCAAATAATTCAACGTATCGCGATGCTCGGTGAAAAGGACCAGCTTCCGCCGGTGTCCCTGCGCATCGAACATCTCCGCGTGGTTTTGCAGAAGAGCCGAGAGTTCTTCCCACTTCTTGTCTGTCCCGCTGCGACGAACTTTCAGGGCCAGCACTTCGAGGCCCTTCAGAATTTCAATTTCGGCCTCAAGTTCGGCAATGGTCCGAGCCGCCGTTGCCTGATCCACAACCGTTTCTTCGACTTGCTCGACCTCGGAATCTGGGGCGTCATCAAGCTCGTCGATATCCTCGTCTGTAAGTTCGGGCACCTTTTCAAGGTTGATGTCCTGAAGCTCGCCGCCGCGCTTGAGGATTTGCTCCTCACGCAAGCGTCGCTCAAGTCTTTCTCGGCGGCGTCGCAAGGATTGCAGGATTGCTTCCGGGGAAGATGCGAGACGGCGCTGCAAGATTGTCAGGGCAAATCCTACAGTTCCTTTCCGGCCCTCGCTTTCCAACGCATCGGCACGATTAAACTCGTCACGAACGTAATCGGTAACGCTCTTGTACAGGGCTGCTTCCGCATCGGACAACTTGTAGCTGACGGTATAGGCCCTTCGTTCCGGAAACAATGGCGTCCCGTCGAACTTGAGCAACTGCTCCTTGACCAGTCGGCGCATGAGGTCTGAAGCGTCAACGCTATGGACGCCGTCACGGTTGCGCCCTTCAAAACGGTCGGCATCCAACAAGGCAAGGAATAGCTGAAAATCCTCTTCCTTCCCATTGTGCGGGGTCGCCGTCATCAACAGAAGATGCCGCGTGAGCTGGCCAAGAAGTTGGCCCAGCCGATATCTTTTCGTGTACTTGACCTCGTTGCCAAAGAAGGTTGCGGACATCTTGTGGGCTTCGTCGCAAATTACGAGGTCCCAGTCGGTATTTGCCAGCTTTGCCTGCACGTCTTCGTTGCGGCTCAGTTTGTCGAGCCGGCAAATGGCCATCGAGTTCTCAGCGAACCAGTTTCCCGTACGTGCCGATTCAAGTTTGTCATTGGTCAGAATCTCGAATGGAAGTTGAAACCGCTGATAGAGTTCGTCTTGCCACTGCTCGGCGAGATTGCCAGGACACACGATCAGACATCGGTGCAAGTCGCCGCGAATCAGCAGTTCCTTGACGAGCAGGCCAGCCATGATGGTTTTTCCAGCGCCAGGATCATCGGCCAGTAAGAATCGTAGGGGTTGGCGCGGCAGCATTTCGCCGTACACTGCCGTGATCTGGTGCGGCAAGGCGTCAACCATCGACGTGTGGATGGCCAGTAACGGATCAAAAAGATGGGCCAGGTTGATGCGTTGGGCTTCAGAGACCAAGCGAAACATCTTCCCGTCGCCATCGAAACTCCAAGGCCGACCAGTTTCGCCGATTTCCAGGCTGGGTTCGCGATCACGATAAAGGAGCACCACGCTGGGCTTCCCGGCAGGGTCCTTGTACGTAAGCTCGACAGCCGCGGAACCGTACCACTTGATATCCACAACCGTGACCAGGCAATCCGGCAAGATGCCCTTGACAGTCGCTCCTCTTTTGAGAGCTTCAAGCTTCGTCATGAAATATGCACGCTTGGCCGTCTATAACCACATTGTTACTGAAGTCTGATCATATCGCGTGATGATCCCATCCTTCAAAGGATCAGAGTACATGGGTATCGTGATTTGAGCACGCCTTTGCTGGCTTCGCGTGAATTGAGTTGGATCCATATTCAATGAGCATAGCAGGCAGCAAAGGGGCGGCGCGTCTTTCCTTGCGGCACTGTGGGGAGAAGAAACCCGCGCCAGCGAGGACGCCAGCGCGGGCTTGGCGATGGTTAGTACTCGCTGGGCAAGTGGATCACGTTGTTGGCAAAGTACAGCGTGATTTCACCCAGCGGGAAATCGATGTGCTCGATCTCCTTAGTGAATACGATATTGCCATTGCCATCGTCGCACGTGAGCGTGGCGCTTCGGTCGGGACGCACGGCGAGTTTCCAGACCTGGAATTCCTCGACGGCGACAGCGTTGTTGTAGGGCTGGATGAGCGCGATTTCGTCTAGCAGCCAATACGCTCCGCCGTGTTCGGCAACGTGCTGCGCGCCGTCGGTGTAGAGAACGTTGCGGTTGATCCCGTGCCGATACCAAGTTTCGCTGCCGGTGAACTGCGCGAGATCGCTTGTGCTGAGAGTCTTCGTCGTCATGATGTTTGCCTCGTCTTTGAAGTGGCCCCCAGGACGGGGGCGAGAGAGGCAACAGGAACGGCCGCACGGAAGGCGCGGCGTCACAGGCAACCGTGGAATAAATGAGGGGCAGCCCGTAGGGAATCATCGTTTATGCCGCGAAAAGTACCTTGACGCAAGCCTGCGGCTGTTAGTTTGACTCCGAACCCGTCCGGTGGCGGGTTACGAAAAGAGGCACATCCTGACGAAGACGGTGCGGAGAGATACGGCGAGAGGGCAGGGGCATTCACGTGGAGAAGAGAAACGATTCCCGGTAGCGGCCTGCGGCGGAGGGATTGTCAAAATTCAAAACACAGAGCACAATCTGGCTGAGAGGAACACCAGTCGTGCGACCAGTTCTGTTGTTAGCTTTGTTTGCCGCTAGTAGCAATGGATACACACCAACGCTCCCTGGTGGGATCATCGCTTGGCTTGTCTGCAACGGAAGAAAAAAGCATGAGTTGGGGGGGTGGCTGCTCTTTTTCTACTGGCAGGTATATTCAGGAATAGTTCTCACGCTTGTTTTCTTTTCGATGAACTTTCAAAGTTACGTTCCAGACAACTTCGTAAGCGGAGACGGACTACCGTCTTGACGTGGGAGAAAGGGTGAGGTTGTGTCCACTTCTTTTGTTAATGGACACGACCTGCTGGAGTGGATGTGTGTGCTATTGGGTGGAGAGTTCTGCGGCGGAGTCGGTCAACCCAAGGTTCCAGGGCAACAACTCTGCGATGCGGTTCACCGGGTGGTCGGCGATGCGCTCCAGCACCTGGCGCAGGTAGGCCTCGGGATTGAGGCCGTTCAGCTTGGCCGTTCCGAGCAGGCAATAGAAAGTCGCGGCTCGTTCCCCGCCGGCGTCGGAACCGGCGAACAAGTAATTCTTGCGACCCACCGCAACCGCGCGCAGGGCCCTCTCGGCCGCGGAATTGTCGATCTCGATGCGGCCGTCATCACAATAGCGCGCGAAGGCGTCCCAACGGGCTAGGGCATAGTGGATCGCCGCCGAGGTATCGGACTTCCGTGAGAGTTTCGACAAAGATGTTTCGAGCCACGCACGCATCGCGTCGAGCAGGGGCCGCGAACGTGTGTTGCGGACTTCGCGTCGTTGGTCGGGAGGCCGCCCGCGGATTTCCTTCTCGATCGCATACAAGGCCCCGATGCGCTCGACCGCTTCGGTCGCAATCGGTGAGCGGTGCGCTTCCATCAGGTCGAAGAACTTGCGGCGGATATGGGCGAGACAGGGTGCTTCCTGGATCGAGCCGTTCTCGTAGAGCGGATTGAAACCAGCGTAAGCGTCGGCCTGTAGAATACCGTGGGAGTTACTGAGATGCCGCTGTGGATGTTCGCCCTTGCGGTCGGGCGAGTAGGCGAACCAGGCCGCGGGAGCCGCGTTCGAACCCGACGGACGATCGTCGCGCACATAAGTCCACAAGCGCCCGGTCTTGGTCCTGCCATTGCCGGGAGCCAGCACTGGAACTGGCGTGTCGTCGGCGTGCAACTTATCGGCCGACATCACGTAACGGCGCAGCGCCTCGACTAAGGGTGCGAGTAAGTGGCTGGCCTCGCCCACCCATTTTGCCAGCGTCGAGCGCTCTAACTCGACTCCTTCGCGAGCGTAGATCTCCGACTGGCGATACAACGGCAAGTGGTCCGCAAACTTCGAAGTAAGTACATGGGCCAGGAGTCCCGGTCCGGCCAGACCGCGATCGATGGGGCGGCTTGGTGCGGGAGCTTGCACGATCTTGTCGCATCCCGCGCAACACAGCTTCGGACGCACATGGCGGATCACCTTGAAACTGGCCGGAACCCATTCCAGAACCTCGGAGACATCTTCGCCGAGCTTCTTCAGCGTGCCGCCGCACGCCGGGCAGGCTAGTTCCGCAGGTGCGTGGGACCTGGTCTCGCGCGGCAGATGCTCGGGAAGGGGACGGCGAGTCTTCGCGGTGGGAGCGGGTTTCGGCGCGTCCGCTTCCCAGGCGGGCTGCGGCAGGGACCCGACGCGCTGCACTTCGAGGTCTTCGAGCTTCAGTTCGAGTTGCTCGATCTGCCGCTCGACCTTCTCCGACTTCCGCCCAAACTGCAGGCGCCGCAATTTGGCGATCAGCAGCTTCAGGTGTTCGATCTCATGGACACGCGAGAGTAACTGCTCTTCTTTGACGAGTAACTGCTCCTGAGCCGCGATCAGTTCTTCATAGGTCGTCAGCAGGATTGCCTTCAATGCTTCCTGATCCAGCGGGTTCAGATCGGGCAGCGTCGTGCGCGTGGCAACCATGGACGGAGTATGTCACGAACTCTGCCGGAATGCGTCCACAGCCGCATAAATAGCTGTGCATATCGCACGCGCGAACTCAGATCGCCATCAAGGACTCCGCGGTTCGAACCGGATGACGCCAATCGATGCCTTCTAACAGCATCGATAACTGCGCGCCGCTCAACGACACCGTTCCGCTCTCCACTTTCGGCCAGATGAATCGTCCACGGTCCAAACGTTTCGCAAACAGACAAAGCCCATCGCCATCGAACCAGAGTAGTTTGATCAAGTCGCCGCGCCGCCCGCGGAACGCGAAGACGTGACCGGAGAGAGGATCGTGTTCGAGCGTCGTCTGCACCAGCGCGCTCAACCCCGTGAACCCGCGCCGCAGGTCGGTCACACCCGCCGCGATCCAGATGCGCGTGTTGGCGGGAAGCGCCATCATCCGCGCAAGCACTCCAACACCACGCGCAGCACTTGAGCGTCTACCCTTCCGGTGATGCGAATCTGCGCTTTCGCCAGAGTCAGTTCCATCGAACCCGGCACAATCGCCGCTTCATGAGCGACGCCGTACGGTGTGCTCACCGCCGCAGCAACCGGTGGCTGGTTCTCTGCCTCTTCGGCAACACTCACCGGCAGCAACCGCACCCCACTCGCCCGAGCTTGGCCCAGGGAAGTGGCGGCCCGCTCACCCAGAAGCCCAGCGTGATACAGCTTGCGCCAGTGAAACACCAGGTTCGCGTTCACGCTATGCGCCCGAGCCACAACCGCCACCGAGACGCCAGTGCCCAGCGTCTCCTCCACGATCTGCCGTTTCTCTTCGGCAGTGCGGTACTGTCGTTTGATCCGTGTGGCGCTGAGAACCGGCGCCGCGCTGTTGTTCATCAATCCCCTCGTGGCATGACATCGCGCCACAAAGGAAGAATGCGCCCTCAGGACGACTCCCGTCTAGACGGCCATCGGTCTACGCTTACACAACTTCGACGATTCCTCAAGGTGCTATTGGTTCTTGGCATCAACAGTTCCCACAATTGTGATCTTTGCGCTCCAGGTAGCGGTCGCGACTATCCTGATCTCGGTTAGAACTTGGGATCTGCTTCGGCTCTTGCGCTGGCTGATCGCGGCTCAGGTGGTTGCTGCTAGCGTTGGCATGTTAATCGACATCAAGTACTTCCCTGAAAATGTCGCCCTCGGCATCATTTTTACGCTGGGCCCCGAAATCCTATGGCTAGCCTATTTCCTCAAGTCCAGACGCGTGCTCCACGTCTTTAAGTCGCATGACTGGGATTTGGCAGTGAAAGCGATATACCCTACTCAACCCACACCTGTTACTTAACATTGTCGAGCTTGTTTTCGGCGTCGAGAAGTGGCTGCATTTTGTTTTGCCAGACGCTCCACTGTAAAGCAGGATCAAGAGACTCGATCTCCTTTGCTACTCCGATCTCCTGCTTGAGCAGGCTGGCACGTCTGAGCCCAACCTCAATTTCGTGAATACTTTTCACCGTCTCATCATGCTGGTTAGGAAACTTGCCATCATAAGTGGCGAGGTCTGTCTGCAGGCGCCGAAGTGACGTATCGAATTCCTGAACGTCCGTTTCGATTGATTTGTACATTTCAAGGTGCGCCGGTATTGTTCGAGAAACTGCATTCCGAGCTTGCGAAATGCGATCGCCGATCCGGGACATTTGACGAAAATCGGATGCCATTTGGACCGCTTCTTTACCACTGTTACCGATGGCGTTTCCCACAATTGCAGCCGTGGTAAGAAACAGCAACGCGAAAACAACAGTTCTCATAAGAAGTTTCCCGCGATGGTTAGCCTCGTTTTCAGTCAATATTTTCATTCTCCGCCAACAATTCAGCACAAAAGGAATGAGAACCATTGCCAGGACCGAGGCTACTGCGGTAGAAAAAGTCGAGTGCCAATAGCCACGCGCTGAATCATTGGCTATGTTAAAAACAACCACGCACCCGCAAATCGTAAACCCGAGAACCTGCGATACAAAAATTGCGTAGGGCGGTGCTTCCCGTGTAAGGGGCTCTGGTTGTGTTCCAGCAACCGTTGGTGGTGCTGTGTTTATCCCTGACTCCGCAGTAGCACTCATAGCAAAACCCGACGTGTTGGGAGCGTTCGCCAAGGGATCCTGGAAGGTGGCCGATGAAATCTGGTGACCGCAGTATTTGCAGAATTTCTCAGCGGCGGCGCGCTGGTTGCCACAATGACCGCAAAACAGCGACGGCTTCGGTTGGAGCATGGACGTAGCTTCGGGCACGTACGCTGCGGGCTGTAACTCTGCAGTCTGGATCATGGACGGATTCGCGGAGTGCTCAATTTTTGCACCGCACCTGCCACAGAACTTTGCGGCCGCGGGCAGCTCACAACCGCAACTTGAGCAAAACATACCCGAAGGCCTCCCCTGCTGAAGTTTAGTTCTAGAGTCACAGCTTAGGGAAGAGTCATTGTTACGGTGGATATTTCAGTGGCCTCACCGATTTCACTGGAGCGGGCTCCCATTAGCTAGGCAGTCGTCGGGCGATCCGTTGGCGTCAAATTTGATGATTGCGGTCTCATCTGAGCAGAATGCTCTCACTCCGGTTTGATTAGGGACCAGGGGGTAGGCAACAACTTGGTACTTATCGCCCGAGATTTCAGAGTGGATACGATTGCGAAGTTCGAAACGGTAACCGCTTTTTTGGCCGGATTCGAGCTGCGTGTCGATTAGACAGGCGCTGGCCTCATCCGGGGGGGCGCAGTTGGTACCGCCAAGCACGGTCAAGACGGGGGCATAACCGGCGGTCGTATATGCGGAGGCGTAGGCGGTCTCGGCAGTGTTGATAGTGCGCAACGATGCGACGGCTGAGGATTCGTTAGCGGCAATCCTTGCACGCAGCAGGTTGGGAATTGCGATGGCCGCGATGATCAGGAGGGCGATTAACCCAATCCCCGCATATACGAAAATCATTCCGGTTGAAACCCCAATTTTGGCTCCCTTGCTGACTGCTCCACTCGCCTCCGCACGCCGCAATCTTCCACGCCATTTCCAGCAGACGAAGCCGAGACATGCCCAGATGGCGGTCATTGTTGCCCCAACGGCGACAGAGATGGTCACCGCCATTCCAAGACCAACAAGGATTGCAAGTAGCGAGTACCAGAACAGAATAGACGCCCATGCCTGTCGAGCCAGCTTGTAAGTGTGCCCGTCGAGCTTCATGTACCAGCGGACGCTGTAAAACAAGCCTGCAATCAACAAGACAAGACCCATGAGTTGCCCGACAGCTTCGGCGGCATCCTTTGGTGGATGCAGTTGAGTGCTGCTCGGTGACGCAATGGTCATCAGTGTGAAGACCGCGACGAGCAATCCTGCCAAGAACTTCTTCATCGTGGTCGATCGTCGTTTTCCATCGTTGGCCTGGAGAGGTGCTGGCGTTGCTATTTCGGCCTTTACATGCTGAGTGGCGGGGAGTTTCTGCGCTTCGCTAGCGGTCTGTTCATTTGTCGCCGGTGGCACAGCAGCGCCGAAAGCAGTAGCAGTGCCAGACACAAATACAGGTGAGCTAATGGGCCTCAGCGATGCCCCGCATGCCGTACAAAAGGAATAGTCGCTCGGATTTTGACCGCCGCACTTCAAACACCGGATAAATGTGGTCTCGACTGGCTGGCCAACTGGTGGCGTTGCAACGTGGGTTAGGGTCGAGGTTGTCGGAGGTTCAACTATTGATCCACATCGGACGCAGAACTTGGCCACTGCTGGAAGCTCGCATGCACAGTTGGCGCAGAACATGGGCTACGGCGCTCCGTTGGCAAAAGTTTAATCCTAGATTCGCGGCTTGGGAAGCGTTATCGTTGATGTTGGATTTCCAATGGCCTTCTGCATACAGTGCGGCGCACAGAATAAGACAGATGGCGTTTTCTGCATCTCTTGCGGTCAAATACTCTACCATGAACAGCCAAGCACTCCTCCGCCGAGGGCAGGAACCGGACGACGGAAATGGCTGTTTATCGCTTGTCTGCTACTGGGGCTGGCCGTCGTAATCGTGGTTCTGTTGCTACCCAAATCGGAAAAGGTGAGCCAAAGTGCCGAAGCGGTCAAGGTTTCTTCTCTCTCAACCGAGCTAGTTGGTGCGCCCGTACTGACGATTGTTGCGGCGAACCAACGGGGAACTGCGGTATCGCAGGGAAGCGGCTTCATCATAACTTCCGATGGCTTGGCGGGTAGTAACTACCACGTGATTAAGGGAGCCGTCCGCGCGGTTGCCCAATGTTGCAACGGGCGCGTTTTCGAAATACGTTCGATTGAGGGAGCGGATTTGGAGAAGGACTTGGTCTTATTCCAGCTCTACGAACAGGGCAGTACCCAGAAGCCACAGAACTTACCGCATGTGACGTTGGGCTCATCGAAGGACGTGACGGTCGGACAGAAGGTGATTGCAATCGGTAGTCCGCAGGGCCTTGAGAATACGGTGAGTGACGGCATTTTGAGCGCGGTTCGCGACTACAAGTCGATCCGCTACTTGCAGATTACCGCACCGATCTCGCCTGGCTCATCTGGTGGACCAGTTCTCAATGAGAGCGGGAAGATGGTGGGAGTCGCTACATTTCAAGTCGAACAGGGACAAAACCTGAATTTTGCGGTAGATGCTGAGCACCTCCGTCCCCTTATAAATCAGCACTTCGGCGTTTCACTGACTGCGTTTCAATCTGCTTTGGGAAGCACTCGGCGAGAGACCCACGGTGTTGTCAATTCCGAATCCACTCAAAGCGCCTCCCGCGATGAGCGCTCCGAGGTTAATCCGCTGACCGGCCAGTTCGGCGGAATCGTTCACAATCAATCAGCGAATCTAACAGCGGAATTTTGGATTCTGGTTCGAGACGATGAAGGTCTTCTGTCCGGTTGTATGGGCGTCAAAGAACCACTTTTTGGCAGTGGAGCTCTTAGTGGTGCTGTCCAGGGTAGTGACGTGTATTTCGTAGTAACGAGCTCAGCCTTCGAGATTCAATTCACCGGAACACAAAAAGCTGGGTCCGTGACTGGGACTTACGTAGTTAAACGCGGAGGTAGTCCCGATCAGCAGGGGGCTTTTACGCTACAAAAAGCAAGTTCGAAGGGCCCGGGAAGCAACTTCGATACCGCTAACTGTCCGACAGACGCGGAAATTCACAAGTAGCGACGGCAGACTTGCGTACTTACCTGCCATGCAAAATCCAACAACGACAATTCGGGGATCTCCCCCATGGACTCGGCAGCATCGTGAGAACGCCTGCCTACGTTCATGCTGACGCATGGGAGGTAGGGTCCCTTCGGCTTCGCCTCCAGAACTTCATTCACGCACGAATCAGATTCCAAGCGGCAATGAACAAAGCGGTCGCACCGCTGACTTCAACGTACCGCACTACCCCTTCTTTTCTGCCTTGATTTTTGCCCACCGTGCCCGTTGTGCCGCTGCGATTCTTTTCCTGCCCGCCGCTGACATTGTGCGTCTCGGTCGTGCTGTGCTCTTTTGTGCTGCTTTCTGCCCCCTTGTAGGCGTACCCTCCAACAACCGGACCACCTGGCTCAATCTTGCAATCTCTTCCTTTACTTCTTGAATGATGTTTTCGATAGGCCGCAAAGTTTCTTCTCCTGTGTTTGCAATTAACAAAGGCAAAGAATAACACGTCACGCCTGCTAGTCAGCGCAACACCTAAAGCCGGCACAACGCCGGGATTGCGGTTTTCAAGCCGGCAACTCAGGCGGATAGCCACAAGTCCATTTGCTTTGGTGGCAGGTGCTGGGGTGCGTATTTGCGGAGGAAGGAGCGAGCGAACTCGTTTGCCAATCGGGAATTTTCGTCGGTTCTCATAACCACGCACGTTTGGAAACACAATGATGTATCCGAAAGCGGCTTTATCACTACGCCTTCAGCGCCAGCACCAAGGACCGGTTTGGTGAGGACGGCCACGCCAACGTTCTCCGATACCAAGTGAACCGCCTGCTGGGCCGTAATAACGTCGTGCGCGTGTTTCGGAGCGATTGCACCCCGCCGTGCCGCGTCCATGATTGCGCTATGAATGCCGGGATGGACTCGCCGCGCCAGTAGAATCCATTCGTCGTTTGCCAGGTCTTGGAGCATGATGTGTTCCTTTTGGGCCGCCGCGTGGGTCTGTGGGAGAACGGCGTAGAGCGGCGTCAGGACGAAGGGTACGGACGTGATCTGAGCGTTCTCCGGCGGTGCCGTTACCAGCGCCAGATTCAGCTCGCCGGCCATGACGCTTCGAACCAACTCGATTGAGAACTGACTAATCAGTCGAAGGCGGAGCTTGGGGTACAAGGGGAGGCGAATTGCAAGAAGGGCCGAAACCCAGGCTTGATCGGCGTGGGGCGAGTGTCCAATTATCAAATCGTTGTCTCCACCATCATGGGCGACACGAGCAAGATGAATGGCCCGTTCCATATGCAAGAGCGAAGCGCGGGCTTCTTCGACGAAAACCCGGCCTGCGTCGGTGAGATCCACTCGGACAACCCGCCGATTATCGCGGGTAAACAACTGAAATCTAAGCTGTTCTTCAATCTCAGTGATCTGCCTGCTGAGCGCGGATTGGGTGATGTGCAATCGGTCGGCGGCGTTCGTAAAGTTCAATTCCTCGGCCAAAACAACGACTGCGCGAAGGTAACGCACTTCGATGTGGGGGAACACTGCTCCATACCCCTTTCGCCAAACGGCAAAAATCGGTAATTGGCCTACATCTAGTGAAGGAACCGGCAGGGGAGAAAAAGTATCAAATAGATTTTTTTATTTCTTGGCGGCGTTGGCCAGACCCGGTGGGCCGCTGTCTGGCGGGCGTGACAGTAAGGGTTCTGATCGGAGCGAGAGGTGCACCGGCCTTGACACCGCCTCATATCGGATGTCACGCTCTGGTAATCTCTGGCCTTAGCAGTAATCATTAATGAGAGGTGAAGCCTGTCCGATGTCCAGCCGCGAATTGGGCCCTGAATGGGTTCTTTCCGCTTTTCTTCAGAATGCTGAAGCGCGGGGCCATGATGACGTCAGCGAATTGGCAATCGTTGCGTGCCGTCTGTGGCCGGGGATTCAGGCACACGCGCGCAAAGAGCTGGCAAACAAAACGTCCGATGACACGATGGTTTTGGCCACGGGTGTGTGGGAGTCGGTACTGCTGTCCGTCGCAAAAACCATGCGCCGGTCAAATGGAAAAGGCCGGCCAATACTGAATCTGGAGGCCTATCTCTTCGGGGCTTTTCACCATCGCTTTAATCGCGCCCTGAGGCGGGAACGCAGAAGACGAGAGATAGTCGAATATCTCCCGTTGGGCCGCGATCTTGAGCGGCTGCGACAGGCCCATGATTTGAAGTCGGTGGCGGACCTGGATCGTTCGATTCAGGTCAAGCAAACCATCGAGAATATGGATGAATGGACACGAACGGTCTGGATGGCACGGCAGGCTGGTTATTCCTGGAAGGAAATTGCAGAATATCTGCGTCTGACCGAGCCGCAAGCTAAACTTCGATTCCGGTACGCGCTCGGGCGGTTACGCGCCCGATTTGGCAGTGCGGCGTGAGGTTCGAGCTGGGCCTAGGCCCAGCGCACGGCTCGCGGTAAACTTGGCCGTTGGTTTTGAAGCAAGGTTGGCGAGAGGCAAATTCTGATCGAACAAGGCTATTCCGTCGAAGAAGAGAAGCGCATCATGGATGTGCTGGCGCGGGGTTTATCGCGCGAGTTTCCAAACCCAGAGCGCGTTGGGTGCCCCGACTCCTCCATCCTCAGGGGTATTGCTTCCCACAAATTGCCGCTGTCGCAAGCGGCACCTTGGTTCGGTCACCTCAGCGCTTGTAGCCCGTGCTTTCAGGATTTCAACACGTTCCGTAGAGAAGCGGCAGGCCAGCGGCGGCGTATTCAAGTCTGGCTGGCTGCTGCTGCGGTTCTGCTATTTGCGGTTGGCGGATGGTTGTGGGTGCGAAGTCGGCCATCGGGACAAACCACGGCAGTTGTGGTTCTGGATCTGCGTGGCCGCGCTGCGGCGCGCGGAGAAAGCACGTCCGAGACTAGTCAGCCGTCATTAGAGGTTTCTCGTAACGCAAGGAATCTGAACTTGGAGTTGCCAATCGGAAGCAACGAGGGGGCGTACGATGTAGCGCTCATCAATCCGAACGGCGCTGAGCTTTTCCGTACAAGTGCCACGGCTAAACTCGAAGATCACATTGTGGTCCTGAGGGTTGACGTTAATCTCGCTGGTATCTCTCCGGGTATGTATTTCCTCGGCTTGCGCCAGCCAAGCGTGGAATGGATGCGATTTCCTATTCGCGTGCTCTGAAGCTACAACCAGGCAACGGTCAGAATCTCTGGTGGAGAACGCCGTCATGATTCACGACGAGCACGATTTTCACAAAAAAAGTTCTTGGGAATTCGCAGTATAATATTTGTAATCTAAACCGCTTTTCGTCCGCGGAGGTCTGCGATGTACATTCTCGTTCACTGGAAGCCAGTCGTTCTCGTGTGGGGATTGCTGAGTGGGATGATATTCGTTAGTTTCGTTGCATCATCGCTGCTTGAAGGAAAGAACCCCTTCGCGCCAGGTGCGACGATTACGCAGCCTCCAGCCGCGAAAACGGGCGTTGCGCAAACGGCGCAGCAAGCTAATCACTCACACAAAGCGGCTCGGACTCCGAATCGGTAAAACCTCGACGATCTCTTGCTGCTGATTTTGTTTTGCTTACCCTTTTCGGTCACGTCCTCGCGTGATTTACCTTCCCCAATATTTTCTCCAGCTTTTGCTTCAGGATGACCTCCGCGGGAGAGCGTCCTTGGCGTCCGAGCCATGAGACAAAGTCCTTCATTTTGACTTCGTGCTTAACGGGCGGCTGCTGGACAACAACAGTCACCGTTGTGAATCCCTGGCCGATTTCTCCTACCCAATTGTCCCGCTGAAAGGCCGCGAGAGCGGTAGCGATCGCTTCATAGAGTGTCTCTGCGGTGACCTCTATGGAGTGCTCAACGTCTCGGATATCCTTTACCGCAACTGTGCACGTTCGAAGAACCACGTGCAAAAGCGTAGCATGTTCGCCTTGTGTTCGCCAGTAAGGCCGGATCGCGATCCTGGCAAGCGACTTCCCAGCCGGACCTTTGCTCCGCACACACCCATACATGGGAACATAGTGATTTGGAGGCAGTGAAGGAGCACGCGTATGAGCGACGATTGGTGGGACCATGCTCGTGAAGAGTACGAGATGGAGATGGCGACTCGGGCCATCGAGGCCGATCTTGCGCGAGACTCTGGACTTGAACGCCGACACGCCGAAGAACCGCCACCACGAAAATCCGCCTCGGTTCATTTCCGCTCCTGTCACATCACTCCCAAATGCTCGAGTATATTTCTGTCCCGCTCGTTGGGTTCCCTTTGGAGTTCCACGGGCCTTCCGGAAAGTAAAGGAACCTCGCAAACATCTTGTTGTTCCCGGAAGAGCCGAAGCTCCTCGGCAATCGCGTCTTGTCAAAACTACCTTCCTCCTAGGCAGAGCCCCCTCATCTACACTGCGCCTCAGTCCTGTCTTTCGCTTTCGCCGCCGCCGATGTCTGCCACTGCATGTTGCTGGGAGCGTCGGTTCCGCCGCACTCCAGCGGCTTTACGTGGTCGATGACGTACCCCGGACATCGGCCCGCGCTCTTGCCCGTGGCGGGACATGGATGCTGCTTCTTGAAACTGCTGGTTGCAGCATTCGAACGCTTGATGTGCCCGTGCTTGTCCCGCACGCAAGATGTGCAGCGACGGGTGGTGTACATGGTGCTGTGCCCCTGTGGCACCAAGGGCAGGCTCCAGAGCATCCAGAAGAGCAAGAGCGCGATCTTCTTCATCGGCAGTCTCAAGTATCCAGCAACCAGAGGGGACGCACAGTGCTTTGGCTGCGATTCGCGGGTACCGAAGTCATTTGGCGGCTGCTGCTGCATCAAGTCTGTAACCAGCTCAGGAAGGGGCTTCGCGCAATCCGCTGCCTCTCTAATTCTCTCGGGCGAACGTGGCTTGCAGATAGTGCGGCTGCGAAGCTTTGACAGCACATACTGCTCAATCCAGAAAGTCCAGCCTACACTCACGCTAGGTGGTGAGAAAATGTGTTTAGGAGCTACGACGGCTTCTTACTCCATGCCCATGTCGCACCGTAGCCTAAGAGCAGCATCAGAAGGAACATCCCAACCGCAGCACTGTAATCGGGAGCCTTAGAGCCGAACGTGCTGATCGCTCTGACCATCTCCTTAAGGGCTCCGAGCGAGAACACTCCGAGGATAAGTGCCGCCACCTTGTTTCCCATTTTTGATTCTCCTCTAAAGAAAGTCCCTACCACGGTTAACGCCACTCTTTATCGGGTGTGCGGTACCTAGCACCACACTTGCGGCAGTTCTTATATTCGAGGCCAGCTCTGGTTAACCTTTCCTTTCGTCAAGAAATCTAAAATCAAAGCCCTGAGGTACTTTGTTTTCCTCTGCACATTCCTTTTCTAATTTGCTTGAGCAGCTGTGGAAATGTTTTCCGACCCGATGGGTTAATCCAGAACAGTCTTTGGGGAAAACGGTTTCGATGGTAGCACCACTTTTAGAATACTCATCCTTAATAACTTTTACTTCCCCACGCCCGAAGGCGAGGCTGTAATGATGTTATGCCGTCATTGTCCGCATCCGGGTACATCTTGCGCCACACCGGAGCACACTTCCGCGTTGACTTTGCTTAACCGTGCAATCGCCGCAGCAAGTCTCAGTTTTTTCTGACTATAGAGGGCAGGATTAACTATAACGGCCATGCTTCCGCGCATGTGGAATTTGTTCGCCGGGTTCGCCAAATAACTGAAAACATCCACGTATGCGGCGTTTGCAGCGGCTTCGGCTTGTTCTTGTTCAATGGCATTTGCTGGGTAAGGTTTTTGCCATTGTTTGAAAATTTCCGCACGCCGCCGCCAAATGTCCAGTTCAGCAGTGTGATATTGTTTCCACTCAATCAGAAACATTTCTGCCTGTTGTGGATTCGTGATCGGGAGCGTCATCGCGAGTTCCGCGTCATGGTCAAGTTTATCCGAATCCCGATAGAGATCATCGAATTGTTTTTTGGCTTCGGCGTCAGTGATAGGAGCAACCCCCTGCGAGTTTAGCGGGCGTAGGTGAAGTTCTCCAGCAGGAGTAGGGGGCACCCCGTCACCCGGCGTTGACCCCGGAAGCAACAGCATAAGCACTATTACTTTGACCACCGTCACGGTCGCGAAGATCACCAGCAAACTTTTCCACCAAGATACCTTTCCAGTCAGCTTCATTGTTGTGCGCCTCGCCCACCACGATGCCCCGGCCCTCTCTGGCTTCGGTTCCAGCGCAACTTCGGTCTGTCCAGTCTCACTCGGTGGCGGTGTGCTCGCGCCCAAGAGCATTCCGATGGATTCGTTGGGGGGGGTTGCGAGGACGCTTGGTTCCAAAGCAGGCGCTACGGCAACAGCCGTTCCAGTGGGCGAGGCGCTGGTCGAATTTGGTGCGATTACACCTGCACCACACTTCACGCAGAACTGCGAGTCCTCCGGCATATCCGCACCACATTTGCGACAAAACATTTCAAATCTCCTTCGGACGTATGTTCCAGTGTTGCTGGGCGTGGTAGTCGTAACAAGGTTACGAATGTAACGAGGACGGGGTAGCACCGTATTTCCCGACCCGTGACCGATTCGCTACTCGGCACGCTTTTGGCCGACCCTGAGAGAGTGGAAGCACTACTGACCCAGATTTACAAGCTGAAAGACGGGAAAAGGCAAGTAGCCGTACTGCCTCGAAGTCAACGGAGGGGAGTTGTTCGCGTTCGCAGGTCTGTGGGATCGCTGGAGGGATGCCAAGTCGCGTCGAGTTCATTCGTAGAACCCGTCTGCGGGGATCAGGTACCTGCGAGCCATCAATGACCATGGTAATTAGGGTGCTCCCCGACATCGTGATGGAATTCAGGATGGGGGAGAAGGGTTATGAAGCAGATGTTCATCGCCGTATCGCTTTTGTTGGCCTTTGGGGTGGGATGTGCCGAAGGACAAGACCGTCAATCAGCAGACGGCACAAAGTTGTTCGGGGCCCGCACGCTGAAGGACGGCACCGAAAAGACGGAGCGCATTGAACTCCCCAACGGCGAGAAGTATTTTGACGTGACTGTGCTTCCAGACGGCACCGGAAAGGTTGGGCGCGTTGAACTCCCCAACGGTACGAAGAAGTTTGACTTTACTACACTTCCAGACGGCACGGTAAAGGCCGGGCGCGTTGAACTCCCCAACGGGCAGAAACAGTTTGACGTGACTACACTTCGAGGTGGCACCGAAAAGGTAGGGCGCATTGAATTCCTCAACGGGGCAAAGAAGTTTGATGTGACTACACTGCCAAACGGCACCGTAAAGGCCGGGCGCGTCGAACTCCCGGACGGGCAGAAGCGCTTTGACGAGACTTCGCTTCCAGACGGTACCGTAAAGATAGGGCGCATTGAACTCCCTAATGGCATAAAGCGGTTTGATGTGACTATTCTTCCAGACGGCACCGTAAGAGCCCGGGGGCGCTGAATTCCCCAACGGGGAGAAGAAGTTTGAGGTGGGGTCCGGTCACGAAGGAGAAGCCCAACCATGCTCGTACCTATCGGGCACGAGAACATGTCGGCTCGACGCTGGCCGGTCATCACGCTGGGGCTCATCCTGCTCAACTTCGGGGTATTTCTGAGTACCCACTGGGTCATGGAGAAGCAGGACTCGCAGCTCTGGCATGTGCGGGAACACATTCTGGTTCTTGCGGCCATGCATCCACAGCTCCTCCTCACACCCGATGTCCGCGAGTTCGTCACAGACTTTCAAAACCGTGACCCAGACGATTGGGCAGAGATGCAAAAGCCGAACTATGCGGTGATCGACGAGTGGGATGCTCGGACGCGGGGGCTAGACGATCCGGCGGCTTTGCAAGCGGAAATGAACTCACTCGCAGGCCAGTATTCACAATTGATGGCCTCATCCATCGACCAACGCTATGCCTTCGTTGCAGCCCACCCAAGACCGATTATGTATCTCACTTCGACCTTCCTTCACGTCGGTTGGTGGCACTTGATCGGCAACATGTGGTTCTTGTGGTTGGCGGGATTTGTCTTAGAGGACGCTTGGGGGCGGCCGCTTTACTTGCTCGTTTACCTAACGGCGGGTGCATTCGCATGCCAGTTTGATGCTTGGGCAAATCCCGGAAGCATTATCCCGGCGCTGGGCGCTTCGGGAGCCATTGCCGGTCTGATGGGAGCCTTTCTGGTGCGCTTCCCCAAGATGAAAATCAGAATGATGTGGTTCTTCGATCTGGGGCTGTTTCCTTTTCGTCGCTTCTGGATGCGGGCATATTGGCTATTGCCGATTTGGGTGCTGATGGAAATCAATTACGGAATGGCCTCCGAGGACGGCATTGGACACTGGGCGCATGTCGGCGGGTTCATCTTCGGGGCTGTTGCAGCTGTGGCGCTGCGCTACTCGGGCTTAGAACGCAAAGTGAACAGAGCAATCGAGGAAAAGGTCGCTTGGGCATCCCCAGCAGCGATCACTCAGGCCAACGAACTCATGGAGCATGACAGGCTTGATGAGGCCGCCGCGATCCTGAATGACTATTTGGCAACCGAACCTGAATCGGTCGGCGGGTGGAATCTGCTGCTGGGGATCCATTGGCGAAATCACAAAATTCCGGGGTGTCGGGAAGCTGCGATCAAGCTCTGCGGGTTGCATCTGCAAGCGGGAGAATGCGAGGCGGCTTGGCAGGATTACAACGAGTTCCTCAATCTAGGCGGTGACAAGGTGTCACCTGCCGTTTGGCTGGAACTCTGCCGCGTGCCTGAGCAACAACAGGATTTTCGACGTGCCGTTGGCGAGTACGAGAAGCTCGCCGCCGCCTATCCTTCCGAGCGGCAGTCTCTTATGGCGCAGCTCGCCGCCGCCCGAATCTGCCTCAAGCGATTGAACCGCCCGGTGGATGCACTGAGATTCTACGAGGCTGCGGAGGCCTCCGCCGTGCCGCACTTAGATTTGGAACTAGACATCCAATCGGGAATTCGGGAAGCGAAAGATGTGCTCTCGCAGGTTAAGGCACTCTCCGCTGGGGCGGCTTCCGGGAAATGAGTTCCGGAAATGACTAAACCCATCTGTTCGCGCTCAGCAGACGCAGGATCAGAAACCCGAGTCCTTGCCGACACCACTAGTCAACGCCGATGATTGTAAAGGTGTCAGTGACCTCTTTTCCGCGGTCATCCACTTGCACGACCTGGAATGCATGGTTGTGATTTACCAACCGTGCAAGATAGACAGAGCGCTTGTCTAGAGGAATGCAGGTTGACCACCGCCACTTTGGGAACCACTGCACCGTGTATCCTTGAGGAGTCCCGCCGCTTGTGACAGTGATGTGATACTGATACACCCAATAGGTGTAACCCGCCGCAACTTCCTGCTGTCGGTCCGCTGAAATCACGCGGAATGTCATCGGGAAATCATCGTGGTTTGGGCTCTTAGCGGACGCTGCGCCCACCAGCGCCAGCAGTGTGATAATGATTACTGCGATTATGCTTTTCATTTGTTTTTTCTCCCTACTCGGCTACTCGGCTCTCCCGCTTTGTTTAGACAGTCGCCGTACATCCGTACATCTACGCTTGCGAAATAGGGTAGTTGGGAGTCATTGTCTCCTTATCCTTCCACTATTTCTCCTGCTTCAGTTTGCGCCTCGTCGCCCACACCCGATTCTCCTCCTTCAGCGATATGGGTAGCAGGTAACCAAAGTCATGCTTGGCAAGGCCTTCCGTAAGTTGATCGGTCCCCGATTCCCTGTTGGAATTCAATGAGGGAGAACGCAGGTCTGCGCCCGCAGGAGGGACGACCTCATGACGAAGTACATGGCAGCCGTTCTGTTGCTGGTGGCGGCGATGTTGGCACAGAACACACCCAGCATAAACAAGGGAGCCCGTCTAGATATCCCGGCCATATCCCGAGAAGCGCATGGGGCGGTTGTCTCAATAGTCGTATCGGATAAGAATGGTCACCCTCTCGCTCAAGGCAGCGGCTTTCTCATAAGCAAAGATGGCCAAGTCGTGACCAACTACCACGTTATCAAGAACGGCAGCTCTGCCGTCATTAAATTCCCAGACGGTGCTTTCTTTGTTGTCGATGGGGTACTTGCATCCGACAAAGATCGCGACGTTGCCATCATCAAGGCGCATGGGAACGACTTTCGGGCGTTAACTCTCGGGGATTCCAATCGGCTCCAAGTCGGAGAGGAAGTTGTCGCCATAGGTAGTCCGCTTTCGCTCGAATCGACGGTTTCAAACGGCATTGTCAGCGCGATCCGAACTGTTGAAGACGAAGGGGGCAAGTTCTTGCAGATCACGGTGCCGATTTCACCCGGCAGCAGCGGCGGCCCGTTGTTCAATATGTCAGGGAAAGTGGTCGGCATCACGACTTCTCATATCAAAGGCGGAGAGAACCTGAACTTTGCCATTCCCATTAACGATGTGAAACCGATGTTATTGGCCAGATCTCCGAGAGCCCGCGCTCTTCCCGATGAAACGGAACCTGTTACAGCAGACCAAACGACCGCCCCTTCCGTGGAGAAGTTCTACTCAGCTTGGTCCGGTGCGATTGTCGTAGACCACATCTACGCCTTCACCAAAGGCTACAAAGCCAACGTCCACATGGCACGAAGTGACCACACCATCTACCGCTTTGAGATTGCCTGCTTGGCGAAATTTCCTGATTGCACACAGTTGACTGTAGGCGGGAAGTTCCAGATTGAAAAGATGCTGAAGGATGATCCTGATCTCTATCCCATCATGGAAGACGACTACAACCTGGGAAGTGTGAGAGTCACGGGTTCCGAACAGTCCGCCGTCTATTTTGTGATAAACCAAGAATCGGCTGCTGCACGTTCAGACGCGGCCGAAGAAGCTAAACACGATGAAGCGAAGCCGAGCACTACTACGTCCACTGCGCCCGGATCTCCCGACCCAGAAAATTCGAGTCTCGAACTCGGGCAGATCTTCAAGATGGCTGTAGCCTCGTCCGATGACTTAGCCGACAGATACCTCATAGTATTTTTCACGCCGGGCAAGCGGGAGTCGACCGCCAAAGCGAGCTGCCTCAAGAAGTACCCTGACTGCCGCCAGTTGACGGCAGGTAAGGTCTACGATGTCGTCTTCCTAGATGACTCCGACACGCATCGCTATACCGACGCCGCTCTCTCTCTCCGAGTCTTTGGCGCCGGTCAGGTCAGTGGCCGACCCGCAAGCGCGGTCTATGGCTGGATGAAGTGACCACACGTATCGTGGGCACTGGAGGAGGACAATGAGGAACGCGGTGGTGGTTCTGTTAGTGGCCTTGGTCGCAGGCACTGTGCAGGCCCAGGAAATTAGCATCGGCCCGTCCCAGGCGAGCATCGCTGGTCGAGTCGCATCGAAGATGAAGACCTCATTGGAGCCGCTCGATGTCACCACAACGATACGCTGCGAACACTCGTTGATGCTCTGCCGTGAAGAGGTCTCGATGCTGTGGGTGACCGATGAGGGCAGCTTCGAGGTCAAGCATGACATCCGTATCTGGGAGGTACAGGTATGGAGTACCGACACAGGCCGCATTCAAGCAAATCGTGACGGCAACACATTGCAGTTCTCAAAAGAGGAGAACCTCATCGTCCACCATCATCACAAGGATGGAATCGAAACCGTCCATGAGTTCACAATCGTCAACATGGACAAGTGGATAGCACAGAAATGACGTGGGGGGGGGCGTTATGAAGCAAGTCTTTGTAATCACATTAGTAGGATGGCTCCTGTTTTCCAGTCGGTCTCTCGCTCAAAACAAAATGGTAACAGACTCGCCTGAACTCATGGCTGCTGTAAACAATGCTAGACAGTTGTCTTCAGAACAGACAGCCAACATCTTCACTATTGCCTTGGCTGGTGCCCGCGGGCGCTATTTCGAGTGGTTTGTTGCTCAACAAACTGGCAGCGGTCGGTATGCACAAATCGTACTTGTTACTGACTGCTATGCCCTTAATATATGCACTTCATTCCCAAATCGACACGTTGTCCTTTCCGCGGTTTGTGATACTGGCTGTTCTGCCAAATGGTTACCGCCACAACAGGATTACACGTGGGCAACTATAGACCGTAAACATCATGGCTTTCGACTGCTGACGAAGGATGCAGAGCGCAAGGTGGTGTGGACATATTGGAACATTACATCTGTGGCCGCAGATGATTTCAAGGCGTCGTCTGAAGTCCAGAAAGGTGCCCGAGTACCACAATCCCAATACGTCGAAGATCGACAGGCTTACCTGACGAATCATCCTGATAAGGCTGACTGGAAGCAAAGAGCTGACAAAGCATGCTTATCTTCTGACGTGTATTTCGATGAAGACGATGGGGCAAGAATGAGGAAGTGCTCTGACCGGCCTTGGAAGCCACAACACTCTGACGAAGCAAAAGCAGAGGCTGTGAAAACTCCTAGTCCTTCGAACCCACAACTTTCAGCAGCGTCTAAACCAGACGGGGATATTGTTGCAGCTCTTCATTCTGACAAACAGAACACATTACCTTTGGCGACAAAAACTGCGTACATGATAAAGAGGGAAGGAAAGTATTTCATTGAAGACAGGTTAGATGGGCTACTGCCGAATGATGTGGTCCTTTTTTCAGACAGTACCTGTACTGTAGACCCTTCCATTCATGCTCCGGGTTGGGATTACGTGAGCGTATGTCGCGGACAAGTCTGGGAAAAATGGCTAACGAGACGCCCAGGTGATGTGTATTGGATTGGTTGGAAAAACGGGGAAGACTACACTACCAGTGTCCGTTACAAGGGGAACGGAACTACCGAGAAGGTGAGCGTGACGGTGGACAAGACCTTCGACAACACTCCCACGGAGTACGCGGCGGTCATCGACGGCTGGGATACGGACAACGGCGCGCTCAAGGAGTACACGCTTTTCGTCATCTGCTCGAAGAGGTTCCCAGATTGTCACAAGCTCACCGCGGGCGCTACTTACTCGCTCACCACGGTGGAGGATAACGATCCTGCTGCCTACCAACCCGGCGCTCCGACCTCCACGACTACGAACGGCAAGCAGGACAAGGTGCTGGGGAGCATCCGTCTCACGGGTGACGATCAGTCAGTCGTCTACTACATCGACTCGCTGACGATCAAGGACCAGCAGGGCCACGTGCTTGACAGCGTGCAGGTCGAGTAGGAGCAAGTGGCAGCCTCGGAAGGAGAACAGCATGGGAAACGTGGTCAGACAAGGGCGCAAAGCAGGCTGGCGTCCTGAAGATCGTCCATCAAGTCCTGATGAAATACGCTTCGATTGACCTGCAACAGATCACCCTGCCCGACCACAAGAAACCATACTGGACGGAGCTTGGCGAAGCGCAAGGGCTTCGCAATCGCGTTGTTCACGGGGCTGAGGCGTGTTCAAAGGAGGATGCGGAACGGGTCATCGAACTCGCCGATTACCTTTGGAACGTCATCTTCCTCGACGTTATCAAGAGTCTCGGCCTGCACACGCACGATAATCAAATGATCTGTGGTGAATATGAATCAACGTGCGAGGCCAAGGCGAGAATAGAAGCAATGCATCAAGCCGGTCAGTTAACCCTGGCTGAGAGGGTGTAATTGGCCATGAACGAATAATTTTCTCGGTACACTGGTCTTCCAATGACATCGCGGAGCGGATTCGAGTTGCCGAAGCCACAAGGACTACGCCAGCAGGGGGAGCGGGACTGTAACGTACCTGTATTTTCGGCCCTGACAGGTATTCCCCAGGATCAGATCCGGGCGGAGCTTCCGGGCGCCGCCGAGGGAAAAGTTTCTGTGGAGGGTTGGGAAGTTTGGCTTCAGAAAAAAGGGTTCAAGGTCACCCGGCATGACGGGTGTCCGTTGGACGTTTTACCGTGTGCCCATCTGGTTGCAAGCGTTATGTACAGCAAGGATGACGCGCATTGGGTCTATCGCGATGCGGACGGCGATGTGCACGACCCTTCACCGGTTTCCATGTACATGCCGGCGGACGATGAGCGGATGCGGAACCTGTCGATATATTCAATAAAGATCCTGACGCTCTCGATCTCCCGCTAATCCTGCGGCGGCTTGCATAGCTTCTTCAGCAATTCCGATACTTTTCGAACGTCGGAAAAGTCGCTGACAAACTCTATTTTCGCTCTCATCTTTGTCTGATTCGTATGGTCCTGGGTCTGACCATCGTTATGGTGTGCTTTCTCCAGTTTCTTCTGGCTCAGGACCGGGCGAAATTTGATGGTGCAGCGGGTCGATCATCTGAATTGCGGTGGGTTTCCCTCGTCGTACCGCTCCGCCGGGAAAGCGCATTGTTGCGGCAAGATGAGAAAATAGAAGGTACCGGCCATGAGCAAGAAGTTTCCAGTCAATGCCCCCTGTCCGTGCGGGTCGGGCAAGAAATACAAGAAGTGCCACGGCAGCGCGCGGACCGCGGAGAAGACGCCACTCCTCCGCACGCCGGAGACGTTCGGCGAGGATTGCATTGCGTACACGGACGAAAGCGGGAATTCGGGGAGTCATCTTTTCGACAAAGATCAGCCCGAATTCTGGACCGGCACGCTGGTCACCCCTCCCGACTTCGAGAGGGTCGCCGCGCCGGTGGTGGCGGAATGCCTGTCGATCGTCGGGCAGAAAGAACTGCACGGGAACGCGCTCGGGCTCTCGGGCATCGACAAGATCGGGGACAAACTCGGCTACCTGTTCGGGGGAACGGGAGCCCAATTCCTCTTCACGAAGATCGACAAGCTGCATTTCGCCGGGGCCAAGTTCGCCGACACGCTGCTCGACAGCGGCACGAACAACGCCATGAGCCTGGTGCAGTACGGGCCGCCGGCGACGCGGCTTCCGCTCGCGCTGCAACTGATCCAGCTCCTCAGGAAGGACGACCTCGTCCGGTGGTGGAAGGCGTTCGAGGGCAATGACGCAGAGGGATTTTCCAAAATGATGGAGGCTCCCCTGAATCGTCTGGAAACGTTCGAAAAAAATAACGTGTACGACCCGCGCACGGTGCAGCTCCTGCGGGATGCGCTGACATGGGCCATCGCGCACCCGAAGCGGGTCTTGGAAGGCGGGTTCAGTCCGCTCGATACGCCGAATGTTGTCGCGGTAACGCTCGTGGTGAACATGTTGCATAACTTCCATGAGGAGACCGGCGCACGGGTCGTCACGTTCATTCACGATGAGCAGAATCAGTTCATCAAGCACATCAAGTTCATGCACAGCCATTCGAAAGAGTTCCAGTTGGACACCTCGAACATCTGCGCGCCGCTGCCCTGCCTGCGGGGAGCGTTGACGTTCGGGTGCGACCTTGAATCCAGAACATCGGACAAGCGGGTCGGGCTACAACTCATCGACACTGTGCTCTGGCTTGTCCGCCGGTTCCTCAAACTGAAAGGCGAGGTTGACGGAGCCGCGCGACGGCTGGCGATCTATGTCGTTGCGACGGGCAAGATCACAACGTTCGACCGGCCGACCATGATCAAGCAAGTGGAATCCGTCTGTCAGCAACTCTACGCCCGGCCCCTCACGGAGGAACAGATGAGAAAGGGTAGGAAGCTAATGCACGAGTTCGAGGAAAACCGTGTTGCGCGGATGAACGCGGCAGTCGAGGACGAATAGAGCCTTTGCATTGACGTTGGGAGCAAGAAAAATCACAAAGCGGCCCGTTAGAAAAAGCAAGTAGAAGCCCTGAGTTGAGGCGCCTCTCCGCGAGGGCCGCCCAAGTGTTTGTAAGACTAAAGGAAGGATTTGTGAGTCAGGCAGGGCATACCGCGATCAGAGAGCCTTCACCACGTGGATTGCGGTTCCGAGTTGAGTGTCCCTTCCTTGCTTCAATGCTTCTCGCGAGAGTTCGATAGGAAACTTTGGCGTGATGCCGTTGTTCTCCAACATCCGTCCCTGCCAAGTCAAGTACGCGGCTACTGGCAGGCCTAAAATGTATCCGTGGCCGACCTTGTACGCGCTTCCACTGAGTAAGCGGCCTGGCGTTTTTGTTCCCACGATGGTTGCCAGATTGTTTTCCTCTGCGAATGCGGACACCATCTCTCCGGCACTCGCTGTATGCTCATTCACCAGCAGCACTACCCGACCGTGGAATCGCCGCTGGCCGAGTCCTTCGGTGACCACGAGGATCGATTTTTCAACGAAAGCATATCGGGCCGCCAACCAGATGAGAGTCGCCTTGTGGGACGGAATTCGTCCGAATCGGGTCAGTTCCTCACGACGATAACCGCGCTCGCGACGTTTCCGCGTGAGACTGTAGCCAACCTCGAGTTTTCCAGGTGTCAAATAGCTCATCAGGCGTAGCCCGCCGATTCCTCCGCCAGTATTGCCGCGTAGATCGACGATGAGCCGACTGCATCCGTCGAGTGCTGCGATTCCTCGGTCGATGTTCCTCGCAACGTCGATTCCCACCACTCCGGGGAACATGGCCACTTTGAGAAGGCCGATCTCGTCGGTGATTTTCTCAGCGTGTACCGGGTCTGGCGCGGTGACAGGGTGTTTCTTTGACTTCGGCACAGGCAATTGAAGTCTGAGTCGCTCCTGGCCGCCGTTGAGTTTTTCGACTGTCAAATCAGCCGTCTCTCCGACCGAGAACGTCAAATCCTCTGGAGGCCGAATCTCCTGTCCGCCGCGCTCCAGCAATAAATCCCCAGGCCGTATCCCCGCTGAGTGCGCTGGACCACCTTGGTGCACATCCTGAAACATCCAGCGTTCACCGACGTTTACAACGATGCACTGCGTGGTGGCATTGATCGCGTGACGGGCCGGTATGTTTCGCATTCCGGCATGTCGGAAGCCGGTATGGCTGGTCTTTAGCTCAGCCACTAGCCCCTGAACTTCCTTTTCGAATACCTCTGCCTCGGTACATGCAAGAATTTGGTCCCGCCGGCTTTGAGCAAGCGCGTTCCAATCCACTCCATTCATGGCAGGGTTGAAATGCTTGGTTTCCACCAAGCGGCAGACCTTGTCGAAAATCTTCGTGCGCTCTTCGAGAGTCAAATTCATTGCTGTTTAATCCCAATTGGTGTGGAAGCCTCTCCAACAGCGATGAACGCTGCCCAATAAAATGGACTTACCTGGTCACCATATTTTGCCAACAAATCTAGTTTAGCGCCTCGAAGCGCTGAACTGGTGTCCTCGCCTTGGCCGAGCCGCTGATAGAAGCGATCCATCAGCGCACTCGCGAACGTGTCGTCGGCGCTCCACAGGCTCGCGACAACGGATTTCGAACCGGCTACCAAGAACGCTTCCACCAGGTTGCTGACGCCTTCTTGTCCCTGAAGTTTGCCCACGCCTGTGTCGCACGCGGATAGCGTAGTCAGTTCGGCATTCAGTCGCAATCTGATTATCTCCCGTACTTGCAGCAGCCCGTCGTCAGCGGATTTCGAGTCTGTCCCCAAGACCAGTGCTGAACGCTCAGGATACTGCGTATCCGCAAAGCCATGCACCGCCAGGTGCAAAACACGAAACTGGTCGAGCGGCTCCTTCTTGAATGCAGTTTCCGTGGCATCCTTGCCGAGCAAGATTACCGCATCCCGTCCGACAATTTTACCGATTCTCTCAACCTCTTCCCGCGTTTCAGGAAGATCTTGAAGCCGCATTCCGGATAGATCCGCCATGCCCCGCACCAGCCGTGCGCGGACCGTGTCTGGAGCCGGTATCCTACGCCCAGCCCCGCCTTGATTCTCGTAGGTAACATCACCGATACCGAGAAAAGGACGCGGCGCCCTTACGTTCTTCCTCTCTCGCCGCAGCACATCAAGAATGGTCCCCGAGGGCACGTAGCTTATGACGCGAGACTTCAACAGATAGTCGCCCTGGCCATCGCGAAGCGCTTCGAATGGAAGCAGGTTCAATATCCCGTCCGGCGCAATGATGAATCGGGTCGCCGTCTTTGCTTCGGGGATCGGCTCTACGAGTACTCGAAATAGACGTTTCGAGGCTTCGATTCCGGCGCCCTTTGCGCGCACGTCATCGACAAATTGCTGCACCAGTTTCTCGACTTCCTTGCGACCAACCGGCAGGGCTTGGACGTGTGCCCCTCGCCTCGTCACCGTGATACAGAAGGAAGTTGGATCATCCAACACGTACTCCAAGAGCACTTCATCTGGATGCAAGTCGTTCTCCACATTCGTCAACGCCGCTGGCTGTACAGGAAGGCGTTGGCTTGGCGCATCTTCTCTGGTCCACGCCAGACCCAGCCGCCGCTCGTATTCAACCAGATTGTCGAGCAGTTGTCCGCGTTCGACTGGGCTGCTGGTCTGCATCAATCGGACCTGTAGACCTGCAACATCGCCTTCCAGTGTGGCTGTTTGCCCTGATTCC
>Ga0182027_10000166_pt1 | contig 106800 bp, 84 predicted proteins | sample 712E1DmetaG_FD_121300 | JGI IMG/M metagenome (GOLD analysis project Ga0182027, IMG submission 121300) | Permafrost microbial communities from Stordalen Mire, Sweden - 712E1D metaG (Illumina Assembly) | ecosystem: Environmental > Terrestrial > Soil > Wetlands > Permafrost | place: Sweden...
CCGGTTTGCTTTTTCATTATGATCAAGATATCTATAATGAACTTCATAGTTGGCGAGAAAATAATATCGTAGTTCGAAAAGTAAGTCCGGTTATTACAAATCTAGGTGACGGTACGTTCTCTGCGGGACTATTCGTAGGATTCGCCGGATATGGATTAATCTCCAAGGACAAGAAGGCAGTTGAAGTTGGCAAGATCGGCATCGAATCCTTTCTTCTTACCGGAATTACTGTTCAATTGTTCAAAAACCTGTGCGGGCGCGAACGTCCAAGCGCTGCAACTCGACCCGGTGGATTTTGGTATGGACCGTTTGCATATTTCAGCAAATCAAAAGGGAGCGGCAAGGGGATTTCTTCCTTTGATGCTTTTCCTTCAGGACATACAACGACAGTCTTTTCTGCCGCTACTACTATTTCAGATTTCTATACTGAACCATGGGTGTCCTACCTCTGTTACTCACTCGCGACAGTAACAGCGGTGAGCAGGGTTACTGAAAGTACTCATTGGATGAGCGATTGTTTTGTCGGTGCAATTATCGGGCATTATGGAACGCGATTGATAGAAAAGTTGAATTATGGTTCCAGCAGCATCACTCTCCTGCCGCAAGCAAGTGAGCACCAGTGTGGCCTACTTCTTAGTGTAAAGTTTTAAAGGATAATATGAGACATTTATTTATTTCTGGATTTCTATTCATAAATTTATTCATTGGTACTCTCTACAAGAGTCAAGCACAAGAAACACAAAAATTATCCATGCCGGATTCAATCTTAACTTTAGATAATGCGGATTCAGAAAATGTCCAATGGTACTCGATGTTTGCAAATATACCGCGTGATTGGGAACGCTGGTACGACGTTTCATTTAGAAAAGAACGCATCAATGAATGGCTTATCATCGGAGGACTCACACTTGCGACATATTTTACGGATGACATTACATATACACCGGCAGCTAAGTTCTACTACGGTTCAGCATCTGCAAAAAATTTGAGCGATTTCTGCGCAAACATCGGCGATGGAACTACACAGTTTGCTCTTGCAGGAACGCTAGGAGCATATGGGCTTGTATTCAAAGATCAGAAAGCATTACGTACAGGCAGCCAGATTGTACAGGCAGTGCTGGCATCGGGTGCTATTATTCAGGTGCTCAAACATGTTACAGGCCGTGAAAGTCCGTTTGTACGCACTACGCCAACTGGAGTGTGGAAAATTTTACCCAACCAAATTGATTATCATCGCAGGGTGCCGCAATTCGATGCCTTTCCATCCGGACATTTATGTACTTCTATCGCTACCGTTGTTGTGGTTGCAGAAAATTATCCAGATGAAAAATGGATTCGTCCAGTTGGATATGCATTTACCACGATTGTCGGACTTGGTATGCTCAGCAATGGTATTCATTGGGTAAGCGATTATCCGCTTGGATTGTTCATCGGTTATTATTTTGGCATGCTTGCTGCACATCCGGAAGGACTACCGGTAATAGACTCTGGAGATGGAAAACTGAAAGTGCATATCTTGCCAAATGTCACTCCAATCGGAACCGGTGTTAGTTTAACAATGAATTTTTAATGTGAGTATAGGCAGAATTGAATAACGTTAAAAGCGCTATTCCAGTTGTAAAAGCTGATTGCTGTTTTCTATTTATCTGCTTTCTGATTTCTTCAAATATTAAACCGCACCGTCATCACGTCTCCATCTTCTATTATATAGTCCCGCCCTTCAACGTGAAGGAGTCCGGCATCTCGTACAGCAGTTTCAGAACCGAGTCGATTTAAATCGGCGCATTTCATAATTTCCGCACGAATAAAACCCTGTTCAAAGTCACTGTGGATTTCTCCTGCTGCCGGAGGTGCTGTTGTACCTTTTCTTACAGTCCATGCATGCACTTCCTTCGGTCCTGCGGTGAAGAAAGTGATGAGGTGCAATAAATCGTACCCTTCGCGGATAACCTTACTCAATCCGGATTCCTGCAGCCCAAGTTCGGAAAGAAATGCTTGCCGATCGCTTTCAGGTAATTGCGAAATTTCCGCTTCTACTGCCGCACTAACAACGACAACCTTAGCATTTTCTTTTGCAGCGACTTCGCGGACTTGATTTACATATGCATTGTCGATAGTTAATTCTTTCTCGTGAACATTGCACACATACATTATCGGCTTATTGGTCAGCAAGTGCATATTGCGGAGGTACAGTTGTTCATCATCGCTTTTCGACGTAAGATATTTCGCAAGTCTGCCGATGAGTAAATGTTTTTTAACTGCCGCATAGAATTCTTCTTCTTCCTTCAATTTTTTATCGCCGACGCCGCCGCGTTTTTCAATATCTGCCTGCTTTTTCTCGACAGTCTCAAGATCTTTTAAAATCAATTCTGTTTCGACGATTTCGATGTCGTATTGTGGATTCACCGTACCATCGACATGAATGATGTTGGGATCATCAAAGCAGCGGACGACATGCACAATGGCATCTACCATCCGGATATGCGAGAGAAACTGGTTGCCTAATCCTTCACCTTTACTTGCACCTTTCACAAGACCGGCAATATCGAGAAACTCAAGTGTGGTTGGAACAATTTTGGGAGATTTATAGATTTCTGCTAATCGGTCGATTCGTTCATCCGGCACGCTTACAATGCCTATATTCGGGTCAATGGTACAAAACGGATAGTTGGCAACATTGGCTCCAGCTGCAGTGATCGCATTAAATAATGTTGACTTGCCTACATTTGGCAACCCTACTATCCCGCATGTAAATCCCATTTTAATTCTTATCCTTTAATGGTTAAAATATAGCCAACGATTTTCTGCGAACCAAGAGGTGCGTTGAATCGTGAATAAATTTCGATATTAAAAGAATGGCTGTTGCAATTATTACGGTAGGTAGAAAATGATTAATGTACAGTGACTCATTAAATTAAAGAAAAGGAATAACACGAAAGAAAATAAAACAAGAAAAGAAGTCATATTCGGTTAGCGAGACAGAATTTAAAGACACATTGAAGAAAATTCTTCACGCTCCGACTTTTAATAAAAAGAAAAAGAAGTCTAAGTGAATTAGTTTCTGTGGGAGCATTAGTTCAATTGGTAGAACGACAGACTTCTTAAGTTCACTTATAGATGGATTTAAGAATCTGTTTATAAGGGTTCGAGTCCCTTATGCTCCACTTCAATCTTTTGGAAGTACGAATTGCGTTTTCAGTTCTCGAAGCATTTCAAAAGTATTCTTCCATTTAACACCGAAGGCTGTACATACATTTGGGATTGGAACTCTTTTCTTGCTTTCAAGATTTAACACCTCATGTGTCACAAGAATTTTATTATCTTTTTGGGCTTTTACATGCGCGATTAACCATCCATCAGCACCATTCGCAAATTCTTCTTTCGCCTCTAAAAAATATTGGGGTTGGTGCATCACCCAATTAATTATTTCTTGATAATCTTTAATAACATCATTGTCATCTGTTGCGCAGAAAAATGAAGGTGGAACTGTCGCCTTTATCCATTTCTTTATTTCATCGCCATAATTACCATCATTTATTTCTTTTTTAACTTTATCGATACTTTCAATCCTTGACTTTGCATGATTAATGAGCAGAGAATCCCAAAAAGCGGGACAAATATCGAAAGCATAATAGCGGTTTTTAGCTTCTATTAAGACGTTCGCATCAATTACATACGTTTCAGGAATTATGACCTGTTCGTCGTTCAATTGATTCCAAGTTTTATTGAATACTCATTAAAAGTTTTTTCATGAAGACCTGTTAATCGATAGGCATCACGATAAAGAAGCCGTCCTTCTTTTGTCGCCTGGATTACGGCATGAGCAAATCTTTTCCCAATCCTTACATTTTGATTTCTATAAAAATCGCCTCCGCCCTTTTTAGATTTTTTCGTTAATTGTAAATCTTCCTGTTCTTCTTTATATTTTCCATAAAATGCTAAGAAACGCGTTAGATTTATAAAACCAAGATCAAGTGCGCGACGCGCAACAACAAGAGTGCTTACCTTAAACTGCTTAGATAAACTGCCAAACGGATTCTTTGTGTTTTCGACTTCTTTCCAAGCTTTCCGGATTTCATTCTCTGGAACTAAAAATTCTGCCGCAACCTTATTACAAAACTTCTCTTTGTTGTCATCAAACGGTTGTAAAAACGCTAAGTTAAAAATACTACCACTTCCTAACCATACATGTGCTAATTCATGCGCGATAGTAAACATTTGCGCACCTTCAAAATCGGCACCATTTATAAATATCAAAGGTGCCATATTGTCAATTAAAACAAATCCACGAAATTCGGCAACATCCAATTTGCGATAATTATTGTTCCCTACAACGCCATTTCTCGCTATTAAAATACCGGCTCGATCAACCAAGTTGCGCAATGCTGCCAATGCATCTCTCCATGTGCTATAATGTGCCGCCCAATCCGTAGTAAGTCCAAAAGTATCTCTAATGCTTTTTGCCGCAAACTTTATATCGGTATCTACCGTGACAGAACCGACAAAAGGAAGCGGTGTTTCTTTTTCTTCGATAAGATAATCATGCATCCAATTTTGCCGACGTCGCATCGTATGGAATGTTTCTATCAGATTTGGACTTGGTCGAAGGATATGTTTATCCTTAACTGTTCGGAAGTTAGGAATTGGTAAGGTTTCGTCTGGGGGTTCTTGTAGGAATAAATAACCTAACGGTGTGTATGTTTTGTGTGCGAATTTTTCGAGTTGTTTTAATTCGGGGGATTCTTCCCCACTCATCCATTTGAGAAACTTTGGGAATTTTTCTAATATATATTCGACTGTAAGCCCAGAGCGTTCCCTTGCCCAGTTAAGAATCTGACTATTGACTGCGATTGTACTCATAGGATTACTTCAAATTTTGATATTATTTGTCTAATAAGCAAACATTGGATTTTATCGTTTGTTTGCGCTAGTTTTCTCTCTGTATAATTCCCGCATATCCAGCGTTTGCGAAGTATACACTTCCGAATATTTTTCACTTGCATAATTATCCATATCACTGTATATTAATACAGTTATTAAATATAGAAGGAGAACGTTGAAATAATGATTTCTGTTTCCGTTGTCGGTGCATCCGGTTATTCGGGCATCGAACTTTTGAAAATTCTCGTTCGGCATCCAGGTGTGTGCATAGATAGGCTCTTTGCAAATTCTTCCGCAGGTAAACATCTCGCAGATGTCGTGCCATCATTCAGTAAAACAGTAGACATGGTGCTTGAGCTGTATTCTGTCGATAAAATAGTAAAGAGCGATCTGGTTTTTGTTGCGCTTCCATCGGGAGAAGCAATGAATCTTGTCCCAGCAATGCTTTCAGAAGGAAAACGGGTCATTGATCTCGGCGGCGACTTTCGTCTGCAGGATACTTCATTGTACGAGCGATATTATAAACGAAGTCACTCGGCGAGCACAATACTAAAACAATCTGTATATGGTTTGCCGGAATGGAATTGTTCTCAGATCAAATCAGCATCTCTTATTGCAAATCCGGGCTGTTATCCAACAAGCGCCATCCTCCCGCTTGCCCCACTTTTAAAAGAAGGCATTATTGAATCGAAAGGCATCGCCATTAGTTCACTCTCGGGTGTTTCTGGTGCCGGACGCAGTTCTTCAACCGAGATGTCGTTTGCAGAAGTGAATGAATCGGTTCGTGCATATAAAGTTGGTACGCATCAGCACATTCCAGAAATTAAGTCGATATTGGAATCACTTTCAAATACACAGGTGAAGCTCTCATTTGTGCCGCATCTTCTTCCTATCACGCGCGGTATTTATACTTCATCGTATGCGACATTAAAAAAGCCATTGACTGAGCAGACAATTCTTGATGTATATGAAAAATATTATGCAACAGCGCCATTTGTTCGATATTCCGCAACAGCAATTCCGGAAATTAAAAACGTTGCATATACGAATTTCATCGATATTGGCTTCCGCATTAACCACGAAGACGGACAGCTCGTCCTTCTTTCTACAATTGACAATTTAATAAAAGGCGCAGCGGGACAAGCGGTACAAAATATGAATATCATGTTTAGACTGAACGAAACAGAAGGATTACAGTAATGGAAATTGATGCATCACAGGAATGCGCCGGCGGTGTAACGGCAGCACAAGGATTTACAGCCGGCGGAGTTTATTGCGGTATACGCAAGGCAAAAAAGGATATTGCCATTGTGCAGTCGGCAAAACCGGCTGTTGTCGCTGGTGTATTCACACTGAACAAAGTTATTGCAGCGCCTTTACTCGTTGATAAAATTCAACTTAAGAATTCGAATGTATGTTCAGCCGTCGTTGTCAATAGCGGAAACGCTAACGCTTGCACAGGTGAGCAAGGAATGAAAGACGCGTGGATGATGGTCGACACGACCGCCGATGCTCTTCATTTGCCGCGGGAGCAAGTGATGGTCTCTTCTACCGGTGTTATCGGGCAATATCTTCCGATGGAAAATGTTGTGAGTGGCATCCGTGATCTATCAACAAAGCTTTCTGTAGATGGAAACAAAGATGCAGCTGAAGCAATCATGACAACCGATATTTTTCCTAAACAATGTGCCGTGCGTGTTCCTTTTGGAACGTCTGTTATCACAATTGGCGGAATGGCTAAAGGTTCCGGCATGATTGCACCGAACATGGCAACGATGCTTGCATTTGTTACCACCGATGCTGTCATTGCGCCATCGGCGTTGCAGGCGGCGTTACGCATTGCAAACAATCATTCTTTCAATCGCATTACTGTCGATGGCGATATGAGTACGAACGATATGCTGCTTGTGCTTGCAAACGGATTAACGAAGAATGAAGAGATTCGGGAAAAAACTCCTGCATTCCAGCAATTTCTTGCCGCACTCGAATATGTACTTATTAAACTTGCAAAGATGATTGCACGCGACGGTGAAGGCGCTACAAAGTTTATAGAAATCGTTGTAAGCGGAGCGCGAACGGAAGATGAAGCTGTGCAAGCCGCGCGGGCTGTGGCAAATTCAAATCTAGTTAAAACCGCACTTCACGGTGCTGATGCAAATTGGGGCAGAATTCTAGCCGCAGTTGGATACTCCGGTATTGATTTCGATCCGGCAAAAATATCAATTGGCTTTGACGATTTGCTTGTGCTGAAGCCGAATTACGAAATTGTTCTTGACGAAGAAAAAGCAAAGACGAAACTCTCGCAGGAAAACATCACAGTGCTTATCAATTTACATCAAGGTTCCGCTGAAGCATGCTTCTGGACGTGCGATCTGACAAAAGAATATATTCATATCAACGCAAGTTATCGTTCATAAATGATAATAGAATGCAATTACATCTGATAACGTAATGCTGATTATTGAGAATTAACATGACACACACGCAAACCAAAGAAGACGTTCTTATTGAAGCGCTGCCGTACATTCAAACGTACGAAGGCAAAACATTTGTTATTAAATATGGCGGGGCGGCTATGAGAGACGAACGCCTAAAAGTTTCTTTTGCTCAGGATGTGACGATTCTCCGTAAGATCGGTATTAATATTATCATTGTGCACGGCGGCGGAAAAGATATTACCGATCTCGCTTCTGCACTGAATATTCCCACCCGATTTGTTGATGGACAGCGTTATACTGATGAGAAAATGGTTGATGTAGTGCTGATGGTGCTGGCTGGAAAGTTGAATAAAGAAATCGTCAATCTCATCAATACGAACGGCGGTAATGCTATTGGGCTTTGTGGTATAGATAATGGGTTGTTAAAGGCACAGCGAATTACCGAGAAAGATCTCGGCTTAGTTGGGGACGTAAATTTTGTGAACACAGGTTTTTTGAATTTACTTTTGAATAATGGAATGATGCCGGTGATCGCTCCATTGGCAGTGGGAGACGATAATAAAATTTTAAACATCAATGCAGATCTAGCCGCAGGTGCTATTGCAACAGCATTGAAAGCGGAAAAACTCGTCTATCTCAGCGACATCGAAGGCGTGCTCGTGGACAAGCAATTGATTTCATCGCTTACATATGCGGAATCAGAATCGCTCATTGAACGCGGTGCAATTCATAGCGGAATGATTCCAAAAGTGCGTTCTGCGTTTGCCACACTCGATACCGGTGTAAATAAAGTTCACATTATCGATGGACGCATTAAGCATTCTCTCCTGCTGGAAATTTTTACTGACGAAGGAGTAGGAACCCAAATGATACATCCGTCATAAGGGATACGAATATGGAAAAACAACGTCGTCATTTAACAATAAAACAAATTCTCGCCAATCGTACAATAACCACGCAAAGTGAATTAGCATCGGCAATGCGGAAAGAGGGTTTCAAAACCACGCAAGCAACGCTCTCGCGAGATATGAAAGAGCTTGGCATTGCATGGGTTTACACACCAAGCGGCGCAAAATACATGCTCAGCCCAGAACAGGAAGAAGAACGTCTGACAACACTTATCGGTTTTGAAATTGAAAAGATTGAAGCAAACGAAAGCATGGTGCTCATTAAAACGTTGCCCGGGCGGGCACAGGGTGTCGCTGAAATCATAGACCATCTTCATCTCCCATCCGTGCTCGGGACACTTGCAGGTGACAACACCGTGTTTGTTCTTCCGCGCTCGATCAAAACGATTAGGGAAACCATCAGTGCACTTCGGGATATTCTTGAAAAAACCAAACAAGTATAACTGCAAACACTTCATTTGAAAACAGAAAGATAATTATCGATGTATTTCTACACAATTGATATTGCCCATCCGCCACTCACATCTGAGGCCGCTGAAATGATGCTGGATGATGAAGTGAGACGAATCCACTCCACACAAAAATGGCGTGCCCTGAAAGTAATACATGGTCACGGAACAAACGACCGTCCTGCTATATTGAAACAAGTTGTTTATAACTGGGCGCACCGCAATCAAGCACGTCTGTTGTCAGTTATTCCTGGAGAGGATTACCATATTCTTGATACAAAAACACAAGAAATGCGCAAACAATGCGGACAGGTGCCGGATCCAGATCTTGGAAAATCGAACCCCGGTATAACTTTATTTTGGATAAAATAGAAGATATTATTACAAGGAGAATGGAATTGAAAAAAGAAAGAATTGCCGTCGCATATTCTGGCGGACTTGATACATCTGTTATTGTGAAATGGCTGCAAGAAAAATACAATGCGGAGATTATCACCGTTACAGGAAATCTTGGGCAGAAAAAAGAACTCGTTGGATTAAAAGAAAAAGCGATCAAATCTGGGGCCAAGAAAGTCTATATACAGGATTTATCGAAAGAGTTCGTGGAAGAATATATTTGGCCATCACTAAAAGCCGGTGCACTCTACGAATATAACTATCCGATGGCAACAGCAATCGGACGCCCATTGCTTGCAAAATCATTAGTGAAGATTGCTAAGAAAGAAGGATGCACTGCGGTTGCTCATGGCTGTACAGGAAAAGGAAACGATCAGGTTCGTTTCGAAGTTTCCGTTGCTGCGCTTGCTCCAGAATTAAAAGTACTGGCGCCGGTGCGTGAGTGGGAATTTAAATCACGTGAAGAAGAAATCGCTTACTGCGAAAAGCATGGTATTCCAGTTTCTGCAACGAAGAAAAATCCATATTCTATCGATGAAAATCTTTGGGGCACCGCAATCGAATGCGGAGTATTAGAAGATCCGATGGTCGAACCACCTGCCGATGCATACCAACGCACTGTGCCTGCAAATTTAGCACCAGATAAACCTACGTACGTCACTATTGAATTTAAGTTTGGTGTTCCAGTTGCATTAAATGGCAAAAAGATGAGTGGTGTAGAATTGATCGACCGCCTCAACGAAATTGCGGGAGCGAACGGCGTAGGCAGACTCGACCTTGTTGAGAACCGCCTTGTTGGTATTAAGTCACGCGAAGTGTACGAAGCGCCCGCGGCAACAGTTCTCCACTTTGCCCATCGCGAACTAGAACGTCTTGTATTAGACAAAGACACTGCACACTTTAAAGCCAAACTCGCCAACGATTACGCCGACTTGATTTATAACGGATTGTGGTTCACGCCGCTTCGGGTTGCAATGGATGCATTTGTGAATGAAACACAAAAAGTAGTTTCCGGATTAGTAAAAGTGAAACTCTATAAAGGCAATCTTGATATTGCAGGACGTACGTCGCCTTCTTCACTCTATGACACAAAGCTGGCAACATACACAGAAGAGGATTCGTTCGACCACAAAGCAAGTGTTGGCTTCATAAAAATCTACGGCTTGCCGATAAAAACATTTTACCAGGTGAACAAAGGTTTGCTCAAGAAGAAAAAGTAGAGCACCAGTTACATTTGCATTCACTTGAAAGCCGATAGCTATTGCCATCGGCTTCTTTGTTTCAAGCAGAACTTGAATTTAATCCCATTTCTTGATTGATTACTACCAGCCATTCATATCAAAATCAGGAAATTTCGTGCTTCGCCTCATCATCACAACGTTTTTCTTCACATCAACTCTTGTTGCTCAAATCAAAGTTGAAGCGCGAATCGATACACTTCTCAATCAAATGACAACGGAGGAGAAAATCCTGCAACTCCATCAGGAAGGCTCCTTCAATACTGCTGACAATACGCGTCTTGGAATACCGGGCTTCGTTATGGCAGATGGACCGCATGGTGTCCGTGATATTAATGGTAGCTATGCGACGAGCTTTCCCGTCGGTATTGGAATGGCATCGATGTGGGATGTCGATCTTGCACAGCAGATCGGCGTGGCAATGGGAAAAGAATTCCGCGGTAAAAGAAAGTATCAAGCTCTCGGACCTTGTCTCGATATCGACCGCGACCCGCGCAATGGTCGAAGTCCGGAAACGGGAGGCGAAGATCCCTACCTCTGTGCTCAAATCACAACAGCAGTTGTTAAAGGCATCCAATCAACACCATGCATTGCGACGATAAAGCATTATAACGCAAACCACCGTGAGAATGGACGAACCACGAATAATATTACTGCGGCACGGCGTGTATTGAACGAACCCGCAGGACTTGCTTTCCGCACTGCAATTCAACAAGGTGGTGCGATGTCCGTGATGAATGCGTATAATAAAATCAATGGTGAATATTGCGCGGAGAATTATACACTATTAACTTCTATTCTTCGTACTCAATGGGGATTTCCATTTTATGTTGTTTCCGACTGGGGTTCAATTACGAATTCGGAACGCGCAATCAAAGCAGGCTGCGACATTTGCATGGGGTCTGCTATGTATCAGTACGATCTTCCATCTCTTGTAAGCAGTGGTGTTGTTTCTGATACAGTGTTGAATAATGCGGTTCGCCATGTTCTACGAACAAAAATATTTGCCGGCATGCTCGATTACCAGCCGCCAGGCGATATCAACGATGTCAACAGCACCGATCATCAGCAGTTGTGCCTTGAAGCCGGTCGAAAATCTCTTGTTCTGCTCAAGAATCAAAATAAGATTCTTCCGATCAGCAAGTCCGTCAAATCCATAGCACTTATCGGTCCTAGTGCTGCAATTGCACAAATTGACGGCAGCGGAAGTTCGTACGTTACGCCTTATTTTACTATCACTCCAAGACAAGGCATAGAAAGTAAAATTGGGACCGAGAAATTACTGTATGCGAAGGGATGTGATATTAATAGTACAGATACGAGCGGCTTTACCGCGGCAGTGGATTATGCGAAAAGTGCAGATGTTGTCATTTATTGCGGTGGACTCGATGGGGGTCAAGAAGGAGAAGGTGCTGACCGTGCAAGTGGTTCGACAAGTCTGCCGGGCAAACAACAAGAACTCATTAACATACTAGCAACCGCTAATCCAAATCTCGTTGTGGCTATTTTCAGCGGCGGAGTATGCAATCTAAGCCAATGTATTGATACGATCAAAGGATTGATCTATGCGTTTTATCCGGGTCAGGAAGGCGGCAATGCACTTGCTGATGTGTTATTCGGTGATTACAATCCCGGCGGCAAAATGCCTGTGACAATGCCAAAAGATGATTCACAGCTTCCTGCATGGAACGACAACCTTGACGATGACTACGGTTGCGGATACCGTTGGTACGATAAGATGGGATACGTACCGCAATTTGCTTTTGGGTATGGACTCAGCTATACGACTTTTTCGTACGGGAATTTGAAAATATCCCCCAAATCAGTGGCACCGGGAGAGTTGGTGACGGTTCAAGTTGATGTGACAAATAGCGGTCCACAAACCGGAGACGAAGTAGTTCAACTCTATCTGAGTCATCCTGAATCATCTATACCGATGCCAACAAAAGAGCTTAAAGCGTTTAAACGAATAACACTTGATGCTGGACAAACAGTTACTGTAGAGTTCACGCTCACCGCCGACGAACTGTATTATTATAATGAGGTAAGCGATACATATGAAGTTGAGTCAGGTCAATTTACAGTTCGTGTCGGTAGTTCATCAGACAATCTACGACTCTATGACAGTTTTGAGGTACGAAATGGTACTCGGAAACCCGACTTGCTCATCACCAATATAAGAATGGTTCCTCCATATCCATTGCCCGGTCAAAAAGTTATCTTTTATGCCACAGTGAAAAACCAGGGAAGTGCACCAACAATAGCAGGCTCACCATTAAAGCTATCGTTCAATGTAAATGGTCAACAAGTAAGCTGGTCGGACGAATTCACAAACTCCATTCCTGCTGGCGGAATGGAGTTGATTTGCGGCAACACATGGACGGCAAACGCAGTTGGAACATTTAATATTGAAGCAACCGTTGATCCTGATAAAACAGTGGATGAGTGCGTGGAAACCAACAATGTTTTCTCTTCACAATTTTCAGTCTACCCGTTTCCATTACAGAATCTCGCTTTGAATAAATCTGTGATAGTCTCTTCTGTGAATTTATCTGCATATAGAGGAACAAATGCCATTGATGGAAATATGAACACGCAATGGAGATCCGTTTCGAGTGATCCACAATTTATCATTGTTGATCTTGGTGCAAACGCATATATCAATAACGTTGTATTGCGTTGGGGGACGTATGCAAAAGAATATTATCTCCAGATTTCCGACGATACATTAGTGTGGACAGATGTCAAACACGTCTTGAACATCAATAGCGGAGAGGATAATATTTCCGTCGGAGCATCAGCTCGATTTGTACGAATGCTGGGGATACAACGACAAATCGCCCAATTTGGATTTTCTATCTATGAAATAGAAATCTATGGGACAATTCCGACCGGTGTAAACGAAAAAGCACAAAAGAGTATCATTCCTTCAGAATACGCCTTGTTGAGTGCCTATCCTAATCCATGCAACCCAACGACTACGATTGCGTACGATTTGCCGCAAGAATCCAATGTGACATTGAAGGTATTTAACATGCTCGGCCAAGAAGTAGCCACACTTGTGAATACTCGGCAAAGAGCCGGACATTATTCAAAGACCTTCGATGCAAAGAATCTCGCTTCTGGCATTTACTTATACAGATTAGAAGCTGGTAATTATATCTCAGCAAAGAAGGTATGTTTATTGAAGTAACAACAGTTGCTTTGCAGAAATCAAAAAACTGAATGATATATCCGGTTTTTTTTATGGGTTGCTGAACTTGAATTTCATCCCATTTCTTGATTGATTAGTACAGGTTATTCATATCAATCTCAGGAAAATCCATGCTTCGCTCAATCATTATAATTCTTCTCTTTACATCAGGTCTTTTTGCTCAAGTCAAAATTGATTCTGTTCAGCAGGCGGCCGTACCAATCAATCCAAGTAAGGACACTCTTTTTTTGCATGTCCAGCGCCCGGATAAGGATACTGTACGGACATATGCTTCTCGTTATCGGATTGCCGCTTGCACACAGCCGAGTGCGAAAGCTTTCATCAACGGTAAGCAAACAAAAGTATATGCAAGCGGTGCATTTGTCGGGCTTCTACACATAAACGTCGATACTAATACTTTTCGCCTCACCGTAAAGTCTATAGCAGGAGATTCGCTGTGGAAAGAATTTGTTATCCTCCGTCCAATGCCGATGAAGAACTCACCGCACGATACGCTTGTCATTGAACAAGCGATGATGGAACCGTCCGAAGATATGTGGTTAACAACAGGCGACGTGCTGGAAGTAAAATTTAAGGGAAGTCCGGGATGGGAAGCATCATTTGATATACCGAATGTCGAATCAGGAATTCCAATGCGCGAACTTTCACCGAGCGAAGACGGCGGATTCACCGGTATTTACAGTGGTCGTTATATAGTGAAACCGACAGATGAAACACGAGACGTGCAAATTAAATTTCACCTGAAGAAAAATTTCTGGAGCAGTGAAAAGGTTTTATCGAAAGCCAAAATATCTATTCTGCCAAAAGAACTGCCGCGCGTTGCAGAAGTTGTGGGCAAGCATCCATATCTCAATGCCGGACTTGGTGAAGATCGTCTCGGTGGATCGAAGCTGGGATTTCTTCAAGAAGGTGTTCGGGTTGAGATCACAGGTAAGATAGGCTCACAATATCGCGTTTGGCTTTCTGCGTCTATGGAAGCTTGGCTGCCGGAAGAATTCACAAAACTTCTGCCGCCGGATACGCCATTGCCGCGCGCACTTGCAGGGGCCATTTCTGCAACAAGTAACGGCTCAGAAGATATTGTCGCGCTTGCCCTTTCCGAAAAACTTCCATACAGCAGTGAAATGTTGGTTAATCCCAATGTAGTTGCCGTAGATGTCTATGGTGCAACATCAAACACAAACTGGATTTCACAATCACGTTTTGTACAAGGAATCGAAAGCATCACATGGAAGCAAGTTGCCGCTGATCAGTACCGTATCATTATCAATCTTCTTCATCCGCATTGGGGGTATGATATTGATTATACGGGTAGATCGCTGCGAATAAAAATCCGCAAGCCACCTGTGATTGCTTCGTCAGATTCAATTCTTTCGGGACTCATCGTTGCTGTCGATGCAGGACACGGCGGCGAGAACCATGGCTCTATCGGCGCAACCGGTGTGTTTGAAAAAGATATAAATATTTCGATGGCACGTCATCTTGAGACAATTCTCACTTCCAAAGGCGTTCAAGTTGTGCTTACGCGTACGGAGAACGATGTTCCGACTATGTTAGAACGCATTGATAGAATTGTGCGTTCTGGTGCGCGCCTGCTTGTGAGCATTCACTGTAATTCTGCCGGCGATGCATCCGATCCACTTGCACTCCAGGGTGTCAGTACTTATTATCGATCTATCGGATTCAAACCGCTTGCCGATATTATGTATGATAAAATGCTTGCTATAGGACTGAAACAATTTGGCGAAGTGGGCAGTTTCAACTTTACGCTCAACTCGCTAACACAACTGCCAAATGTATTAGTGGAAACAGCGTTTCTTTCTCATCCAGAAGATGAAATGCTTTTATTGGATGATGGATTCCGGAAAAAGGTAGCGGAACAAATTGCTACAGGATTGGAGGAATTTGAAAAAAAATACGGAAACCCGATCGAAAAGTAATATACTTCTATATTAATGGGCGATTGTGCTTTTAATCATTGACAATAGTCCTATCAATATTTACATTCCGTAAGTTACCTTTCTTAAATTGATACTTTAATAATTGCTTATGCATGGAGGCTATATGCAGTTACTGCCCAAAAATTACATAAATAATTTTCTCACATTCATCATTCTCTTTATTTGCTTTACACTGGCATTATACGCGCAAATGCCGACAATCTTAATGAATGGTACGAGTTCCAATTCTACCCCTGATGCACCAATAGCAATAGGAGGGAATAATGATGAGCCAACAAGCTTCTCAGCCAATTGGGATTCAGTCAGTGGAGCTATGGGGTACCTATTAGATGTCGCATTAGATAATGGATTCACAACATTTGTTACTGGATTTAATGATAAAGATGTTGCAAATGTTACAAGTTATTCAGTTACAGGATTAAGTGCCAACACAATATATCACTATCGAGTCAGAGCATATAATACATATGGAATAAGTGTAAACTCGAACACCATAGATGCAAAAACAATGATGACAACCCCAACTGCAACAGCAGCGACTAATGTATTGCAGACGAGCTTTTCAGCAAATTGGAATTCAGTTGAAGGTGCAACCCGATATTATTTAGACGTGGCAACGGACGCAGGATTCACAACACATGTAGCTGGCTATATTGAAAAAGAAGTGGCAAACGTATTAACTTACAGTGTAACAGGATTGAATGTGGGTACAACATATTATTATCGTGTTTGCGCAAATAATACTGATGGTGGTGCAAGCAAATACTCGAATAGTATTAACGTTACAACATTCAATGGTTCTCCCACTATTACATCCTTCACACCAACCTCCGGACCCATTGGCACAACGGTAACGATTACTGGCACGAACTTAAATCCTGTCGCTACAAATAATGTGGTTTACTTCGGAGCAGTGAAGGCGCAAGTACTTTCATCGGCCAGCACTCAATTAACAGTGACTGTACCAATTGGAGCGACATATCAACCAATTACAATAACAGACATAACGACAGGATTGACGGCATACTCTACTAAACCGTTCACAGTTACTTTTCCCAGTTCACAGATCGTTGATGCAACATCATTTGCTTCTCAGGTTGACTTCACAACGGGGATGCATCCACAGAGTGCTACCATCGGTGATGTAGATGGAGATGGTAAACCTGACCTCATCGTTGCAAACCAAGATGACGGCACAGTTTCAGTTTTCAGAAATAAAAGTAATTCCGGTTCCATAACTGTAAGTTCCTTTGACTCCAGGGTTGACTTCTCGACGGGATCGGCTCCATCTGGCGTTGCCATAGGAGATCTGGATGGAGATGGTAAACCCGATTTAGTTATTACAAACCAGAACAGCAACACAGTTTCAATTTTAAGGAATACAAGCACTTCCAGTTCGATAACGGCAAGCTCCTTTGCTTCTAAGGTTGACTTTACGACTGGAACGAATCCACAAGGTGTTGCCATAAGTGATATAGACGGAGATGGTAAACCTGACGTAATTGTTACGAACTTGAACAGTGGAACGGTTTCGGTCTTTAGGAATACAAGTACTTCCGGTTCGATAACGGCAAGCTCTTTTGTTACCAAGGTTGACTTCACGACAGGATCGAACCCATGGCGTGTAGCAATTAGTGATGTAGATTGTGATGGCAAACCAGACTTAGTTATTGCAGATTTTTATAGCAATACCGTATCGATATTGCGTAATACAAGCACTTCCGGTTCTATAACTGCAAGTTCTTTTGCTCCCAAGGTTGGTTTCACGACAGATGTGTCTCCATATAATAGTATTGCAATTGGTGATGTAGATAGTGACGGCAAACCCGATTTAGTTGTTACTAATTATAGCAATAGTTCTGTCTCAGTTTTCAGGAATACAAGCACTGTCGGTTCCATAACTGCAAGTTCCTTTGCTTCTAGGATTGACTTCACAACAGGAGTGAATCCATGGAGTGCTGCCATTAGTGATGTAAATGGAGATGGTAAACCTGATTTAATTGTTACAAGCCCATACAGTGGTACTGTCTCCGTCTTTAAGAACACAAGTACTGCCGGCTCGATAACAACAAGCTCTTTTGCTTCCAAGGTTGATTTCGCGGCGAGATCAGGTGCAAATAGTATCGCCATTGGTGATGTGGATGGAGACGGCAAACCTGATGTAGTTGTTGGAAATTATAGTGCTGGTTCAGTTTCTGTTTTGCGGAATATGATGGGTGGTTCACTTCCTCATCCTACTATCATTTCCTTCACACCAATACGCAACGCGCTTAATGTAGTACAAAGCACTGGTGTTACTGTTACTTTTGATACATCTATGAACGCTGCAACATTTACAGACAGCGCGATTCGTATCAATGGATCGTTGAGTGGTTTACATCCGAGTGTGTTTAGTTATAATGAGCTTGCTCATACTGTTACCGTTACACCGAATACACAATTCAAAATTGGCGAACTTGTAACAGTAACACTTACAAGCAGGATCAAGAGCCTGACTGGTGATTCACTGACAAATGGTTATAGCTGGAGTTTCACAGTGATGACCAATGCCTGTTCTGGACTTGTTTACCAGAGTTCAACTGTGGGAGTTGGAAATACACCCTGGTATTTGGCAGCGGCGGATTTCAACGGAGATTCAGCAATAGATTTGGCTGTTGTAAATAATTACAGCAACGATGTTTCGATCTTGACAAATAATGGAAAGGGAATATTCACTAAAACTTCGACAATCAAAGTGGGAAATTATCCGGGTTCGATAGCAACAGCAGATCTGGACGGCGATGGTGATATGGATTTGGCTGTCACTAATAGCGGAAGTAATACTGTTTCGATATTAAAGAACAATGGACATGGAACATTTACACAAACCTCTACAGTGAGTGTTCCGGGTAATCCTTGGAATGTAGCAGCAGCGGATCTGGATGGCGATGGAGCAATCGATTTAGCCATAGCAGGTTATTCTGGCACCGTTTCCATTTTAAAGAACGATGGGAGTGGGTCTTTTACTCTAACGTCAACTATAACGGTAGGAAGTCATGCATATTCAGTAACAGCAGCAGATTTGAATGGTGATGGTGCAATCGATCTCGCAGTAACAGATTATGGATTAAACACTGTCGCGATATTAACGAACAGTGGCAGCGGCGGATTCATACTAACATCGACGATAAATGTAGGAGAGGGGTCGATGGCTGCAGCGGCGGCAGATTTGGATGGAGATGGAGCTATCGATTTAGCAGTCGCAAATTTTTATTCAAACACAATCTCGATATTAAAGAATAATGGTAGTGGAACATTTACACTGACATCAACAATAAACACAGAAAATTATCCAACTTCAATAATAGCTATGGATGCTGAGGGAAAGGGTATTATGGATTTGGCTGTTGTTAATGCTGGGTCTGGCAGTGTTTCAATCTTGAAAAATAATGGAAGCGGATCCTTTACACTGGCGTCAACCGCGAGTACCGATATAGGAAGTTCACCACGAATAGTAACGACGGCAGATTTGGATGGAGATGGAAGAATTGATTTGGCAGCAGTAATCCTTAATTTGAATTCTGTTTCGATTATAAAGAACCGCGCATCGCATGATACAATTCCTTTACAGGAAATTGTCCAAGTCGCAGGCGGCACATTCCAAATGGGGAGCAATGATCCAAACGATTATCTAGCAAGTCCACCGCATTCAGTATCACTCGGTTCATATTACATCGACAAATATGAGGTCACGTACGAAAAGTGGACGGAAGTAAGAAATTGGGCTCTGACACACGGATATGCAAGCGCCGATATTGCGGTGGGAGTAAACGGATACTCTCCAGTCGGAACGAATAATCCGGTCGGCGATGTGAATTGGTATGATATATTGAAATGGTGTAACGCACGCTCAGAGAAAGATAGCTTAACGCCGGTATATTATACAAGAGGTGCAAAAGACACGGTCTATCGTACAGGTGAACTCGATTTGGCTGCAGACGCGGTTAAATGGACAGCAAATGGCTATCGTTTGCCGACAGAAGCAGAGTGGGAATTTGCAGCACGTGGCGGGAATCAAACGCATGGTTATATGTACAGCGGGAGTAATACGTTAGGGGATGTAGCCTGGTATTATACAAATTCAGGAAACACTACTCATCAAGTCGGAATAAAATCTGCAAATGAACTTGGTATCTATGATATGAGTGGCAATGCATCTGAGCGGTGCTGGGATTGGTGTAACACCTATGATGCATCGCCACAGATAGATCCGAAGGGGCCGACTTCTGGTTATGCATATCGTGTAGTGCGGGGCGGCTCATTCGCCAGCGCTGGCCCTAACGACGACAACTGCCGGGTTGCTTATCGTACAAATGCCGTCCCCGCGGGAGGACGCTACGACAACTACGGATTCCGTTGTGCCTCAACCATTTTACAGAACCATGTATCAGGCGCTACAATCGGAATTTCTTCTTCACGGCTTTCCTTTGGTTCCGTTTCAGTTGGAAGCAGTAAGAGTGAATACTTAAAAATTTACAATTATGGTACCGACAGTTCTCTCGTCGTCAGCAATATTACTTCCTCTAACGCTACATTTATAGTTAATCGAACATCGCTCACTATTGCACCTTCAGGATGTGATAGTATTCTTGTAACGTTTCTACCGACAACAAAGGGTACAATTTTTAATGATAGTCTAATTTTATCGAACAATGATACTGTAAAGCCTAATATAAAGGTTTCTCTGACTGGTTCATCAACCTTTAGTCAACCCAAGGTTGCATTTACAATAAACTTGGGGGGACCAGTCTATGCTGGTATCAGTGTATTAGGCGACAATGCGCTGTATGCAATTGCGTCAGGGTACGCAGTATATCGAATGAATGCAGCCGGCTCTATTGCCTACATGCTTCAAGTCGCTGGCGACATTCGCTCCTCCAGTTCCATTGCATATGACACGACAGTGTACATTGCATCATCTGATCGAAATCTTTATGCGTTTTCGAAAGATGGAAATTCCATATGGGTATTACCAACAGGCGGTGTCCTTACTGCAACACCTGTTGTTGATTCTATTGCAAATCGATTATATATAGGAGTATCTAACCACAATTTCATTGCTGTGAATCGATCGACAGGAAAAGTTGACTGGAATTATTTTGCAGATGGAGAAATCAGGAACTCAGCGGTGGTCACCAACGATCGTAAATTGGTCTTCGCAACACAAAAAGGTACACTCTATGGCTTCGATTTAAATAATCTCACTTCACCGGCAACACCAACATGGCAAATAGCTTTACCAGATACGACCCCGAGTTCAATTGCATTAGATAACCAGGGTTATATTTATGTTGGTACAAGTGTAGGTCGATTATTGAAAATCTCGATGCAAATAAATCAACAGCCTTCGATCGTATGGCAAGTACAGCTTGGTCAGGCTATTGTTGGTTCTCCTGTTATTGATGCGAGTGGAATATTGTATGCCGGGTCATTGGATGCGAATCTATATGCCGTTGACATTCAGTCGGGTTCTGTGAAATGGTCGTTTTCCACAAAAGGTGCTATCCGGTCAACTCCTGCTATATCCGATGCCGGCAATATTTTTGTTGCTAATGACAGCGGTGAGGTAATTTTGCTGGATACAAGTAAGAATATGCTCTGGTATTACAAGGCAAGCAGTGCCATTGCAGCTCCTCTTCTGTATTATAAATCGACCTTATATGTAGGAACACTTGGAAATCAGGTTATTGCGTTGTATGACGCAGCTGATTCGTCACTTCTCCACAAAACTGAGTCTTCACAACAAAAAACCGGGAAACCGGTCTGGGCAACATTCCAGGGAAACAACCAAAGAACTGGTCTGTTTTCATCATCCGGAACAACCGGCGGAACAACTGGAATTAAAAACTCGAGTAGCGATCTTCCAATCGATTATACTCTGATGCAGAATTATCCTAATCCTTTCAACCCATCAACAACGATTCAGTTTGCTTTGCCCAAAGAGGGAAGAGTGTCTATTAAGATATTCAATATGCTTGGAAAGCACATTGCCACACTTATTGATGAGTTTCAGTATGCGGGATATCATGAAGTGACCTTTAATTTGGACTCCTTCTCAAGCGGAATATATTTCTATCAGATGAGAGCAGGATCTTTCATTGAGACTAAAAAAATGATGCTGATGAAATAATTTCAAAGACTCTCATTATAATGCCTGTTATCTTTCTGATCAAAGATAACAGGCATTTTCATTATACCTCTCCGTTGCTCTCCCGCTTGAAATTCCGTATCTTGGTAGTAAGAAATCTTTCATTCATCATTATACTATTGGATATTCAAAATGCCTACTCAAACGCTCTGGGGCGGACGGTTTAAAGAACCTCTCGCTGAAATCGCACTAAAATTTTCTTCTTCCATAGAGTTCGATAAAATACTCTACGAGGAAGATATCGCCGGAAGCATTGCGCACGTAGAAATGCTTGCTGCGGTTAAAGTGCTGACAGCATCCGAAATGCGGCGCAACCGTACGGCGTTGAAATCAATCCAGAAAGAAATCGAAACCAGTAAGTTTGAATTAACATCCGAGTACGAAGATGTGCACATGGCGATCGAAAAGCGATTAACACAAAAAATCGGGGCAGTCGGCGGAAAACTACACACAGCGCGAAGCCGCAACGATCAGATTGCCCTCGATGAACGGTTGTTCCTCCGTACTGCAATCCGCGAAATCAGCAAACTTGTAGTTAACCTCCAGCGCGTACTGCTTTACAAATCTGAAAAAGTATTCGGCATAATGATGCCAGGTTACACACACACGCAGCGCGCACAACCGATTCTGCTTTCTCATCATTTCTTGGCATATATTTCCATGTTGGAGCGCGACTTTGAGCGCTTGCAGGATTGCAGTAGGCGTTTGAATAAATCTCCGCTTGGTGCTGCGGCATTTGCCGGAACATCGTTTCCAATTGATCGTGCAATGGTGGCAAAGAAACTGCATTTTGATGGGATTATTGAGAACAGCATTGACGCCGTGAGTGATAGAGACTACTTGATTGAATTTACAGCCGTGTGCAGTATTCTTATTATGCATTTAAGCCGGTTTGCGGAGGAATTGGTGCTATGGACGACAAAAGAATTTGGTTTCGCTCAAATCAGCGATTCCTATACAACAGGCAGCAGTATTATGCCGCAGAAAAAAAATCCTGATATGGCAGAGCTTGTGCGTGGAAAAACCGGCCGTATTTATGGCGCGCTTGTCAGTCTTCTTACAATGATGAAAGGATTACCGCTTGCGTATAACCGCGATATGCAGGAAGATAAGAAACCGATGTTCGATGTCGTGATCACTATGCGGCAATGTCTCTTCATCTTTGCGCATGTGCTTGTGCATACAACATTCAACAAAGCGCATTTGGAAGAAGAGCTTCGTACAGATTACCTTTCAGCTACAGATATGGCAGACTATTTGGTACGTAAAGGACTGCCGTTCCGAGAAGCGCATGAGATTACCGGCAAAGTAGTTGCATACTGTATCAATCACAAAATGTATTTTGGTAATCTTGATATTGAAACTTTGAAACAATTCTCTGCAAAGTTTGACGCTGATGTGTTTGACTTTATTCTGCCGCAAAACAGTGTAAACCAAAAGAAATCGGCGGGCAGTACAAATCCACATGAAGTGAAAAAGCAACTTGCTACATGGACTCGAGTACTGAGCAAACGAAGAGTGTAAGTATTTCAGTTATCTTCTTAAAAAACCATCTCAATTATCGAGACGTTTTTTTATTTCTGTTTGTTTTCGTACAACACCAGAATTTATTCCATATAATACTTCCATCTATTCCAGCAAAGCTATGTTCGAGATAATATTAGAGTTCAGAAAATTAATGTAAAGAGAATTATACAAGCACAAGGCTTATCGCCACAACCGCTGCCGTTTCTGTCCGCAAGCGGCGTGTGCCGAGCGAAATAGATTTGAATCCAGCATGTGCTGCATACGCTATCTCTTCTGCTGTAAAACCACCTTCGGGTCCGACAACAATGAGCAGCGAATGAAGATCCCCATGTAATACCAACTCTGAGGTGACTGTACGCGAGGAATCAGTTTTTTCATGAAGAATGAATTTCAATTGATAGTGAGATGAATTATCAATTAATGTTTTGAAATTTTGCACCGCTTGAATCCGGGGAAGCCAGCTGCGCCCGCATTGTTTCATTGCCGAAAGTGCGATCTTTCCCAACCGTTCATGTTTCTCGTTGTGAGATATAGTACGCTCACAAGAAATCGGAAGAATTGACCGCACACCAAGTTCCGTTGTTTTCTCCACCAAATAATCAAACCTTGATGGATTTTTTAATAATGAAACAGCAAGCGTGACATCAACCGATGGTTCGTTGTACTTTCTGTGCATTGCAGCAATAGTGCAGTGCGTGTCCGTCTTTCCTATCTCCGCAATAACCGCTTCATACATCATCTCATTACCATCAGACACAAAGATGCGGTCACCAATATTTTTTCTCAGTACACGGATTAGATGCTTAGATTCGTCGCCGCGTAGTGTTAATCCGTGGCTTGTTACATCTTCCAGTTTGACGTAGAAGTAATCCATAGTAAATGTACCTGAGTAAACCTTCGTTTTAAATTCCCGCTCGCAGGGAAATGACAAAGGATTTAAAATGATGTATCAAAGTCGATGATGTAATCAGTATTGCCTACGTTGTTGAGAGCCACTTCTGTACGAATAGTGAATCCATACGGCAGAAGAAATTGCAATCCTGCTCCATATCCTGAATACCACGGCTGTTCCGACAGTACCTGACTCCGCGACCATGCTTTTCCCACGTCAGCAAATATACCGAAGTAAACTCCGTAACGAAGTTTTTGGAATTCCGGTACTCCCAACCAGTCAATTTCTAAATACCGCGGAAGCAGAATCGGCAGGCGAAGTTCAAAGTTGGCACTGATTTTATCCTCCGCTTCAATCTTTTTATAAAAATACCCGCGAATACGTTCATCATAGCCGAAGAAGACATGCCGGTACGAAGGAATTACTCCGCCCCATGCAAAGGATCCCGCTGTCCGTAAACCGAATGCACTTCCGCCGTTGAATCCGAAAAATTTCCGCACGTCATAATTCGCGGTGGCAATATTTACTTCAGATTCTCCGAATCCATTTTTTGCGAGAGAGAGAAAAACAAGCGTTCCGTCCGTAGTGTATTCATAGTTATTTCTCGTATCAAACCTGTAGGAAAGCGACATAGTAAGAAACGCATCGCGCCCCGATGAAGATGATGTCGTATTTAATTGAGGATCGCTGACCTGCCAAAGCTCATAACCAACTGTGCTTGAGAGTGTTTGGTACATGCCAAACCGCTTGCCGACCGTTCCTCGAAGGAAAAGATTGGAATTCATATACTCTTCAGAATTGCTGCTTAAATTATGTAATTTCTGAAGTGTGACTGATGTTCCGGCAAAAATATCGCCATTGTCGGTTATTTTAGGATTTTGATAGTTGACCATGAATAATTGATCATACCCGAAATAGAATAATCCAAAAAGCTTCTCATTCCGCCCGCCGAAATTTTGATGCATGATCCCTGCACCGTAATATAATTTTGATATATCTCGATATTTCATGCCAAGAACGGGGAATGGAATGAAGTACCATCGTTCTGACACGGTCACGATTATTGTTGCCTGATTTTGGTACACCGAATCCGAGATATCCACTTTATTAAAAAGGAGAAGATTGTAGATATTGTTACGGTCGAGGTCTTTTGCTTGTTGCGTAAGCGTATCACCGATTTTTAGCGACATCTCGCGGAGGATGACGTGTTCTTTTGTCATAATATTTCCGCGAATTTGAATATCCCGAATAATAATTGCAGAGTCAGGTGCCATCTGCGCCTGAAGTGGCATATTGAATAGTGAAAAAAATACAAGAAGCATCAGATGTTTTATCACAAAACTCCAAATTATTAAAGACCTTTCAGGTCAAAGTTACGTTCATTATTGTCCAGTATCTTAACGTCAGTTGAGGCCTTAAGAGTAAATCTCTATCCGTAACAAAATAATTGATTTATTTATATTCTTCTATTGGTGGACAGGTGCAGAATATATTCCGATCACCATAGGTGTTGTTGATGCGGCCTACAGAAGGCCAGAATTTATTTTTTTTTTGTGATGGGACCGGAAAGACTGCTTGCTCGCGCGAATATTTGTGATTCCACGAATCGCTTGTCACTGCCCAAGACGTGTGCGGTGCATTCTTCAAAGGATTATCAATTTTATCAAGTTTCCCTTCTTCGATATCCTGGATTTCTTTTCTGATAGTAATCATCGCATTGATGAAGCGATCAAGCTCGGCTTTCGGTTCGCTTTCGGTTGGCTCAATCATCATTGTGTCATGAACAGGAAACGATACCGTAGGTGCATGGAAACCGTAATCCATAAGCCGCTTCGCAATATCATCTACATCAATCCCAGCACGTTCTTTGAAATAGCTCATATTTAAAATAAATTCATGCCCTACTCTTCCATTCTTACCTTGATAAAGAACCGGATAATATTTTTCTAATTTCGACTTCAGATAGTTAGCATTAAGGATAGCTATCTTCGTAATTTCTTTCAATCCTTCCGCGCCAAGCATTTTTATATACGCGTAGGAGATAAGTAAAATATTTGCACTACCCCACGGAGCAGAAGCAACAGCGTGTATGGATTTATTACCACCGACTTTCACAATCGAATGTCCGGGCAAGTACGGCATAAGATTCTCCGTTACACAAATAGGTCCCATCCCTGGACCGCCGCCGCCATGTGGAATTGCAAAAGTTTTATGCAGATTGATATGGCAAACATCGGCGCCAATTTCTGCAGGAGACGTAAGTCCGACTTGTGCATTCAAATTTGCGCCGTCCATATATACCAATCCACCATTTTCGTGAATGATATTGCATATTTCTTTTATGCGTTCTTCGAACACGCCATGTGTGGATGGATACGTTACCATAAATGCGGCAAGCGTATCTTTGTACTGTATTGCTTTTATTCGTACGTCGTCCACATCAATATTGCCTTGTGCATCGCAATTCACTATGACTACATTCATTCCTGCCATTACTGCGCTGGCGGGATTAGTACCATGTGCGGACGATGGAATAAGAGTAACATTACGCTGTGCTTGTCCGTGATCCTGATGAAAAGCGCGAATCACAAGCAAACCTGTAAACTCACCCTGCGCGCCGGAGTTCGGTTGAAGTGATGTCGCTGAAAAGCCAGTCGTTTTGTAAAGTGCACTTTCTAGTTCTTGAAATATTTTAAAATATCCCTTTGATTGATCAGCCGGTACAAACGGATGAATGTTTGCAAACTCCGGCCACGTCAATGGAAGTAATTCTGTCGCAGCATTTAATTTCATTGTACAGGAACCGAGCGGAATCATTGATGCTGTGAGCGAGAGATCTTTGTTTTCCAAACTTTTAAGATAGCGCATCATAGCTGTTTCAGAATGATAGGAATTAAACACTGGGTGCCGAAGATACGTACTCGTCCTCTGGAATGGAAACGGATATAAAACTGTCGTCAATTTAAACAACGCATTAAGCGATTCTTTGTTAACAACATCACCCCTGACTTTTGAAAAAATATTTACCAGTGCTTCAATATCTTCTAACGACGTCGTTTCATCCAGAGAAACACCAATATATTTATCTTCGATGAATCGTAGATTATAACCAGCCTCAACTGCAAATTGAATAATTTGTACCGTTTGCTTCTTGCCGGTAGTTTCAATTTTCAGCGTATCAAAATAAATATTGTTGAGCTGAATATACCCACGTTTTATTAGTTCATTTTCCAGTAATTTAGTCAGGCGATGAATTCTGGTGGCAATTCTTTTTATGCCTTCGGGCCCGTGATAAACCGCGTACATTCCAGACATTATCGCTAATAATGCTTGCGCTGTACATATGTTTGATGTTGCTTTCTCGCGACGAATGTGTTGTTCACGAGTTTGAAGTGTCAGGCGGTATGCAGTATTGTTTTGAGCATCAATCGAAACACCAATAACTCGGCCTGGTATGCTACGAATGTATTCATTTTTAGTTGCTAAGAACGCCGCATGTGGACCACCGTAACCGAGAGGAATCCCAAATCGCTGAGTGCTGCCGATAACAATATCCGCACCAATATCGGCTGGTGGTGTCAGCAGTGCCAACGCCATCAAATCCGTTGCGATAATAGCAATTGCACCTGCGTCATGAACTTTTTTAATGAATCCACGCCGATCAACTATTGCACCATCATCATTGGGATATTGAATCAGTGCTCCGAAGAATGACTTATCAAACCCTACTGTATCAGGATCACCAATGACAACCTCGATATTGTGAGGAGTGGCGCGCGTAAGAATTACATCAATTGTTTGACGGTAACATCGTGCAGAAACGAAAAATTTATTTGCGGGCGTTTTGGGAGATTTGTTGACAATACCATACGCCATCGCCATTGCTTCTGCGGCAGCAGTACCCTCATCTAAAAGCGAAGCGTTTGCGACCGGCATCTCTGTAAAGTCTGAAACCATCGTTTGGAAATTGATAAGCGCCTCAAGACGGCCCTGCGAAATTTCCGGCTGATATGGTGTGTACTGTGTGTACCAACCTGGATTCTCAAAAACATTTCGTTGAATTACACTTGGCGTAATGCAGTTGTAATACCCTTGACCGAGATAAGATTTAAGAACGATATTGCTCCTTGCAATTTCGCGAAGTTCATTCAGTATCTCGTACTCCGTCTTTGCAGGATCCGTCTCGATCTGTTTTTTGCTACGGATGATTTCGGGAATTGTCTGATCAATCAATTCATCCAGCGAATGAGCACCGATGGCATTTAGCATCTCGGGAATTTCATGCTCACGCGGGCCAAGGTGGCGAAAGAGAAATTCATTTTTCTGTTGCAATGTTTTCATTCCCAGCTTTTAAAGGTATAGGGTTGAGTTGAATATATTCAAGCGCTCGCGCGGCGGCAGCTTGTTCAGCTTCTTTCTTGCTCCTGCCAAAACCACTGCCATAGGACTGTGCACCAATTAAAACTTCTATTGTAAAACGCCTATCGTGTTCAGGTCCTTCTTCATGTTTAACAGAATATCGTGGAATGCCCAGCGAACGCGCTTGTGTATATTCCAGTAGTGTACTTTTATAGTTATCATCTGCCATGGCAGAATTGAATACTTCTAGGTTTTTCAATAGTGTTGCATAAATAAATTTTCGCGCCGCTTCCAATCCACCATCTAAATATATAGCACCGATAACAGATTCGACGGCATCCGCAATGATCGATTCTGAACCGCTGTCAATTGATTGCGCAGCACTCACACTCAATAGTAAGTAATCCGACAAGTGCAAATCTTTTGCGCGCTGTGCCAGAATTCTTCTATTGACCAATCGTGAACGCAATTTAGTTAGTTCTCCCTCTTCCATTTCTGGATAATTTACAAAGAGATGTTCCGCAACGATAAAATTCAAAATTGCATCGCCTAAAAATTCCAGCCGTTCATTGGAATTCCACGGTATTTCGAGAAACTGAAGATAGGAACGGTGAAGCAGCGCTTGCAGGAACAGTTTCCAATTACATGGATAGTAGTGAATAGCTTTTGTGAACCGTACGAAATCAAATTTCGTAGAGCTGAGCTTCTTTACAAGGAATTTGAACTGCTCGTCCCGTGAGAAACGAGAAAACCATTGTAGGCGAAGTCGGCAACAAAGCCGACGGAATACGTTATTCAACACAACTCCTTCAGCCCCACCGAAAACATGTGGGGAGGATTAGTGTTCTTCTTGATACCTTCTAAACAGAAGGGAGGCGTTATGTCCGCCAAATCCAAATGTGTTGCTGATTGCTGCATTGACATTCCAATCCTGCGCCTTGTTTGGTATGTAATTCAAATCGCATTCAGGATCGGGAGTCTCGTAGTTAATTGTCGGATGTACTTTGTTATTCTGAATCGCCAAGATGGTTGCAACTGATTCAATTGCACCTGCTGCGCCAAGAAGGTGACCTGTCATGGATTTTGTAGAATTAACGGCAATTTTCTTTGCATGTTCCCCAAAGACAGTTTTAATTGCAGCTGTCTCACTTTTATCACCCGGTGGTGTTGATGTACCGTGAGAGTTCACATGATCGATGTCCTCTGGAGCCAATCCTGCATCGCGAATAGCAAGGCGCATTGCACGCACCGCGCCTTCTCCTCCGGGAGCCGGCTCGGTGATATGATGTGCATCTGCAGAAAAGCCTATGCCGCCAATTTCTGCATAAATTTTTGCGTTGCGTTTTATAGCGTGTTCAAGTTCTTCCAAGATGAGAATGCCGCCGCCTTCACCCATGACAAAACCATCCCGATTCTTATCGAATGGGCGGCTGGCTTTTTGAGGAGCGTCGTTGCGCGTGGAAAGAGCTTTTAATGAATTGAATCCACCGATACCCATCGGACATATGCTCGCTTCACCTCCACCTGTTACCATAACATCGGCATCACCGCGCTGAATATGAATAAATGCATTACCAATTGAATGAGATGATGTTGCACATGCAGAAACTGTTGCGTAGTTGACACCTTTGAGACCATAAATCATCGAAATGCGCCCAGCAGCAATATCAGGAATCAACATAGGAATAAAAAATGGACTGATGAGGCGCGGACCTTTTCCTTCTACAAAATTCATAAACTGCTTATGGTATGTCCACATACCGCCAATACCGGAACCGTAAATCACGCCGATGCGTTCACGATCTTCTTTTTCAAGATTCAGTTCTGAATCTTTCATCGCCTCCTGACAGGCGGCAATTCCGTATAGCGCAAATAAATCGGCACGCTGCGCAAGTTTTCGATCCATATACTTTAGAGGATCGAATCCCTTTACTTCGCACGCAAATTTTGTTTCGTACGCGCTGGCATCAAAAAGCGTAATTGGACCTGCACCGCTCTTTCCGTCTATCAACGCTTGCCAAAACTCCTGCACTGTATTGCCAAGAGGCGTAATGACTCCCATCCCGGTCACAACTACCCGTCGTTTTTTTGCATCAACCGCCATCGTTTCTTCCCCGTTAAAATAAAATTATGCTAAGCGTCATATATATCTGCACGCTTAGCTAACCTGTACTGCTTTTCGAAGAGAGCAAAACTGTTTGAACCTCAGCTGCTCTCTTACCAACTTATTACCAAGAGAGATTAGATACCCTTTGTTTTTAAATAATTGAGAACATCATTCACGTTTGTAATTTTTTCCGCATCTTCATCTGGAATTTGTATATTAAATGCTTTTTCGAATTCCATAACCAATTCAACTGTGTCGAGTGAATCGGCACCAAGATCATTTGTGAACGACGCTTCTGGTGTCACCTGAGCGGCATCAACACCTAACTTGGACACGATGATTTCTTTTACTTTTTCTGCAGTATCTGCCATTGTATTACTCCTTAGTTTGTTGAAAAAATTTAATTGATTTATTTATTCATTTACATAACAAGTCCGCCGTCCACGTTTAACACTTGGCCGGTAATATAGCTTGCAGCCGGAGAAGCAAGGAAGGCAACTACATTTGCAATCTCCTCTGGCTTTGCAATTCGTTTCATTGGAATCACATTCATCAATGTCTCGCGCTGTTGGGGAGTAAGCTTCTGTGTCATTTCAGTATCGATGAATCCCGGTGCAACTGCATTCACTTGAATATTGCGAGATGCAAATTCTTTTGCAAGTGTTTTCGTAATGCCGATAACGCCCGCCTTCGATGCAGAATAATTCACTTGACCTGCGTTGCCCATTATCCCGACAATTGATGCGATATTGACAATTTTTCCTTGTCTTTGACTAAGCATTTGTCTTGATACGGCTTTACAAAAATTAAATGTGCCTTTCAAATTAATAGCGATTACCGAATCCCATTCGTCTTCTGACATGCGCATTATCAAGTTGTCTCGTGTAATGCCTGCATTGTTCACAAGAATATCGATGCACTGATATTCCTTTACCACTGCATCTACTGTACTTTGCGCTTCTATAAAGTTGCGGACATCGGATTGAATAGCTGTTGAATGAACACCTTTGGCGCGGATTAAGTTCATCACCTCGTCTGCCGCTCCCTCTAGGCGGATATCGGTGAATGCCACATGCGCACCTTCTGAGGCAAGCTTGAGAGCAATTTCCCGGCCTATGCCGCGTGCACCGCCGGTCACTAGTGCTACCTTATTATCAAGAACACCCATACAATTCCTTTTAGAATAATATTAAGAAACCTATTACACATTAATCAGTTCAATGAACCGTTCTCCATTTTTCTATTAGCAATGTCACTCAGTTTTTCAAGTCCGACAGTTTTGATATTGCCATTAATCCGTCTCACTAACCCTTGTAGCACTTTGCCAGGACCTATTTCGACAAACGTTGATGCACCATCAATGATCATGCTTGCCACACTTTCTTCCCAACGTACCGGATTGATAAGCTGCCGTATCAACAAATTACGTATCTCATCCGCAAAATGCATCGGCCGAGCCGTGACATTTGCATAAACCGGAATTGCAGTGTTTTGGATTTTCATTTTATCTAATGCTGCTTTTAATCCAGCCTTAGCAGATTCCATCAGTGGAGAATGAAACGCACCGCTAACCGGAAGTTCTTTCACAATTTTTGCACCACGTACTTTTGCCAGCTCTATTGTTTTTCGTACACCGGCAATCGAACCGGAAACGACAGTTTGTTCGGGTGAGTTGAAATTAGCCACTTGCACAATTCCATCTGCCGAGGCTTCAACACATAATTCATTAACGGTCTTTGAATCAAGACCAACAATGGCAGCCATCGTACCGGGATGCCCGACACCAGCTTGCTGCATCAATTCGCCACGCAAACGAACAAGTTTCAATCCGTCTTCAAATGTCAATGCACCAGCAGCAACTAATGCAGAATATTCACCAAGCGAATGTCCTGCAGTCATCTCAAATTGTTTTTTATTTATAAGATGGAAAAGAACAACGCTGTGCAAAAAAATTGCTGGCTGCGTGTTTTTTGTTTGTTTCAGTTCTTCTTCAGGACCCTCAAAGCATATTCTGCTGATAGAGAATCCAAGTATTTCATCTGCTTTATCAAAGAGCATTTTCGCTGGCGCACTGCCTTCATAAAGGTCTTTGCCCATACCAACATATTGCGAACCCTGTCCCGGAAAAATAAACGCAGTTTTCACCATCATTTATGGTTTCTCTGGATTTACTAGTGACCATTTTAACAACATAGATCCCCAAGTGTAACCTGCGCCAAATGCCGCAAGAACAATATTCTGCCCACGCTTCAACTTACCGGCTTGCCACCATTCCGATAAGCAAAGTGGAATCGTTGCCGCTGTGGTATTACCATACCGGTCGATATTGATCATCACTTTGCTGCTATCAATTCCCATCCGCTGCGCTGTCGCTTCAATGATACGCAGATTCGCTTGATGAGGTACAAGCCATGCGATATCTCTGCCCTTCAAATGGTTTCGTTTCATAATTTCTTCCGAGACATCCGCCATACAAACAACAGCACTCTTAAATACCGATTTCCCGTCTTGAAATACATAGTGCAATTTTTTATCAATCGTTTCGTGAGTTGGCGGGTTAAGGCTTCCTCCGCCTTTTATGTTCAGAAAAGCTCCGCCGGCGCCGTCACTGTACATACATTGATCGATAATGCCATAATCTTTCTCATCCGTCGGTTCAAGTAGCACGACTCCGGCAGCATCTCCAAACAAAACGCAAGTATTCCGATCTGTGTAATCGGTGATGGAGCTCATTTTGTCCGCGCCGATAACGATAACTTTGGAATGCACTCCAGTTTCGATGAAGCGTGCGCCGACGCTTACGGCATACAAAAAGCCAGAGCATGCTGCGTTTAGATCAAAACCCCATGCTTTGCTGGCACCGATTTTTTCTTGCACTACACATGCCGTTGCCGGCAGCATCATATCCGGCGTAATGGTTGCAACAATTATTAATTCAATTTCTTCTGCAGTGATGCCGCGATTAGTTAAAACTTGCTGAACTGCCTTCACTGCTAAATCTGAGGTTGCTCCTTTTTTAAGAATATGCCGCTCACGGATACCAGTTCGCGTGCGAATCCATTCATCGTTGGTGTCAACCATTTTCTCAAGATCAGCATTTGTGAGAATCTTTTCCGGAACATAGTGACCAACTGCCGTAATTGACGCTCGTCGTACTTCCATCGTTACCTTGTTAAAAACCTTTCTCTGCCAAAGCCTTTTCGATTTGTCGGTTTACTTGACTCTGTGCTACTTCTGCGGCACGCAGGATCATATTTTTAATACCTTTTACTGTCGAACTCCCATGACCAATAATAGTCACGCCGTTCACTCCCAACACTGGCACGCCGCCTTCTTCGTTTGGATCCATATCTCGAAGCGATGCTTTCAGCGGCCACAACGCCATCCCTACAGCGAGTTTGTTGATTACGCCCTTTGTTGAGAACTGCTTTAATCGGCTTTTCAGGAATGATGGTACACTTTCACCAAACTTCAGAACAATATTCCCTACAAAACCATCGCACACAACGACATCGGCTTTTGATTTGAGGATATCGCCGCCTTCTACGTTTCCAATAAAATTGTAACTGCTTGCCAAAAGAAGTTTATGCGCTTCTTGTGCTGCTTCCGTGCCTTTTGACTTTTCTTCGCCTACATTGAGCAGGGCTATTGAAGGACGGTCTTTTTTCTTCAGAAGCCGAACATAAATATTTCCCATTACTGCAAATTCATATAAATGCTGCGCGCGGCAATCGACATTGGCGCCTGCATCTACTAACAAACAAGTGCCATGCTCTGCCGGAATAAATGTTCCAATCGTCGGGCGGCTGACATTTTTAATACGTCCTAAAATGAGTGTTGCAGCCGAAAGCACAGCACCTGTATTTCCTGCACTAACACACGCATCAACTTTTCCTTCTTTATGAAGATGCATTCCAACGGAGAGAGAAGAATCTTTCTTTTGTTTGAGGGCAGCGGTCGGAGAATCTGCCATAGTGATAACTTGCGAAGCGTGTACCACTGTAAACGGAAGATGCTCTGCATTTTGCAATGCAAGCTGATGATGAATGGTTTGTTCGTCTCCCACGAGTACAATTTCAAATTGTTCGCGAGATGCTCGGAGTGCTTCTACTGCACCAGCGACTTCACGTTCTGGTGCACAGTCCCCGCCCATGGTATCAAGCGCAATACGTAATTTCTTGGGAGATTCCATGAAATTCGCTTCAGGTCCCTGTATTCCGGTACCGTGGCGTATCCTGCTAATTAGGCTTCCTTCGGGGTGACTATAGAGCGGCCGTTATAGAATCCGCAGTGGGGACATGCCCGGTGTTGCAGTTTTTGTTCGTGACAATTTGGGCATTCTTGCGTTGACGGTGCCGTTGCCTTGTAATGCGTTCGGCGTTTGCGTCCGCGAGCCTTAGAATGTCGTCGTTTAGGATTTGGCATATTATACTTTCTTAAATTATATACTCAGTTATGGGACAGTTTTTTTAGTACATCCCAACGCGAGTCTACTGCTTGATCATTACAGGTGCAACTCGCAATATTTTTATTTACACCGCATACAGGACAAAATCCCTGACAATCTTCCCTGCATAAAAGCTTTTGCGGGATGGTTAGCAGAACGTATTGTCGCACATCATCATCTAGATCAATGTAATTCATATCAGCCGTGAGGATCTGGATATCTTCCTTTTTATTCAGATCGACGGCGGAGCGGGCACCTTGAACATACACCATCGAATATGCCGTATTCATCTCTTGATGAAAATTTTCGAGGCACCGGTCGCAGAAAAAACTTCCTTCTGCCTGTATTTCTACTTGAAGGAACATTTGGCGCAAACTTTTATCTAGCTTGGCTTCAATTTTAACTGTACCGCTAAACCGTTCATCCAGACCAATCTTCAAAGGCTCCGCTTCAAAGTGATATTCGTGAATCCCTTCCGAAAGTTTTGAGATATTAATCCGAAATTCAGCCAATGAACCCATAACGTGAACCCCGGCTTAACCGGAAGCCATTAAAATTGGCAAAAAAATGAACATACATTACAAAAAAACGTTTGAAAATATACCTATTTCTATGGAGATAATCAAGAAAAAAAGTCTGCAACAAAATGAGTCTTAATCACGCATTCGCGAATGCATTTGGAATATACAACTAGATTTCATAGCTTTCGTAATAAATGCGCATCAAACAATTAATGAAACGAATTTTTCCCAATAGATTAGAAGTCAAATTTCAACAAACATTCTACTTCTTCAGAGGGTTATGGTATGGGGGTAGCAAATATCAATGCCCTTGTTGCGAAACTCGAGTTCGCTGATTCCTTTCTGGCGGTGTAAATCTACGACCCAACGCAAAGTGCCCGCGATGTGGGTCTCTGAAACGACATCGGTTACTTTGGCTCTATCTTAAACAAAAAACTGATTTTTTCAATCGACACTTATGTGTATTAGATATTGCTCCTACTTACTTTATGCAACAAAAATTCAGGCATTATGCTAATCTTGACTATCTTAGTACAGGTCTTGACGATCCGTGGGTAATGACGCATATGGATATCATGGCAATACCGTTGCCTGACAACCATTTTGATTGCATTATCTGCTACCATAGTATTGGAACATATTGCCGATGATCGACAAGCTTTGAAGGAATTATTCAGAGTTCTAAAGCCAGATAGATGGGCTATTCTTCAATCACCTATTGATATGACTCGAGAAATCACGTTAGAGGATCCTCGGGTAACCACACCGGAAGATCGTCAGAAACTATTTGGCCAAGATGACCACTTAAGAGTCTACGGACGTGACTATATTGAACGGCGCAAAGAAGTTGGATTCTTTGTTACACCGGACACATTTGTTCAGCAGTTATCTAATAAAATGATAGATAAATTTGGTCTGATGAAAGAGGAAGTATTATTTATTTGCAAAAAACCTGTCATTTCCTGATTACAGCAACCTTGCCGGTCACAGTTTGCGAACCGTTTTCTGCAGTTGCAACAATGAAATAGATTCCAGATGCAACGAAAGCACCATTTTTATCGCGTCCATCCCAAAACGCCCTGCCGCCGCCTTGTGCTTCAAATTGTTTAACGACAGAACCACTTACGGTCATTATTTTAATTGTACTATTTGCAACTAAGTTGCGTATTGTGAAGGGCTGGTCATTTGGCAAAATAAACGGATTGGGACCACACTCAAGCTTAGAATATGTTCGGCTCGTCTGCACAGCGGTAATTGCAAGAGCTGACAGACCTTGTTCCGTCCCGAAATAGGCGATACCGTGTTTCTGATCGATAGCAATTGTTCGTACGTCATTCGATAGCAAAGATTTATTTGTTGACGTCACAGTATAACTTTGCAGCAACTGTGTGCCATCCGCGTTAACAACAAAGACACCTTCTTTTGTTCCAATCCATTTGTTGTTCACTGCATCGATTGCAATTGATTGAATAACTTGTTCAATTAATGGATACGATTTGCTTCGATTATTTGGATCAAACGGATAAAGAGGATTGTGAATAATAACTACACCAAGTCCAAGTCCAGCCCAGATTTCTCCATCAAGATCTATAGCCAATGAAAGGACAATATTACTAAGTAACCCATCATCCGTGGTTAGTTTTCCCCAACCATCATATGACTCTGTGCCTGAGATTGTATTCTTTTCATTGAAGAAATACAATCCGTTTCCATTGTCCATATGCCATGGCACTGTACTTCCCATCCATTTTGTATCATTTTGATCAATCACAATACCATGAAACCATCCATTAGAATAATAATAATCATCAAAAAATGTTCCAGTTGTGTCGCTATCAAGTCGAAGGAGGCTCCTGCCAGTTGCTTCATTTCGATTCACAATCCATGTTTTTCCTTCATTGTCAATTGCAACGCCGCTGCTGACAACATAGTCAGGAACCGAGGTAATCGCGCCGGGAAGACTCGGTTTGGAATAATAGTTGTACTTCCGCACAACAGAATCGCCAACAACTTTAACGACTCCATCACCCCATGACGACACCCAGACAGAACCAGTTACTCCAAGAGAGACATTATAATAATAGTCAAAGAGTGCTCCATTTTTTTGCATCAGTGGATATTTATCACTCGTAAAATTTTTCCATTGTTTATTCTCAGATAGAGAAGGATTATATCGATAAAAACCAGCATCTGCAATTTCACCGGAAGCGCACCAAAGTACGCCATCTGCATCAACAGCGAGACTACTGAAAAAATTAGAGTTTGGTCCGTTAGGATATGAATAATTCCAGGTGGAACCGATCAGATGTGCTAATCCTTTTGATGCAGTTGCTATCCAAAGGGAAGAAGCTGGAATGATACAGACTCCTTGAACATCGGAATTTGAGGTAACAGTTTGCGGCATATCAAATATAGATGCAAGAGTCTCAACTGTAAAATTTGAACCGGAACTCGAAAGCACATACAATCTGCCATTTACAACTCGAAGTTCACGGACAGATCTATTACTCAGTAATGGAATAGCTTTTGGCGTGTTATCATTGAGAGCAAAATATACTACGCCGCTCGCACTTCCGACAAGCAATGTATCGTTGAACACCGCGAGTGCCGTTACCGCGCTTGAGGCAATTCCAGGAAACGATGTATACTGAGTCCACACACTCGATCCCAAGTAAGAGGCTGTAAGTCCTTTATCGGTTCCGACCCATATTCGACTTTGTTGAAGAGCCATGCAAGATACTTGTGGCGATATGAATCCCAAATTCTGATATGTATCTCCAAATTCCCAACGTGAACGCTTAAAGACTGAAGCGCCAAATTCGGAAACAATGAACACTGTATCCCCTTTAAAACTGAATGATTTAATCCCCTTTTGAGTGTGTTCTGTGCTATTCGCAATATCTGCAATTGTTTGCCATTGATGTGTATTTATATCATAGACATTTACATATCCGCCTGCTTCACCAATCCAAATATAGTGTGTACCATCATAAGCAATAGTGAGAACATCATTTGTATCTAAACCATCAACATTGGTAAATTTAGTGAACGATCCGTTTGCCGTATCAAATGCAAATACACCGCCGCCTGTTGCAGCCCAAATATTACCACCTATTTGCACTGCGCTACGAACGGACTTCATATCTGTGAATGATCTCCACTCTCCGACGTGCTGCTGACTTTGTGCATGAACAGTAAGAAAGAGAAAAACGAGGAATATTTTTTGAATACGATGCATAGGATACCTACCGTGGCCGGCGTTTTAGTGTTTTAAAGAGAGCAGCCATTTCAAGAGCAGTCAATGCGGCATCCCACCCTTTATGTCCCTGCGAGCCACCAACACGATCTAGCGCTTGTTGTTCATTATCGGTTGTCAGCACACCAAACACTACCGGAAGAGAATAACGCAATGCTACATCTTGAATCCCGCGTGCTGTTTCAGCGGAAACATATTCAAAATGCGGAGTGTCCCCGCGAATAACAGCACCAAGACAAATAATCGCATCCCACTTTTTTTGAGCTGCCAACCGATTGGCAACTTGAGGCAATTCAAATGCACCCGGACAGGATATAATTTTCCTGTTTTTTTCGGAGACACCATGGTCACGTAAACAGCGTTCAGCGCCTTCAAGTAATTTTGTGGTAATGTTTTGGTTGAATCGGCTAATAACAATAGCGAACTGAAATTTAGCCGCTGATCCTTGAAACGTCTTTAATGTTTGTTTCCTCGGATTCATGATACCTCATGAAAAAAGACGAGTGCGCATATCCTCAACAATTTGGAGCGGCACTGTATAGACGCCAAGCACTTGGTCATCGTTCTTTCTGCCACCATGGTAATCAGACCCACCGCATTCTAATAGAAAATATTGGTGAACAACACCACGGTAAAATTCCTGACGCGCTTCGTTATGTGATGGATGGACAACTTCAATCCCATCCAACCCGGCTTGAATGAGAGTTGATAGCTCAAAATCTGTAGTATATTTACCGGGATGAGCGAGGAACGTAAGTCCACCGGCTTGAGCAACAAGTTGTGTTGCTTCAAGCGGAGATAATTGATACTTTTTTTCATACGCTGGAGCGCCAACACCGATGTATTTCATGAATGCTTCGTGATATGTTTCAATCAATCCTTCTTCTAATAGAGCGCTGGCAATATGCGGCCTGCCTACAGAACCAATTCCTGCTTGATCGAGCACGGCATCCATTTTTAGAGAAATGTTGATATCGTTCAATTTTTGGACTATACGTTCTGCACGCTTCAATCGCTCATAACGAAAAAAGGCGAGATAATCCTGAAGTTTCTGATTTTTATAATCGAAGAAGTACGCAAGCAAGTGAATATCTTTTTCATTTAACGCAACACTCAACTCCACACCAGAAACAACTTCTACACCTAAGCACTTCCCAGCTTCGATTGCCTCATCAATAGCACCGACATTATCATGGTCGGTAATTGAAACAACGGAAAGTCCCACGGAGTGCGCGCGTTGAATGAGTGTCTCTGGAGAGAGTGCTCCATCGGAGTACGTTGTATGCAGATGAAGATCTGCTCGAGAATTGTCTAAACGATCTATTTGTTTGGTTAGCCCATTCCCCATCTCAGCCATAAATACCTACATACACCTTTGTTCTTATACACATAGAAATTAGATATCCTGTGCTTTGAATCAATGCAAAGCATGAAAGAACATTTTATAAATATTTCTTACGGAACGCTTCGTAATCGTTGATAATAAGTTTATTTCCTCTAATCTGTACTTCTTTGCAATCGCTGAAAAAATGAATCATACGCGAAACAGTCTCACGAGACGTACCCGCCATATTGGCTATGTCCTGCTGAAGCGGCAGATCATCAATTTCAACTTTTCCTTTTCGAAACACTCCAACATCATCGGCAAGAATCAACAGCACATTAGCAACGCGCCCAGCGGCATCTTTAAGGGATAAGCTCTTTATTTGCATATCGGCTTTGCGAAGCCGCATCGCAAGCTCAGCCAGCAGGGAAATCGCTACTTGAGGAAATTCATGAAGCGATTCTAAAAAATCTCGCCGATGGATCATAAACAATTCTGATTTCACAGTTGCTACAACGCTCGCCGAGCGCGCTTGTCCGTCCAACAGCGACATTTCACCAAAAAACTCGCCTGGTCCAAACATTGAAAGAATGACTTCTCGTCCATCTTCATCCATCCGCACTACTTTTACTTTTCCGGAGACAATAACGAAGAGTGCCGCTCCGTTTTCTTGTTCAAGTAAAACGAGATTGCCCCTCTTGTATTTTTGCCGTGTGCCAAGTTTTACAATCTTCTGTAAATCCTTTTCTTCGAGGTCGGCGAAGATGGGCACGTTGCGGAGAAAATTAATTTCTTCTTGGGGCATTGTGGTCCGCGAAGTGTGTTTAAGTTCAGATACCTATTAAATTAGGAATTTTCGTTCGTACGCACCACGAACTTTAACAATATATCCTCCGGAGTTGTGAAATGCAAGGTTTTTATAAATACCAAAGAGATATCTGCAATTTGTTACGATCAGTATAGAAAAAATTTGATAAATTTAGCAACTAACTTTTAACAATGATCGATTGGTCGTAAACTGTCAGTTTTTATCTTCCTATATTATTTTCTGTACATAGCCTTTTTTATGAATTCGACTCTTCAATTTTAAAACTCTAACCTTATTTTATCCAATCGGGATATCTGGAAACTTATGTTTCATCAAGTGCTTGAGAAATGCTTTGATCTCGTCTTCAGATTGCATCGTTAAAACTCGCTCGGCAACGTGCTGTGCTTCCGTATAATGTATAGAACGGATAATTTTTTTAATCTCCGGCAAAATATTGGGAACCACACTGAATTCATCTAATCCAAGTCCGACGAGCAGAATAGTTGCTAGTGGATCACCCGCCATTTGTCCGCACATACCAACCCAGGCGTGTTCCTGTGTACCACGTTCAATTATACGCCTCAAAAACCGGATTACCGCTGGGTGAAATTCCTGAAACAAATCCGATACAATATCGTTACCACGATCAACGGCAAGTAAGTACTGAATAAGATCGTTTGTACCGATACTCAAGAAGCTCACTTCCCGCGCGAGATGATCCGCAATGACAGCTGCAGCGGGCACTTCAATCATAACGCCAAGCCGAAGGTTTTCATCGAATGGAATATTATGGACACGCAAATCATCCTTTGCCTGCGCGATGAGCTGCTTACTAAGTTTCACTTCTTTAATGCTTGTAACCATCGGTAACATAATGGCAAGATTCTTCAAAGTGCTCGCCCGCAAAATAGCGCGCAACTGATCGAGAAAAATCTGCGGTTTATCCAGCATAACACGTATTCCACGCCAGCCAAGAGACGGATTATTTTCTTTCATCGCCTGCGTCATAAATTTATCGCCGCCGATATCAAAAGTACGTATAATGGCATGTTTAGGAAAAACCGACTCAGCTATGCGGTGATAAACTTCGTATTGCTCTTCTTCGCTAGGAAAAACTTCCTTACCGATCAGCAAACTTTCTGTGCGATAAAGTCCAATTCCGTCTGCTCCACGAAGTTTGATGAATTCTAACTCTTCTTCCAACTCTACGTTTGCTGCAAGTTTGATTCGGTGCCCATCGAGTGTTTCGGCAGGAAGATCGCGCAATGGGGCAAGTGCTTCTTCAAAGGCTTGGTATTGGGTTTTCTTTTTCTCGTAATATTTTAACGTCTCCGAATTCGGGTTCAGCACAATCGTACCGCTGTATCCATCAACAACAATCTGATCGTTAGTCTGTACCAGCGATAACAATTGGTGGACACCAACAATGGCTGGAATTTTTAATGCGCGTGCTAGCAACGCCATATGGGATGTTGCACCACCTAATTCTGTCACATACGCCAGCACGTCGTTACGACTAAAGATCAGTGTATCTGCCGCTGCAAGATTGTGCGAAATAATAATATGTGAACCATCGATTTTCGAAATAAGTTTTTGTTCTTCAAGATTTCGGAGAATGCGGTTTTCAACATCGAGCAGGTCGTCAGCACGCTCTCGTGCATATTCATCCTTTGACGCCGTCATCATTTGGTGGTACTTTTCCATTTCATCTTTAAGGATATATTCCGCATTTTTCTGCTCGCGTTTTAGGCGTTTGTACACTGCCTCAAAAAGTATAACATCTTCAAGTATTAGAATCTGTGCCTCGAAAATTTTCGATTGTGCAGCTCCTAATTTTTGTTCAGCAAATTCGAATACCTTTGTGAGTTCCTTTTTTGAGCGTGCGACAGCATTTTGAAGACGTCCGATTTCTTGCTCAACATCACCGGCAGCGATTGAGCGAATTAGTATTATTGGTTCATGTTTTCGAAATAGGAAAACGGGGCCGATGGCAATTCCGGGAGAAGCTGGAATTCCCTTCAGTTTAATTTCCTTTTTAATAGTCTGATCCATCTTCTTCCCGTTTATTAGCTAACAGTTTACATCTATAGTGGCTCACAAAAGCCGCTCTCGAATAGTTCTGCCATAGCTTGATATGCTTCTTCTTCATCGGGTCCATCAAAGCGCATTAGAAGTTTGGACCCTTGTTCGGCAGCCAACGTCATTACACCGATAATACTCTTTCCATTAATTTGGAAATTATCTTTTTCGATAAAAAACTCAGATTTAAATTTTGCAGCCAGTTTCACAATCGCAGCAGCCGGGCGTGTATGTAACCCCGCTCGATTCCGAATAGTTACTTCGCGTTCGATCATTCCTTGCACATTTCGTTAGAATTTCCTATTCAATAATCTATCTGTCATCCACCGAAGCGTCTCACGAGCTGCGGAAGCAGGCAATGTTGAAAGTTGATTTTTCGCTTCAGTGATATCATTTTCGATTCGTTTCTTGGCAGAATCAATTGCGCCTGTTTCCTCATAGATGAGACGAAACGCTTGTATCTGTTTTCGTGGTACACCACGGTTTGTAAAAATACGCTGAAGCATTTTTTTCTGCTCTCCTTTTGCACGGCGTAACGCTTCAAGGAGCAGAAATGTTTTTTTACCTTCTACTAAATCACCGCCAATTGTTTTGCCAAATTCTTTTTCGTTTCCAACGATATCCAGCAAATCATCCTGAATCTGAAACGCTCGTCCTACATATTCGCCGTATCGCCGCAGCGCTTCAAGATCCGAAGGTGCTGCATTTCCAACAAGCGCACCCAGCTGCGCCGCTATCGAAACTAATTTCCCGGTTTTCTTTTCGATCATCATCAAGTATTCATTAACATGCACACGGTGGCGTGTTTCAAATTCCTTATCCAACGCCTGTCCTTCACAAATTGTAACCACACCCTCGGTAAAAATTTTACCGATTTCCTGAATATGAGTTGATTTTGTTCTGAGTAATGCACGATATGCAAACGCAAGCAATGCGTCGCCGGAAAGAAGTGCAACATTTTCATCCCACTTTTTATGCACAGTAAGACGTCCACGGCGTGTTTCTGCATGGTCCATTATATCATCATGAACGAGTGTAAAATTATGAAGGATTTCAATTCCAGCTCCCGCGTGCATCGCATTGTTCGCTTCGCCGCCAACAGCTTCGCATGCAAGTAATGTAATCACAGGGCGAATGCGTTTGCCGCCTGCCACGAGTACATATTTTGCTGGATGGTACAGCGTTTTAGGTTTGTGTTCGGTGATAAAACTTCGAAGATATCGTTCCACCGCCGATTTATGTCGTTCGTATCGTTGTTCAGGATTCATAATTCATTCTCATCTCATACTCTTGAATATAATATTTGTTGCTGCAGATCAGCGATGGAACGTGAGCCGGTTAGAAACATCGTGCTCTTCAACTCCCATTCCCATTGATTAATAAGCCGAAGAACCGCTTTCGTTCCGCCGCTTGCAAGCGCTTGGAGCATAGACATGGCAGAAGCAGCAAAATCGGCGCCAAGTGCAATTGATTTTGCACAATCAATTCCGCTTGAAATTCCACCCGATGCAATAACCTTCAACGATGGTGATGCACTCTTTAAACAACAAACAGACTTCAGTGCATCTACTGTCGGAATTCCCCAATCCCAAAATATTTCCGCATTTAAATTTTTTACTACTTTCTTCCTTTTCACATTTCCCCATGTTTTTTCCCCTTCTTCATTTCTTCTCACAATCTCAACTCCCGCCCAGCTTGTACCGCCGGCACCTGCAATATCAATAATTTTTACTCCGACATCAATCAATCGTCGTGCAACATTAGCTGAGATACCAGCTCCAATTTCTTTAACGATAATGGGAACAGGAAGTGACTTCGCCAGTAATTCGATACCGTTAAGAACACCGCGAAAATTCGTATCACCCTCCGGCTGAAGTAATTCCTGCAATGGATTGAGGTGTACTGCAAACCCATCGGCTTGAATTAAATCAATCAGCCGTATTATCGGCGATATATCCCGTAATTTAGCAACTTCTGCTGCTCCAATATTTCCGAAGATTGGAATATCTGATGCAATTTCACGCACCACTGAATAAGAACGATGATACCGTACATCCTCTGATGCCTGCCGTTGACTGCCAACACCTAATGCGATTTTTTTTTGAGCACAAACTTCAGCAAGTTGCCAATTAATCCGTTTGGCCTTTGCATACCCGCCGGTCATACCAGAAATGATGAACGGCAAAGTAATTTTTTTCCCTAAAAAAACTGTTGAGGTATCGATATCCGAGAGATTTAGTTCAGGTAGAGCGTTGTGTAAAAAATCCCACCGATCAAATCCAGAAGATTTAGTGCGAAACGATACATCCTTTGTCAAACTAATATTGACGTGTTGTTGCTTGCGTGAGGATGTCCGCGTCATTTTCATACATCATATCTCTTTAGAATAATAAAGAAATCGGTTTCGAGAAGCAAGGTAGCGAATAAAAAGCGTTTCTTGATTTTCCTTCAATTTTTCGGTATCTAATTCCATACACAAACACGATGAAAACAAATAAACCTCGACAACCGCAAAAGCTAACTGTGCGACAAAAAACTTATTTCTTCTCAGACGCTCATCTCGGTCTCGGTTCAATAGAAGAAGATCGCCAGAAAGAATTACGGCTAATTCGTTTTTTAAATTTTATTCAGCAAGATGCATCACAAATTTATATAGTAGGCGATCTATTTGATTACTGGTTTGAATACAAATCAGTCGTGCCAAAAAAATATTTCCGCCTTTTTTCAAAACTTGTGGAATTGACCGAACATAACATCCGTTTGGTTTTTATCGCAGGTAATCACGATTTTTGGGTGAAAAATTACTTCCGAGATGAACTTGGTATGGAAGTACATTTTAATCCTGTCGAAACGGAAATTTGCGGCAAGCGATTCCTCATTCATCACGGTGACGGTTTACTTAAAGACGACCTTGGCTATAAGATTCTCAAAAAAATATTGCGTAGCAAAACTAACATTTTTCTCTTTTCGTTAATTCATCCGGATATTGCTGGATGGTTCGCACGTTGGTCGTCGAATACAAGCCGGCGCTACACAAGCAACAGAACGTACGAAAGCACCGGTATGGTGGACTTTGCAACACGTAAGATAAAAGAGGGGTTCGACTTTGTAGTGATGGGACACAACCATGTTCCATCATGCCAAACTCTTGACGGCGGTGTATACGTCAATCTTGGTGACTGGATTTTTGAGAATACTTACGCGGTTTTCGATGGCAAGAAAATAAAATTGAAGAAGTGGGCGGATTGATCTATGCATTTGAGACAAAACCAATATTATGACTGATAAAAAATTTAGTTCAGAAAAAATGGAGCGGTACTTTAACGATCCGGAGTACCGGCATGGAAATATGAAACTCAATAAGCAGTATTTCAAACGGAAGTATATAATTCTTTTTTGCACCATTTTTATTATTGCAGCGCCAGTTACATGGTACTCCGTATATATTTTAAACGGGTTGCCGACTCTCGAACAGCTAGAAAATCCAAAACCTGAACTCGCAACTAAAATTTATTCCGCCGACGGTGAAGTGCTGGATCAGTTTGCGTACAAAAATCGCACACGCGTTACGCTCAACAGACTTCCACCAGGATTAATCAAAGGACTTGTCGCCACCGAAGACAAAGATTTCTATGACCACTGGGGCGTCAATCTATCACGTTTCATCCGGCAAATGGTGATTAATGTTGTCACATTTCGTCAAGCGGGCGCCAGTACTATAACACAACAGCTTGCACGGAATCTCTACAAACTCCAGATCAAACACGAAACGATGTTTGATAAAATCACACGAAAAATCCGCGAGTTTCTCACATCTGTCCAAATTGAACGTCGTTTTACAAAGAATGAAATTATGGAGTTTTATTTGAATGTAGCCTATTTCGGTAAAAATGCCTACGGCATTGAATCTGCCTCCCAGACATATTTTGGCAAGCCCGCAGCTAAAATGACACCGCCGGAATATACAATGCTCATTGGCATGCTCAAAGGACCAAGTTACTACGATCCCATTCTTCACGCCGACCGCGCATTTGCACGCCGTGATGTAGTAATAAACCAAATGCTGAAGGAAGGATTGTTCACTGAAGAGACAGCGCGGCAAGTGCGTGCTGATTCTTTGGATTTGAAATCTGTCGAATCAGAATTTCGTTCCGGCATTGCACCACATTTTGTTGAATGGATTCGCCAGCAGCTTCTAAAAAAAGCTGAAGCGCATGGCTATGACATTTACCGCGACGGCTTGCGTATATACACATCGCTCGACAGCCGGATGCAGCGGTACGCCATCTCGGCTATCGAAGAACATTTGAAGGATTACCAACAAAAGTTTGATGCATCGTGGAATTGGAAAGAACATCCTGACATTATGAATGATGTCATCAGCAAAGCTATTCGGGAAGATGAATCGTATAGTAAATCGCGCAATGCTGATATGCGGGACAGCATTCGCAAAGAACTTCGCAACAGTCATACTTTTATCGATTCGGTGCTGAAAGCCGCACAGACGATCGAAGTCGGTTTTGTTGTCATTGATCCGCATAATGGAAGAATTAAAGCGATGATTGGTGGACGTAATTACCGTACATTTAAATACGGACTGAACCATGTTACGCAGATTCACCGCCAGCCAGGATCTGCGTTCAAACCATTCGTCTATACCGTTGCGCTGGATAATGGATATCCGGCATGTTATGAAGTGTTGAATCAACCAGTCACTATACCAATGCCTGATGGAACTCGCTGGGCGCCGGAAAATTTTGAGAGAGACATCGGCGGTAGGTTTACACTGCGCGAAGCACTAAAACATTCTATTAATCTCGTAACTGTTCGTGTTATTTTAGAAATCGCTCCTGCCGCGCAAGTTTCGGCATATGCTCATCGAATGGGTATCACATCGCCTGTGCCTGCGTACGAGTCTCTTGCGCTTGGCACTGCGGAAGTTTCACCATTAGAATTAACATCAGCGTACTGCGTGTATGACAATGAAGGCGTTCTTGTTTCACCTATCGCAATTACGCGCATTGAGGACAATGACGGTAATGTGATTGAAGAAAATTATCCGGAGAAAAAAGAAGTTCTGAGCAAAGAAACTGCATACTTGATGACAGACTTACTAAAGGGCGTTGTGAATGGTGGAACTGCAACAACCGCCGTACGCTCTTTCTTCAGTGGTGTATGCGCAGGCAAGACTGGAACAACAAATGACTATGCCGACGCATGGTTTGTTGGTTTCACCCCGCAATTGGCTGCCGGAGCGTGGGTTGGTTTTGATGATGCACGCATTCGTTTTAAAAGTGCGGATGGTCAGGGCGGCAAAGCAGCAGCACCAATTTTCGGCTTGTTTATGCAGAAGACATATGAAGATCCAAGTATTGGATTAACTCAGGAATTTTTTATTCAACCGGAAGGCATCATTACTGACACGATTTGCGCAGATACGAAGAAAAAAGCGCGCGAGTGGTGTCCGACCAAGACGACGGAAATCTTCAATTCTAAATATCCAATTGGATTATGTGACAAACACACCAGCGCAGATTGGAATCAGGGCAAAGAAGGCGAAGACACACGAAAGAAAAGTAAAATAAACTGGTAAAAAGATATACTCATTTCTTAAGTATTTTTTCTATGGCTTTTTGAATCAGCTTGGGAGGTACATCATCAACTACTTTCACTTCTCCAATTTTTATCGGCAATACGAAACGCAGTTTTGTACCAACGTGTTTCTTATCGCGTCCCATAGCACTTACAATGTTTGCAATTTTCAATGAAGAAAGTTTTGTCTTTATCGGGACACGGCGGATTAACGCAACAATGCGCTCGTAGGAATCTGCATCTAAGAATTTCATTTCTTTGGCAATAAAGCTTTCGGCTATCATTCCAAGCAAAACCGCTTCACCGTGCTTCATCAGTTTATAATGCCCGGCAAATTCCAGTCCGTGACCAATTGTGTGCCCGCAATTAAGGATGATGCGGATTCCTGATTCTTTCTCATCTTGCGATACAATTTCTGCTTTAACTGTCGCACATTGTGCCTGCACATACATTACTACTTCGGCATCGAGCCGGAGAATTTTTTCCAAATGTGATTCAAGAAATCCAAACAATTCGGCATCTCGGATAACGCCGTACTTTAACACTTCGCCGAATCCACAGATAACCTCACGCGGCGGCAATGTCTTAAGGTAGTAGACATCCGTCCACACAAACGCCGGCTGGTGAAACGCGCCAATCATATTTTTCCCCAATGGATGATTGACACCGACCTTTCCACCGATGGAACTGTCAACCTGAGAAAGCAATGTCGTCGGGACTTGCACTAGTTTAATGCCACGCTGGTATGTTGCCGCGACAAATCCAGCAAGATCACCAACCACACCACCTCCTAACGCAATAACAGTTGAGTTGCGTGGAATTCTTTTCTTCAACATCTCAGTGAAAATTGTGTTTGCACGATGAAGACTCTTCTGATTTTCTCCCGATGAAAGAATAATAGTGGTCGGTTGAAATTTATGGTGCTGAAGATTTCGCAGAAGCGGTTGAAGATGGTACAATGCTACATTTCGATCGATGATGATTACAATAGAATCTGAAATTCCGTGCTGGCGGCATATTGGTGCGAACGAAGAAACCATGTCCGCACCTGTATAAATGGGATATGAGCGTTCGCCAAGTGCAACATCAATCTGCCGATGAATCATAAATTTATTCCTCATTAATCATATCGTGAATGTTTTTCACAATCTCATCTACCGTTGCACCCACATGCATATTATCGGCGTTTATCACTACATCGGCGCGAGCGTAATATTTTTCACGGTGGCTCATTAAATCAAGCACTCGATTCTTCAACTCCGATGGTGAGAGTTTGTTGCCTTGTTTATCTTTCAACATCGGACGGTTACTCCGGTACTGTACACGTTGTATAATTTCTCCAGGTGAAAGTTTGAGATAAACGAGAATTGCTTTCTGTAATACAAGTTGGCAATTCTCTTCGTTAGCAATTGCGCCGCCGCCAAGTGAAATAACACAATTATTAAGTTCGGTTAGTTCTAGTAAAGCTTCCCGTTCTAAAGTACGGAAAGCCTGCTCGCCTTCTGAACTAAATATTTCCTCCACCCGCTTATTTGTTTTTTGTTCGATGTGATGATCAACATCAATATATTCAAAGCCAAGTGTGTTGGCGAGAATAGGACCAATAGTGCTCTTTCCGCTTCCCATAAATCCAGTAAGGAAGATTAACGATTTCTTATGTCTGTGTGGTGAATTTTTCATATTCTGTGTTAAAAAAAAGGCGTCTCGATTAATCGAGACGCCTCAGATAAACGAGAGTGAATTTTATCGGAAGTATTTATCTCGATGATCAACAATGTTTGCCTTCTCATGCAGTGCTGTCTGCCAATCCATCAGCGCACGCTGACGCTTTTCCTGCAATAGTTGTGTACGAAGCGATTCACGCTCCATACTGTACCTTGTTGTATCGATTTCTGTTTTCGACAATAATTTTATGATATAGTAACCGAGATTACCTTCAAATGGTTTTGACAACTCACCGGACTTCATCGCAAGTGCGGTACCTATAAATTTCAGATCACGCCCAACGTTGGCTGGCCCATCTATCGGTTTGAATGGACCAGTTATTTGTGCTGTTAAATTCGGGTTGGATTGCGCCATGGCAATTAAGTCGCTTGAAGAATTCAGAGTTTTGTAGAATGCATCTACATCAGGGCGTATCTTCGCCAGCTTTTTCTCTTTTAGTGCTAACGAACGAACAACGCTTTTCACTTCATCAAATGGACGGATGCCTTCTTCTCTGATGTTCGATACCTTAATTATAATCACGCCATTTCGCACATAAATTGGATCGGCAATTGCTCCAACTTTATTGCTAAATGCAAAGTTCGTTATTGCATCGTTTAAACCGATGCCGGGAATTGATCCCGTTTTTGTGAACTCCGGCGTTTCTTGTACTGTAAGCTTACTATTCTCAGCGGCTTTCTCAAATCCTTCATCCTTCGCTAATATACCAAAGTCTTGCGCCTGCTGGAAAGCGGCATCTAATGTTTGTGCGCTTGCTTTCACTTTCATAGCAAGATCAAGAACTTTCATTTCGCGTTTATCTTTGCCAGTTACCTTAATAATGTGCCAACCAAATTGCGTACGCACCGGGCCAACAATATCGCCCACTCGCGCGTTAAATGCTGCATCAGCAAATGGTTTCACCCAGCGATCTTTTGACGCCCATCCAAGCTCGCCACCTTGCATTGCAGAACCGTCCTGACTATTCTCACGAGCAAGTTTTGCGAAATCGGCACCGGAACGCGCTTGCGCCAGAAGTGCACGTGCTTTCTGAATCACTTTTACACTATCCGGACCAGAGACTAAATTCAGCAAGATGTGGCTGGATTTGACGAATTCTGTTGTCCCTTGCCGCTGATCAAGAATTTTGATGATGTGAATACCGTCATTATCGTTGATCGGACCAATAATATCGCCTTTCTTTGCAGAATAAATTGCATTCTCTTTTTTCTGGCTTAACTCACCATGCTTGAAAAATGCTTCGGTGGAAGGAACTTCAGAATATGTTTTTACAAGTTCATCAAAATCCATAACGCCGGATTTTGCTTGCTCCAACAAACGCTTTATTTCTATTTCTACAGCTGCCGAATCTTCTGAAGAGGCATTCTGGTTGAAAAGAACATATTTAACTTTCCGCGCGGCTTTCGCTTGGAAGTCAGCAGCGTGAGAATCGTACTGCTTCCTCATATCATCATCTGACACAGTTACAGCGGATTCTGGTACAAGTCGATTGATATTAAATAAAATATAGGCTGCATCCATTGTCACGTTGTGATCGATGAAGCGCTGTTTCAATTCACCTTCGCTCGCATTGACATTTGCCAGCAAAAGACTTTGCAGTTTCCGGCGTTTCTGCTCTTGACGAAGCATTTCTTCCACTTGAATCCACGCAGATTTATTTTGCGGATCTCTCATTGCTTGTTGATATGCATCTCGTCGGAATGTCCCAGTGGAATCTGTAAATTGCTTTACCAGAAACTCCGGCGGATTCTGCCCGTTTACAATATCTCGAATCTCTTGGTCTGTTACTGTAATACCGAGGCGGTCAATTTCTTGTTCGATCAGCATTTCATCTACAAGCTGATTCCATACTTGCGAACGAATCTGCCGTTCGGTTTCATCGTCAATGTCGCTGCCTTGCTGTTTCTTCTGGTTTTCGGCTGCTCGCCGCACCAATTCACTGTACTGCTTGTAACTCACTTCTTTGCCGTTCACTTTGCCAAGCACTTCAGCTGTGCTGCCGCCACGCCCCTTGCGTCCAGAGATATCGAAGCCCCAGTCGAAAATGATTAGGGCGATAAAAATAATTGCCGCACCGGCAATAATAAATTTTGGAGATTTTTCGCGTATATCATTCAATACAGCCATGTCAGGACAACTCCTCTTTCTTAATCGAGACTTGAAATTACTTTTTTTACGTTGATAAATATAGCCGACAATCGCTTGATATGCAATGACTTTCTTGTTGACTTTGTTGGCATATCAGGTTATATTTTCGAACGAAAATTTATTTACGACTGTAATTTTCATACAAAGCGCGAAGAGGTGTATTGTCGCGCTTTGTTTCTTCATTTATCATCAATGCTATAAGTGTGGAGACAATTTGTGAGAAATCAGCTAACCAGAATTATTATCACCGTCTGTTTTGTCGTCCTTGCAGTTTATTTTCTTTGGCCGACCATACAGGATTATAACTATCGCAAACAACTCAGCAAGCTTTCAGGACAGGACAGCATCGCGTATGCAGAAAAAAATCACGATGACATGTTGAATGCAAAGCTGAAACGTATGAAGCTGGGCTTGGATTTACAAGGCGGAATGCGTGTTGTGCTGGAAGTGGATGTCATCCAATTGCTGGATGATATGGCAAAGAACAAGGATGACAACTTCAGGGCGATCATTAAAGAAGTGCGCAATGAAACCGCATCAAACGACTTTTCTATTATTCCATTCTTCGTTAAAAAATTCCAGGATCGTAGTATTCGCTTAAGCAGATACTACGGTAGCATGCGCGATGACGACGACAAGGTTACAAAAACGCTTGAGGATGAATCTGGAAAAGCGGTTGATCGCGCCAGCGAAATAGTAAGAAATCGCATTGATCAATACGGCGTCTCTGAACCAACGATTCAGAAACAAGGCGGACGCCGTGTCATCGTCGAATTGCCGGGCGTGAAAGATGAAAACGAAGTACGTTCGTTACTGCAGGGAACGGCAATGTTAGAATTCAGAATGTTAAAGGACCCGCAGGTTTCATATAAGGTGATGGAATCCATCGACAAATTCCTTACCGGCAAATTAGAAACTGATACTATTTCCTCATCTACGGCATCCACAGAAAAAGGAAAGGAACCAGCAAAACGTAAAGATGCTCTTACCGAATTAACCGGTGGTGCGGCGGCGGTTGCTGAAACGGATACGACGAAGGAAGCTCAGTTTGCGCGCGAGCATCCGTTCTTCATGTATGTAAAACCAGACCAGCGCGGTTCCGGCGAAGGATATATAGCTGAAAAAGATAAAGAGCGCGTTGTCCGATTGCTTAATCGGCCGGAAGTTCAACAGATTATTCCATCAGATTTTGAATTTCTCTGGTCTGCCAAAGTCCAGACATTTCAGAACGGGCAAAAGTTTTATCTTTTGTACGCCGTAAAGAAGACATCTGAACTTACAGGCAATGTTGTTACCAACGCGCAAGCGAGTGTAGATCCAGAAGACAATCGCCCCATAGTGAATATGGAAATGAATAGTGAAGGTGCACGAGATTGGGCTCGCATCACTGGAGCTAATATCGGCAAACGAGTAGCCATCATCATGGACAAAGGAATATTCTCAGCGCCGGTTGTGCAGGCAAAAATCACCGGCGGTCGTTCACGCATTACCGGAATGGATTCTCCGAATGAAGCACGTCTATTAGAAATTGTGCTTAAGGCAGGTGCATTGCCGGCACCGGTTTCTATCATTGAGCAGCGATCAATTGGACCATCGCTCGGCGAAGATTCAATACATGCTGGTCTTACAGCAATTTTTATTTCTTTCATTCTCATAGTTCTCTTTATGGTTGTGTATTATCATTCAGCAGGTGCTGTAGCCGACTTCGCTTTATTCTTCAACATCTTGTTCATCCTCGGTGTTATGGCAAGCTTCGGTGCAACACTCACCCTCCCCGGTATTGCAGGTATTGTGTTAACCATCGGTATGGCCGTAGATGCAAACGTTCTCGTGGATGAGCGTGTACGTGAAGAATTGGAGACTGGAAAAACTTTACGTGCAGCAATTGATACTGGATATCATAGGGCGTTCACTGCTATTTTTGACGGCCACGTTACTTCATTTCTGACGGGTATTGTACTATATCAATTTGGCTCAAGCGGGGTGCAGGGATTTGCGCTCACGCTGATGATTGGCTTGGTCGCAAATCTCTTTAGCGCGATCGTCATTACTCACGTAATTATGAACATTATGATGGATAAAGGGTATCATCCAAAATTCGGATAATCCATCATTCCACTAAACATGCAAATGTAAAGGATTTTCAATGCGACTGTTTAAAAAAACGAATATCGATTTCATCGGAAAACGCTTTTTCTGGTACATCGTTTCAACCATAATGGTGTTGATTGGGTTGGTCTCTATTGTCTTTAAAGGTATTAATTACGGGATTGATTTCCAGGGTGGAACAGAAATGATTGTGGCATTCAGCCCCAACGTAGATGTTGGAAATGTGCGTATTGTACTCGATAAAGTGGGACTCGGTAAAAGCGAAATCAAATCCTACGGTAAAGAATCAACGCTTTTAATTCGAACAAGTGAACAAGGTGAAGGAACCATCATTGGTACAAAGATCAAGAATGCATTGACTGATGGATTCCCTGGCAACAACATCACAATTCTGCGCGAAGATAAAATAGGACCGAAGATTGGAAAAGAGCTCCGAACCTCTGCCCTCATGGCAGTCTTGTGGGCTCTTGGCGCCATTCTTGTATATATCGGACTTCGATTTAAATTCCGTTATGGTCTTGGAGCAACGATATCGATTTTCCATGATGTGTTGACAACATTTGGATTTCTTTCGATTATGAATGGATTGATCCCAGGGTTGAATCTCGAGATTACTCAGGAAGTCATTGCAGCATTTTTAACACTCATTGGTGTCTCGGTTAATGACACGGTCGTTATCTTTGACAGAATCAGAGAAAATGAGAAAATTTTCAAGACTATGCCGTTGGGAGATTTAATGAACAAGAGTTTGAACGAAACACTTAGCAGAACCATCATAACATCAGGCACAATTTTTATGGTGTTGGTGATCCTATTGATTTTCGGCGGCGAAGTCAACCGCGGATTTGCGTTCACAATGGCGTTTGGAATAGTCACCGGTACCTATTCGTCAATCTATGTGGCAAGTGCGTTTGTGCTCGACTGGACACGGTACAGAAATCGCAAAGCAGCAAAAACAGCCACAGCATAATTCCTTCTTTCGGTTGAAAGGGTATCTATGAAATTCAAAACGAAAGAGATTAAGGACGTCACAGTTATCGAGCTGGAAGGCAATGTGATGGGCGGTCCGGATGCATCCGCTCTCAATGATTTTCTGCACAAACTCATCACCGAAGAAAAGAATCATGTTGTCGTTGATCTTAAGGAAGTTAGTTTTATTAACAGTTCGGGACTTGGCATGCTTATCGGTGGGCTGACAACAATGCGCCACTCTGGCGGTGACTTAAAACTCGCACGAGCTTCCAAGAAAGTTGAGAATCTATTCGAAATGACAAAGCTGCTAAAAGTGTTTGATCTTCACAAGAACGTGAATAATGCAATCGCGTCCTTCAAGTAATTGCTGGTCCGCGGGTGTGATGAACATCCGCGTAACCTCGCTTCTCATCTTCACTCCATCACACTGAATCCTAATGCCATCTCAACCACTTTTTGTTGCGGTAGCAGGTAACATTGGCGCTGGGAAATCTTCGCTGGCACGGTTGCTGGGCGAACGCTTTCAATGGAAACCGTACTTTGAATCTGTAGATGACAATCCTTACCTCGCCGATTTTTATGGCGATATGTCACGCTGGTCATTTCATCTTCAAATCTATTTTCTTGCAAACCGATTTAAGTGTCATAAAGAAATTGTCGAATCGAGCGAGTCGGTAATTCAAGATCGCTCTATCTATGAGGATGCAGAGATTTTTGCACGCAATCTGTATGACATTGGTAAAATGACAGAACGTGATTACGCCAACTACGTATCGCTATTTTATGTGATGATGGAATACCTTAAACCGCCCGATTTGATGATTTACCTTCGAGCGAATGTTGATACATTGGTAAAACAGATATCAAAACGTGGTCGTAATTTTGAACAGGGCATTCAGCGCTCGTATCTTGAGACACTCAATAAACTGTACGAAGATTGGATTACTCGCTATAAACTTGGTCCGCTACTTATTATTGAAAGCGACAACCTCGATTTTGTCAATAACAAAATTGACCTCGACTATATTCTAGCAAATGTAAAAGACCATCTGCCACAGATGCAGTTATTTGAATAATAAGATAGGTGAATAATAAGTAGCGAGTAAAGGTAACTCTAGTGAAGGTTTTTTTTTATTTACAAGATAACCCACGCAAATTTATCACCCTTCGAAATCGCACTCTAACACACTTCATCTTGTTTCTCCTGCAACATTTCTCTACCTTTTTTATTAACATTCTATAAGGGTAACCGTCGTGATTAACGCATTCAATTATACCCTACCAATTATTTACTTTGCTTTGGTGTGGACGTACGGTAAAGCATTCTTTGCCGATAAACTTTGGGCAAAACGAGCTAAAACACCAATCCTGATTGGTACTATTGCTCTTCACCTTCTTTCTCTAGCAGTCAGAGCAATAACATTTCGGCATCCGCCCGTCACTACGATATTTGAAATATTCACCGCACTGGCATGCTCTGTTGCGGTTACATACTATGTAATAGAGCTCTATTCGAAGCATAAAGAAACAGGTTATTTCATTCTAAACATCGCGTTTTTTTTTCAGCTTGCTTCATCCATCTTTATCAAAGACACACCGGAAGTTCCGGAAATTCTCCGCAGTCCTTTCTTTGGTACACACGTTAGCTCCGCACTTCTTGGATATGCCGCCATCACTATTGCTGGTGCGTATGGTTTGATGTATCTGATGCTTTATCACGAAATGAAAGCGACACGATTCGGCGTTATCTATAAAAAGCTTCCCACGCTTGAAACTCTGGAACGAATGACATTTACCTCTGTGACGCTTGCTTTTTCCCTTCTTAGTATCGCTATCTTTTTCGGATTCGTATGGCTTAACCGCGCAATTGCTAACCCGAATTATTTCGATCCTAAATTCATTGGCACAATAGTTATATGGGCAATATATGGATTCATCGTAATCGCAAAAACGCTAAGTGGATGGAGAGGCCGCAAAGTTATGATTCTCTCTATTGTCGGGTTTCTGATCTCAATCTTCTCAATGACCATCATTAATATTTTCTTTAGCAGATTCCATAAGTTCTACTAATATGAATCTTCTTTGTATCGGCATATCGCATTATACAGCTCCATTGGATATTCGAGAAAAGCTATGGTTTTCTTCTGAGGAAACATCTCAAATTCTGTCTCTTTTAAAATCTATCGGTATAGGTGAATGTGTAATGTTCTCGACTTGTAACAGAACCGAACTGTACGTGTTAACAGAGAACAACATGCTTCCATCGGAAGAAATTAAGGGAATATTAATTACGCAGAAATCTGCAGAAGGCAAAGTCCAATTATCCGACTTATTCACACTTTCGGCAGGGGAAGCAGCGCGGCATCTTTTCCGTGTTGCCGCTGGCATTGATTCGATGGTACTGGGGGATGTACAGATTCTTGCGCAGGTGAAAGAGGGATTTCAGCTCGCCACCGAACTTGGCACGGCAGGAATTTTTATGAACCGCTTATTCCAACTTGCTTTTCGTGCCGGCAAACGAGTACGCACAGAGACAGAAATCGGAGATGGTGCCGTCTCCGTCAGTTATGCCGCAGTAGAGCTAGCAGAGAAGATTTTTGATGATTTGAACAAGAAGTCTGCATTAGTCATTGGCGCCGGTGAAACAGCAGATTTAGCTGCGACACATTTGCGCGGCAAAAAAATCGGCAAGCTTTTCATTACAAATCGCACACAGGAACACGCGGAGCAACTTGCGGCAAAAGTTCAGGGAACGGTCATTCCTTTTAGTAACTTATTCAATACCATTTACGATGCAGATATTGTGATTTCCTCTATCGAAGTAAATCGGTTCATTCTCACAGCAACAGATATTCAGCGTGCTTTGAAACGCCACGGCAACAAAACATTATTTATAATCGATATCGGTGTTCCACGCAACATCGATCCTGAAGTGAAAAATATTGAAAATGTTTTTCTCTATGATCTTGACACACTCAATTTGATGGTTGAAGAAAACTTACGAAAACGCGGAGCAGAAATCCCAAAAGTCGAAGCTATTATTACAGAAGTCCTCGCTGAGTTGACGCATTGGTATTCTTCACTCGAAGTCAATCCGACAATTACGGCACTCACACAATTTATGGAAAACATCCGCCAAGAAGAGCTTGCTAAAAATATAAACCGGTTCGATCCAAAAGACCGCGAACTTGTGGAGTTGGTGACAAAGCGCATCATTAATAAAATTATTCATGCGCCTATCGTTAATTTGAGAAATGGGCAAGAAACATCGCTCACGGAGCGTTTGCAAAGAATGAGCGCTATTCAAAAATTATTTGGCATTGCCAATCTCTCCAAGGAAGATCCCAATGCCTAATACTATTCGAATTGGCACTCGAGAGAGTGAACTTGCACTTTGGCAAACATATCATGTGAAATCGCTGCTTGAAACACATTTTCCCGGTATCGCTATCGATGTGCAAAAGATAAGAACCACAGGAGATAAAATCCTTGATGCGCCGCTCGCGAAAATTGGCGACAAAGGTCTTTTCACTAAAGAGCTTGAAATCGCTTTGTTGGATGGCCGTGTGGATATTGCCGTACATAGTTTCAAGGATGTTCCAACAATTGTTCCCGTGAGTCTTACCATTGCTGCTGTTCTTGAGAGAGAAGATGTGCACGATGTTTTTATTGCCAATCCGAAAAAATCACATCGAACGTTTATCGGCATTCCTAGGAACGCTATAATAGCAACGGGAAGTCTGCGCAGAAAATGTCAGTTGCTCAACACACGTTCCGATATACAAATTGTTGAAATTCGCGGTAATCTAAATACGCGGATAAATAAATTAGATGCATCTGAATGGGATGGAATGATTCTCGCAAAAGCAGGTGTCATACGTCTTGGTTGGGCGAAGCGCATTACAGCTGTTTTGCCGCTTGAACTCATGCTTCCAGCTGTCAGCCAAGGCGCATTGGCAATTGAAAGCAGGATTGGTGATCAGCGCATTGAAGAAATGCTTCGCCCACTTCACCATCGCCCAACAGCGTTAACAGTAATGGCAGAGCGTGCTCTTCTTCGTTATCTTGAAGGCGGATGCCAAATTCCTGTCGGTGCTTATGGACAAATTATTGGAAATGAACTTCGACTCGATGCAGTGATTGGAAGTTTAGACGGGAAGCGAATTGTGCGAGGAAGTAAAGTCGGAACAATTGCTCATGCTGAACAAATAGGAATTGAGTTAGCAAAAGAATTGCTTATACGAGGCGGAAAAGAAATTTTAGAGGAAATCAGACAAACATTCTGAACCATACCATCTTGATACTCTCTGGTAAAACAATACTTATAACACGTTCAATAAGTGCAAGCGCGGAGATTCAAAGCATGCTTGAATCCCGAGGTGCATCCATAATTTGTTTGCCTACAATAGAGATTGTCGATCCAGATTCATGGGATGAATGCGATGCAAAAATTTGGATGCTTGCTGAATATGACAGCGTCTGCTTCACAAGCAAGAACTCTGTCGAGAAATTCGTTAAGCGGATTCGCCTTCTACGCCCACAGGCATTAAATACTTTAGCCGCACGAAATTTATATGCAGTTGGAGAAAAGACCAAGTCGACATTGGAAGCAAATGGATTTTCTGTGCAGCCGATTCCACAGAGACATTCTGCGGAAAATCTGGCACAATCATTCTATGGACAGAATATTTCGGGAAGACATTTCCTCTTCCCGAAAAGTGACATTGCAGGTGATGTTGTATCGAAAGAACTAAGGTCACTTGGTGCACTTGTTGATGAAATAATAACATATAAGACAGTTATTCCAGAGACCGGGAATCTAGAACTCGTTCGCACTTTTTTAACAAATGGAAAGATCGATATCACAACTTTTTTTAGTCCATCAAGCGTTCGTAATTTTGTAGAAATGATCGGAATTGATACATTGCGACGTGTTTTAATTGCTGTGATCGGGACAACAACGGCAGAGGCAGTGAATGAAGTTGGGTTAGAAGTTAATATAGTTGCCAAACAGCAGACAGCGGAGAGTTTGATTCAGGGAATTGTAGAGCACTTTGGCAATTTGTGATGAAAGAATAAATATGCTGAATTTTGAATTCGTATTTTGCTACTCCATTCACATAAAAAGGTTATCAAAGAATGACCAATGATTTATTTCTTCGTGCATGCCACCGGGAGCCGGTGGAACGAACACCTGTGTGGATGATGCGTCAGGCGGGACGTTACTTGCCGGAATATCGAGCTATCCGTGCTAAGGTAGATTTTCTAACGCTTTGCAAAACACCAGAGCTAGCAGCAGAAGTCTCTATTCAACCAGTGGACATAATCGGAGTTGACGCTTGCATTATCTTCTCAGACATTCTTGTTGTACCAGAAGCGATGGGCATGAAATTATTCGTAGAGGAAGGTAAGGGAGGACCGCGTTTTGAGAATCCTATCCGCACTCGGGCTGATATTGTTAATCTTGCCGTACCTGACCCAAATCGTGAACTAAAGTATGTGATGGAGGCACTTCGACTCACACGAAAGCATTTAAACAACCGCGTCCCACTAATCGGTTTTGCAGGGTCGCCATGGACACTTGCTACGTATATGGTGGAAGGAAAAGGATCAAAGAATTTCCGTTCGATTAAAGAACTCATTTATTCCAATCCGAACGAAGCGCATGCATTGCTTGATAAACTTGCACGTACAGTTGCCGCTTATCTCAGTGCGAAGATTGAAGCCGGCGCACAAGCGGTGCAAATATTCGATACGTGGGGCGGTATACTACCGCCAGATGAATTCAAGGAATTCTCTCTCCGATATATCGAACAAGTTTTAAAACTTCTTAAACGTAACGGCGCTCCAACAATTGTCTTTTGTAAAGACTGCGGACATTCGATTGAAGCCATCGCAGATACCGGATGTGATGTTGTGGGACTTGATTGGTCGATCGATATCGCAAAGGCAAGAATGATGGTTGGCAGTTACGCGGCACTCCAAGGCAACCTTGATCCGACTATGTTATATGCACCGCCGGAACGTATCCGTGAAGGTGTAAAAAAAATATTAGAAAAGTTTGGTAAAGGCTCAGGTCATATTTTCAATCTGGGACATGGCATTCTACCGGACACTCCCGTTGAGCATGCAAAAGCGTTCGTACAAGCTGTGAAAGAAGAAAGCGTAAGATATCACCGGCAATGAATTAAGTTACCGATGATCACTCAAATATGCTAAGTGCTAAAAGCCATATGCTAACCGCTAATAAAAAAACGGCTGTTGTTCTCTTTCAACTTGGCGGACCGGATTCGTTGGAGGCAGTCGAACCGTTTCTCTTTAATCTTTTCATGGATCCGGACCTCACCGATTTTCCATTGGCATTTTTATTGCGAAAGCCATTAGCGAAATTGATATCCGGCAGACGTTCTCCAAAAGTGCAAAACAACTATAAACTGATTGGCGCAAAATCTCCCATTCTCGAACTTACGCGTCTTCAGGCAAGCGCACTCAATGCTTGTCTCGTTCAGCAAGGTATTCAGGCGCGGGTATTTATCGCTATGCGGTACTGGCATCCGATGATAAACGGTGTTGTGAGTGAAATAAAAGTTGGCGGATTCGATCAAATAATTCTTATTCCGCTCTATCCGCAATTCTCGCAGGCGACGACAGGTTCCAGTGTCGACGAGTGGAATCGTCAAACAAAGAAGCAGGGTTTGAATATTCCAACACGTCTTGTATGTTGCTATCCAAATCATCCAAAATTGCTGGAAGCGCTCGTTGAAAACATTAATAAATCGCTGACGAGATTTTCCAACACCTCGTCGGCAAATATTGATTTGGTTTTTAGCGCACATGGTATCCCTATTAGTTATATTCAAAAAGGGGATCCTTATCAGTTACACATTGAAGAAACTGTACGCCAGGTAATGGAGCGTGGAAAATGGAAATCCTCACACATTCTTTGTTTTCAAAGTAAGATCGGGCCAATGCGTTGGCTAAAACCATCTCTTATTGAAACAGTAGAACAGCTTGCAAGAGAGGGTCACAAGCATTTGCTAATCATTCCGATAACATTTGTAACCGATCATATTGAGACATTGCATGAAATCAATATCGATGTACGCAGGTACGCAATGACACATGGTGTTCGGCAATTCGAACTCATGCCCGCACTAAATGACCATCCAAAATTCATAGAGTGCTTAACAGACATGGTCATACAGAAATTGACGCATACCGTTGAATGCACAACATGCGAAACGCTGTGGCGGGAAAACACCGAAAGATCAAGACCTAAAAAATGTCCACAGTATAAGCCGTAAGATTGCTGAATAAAAAGTTCACTCCTTGTAATTCCCTTTACAAATAAAACACACGAAAATTGTGAGCGGAATTTGTTTCTATCGTTCATAGGCAGGTTCATTTACAGAACTGAAAATATTTACTGTTAAAATAATATCGTCCTAACAATTCTCTGCACTTATTTGTATCATTATAGATAACGTGTAGATTAATATCTGTGAATTTAGTACATGACCTTCAATTATTGCTAATGCTAACATAAAGAAATGCAAATATGCATACATTTATCGATCTTTCGCTTCCCATTACCGACCAGATGCCGGTATATCCTGGTGATGAATCGCCGCATCTTTTAAAGGTGAACAATCTTACGCGTGATGGATTCAACAATTTCAGTTTGTCCACTAATATGCACACAGGCACACACATTGACGGGCCAATGCATTTAACACAAAGCGAAAAGTTTTTAAATGAAATTCCGTTAGACCAATGTATTGGTGTAGGATGCATACTGAATGCTGTCGGCAAAAAAAATATCCCGCTAACGACAGAATATGAATTGCTCGTTCAACCACAGAACATTGTTTTACTATACACTGGAATGAGCAGTTTGTTTGGGAGCAAAGACTACTTTAATGATTATCCGACAGTCAGTAAAGCACTCGCTCAATTGTTTGTCGAGCGGCAGGTAAAAATGGTTTGCATTGATTCTCCATCACCGGATCGACATCCGTTTGATATTCACAAACTCCTTTTAGAAAACAACGTACTTATTGCAGAAAATTTGACAAACCTTGACAAGCTTCTATTAATTGGGAAATTTGAGGTGATTGCATTGCCGCTGAAAATTCACGCTGATAGTTCGCCGGCAAGAATTGTTGCTCGAAAATTGGAGTAACCATATAAACACAACATCAAACAATTCTTTCTGTGAGCGTCCCCCGCACGTGCCAAAGCCGACATGGCAGTTAAAGAAATTAGATTGAGGACAAATACTATGAAAAAGAAAATATCTCAACAACTTTCTATCGCTACACGGGCAATTCATGGAAAAAAATTATTTGCATTTAAGGGGCCGGTTGCGACTCCGATCTATCAAACTTCCACGTATAGATTTGAAACATCAGAAGACGCAATTAGGTACGCGAAAGGTGACCCGACTGTATATGTCTATTCGCGCTATCACAATCCAACCGTGCATGACGTAGAAGAAAAACTTGCATTGATAGAAAATGGTGAAACAGCGGTACTCTTCTCGTCTGGTATGGCTGCAATCACCACCGCAATTCTTGCAGTGACAAAAGCGGGCAACAATATCATCAGTACGCCAGCTTTATACGGCGGCACGTACCGATGGATGCGAGACGAATTGCCAAAACAAAATATTGGCGTACGCTTTATTGATCCTAATCATCTCGCAGAAATATCACATGCCGCTGACGAACGAACAACCATCGTTTATATTGAAACTCCGACCAATCCCACGCTTACGATAGTGGATATCGCAGAAGCTGTGCGTCAAACCAAGAAAGCCGGAAAAAGATTGAGTCGCCCTATTTTAACGATGATTGACAATACGTTTGCTACAATTATTAATCAGGATCCATTCAAACTCGGCATTGACGTCGTCACGGAAAGCGCAACCAAATACCTTGGCGGCCATACCGACATTCTCGCCGGTGTTGTTGTAGGTAAGGAAGAGTTTGTTAAACGTGTGCGTATGCTTGGAAAATATCATGGTGGTTGCGCCGACCCATTTGCGGCATATTTGCTCGGCAGAAGTCTGAAGACGTTCGAACTTCGCGTGCACAGGCAAAATGAAAATGCTCTGGCTCTTGCACATGCGCTGGAGAAAAACAAGAAGGTAAATCGAGTAATCTATCCGGGACTTCCATCTCATCCGCAATTTCAAATTGCAAAGAAGCAAATGACTGGCTTCGGTGGAATGGTTACGATTGAAGTTAAGCCGGCGAAGCGTTACTCGCCGGTCGAAACAGCGGCAAAGGTTTGCGATAATCTTAAAGTCGCCGTGAACGCAATGTCACTGGGGGGTGTGGAGACGCTCGTTAGCATTCCTGTCTATTCATCGCATATCTTTATGTCCGACGCAGAATTGAAGCGGCACGGTGTAACAGCAGGAATGATCCGCATTTCTGTTGGTGTAGAAGGAATCGAAGATTTAATTGAAGACTTTGAACAAGCGCTAAATAATATTTAAGGAAAAATATTTTGAAAACTCTACGTTCTCTTGTTTTGTTGTTATGTATATTTTCTCTCTCACTGTTCAGTCAGAATGTAATCATTGTGGTAATAGATGGCGCTCGTTATTCTGAAACGTTTGGCGCAGATTCTCTTTATATATCACATATCTGGAATCAACTTCGCCCCCTCGGTACTATATGGACAAGCTTTTACAATGATGGACAGACTAAAACTGATCCAGGACATTCAGCAATTGCATCAGGCGCTTGGCAACAAATCGACAACAAAGGACTCGATAGACCCGAACAGCCTACGGTATTTGAATATTTCCGCAAATATACGATGGCTCCCGAAAAGGCTACAGCGGTTGTCGTTGGAAAACAAAAATTAGATATTCTCACTTACAGTAATCATCCTGACTATGGCAAAAAATATAAAGCTTCATCGTTCATTAGTTCAACCGATACTTCCGTAATGAATGACGTAAAAAGGGTCCTTTCATTTAATCGACCACGGATTATGATGGTCAATCTTCCCAGCGTCGATGCTGCCGGACATTCAGGTAATTGGACAGAGTATATTACTGCGTTACATAATGCTGATTCACTTATTTGGAATCTTTGGCAGACTCTTCAGTCAAATTCTGTATATCGGAATACTACGACACTTTTTGTAACGAACGATCACGGCAGGCACGATGATACACATGACGGTTTTAAAAATCATGGTGATGGCTGTGAAGGATGCCGTCATATTCTTTGTCTTGCTATCGGGCGTGGCTTTCCTGCAAACCAGATTATCAAGCAGAGACGAACCCAATGCGATATTGCACCGACAGTTGGTGAACTTCTTTGCTTTCCGACACCATTTTCGATAGGAACAAGTCTCTTGCGGGATGTCGGTTCTGCCAAAATAAAAATTCAAAACAAGTAATAGCGGTTTCTCCTCTCACATGCAGATCGCTATTGGGTCCATCAGACATTATTTTCAATCATTTCAACATAGCACACAAGAAAATTCCGAACTCACTCCCGCTGCTGTCCTCATCCTGCTTTTCAAAAAAAACGATCAGCTTCATGTCATTTTAACGAAGCGCACTGACAGAGTAAAACATCATAAGGGACAAATTTCTTTTCCTGGCGGAACAAAAGACAGCGCCGACATGACTATTATAGATACAGCGCTACGGGAAACGGAAGAAGAAATCGGATTAACACGGGATACCGTTGAAATTCTTGGAATGCTAAACGATTTCTGTACCCCAAGCGGCTTTTGTATAACTCCTATTGTAGGATTTCTGACAGCAATTCCATCTTTTATCCTAAACAAAATAGAAGTATCCGAAATCTTCGATGTTCCGTTATCGTTCTTCCTTGATTCCCGCAACGAACGTATGGAACAGCATGAGCGTTCCGGTAAAATGACGAATGTGTATTTCTATAAATATAGTAAATATGAAATTTGGGGAGTGACAGCGGCCATATTACGTTCGTTTTTAATTGATCTTGGTACACAAAAGGGGCAGAAAAAGACTTTGTAAATCTGGCAATTCTTGATTATATTTATTCAACAAAGAAAAAGAAGTAACATCAAGATGCCCTGAGTTTAGGACAAAGGAGATTGAATAAATGCCACAACATAAATCAGCAGTAAAACGAGTTCGCCAGTACGCAAGCCGGGCAGAAGGCAATAAAAATCGCCTCTCGAAGGCGAAAACACTTGTAAAGAAAGTGCGTTCTTCCAAGACTAAGGAGGAAGCAAGTTTAGCATTGAAAAACGCTGTGAAGTACCTTGACCAGCTTGGTGCCAAAGGCACAATTCACAAGAACAATGCTTCCAACCAGAAGTCAAGACTGACAAAGTTTGTTAACAAAATTAAGTAAGTTATTTTAAGAGCATAGTGACAAAAAACCCCGATCCAAATTGAATTGGGGTTTTGCATTTCGTGATATAATTCATAAAAGTTTCAAAATCTTTGAGAGTCTTATAAAAACAAATTGGACCTATTATCCTCCACTTTTTTTCTTTAATTCTTCTAACTCAGCAATCCGTTTTTCGTACCGCTCTTTTTCCGCTGGTTTATTGTGCGCCAGTGTTCTGTACGCTTTAATTGCATCGTCATACCAGCCTTGCTTGGCATAAATTTCTGCAAGTGTCGGCGTTACGAAGCCCATACCCGATTGTGTATCTTGCTCGGATACGGCAGGTGTTTCCTTCTGTGCAAAGTTGATGACAGGTGTAATTTTGCCAGCACTTTGCAATTTGTTAGTAAGCTCCTCAATTTTATTCTGTGCATTCGTGGGAATTGAATCAGTTCTCGGTAGTGTAAATTCTTGCGGCATTGAATCAGTTTTCGGTAACGTGAATTCTTGCGGTTTTACAGGAGTTTTGTTGCTCAGATACTCTTCCATTGAAACCGTGTTTTCACCAGAGAGTTCTTTCGCCCGCAGTGAACTGTAATGCTCGAAAGATTCTTCCTCAGATGGTGTTGCAGATATAAAAATATTGACATCGGAAGTTGGTGGTGTAAATTCAAATCCTCTTGACGACTCTGTTGTTGGTGTTGGTATTTTTAGTTCTGGTTGCGGAAAATTGAATTCAGAAAACGGCGAAGTTTCGAATGTTGGCGGCGTTTCGACTAATGGTGCATTTAATCCAAAACTGCTCGTATCTTCTGTTGAAATTTCAGGACGTGGTTGAGTTATTTCATCAAAGAAATTTTGCGCTGGTGTGGCGATCGGTAACGTAGGTTCCGGCTGTTGCTCTACTTCTGTTTGTTGTTCCACTGCCGGGGGTTCAATTCCACCAAAATTAAATGTCGGTTCCGGACTTTGTGGAACCTCTGGAAGAGTAGAAACTGGATAATCAAATCCGCTCATCATAGGCGCAGACGACTCTGGCTCTGGTTCAACTACTTCTGGCAATAGTTCTGGAGGTGCTATTGTAAGTGTCTCTTCTGCCGGAGGCGGCATTTGCGCCAGCAAATTTATTAAAGTTTCATTGTTCGGTAGAAAATCAAGAACGAATTCAAATTCGCGACGTGCCTCCGCTTGCATATTTAATGCGGCAAGCGCTTTACCTTTTATGAGGTGCCCAGTGGTATAGAATGGAAAATTCGCAAGGCCTGCATCGCATATTTGCAATGCATCTTGTGCGCGGCTTGCCTTAAGATAGTAATGTGCTAATTGAGCAAAGAGTGGAGACTTGGCGTCTGTTCCCACTCTTTTTTCCAGCGTTGCAATATGCTGTTGAGCTACGTCGATCATTGTGTTTGTTGACGAAGTTTTCTTGCCTCAAGTGCGTGCCTGATGGAGAGCCACGAAACACATGCGAATCCCATAAAATAGAGCATCTGGAATGGCAATGCAGCTATCTCTAAATAGTATAATGATGAAATCACACCGAAGAAGCAATAGATAGCAAGAATAATTTCAATTGCTACGACCCAGTCAAATTTCTTTTTACTGACGTACATATTCTTTTTCCACGTATCTTTTTTGCCTTCGATGGCATATTTGGGCGTCCGTACAAACTCGCTCTTACGCTTAAATAGCCCTTCAAACACAGCACGTGAATTGTTCACCGCAAATCCCATACTACCAGCCATAAAAAGAGGGAAAAGCATTATGCGCCGACGCCAATCTGGATAGACAGCTTTTTGAGAAATAAGGTAAAATAGGAACGAACCGATAAATGCGATCACAAACACAGACATCAAAGCAAAGTACGCTTCATGCCCGCCTTGCTGTTTGATAAAAATAAGTGGGCCGTTCAATATCCCGGCCAGAAGAATAAAAGGATAGACAATGTTGCTCGTTAAATGAAATGTTGAGTGAATCTTGATACGAAGAGGTATGTTTGACTTCCATACCTCTGGAATCATTTTACGAGCAGTTTCAATAGCACCTTTCGTCCAGCGAAATTGTTGAGACTTCAATGCATTTACTTCCGCGGGTAATTCTGCCGGCGAAGTAACGTCGGTAAGATATTTGAACTTCCAACCCCGAAGTTGTGCACGATAGCTTAGATCTAAATCTTCCGTTAATGTATCCGATTGCCAATTGCCTGCATCAATAATGGTTGCCTTACGCCAAACACCACCTGTGCCGTTAAACTGAATGAAAAATCCTGCCTTGTTGCGCACATCTTGCTCTACAACAAAATGTCCGTCTAGAGCAAACGCCTGTGCGCGAGTTAACATTGAGTATTCGCGGTTTATATGTTCCCATCGTGTTTGAACCACGCCAATTTTTGGATCGGAAAAAAAATGAGGAATTGTTTTTATCAGGAAGTCTGTGTTGGGTACAAAGTCTGCATCGAAGATTGCGATGAATTCCCCGCGCGCGGTTTCAAGTCCATACTTTAGTGCGCCGGCTTTATAACCAGAACGGTTTGTACGACAGATATGTTTAATGTCATATCCGAGAGCGCGATAGTGAGTTACTGCTTTTTCCACCAATTCAATTGTCTCGTCTGTTGAGTCGTCCAGCACCTGCACTTCCAATTTGTCTTTAGGATATTCAAGTGCACATACCGCATCAATTAGACGATTGGTAACATACAACTCATTGAACAGTGGGAGCTGTATCGTTACAATAGGCGTTTCTTTTAGAGGCGGCTGGATATTTGCGATACCACGTTGTTTCATATAATGGTACACCATTACAAATCCGTGTGCTCCAAACGCGAATAAAATGAGCAATGAAATAAAGTACAGATACATAACAAAATCCGATAATGCCGGATTTTCGATAATTTCTTGCCTAAAGAAAAATACTGCTAGTGTCATATTACCATCCTGCGACTGTGTCGTTTAGAATATCTTCTGTTAATTTTCTGACCGCATCCGTTACCCCTCCGCTGCGCTGCGTCAACCCACCGCCTGAAGGATAATCTCCCCAACTGCTAAAACTTTTTTCCCATACTTTTTTACGAAGTTTCAAATCCTGAAATGTCATACGTACCGTAACCGTTATGCGTCGTTGTGCAACCTGTTCACCGCCTTGCAGTACCGCTGGTACATCTGTCACATCGGTTATCACGCCTTCGAGCATAGAATCTGCTGTATTGCGATCCGTCAGTTGGAGTGTATTGTCACTCGTAAATAAAGCCACCAATTGATTTGTAAATGTCGTCCGAAGTGATGGATCGCCATATGGGCTGGCGTCTTCCACAACAGGAATTGCAATTGTTTTCAAATGCGGCGGGACTGATCCGCCTTTAAAAGAATAAGTACATCCAACGATTAGCAATGAATAGTGAATAATGATTAATGAAAATAGAAAAAGGCGTGTTCTTTTCCCAATTATTTTTTTTTCATTTTTCATTGAAGTCCAAAATCTTTAATTTTTCTGTATAATGTTCGCTCGCTAATATTCAATTCTTTTGCTGCAAGCCGGCGATTTCCTTTATTTCGATCAAGCGAGCCGGAAATCATCCGTCGTTCCATTTCGTCCATCGTTAGAATACCGTTACCTTTATGCGGTTGTGTGTGATTGATTTGCGAGTCATTTGCACCGGATAATTGTCCAGTTAGCAGTTCTTTCATTTCAATAATATTTGATTTTAGATCAACTAACGCGCGATATATTAGTTCGCGTTCTGCTTGCTCAACAGTTTTATTTGATACAACCGGCAGATTCCGTTCTGTTAATACCGATGGCTGCTCACGAAGATATTTTCTAACGTCGTACCCGTCAATTCGTTTCCCGCTTTCCAGAACAAGCATGCTTTCAACAGTATTTCGTAATTCACGGATATTTCCCGGCCAGCTATAACTCATCAACAATTCGGTCGCATTATCAGTAAATCCGCCAAATTGAATTTTATTCTTTTCAGATATTTCTTTAACAAACCGCTCAACAAGCGAAGGAATATCTTCCTTCCTGTTGCGTAGCGGCGGTAAATAAATATTTACAGAACGCAATCGATAATATAAATCAGGACGAAAATGCTTTTGCTGAACTTCGTATTCCAGCAATTTGTTCGTCGCCGCTATTACACGTGCATCTGTACTGCGTGCCACAGAAGAACCGACCCTTATGTACTCACCACTTTCCAGCACACGTAATAATTTAACTTGCGTAGAGAGCGGCATCTCGCCAATTTCATCAAGAAAAATCGTTCCGCCATCTGCAATCTCAAAATAACCGCGACGCATATCTGCGGCACTGGTGAACGCGCCTTTTTCATGTCCGAATAGCTCGCTTTCAATCAACCCTTCCGGAATTGCGCCGCAGTTCACCGGCACAAGGGCATGTTGTGAACGCTTGCTTGCACCGTGAATTGCTTTAGCAATAATTTCCTTGCCAGTGCCACTCTCTCCTGAAATCAGCACAGTAATATCTGTCGGAGCTACTTGTTGAACAACATCAACAATTTCTTGCATCTCCGGCGATTTCCCAATAATGCCGTATGTTTGCTGAAATCCTTCCCGATTCATCAACGTGAAACAACTATCGATGTTAGATTAAATTTACTTTTGATTTCTGCATTAAATCGCCGCGCTTCATCATAAGTCTGAAATTCACCCACCCAAACTTTGTGCAGTTTTTTACCATGGCTGACGATAGTGAAGATGTTCGATTGAAATCCTTCTTTCTCGAATTTTGCTTTCAGTTCGCCTGCGTTTTGAAGCGTTGAAAACGCGCCAACTTGCACAGTGAAGTTTGTTGCAAATTTCGGCACAGTTCCTTTGGGTTTCATCACAGTTGGCTTTTCTTTCGCTGCTTGCTTTTCTTCTACTACCAGGTTTTTTTCTGTTGCATATGCGGAGAAAGGATATTCTTCTTTTAATTGTGTCAATTTTTGATCGGCAGTTTTATATAAACCGATAGAATAATAATATTGATAAAGTTTGTAGAGCGCATCATCGCCCCATTCACTTTTGGGAAAATTATCCACAATATTCTGATATAGTTTTGCTGCTTCCGAGCCATCCGTAGTCAGCACTGCTTGTAAATACATTACACCAGGATTGTTTTGATAGTTTGTCATAAGTGATGGAAGCTCGGCTCGCACTGCTTCCGCTTGGCCTTTTTCGATCATTTCGAGACGATGTCGAATATCGGGTTCACTACTGTTCGTCTGCGCAAAAAGCACCGATATAAAAATAATCGAAATGATAAACGTCTTAATAAGTATTCTCATGGCATTAATCTTCCTTTGTGGTAAACATAGCTAATTGGGGAAGCGCATATCCGGTTTTCGTGCCAAATAATGTTGCTGAATTTACTCTTTCAATACGAATGCCAAGGTAATCACCGATATTATCGCCGTTTTTGGGAAAGATCACCATTTTATTTGTATCTGTTCTACCGCAAAACTCGTTAGCGGATTTTTTACTCAATCCTTCGACAAGAACTTCCACTGTATTGCCAATTATTGTTGTGTTTCGCCGAAGTGAAATATTTCGCTGAAGTTCAATAATTTCACTGAGCCGACGATTCTTTACTTCTTCAGGAATATCATCGCCCATTCGCCATGCTTTTGTGTTCTCCCGTGGAGAATATTTAAATGTGTAAGCACCGTCAAATTCTACTTCCTGTAATAAATCTAATGTTATCTTGTGGTCGTCTTCTGTCTCGGTCGGAAATCCTGAAATAATATCAGTGGACAGACTAATATCTGGAATATTTTTTTTGATTCTACGAACTAAATTAAAATACTGATCTCGTGTATAAGTTCGGTTAATCAATTCTAAAATTCTATTTGAGCCGGATTGCACAGGCAGGTGAATATAATTACAAATGTTATTCCGCGATGCAATAGCATCAATGAGCTTATCCGACATATCTTGTGGATGTGAAGTCATGAATCTTATACGCATTTTTTTATCTACACTTGCAACCTTGACAAGTAAATCTGCAAAGTCGAATTCACCATCGCTGTATGAGTTTACATTCTGACCAAGCAGTGTTACTTCCTTAAATCCTCGGCGTGAAAGATCTTCCATTTCTAGCACAATAGATGCTAATGAACGACTTCGTTCACGGCCGCGTGTGAACGGCACAACACAGTAAGTGCAAAATTTATCACAGCCACGCATAATGGAAACCCAAGCACTGAATCCATCGGTGCGGAATGGATCAATGTCATCGTACTTTTCTACGCGAGAAAGTTTCACAGCAATTCCTTTTTCACCACTAACAGCCGCATCGATAAGCGCAGGCAGCTTGCGGTATTCATCCGGTCCTACAACGAGATCAACAAAATCTCCCAACTCCATCAACTCTTTGCAAACACGCTTTGCCATGCACCCCAGCACACCAACTATAACATTGGGATTCGCTTTCTTGTAATGATTAAAATCACCAAGCCGCCCGATGATTCGCTGTTCGGCGTTATCGCGCACAGCACAGGTGTTCACCAGAACAACGTCTGCGTTTGACAGTGTTTCAGTACGGATAAAACCAGCTTTGTTTATAATGCTGAGGACAATTTCCGTATCCGCCATGTTCATCTGACAGCCGTATGTTTCAATATATACACTACGGTTTGCTTGCATTTCAGTCTTTTTGATGAATCATGATAATGAAACAATGGCAGACTCACAACAATTCACATACATGATTAATGTTAATTAATCTTAAAGAAATTGTTGATGTTTTAGCCCTTAACCTATTGTCGTATTGCCAAATCGGCAGGGTTTAATCCTTTTTTTAACTAGTTTTTGGGGATTGATTGAACGCAAATGCTGTTGTATATTGAAGAGAATTAAAAATATATGAATTCCATTGGCTCATAGTGAAATACTTTTAACACCTATAACTTGAAAAACAAATAAGAAAGCAACATATGGCAAAAATTATTGATGAAATAAGAGCAAAAGCAAAACAACTCAAGAAGCATATTGTTCTCCCCGACGCAATGGACGAGCGCGCAATCCAGGCGGCACGTATCATTTTAGATGAACAAATTGCAACCATTTCTCTCGTCGGCAACGAAGAAGCAATTCGTGCCAAGGCACAACAGATAGGTGTCGGTTTGGAGAAAATATATATAGTGGATCCTGAAAAATCAGAAAAGCTGACAGACTTCACTAATATATTTTTCAATCTCCGTAAAGCGAAAGGAATTCAGTTTGAACAAGCACTAGAGACTATGAAGCTTCCCCTTTTTTTTGGAGCAATGATGGTTCGCGAAGAAATGGTAGATGGAAGTGTTGCTGGATCGCTCTCGACCACAAGTGATGTGATTCGTGCAGGAATTCAAATTGTTGGAATGCCTGCCGGGATTGCAGTTGCATCGAGTTTTTTCTTAATGGTTTTACCGCATATAACTTATTCATATGCTGATTGCGGAGTAGTACCAGAACCAACAGCAGAACAACTTGCAGATATTGCAATTTCCACAGCAGCGAATCATCGCAAGCTGACAGGCGAAGAACCGCGTGTTGCGATGCTTTCATTTTCGACAAAAGGAAGTGCTTCACATCCTTGCATAGAAAAAGTACAGAAGGCAACTTCAATCGCAAAAATGAAAAAGCCCGACCTTATTATCGATGGAGAATTGCAGTTTGATGCTGCTGTTGTTCCTTCCGTTAGCGCAAAGAAAGCTCCAGGTAGTCCGGTTGCCGGCTCAGCTAATGTCTTTATTTTTCCAAATTTAGATGCCGGAAATATCAGCTACAAGATAACGCAGCGGTTAGCCGGGGCAGAAGCATTTGGCCCGATTATTCAAGGTTTAAAGAGACCATGCTACGATTTGTCGCGCGGATGTAGTGTTAGCGACATTGTGACTATGGTTGCGATTAACTCTGTCGCAGGAGCTGTTTAACGAACGCGCTTCCAAGAGCGGAGCGCACACATCACACCTGGAGCGAAGGCAAAGGGCGGTACGCATTTCTCGATTTGTACCGAGGAATTATCGTGCTTTTCATGCTCGAAGGACATGTGTTGCGCGAACTGCTCACTCCAGATATCAAGGCAACGCAATTCTTTACATTCCATGAAGTTTTCCACGGTGTTACAGCGCCGGGATTCCTTTTTGCTGCGGGGTTTACTTTTGCCATTGCTACCCAACGTCGATGGGAAGAATCTATAGCATTCACTCATGGATTCTTCCGGCGAATGTGGCGAGCAATATTGCTAATTCTTATTGGCTATGCGCTACACATTCCGTTTCTTTCTCTTCAGAAAACGCTTGTAATAGCAAATCTAGAGCAATTGAATGCTTTTTTTGTTTTCGATGTGCTTCAATGTATCGGTATGTATTTACTGATGATGCGTATATTGCTGGTAATGTTGAGACAGGAAAAGTTGTTTATTGGCACTTTGTTAGCATTGCTCCTCGCATTCGTTTATGCAACACCGTTGTTTTGGACAGCGCAGGCACAGCAAATAATGCCTCTGATTGTTTCATCGGCAATCAATGGATTGGCCGGATCACCGTTTCCATTGTTTCCTTATACTGGATTTCTTATTGCGGGCACGTGCGTATCTTGGCTTTTTTTGCGCGTTGGACAAGACAAACACCAAGAATTGTTCATTAAGTGGCTGATGCTTGCTGGTGTAATACTTATCGTAGTTGGTACGCTTATCGATGCTTTACCGGTGCAAACGTACATACAAGATAATTTTTGGAGTACCAGTCCAAATTACTTTTGGATTAGATTGGGTATATTGTTGTTAATGCTGGGTGCACTTTGGTACATCGAAGATTTTTTTTCTATACATAGCGATACAATTGTATGGATGCCAAAGTGGTTGACTATTCTCGGTATCGAATCGCTATTTGTGTACATCGCTCACTTGATTATTCTCTGTGGATGGGCAACAAATACTCAATACAATCTGCGTGCATGGTGGGGCGGCAAACTCAATATTATCGAAGTAACTCTCGTGTTCCTCGAACTTACTCTATTGATGATACCGTTTTCTTTTGCCTGGCATCATCTCAAAAAGAAACATCCAAAACTAATGAGAGGTATTTTTTGGTGGATCGGTTTTTGCTTAACGTGGTCGTTTCTCTTTAATCCTTATTAATCCAAAAATCTTGAGAGCAAATTCCCTTAGGATCAATGCTGAACATTTGCAAACACATTGCTTATAGCTGAACACACACGCTGTGTTGGACTTGTACAACTATTCTTTCGTTCTTGCGAGACGCTCTTCCTGTAATATCAACCGCAGGGAAATCCGATGTGTATTCCCAAGGTTATTTGTTTCGTCGAATTGAGCAAAAGAATAATCGATATCTATCTTGCGCAGATGAATCCCAGCACCAAGTGTCAGTTGCTTTATATCATTGTAACCAACACGCAGTGCAATAGACTTTTTGAAATCAAATTCAAGTCCTATATGCGGATCAAAACTAACGGGACCAAGGTGAGCAATAGAGGCGAACTGGCGATTCTCAAATCGAATGTCCACATCTGTAGTTGGCGCAAACCGTCCACCAAAAAGTTCTATAAAGTATGTGGTTCCTACTTTTAGAGTCGGTGAAATCAATTCATTAGTACCTGTGGACCACGCTACCAGCGTTGTAGTAATGTCTTGAGCATTTACTGCGACATACCAGTTATTCTTCGGAGAATAAAGCATTCCAACATCAAAACCGATACCTGTAGCTGAATACTCTGCCAGAGTTCTCCGAATTACCTTCAAATTGAATCCATACATTAGACTGCTTGCAGAGCGTCGTGCATAAGAAAAGTACATTGCCCAATCTGCTGAATTAAAATAAGTAATTTTACTTTCATCTATCCGTACTGCATTTGTATATTGATCACGCGGTACCGGATTTCCATTTGCATCAACCCCGGCATCTCTTGTATCTGGGATGCCGTCCACACCAAGACGCATCACACTCACGCCAAATGTTGCATTTGTCCCATAAGGAATCGCCACCGCACCGAAATCATAGTTCTCCAAACTGCCAAATCGTTCATCGTGCATAAGTATTGCTTCTGGATAATCGATACGTGCAAGTGCTGCCGGATTCCAATATCCAGCCGAAGCATCATTCGCGAGTGCTGCATAAGCACCGCCAAGTCCCAGTGCGCGGCCGCCAACACCAATGGAAAGAAACTCGCCTGCATATTTTGCAATATGTTGCGATGATGCATATTGTCCAACAAGCATCATCAGTAGAATTATTTTTAGAATCTTCATGCTCCACCTAAGACAAAAAAACCCGACAATGTGCATCGGGGTTTGATGAACGAACTCTCTCTATCGTTGCGTGATTTGGTTGATGACAACGTTCGAGATAAGTTACGATGCAAAAAACAGCACAGCACAACTTTCTCACAATTGTCTATACGCGGCATTCCTTTCTATATGTAATAATGTAGAAGATTCTATGAAGAGAATCAAGGTTAACGGTTCAAATTATTGTAGCCCATTGACCCAAATATGAACTATCCCTAAGTAGCTTATTTCGATAATGTGTAGGATCACATCATGTTCTTCTAATTTAAGCAATTAAGAGAGTTCCATCAAGGGTAGTGAACTCATAAAACCAGGTGGAACTCTCTTACAGAAAATGAGTTTGGTAAATAGTTTCTCCAAAATTTTGGTTGTACAAAATTCAAATATCTTAAACTTTTCCTCTGCGATGTTCAAGTTCAGTACGTATTTCTTCACATTTCTGTTTTGTAAGATCAAGTTTTGAAATTATGAAGATTACTACAAGCAAACCGACAATGGGGATACATGCAAGCATTGACCGGATCCAGAATATTGTATTCGGTGATTGTGCGCCAATGGCCGCATTGAACCCGGACCAACCAAGAATTAAACCGGCAACGAATCCACCCATAGAATTTCCAAGTTTAAGAACGTACGATCCACACGCCGTAAAAGAACCTTCTCTGCGTATTCCCATCGTTAACTCGTCATAATCAATGACATCCGCTCCAATGGAGCCATGTAGCATCCAGAGACCAGCTGCTGCAAGTCCCATGGTACCAGAAGCGATTGTCTGCAGCCAGGGGATAGCCGGTGTGTAGAGGAACCATGAACCGCCATATCCTAAAATACCAATGACAGCTGCCACCATAACGGCGGTTTTCTTCTGTGTTGCACGCGCCACTTGTCCTAGAAGTGGTGCACCAAAGAATCCACCAATCATGAAAGCAACCCCCATCCAAAAGTTCCAGTTATCCCCGCTGATGGTACTGCCGCCGCAAACATAATAAACGGTGGCATAGTACCCGAGAGAACCCACCATGCTTGTACTTAGGGTGAACGTAGCACCATAGCCCATGATGACTCTGAAGGGTTTACATTTCAAGGTCTCATACAACGACGCTTTCAGTGAAATACGTTCCTTTATCTTCACAACAACTTTTTCGTAATACCGTTCTTTAACCCTGAAGAATATTGTAATGGAAAAGATAGCCATCAATGTTCCAAGTATACAGGTATATACCTGTATACCAAGTAGTGTATTTTTCCCAACCACTGTCCCCGGAAGAAGAAACCATGAGAGATTGGTGAAGCGCAACGCGTAAAAATTTGCCACTTCAAAAATTTTCTGCATTGATCCTTTATAAGTCATCACCGATGTTCGTTCCTCATAGTCGGGAGTCATCTCTGCTCCAAGACTATTATACGGTACCGTATACATGGCCATGATAGGGATATATACCAGTGATGATCCCATCATATACCAGAAGATAGCAGACAAGCCAAGAAATGTATGGCTAGCCCAGGAAGGAGAGACCAGGAAGAGTGTGGGCAAACAAAGACCGGCTAGTACACCTGCAACAAGAATGAATGGACGCCTGCGTCCAAACTTGGAGCGAAAATTATCCGATATCCAGCCTGTGATTGGATCAGAAATCGCATCGTAGATTCTGATAAGTGTTAATGCAAGACCGACAAGCCACGGATCCACTCCTAGGTAGATATTGAACACCGCAAAAGCAACTCCGGGATAGAGCCAGAATCCCCACATGTCGAGGGCAGTTCCAAGTCCGTATGATGTTTTTGTAGAAACTGGAATTCGATCTCGTATGCGCTCTATGACGTTTTTTGAATTTGCTTCTTGTGCCATTTACGCTCCTTAGTTATGAATTCAAGATAAGTATTTAGCAGTACGTTTTAACATTTCTTCTAACAATAAAAGGAACATTTTCTATAAATGCTGTATATAAATAGTGCCTAAAAAACCTACTTTTGTCATGATAAATATTTTCATTTATTTTTTCAGAATGGTTATCCATTTGCTGTTTGGGTTTTACCAAAGCTGGAAGGTAATACTTGGCCGGAGTAAACCGAAGGCAGGATTTCTTCATAGCAGGAAATGTTGGGCAAACTTTGTTTAGTGCTATTGGCAACACGCTTTGACAATGGAGCGTTCGTTACACCTTGATGAGTTCTTATGGTACATCTTTATAGGGAGCTAAAGAGAATCATAGTATTGCTGTTCGTTAAAAAACATGTTAAAACAGGCTTTGCCGTGGCGAGAGGAAAACATATGATTCTATAGAATTCCGCATTTTGAATGCAGTAAAACTCGAAGAGTATCAACCTATTTCATTTATCAATCAAGCTACTCAACGCGTTCGACTCCAAGTTCGCGTTTGAGCAATGTGAGAATTGGATGTTCTGCTATCTGTTGGGGGGTTTGTTCAGCTTCCATATCTAAATTCTTTGTATCCGCAGATAATGATGGTGGTGTTGTGTAGAATGGTTTTATTGGTATATCTGCATTGGAGCGAAGAACTGGTTCTATGGCAACCCGTTTGCCTAGCACTTGATGAAGAGCGTTAGTCAGAAAGTCTCTATTTCGTTTAAGTGTCGAAAAATGATAATCGTCCGGACAAGAAATGCGTACCATGCCGTTATAAACATCAAGAATGTGGGTCTCTGTCAATGATGTGCCGACAGCAATATGTGATCTTGAAACATTGCTAACGAAGGTGGACCAATGTTTTGTTACTTCATCGGCAGAAACTGATTGAATAACTGTTGGCAGTTTGACAGTTCGCTGAGTGGTGTTTTGAAATTCAGCAAGCTTTGATACTTCCGTCAGCTTGGTAAGATCCGTGCCAATGAGCGATGAATAGCTGATAGCAGATTTACTTTTCAAATATCCTGCACCAACCTCGCCTACAACTTTAAGCTCGGAAGAAGGTGACGTACTGTATCGTGTGGATTCTGGGGAAGATGACGATAAATTAACACTGCTATTGCTGCTTATTTTTTTTTTGAGCAACTCAATTTGTTGGAGTAACTCTCCGATCTGTACAGAACTTTCCATTTTCGCCATCTGGATTAGTCCTGCTTCAAGTCGATACCGCGGTTGTGCTGCCCATCGGAGCGTTTGATCCAATTCGTTTGTCTGCTTTATGTAGCGTAGTATGTCTTGCTCCGTGAATTGATTTGCTTCCTTTTCATACCGCTTTTTATAATTCTCAGATACTTCTACGAGTTGAGTTGATTCGGTCGAATGCACAATTAGCATATTACGAAGATGTTCTGTGAGCCCTCCAACAAACTCGCGTAAGTCATAACCGATTTTTATAACTTCATCAACCAATCGAATTGCACCTTGCGTATCGTGGCTTTTAAGAAAATCAGACACACGAAAATAGATTTCCTGATCGACAACATTAAACGCCTTCAGAAGTTCCGCAGTCTTAATATCGTTGCCGCAGAATGAACGTACTTGATCGAATATACTCTGCGCATCCCGAAGAGATCCGTCTGCACGTTTGGCAATTACTATCAATGCGTCATTTTCAATGGTGATGTCTTCTGCATTTGCAATTATTGTAAGTGTACTAACAATTTCTTCGATGGCGATACGCCGGAAATCAAACCGCTGACAGCGGGAAAGAATCGTCATTGGCACTTTGTGTACTTCCGTCGTAGCAAATATAAACACAACATGTGCCGGGGGCTCTTCAAGCGTTTTCAGAAGTGCGTTGAATGCTTCCTTTGTCAGCATATGTACTTCATCGATGATATAAATTTTATATTTACCGCGTGTTGGTGTATATCGGACGGAATCACGCAGATTTCGGATTTCTTCTACGCCGCGGTTAGATGCGCCGTCAATCTCAATAACATCAAGGCCGCGTCCTTCAATGATTTCCTTACATACTTCACAAATATTATCTGGATTCTGGTTAGAAGGGGAGAGGCAGTTGAGCGCGCGTGCAAGTATGCGGGCTGTTGTTGTTTTGCCGCATCCGCGGGTGCCACTGAAAATGTACGCATGCGCAACGCGATGAGACGCAATTGCATTACGAAGTGTATTGGTTACGTGACCCTGACCAACGACATCGTCGAAGATCATCGGTCGCCATTTGCGCGCTGTTACTTGATAATTCATTTCATCTCAAAATAGAAAATTATTTATTCAAGGATACAGAATTCAGAACATAAAATCCATAATAATCTTTGTTCTTAATTTTTCTTCTTTACTTTTAACTTTTTATTTGAAAATACATATTTCATCGCTTCTTCAATCGTGTCGATCGGGACGATTGACAACCCTTCCTTCACTTTTTCTGGTATTTCGGTGAGGTCTTTCACATTCTCTTGTGGAATCAATACAGTCTTGATACCGCTGCGCTGTGCCGCAAGAAGTTTCTCGTTCAATCCACCGATAGGAAGAACGTTACCGCGCAATGTAATTTCGCCTGTCATTGCAACATCGTTGCGAGCTGGCCGATTACTCGCCGCAGATATAATCGCCATAGCCATTGTTACACCTGCAGAAGGGCCATCTTTCGGAATTGCTCCTTCCGGTAAGTGAATATGGATCTCGCGATTCTTGTTGAACTCCGGATTAACACCAAGCTTTTTTGCATTCGAACGGATGTAGCTCAATGCCGCTTGCGCCGATTCCTTCATAACATCACCCAGTTGTCCGGTAAGTGTAAGACGCTCTGTGCCACGCATTATTGTTGCATCAACATTGAGAATTTCACCGCCAACACTCGTCCACGCCAAGCCGGTAACAGAGCCAATACGCGGTTGTGACTCAGCTGGTTTTGTGCGAAACTTTGGAACACCAAGATATTTTTCCACGCTTTGCGGTGTTACATGAATATTTGTTTTCTTATTCTCCCTTTTAGACAATCCGTTTGTCTGTTTGGCAAGTACCATTTCCTTTGCTACTTTGCGGCAGATAGATGCAATTTCGCGCTCAAGATTTCTCACACCAGCTTCGCGTGTATATTCTTGAATAATTTTTATGACTGCAGTATCTTCGAAATAAACTTCGTCAGCTTTCAATCCATGCGCTTTAAGTTGTTTGCCTACAATATGACGCTTTGCAATTTCTTTTTTCTCGTACTCAAGATATCCGGGCAATTCAATGATTTCCATCCGATCTTGCAGAGGGGCAGGAATGGCGAACCGAACATTTGCCGTCGTGATGAACATAACTTTTGATAAATCATAATCAACTTCGATGTAATGGTCATTAAACGCAATGTTCTGTTCGGGATCAAGCACTTCCAAAAGCGCCGCGGATGGATCGCCGCGAAAATCCATGCTCATCTTATCTACTTCGTCCATTAAAAGCACGGGGTTAACAACACCGGCTCGCTTCATCGATTGAATAATTTTACCGGGCATCGAACCTATATACGTGCGTCTGTGACCCCGAATTTCAGCTTCGTCGCGAATACCGCCAAGCGAAATACGTACAAACTTTCTGCCTAGTGCACGCGCAATCGATTTTGCCAATGATGTTTTTCCCACGCCTGGCGGACCGACAAAGCAAAGAATTTGTCCGCGCATTTCTTTCACTAAATTCAATACAGCGATGTTCTCAAGAATTCTTTCCTTCGGTTTGTCCAATCCGTAATGATCAGCATCGAGGATTTCTTTCACGTGGGCAATCAATAAATCATCTTTCGTTCGTTTCTGCCACGGCACCGCAACAAGCCAATCGAGATAGTTACGTGTAACACCAAGCTCAGGTGACATTGGTGAAGTTTTCTTCAGTTTATTGAATTCTTCAAACGCTTTTTCTTTGGCTTCCTTCGGCATTTTCGCCGCAAGAAGTTGTTCTTTTAGTTTTACAATTTCCGGCGAAGCTTCATCATCACCAAGCTCATCTTGAAGAATTCGGATTTGTTCCTGAATGAAAAACTTTCGCTGCGTTTTCTGAATATTATCCTGTACCTTGGTATCGATATCACGTTCTATTTTCAGAATATCTACTTCCGTGCTGAGAATTTTTGAAAGTTCGTATAATTGATCACGAAGTGCAGGGGTTTGCAAGATACGTTGTTTCACATCTACGCTTTGTACAAGGTTAGACGCAATGTAATACATCTTCCGTTGCGGTTCTTTGATACCATCGTAAGCCATGATCACTTCCGGCGGAATATTACGATTAAGTCTAACATATTCAGCAAACAGGGCAGATGCATGTCGTACAAGTGCATCGATTTCGCGCCCTGCTGGCGGATCAATGCGGTTAACAATGATTTCAGCCTCAAGAAAATTAGAATTGGGAATAAATTTTTTGATGTTCGCTTGCGCAACACCATCAACCAAAATTTTCATCAGGCCATTCGGCAATTTCAGCATTTGAAGAATCTTTGCTACTGTGCCTTCACGATAGACATCTTCTTCTGTCGGTTCATCAATTGATGAATTTTTTTGTGCAACGAGCAAAATATTCTTGCCTCGTTCCAAAGCTTCATTGGCAGCACGAAGCGATGTTTCCCTTCCAACAAGAACGGGAAAAATCATATACGGAAATAATACTACATCACGAAGGGGTAAAACCGGCAAAACATTGGGAATATGATCTAATGTTTCGATATTTATATTGGGTTTCGTGGTATCACTCATAGAATCGATCTGGTTTTAGCTATAAAAACAAAAAGAGGGCGCATCCGCCTCATATGGATACACCCATTATCTTCGCGAACTTAATATACCGATGAATGGCGGGAGAGTCAAGGAACGATAATGCAGGTTATAGGTAAGAGGTTATCAAATTCTATTGATCGTCCAATTGCTTCTTCTCTTGGGTTGTGAGACAAAGGAGTATTCCTAATATAGATTTTTATCGCTCTGAGTTCTTGTTTGTGTTTGATAAAATCAATATACTTTAAATTTAAAGTATATTAAACTAAGCTCTTATTTAGAAAGCGGACAAGAGGTGCTGCCTCGTCGCAAATACCTGCAACTTCATCGACTAAAGATTCGTTATAACATTTCGATTCAGGCAATGATACACCAACAAAGAATTGTTTAAATTTCAGCCACTCTGCCATCGGATGGTTCTCATCGTATCCTTTCGGAACACGTTGAAGTTTTGACCAGTCGAATGGTCCAAAGCGCTTTATTAATCTGCGATCCTCAACTATCGAAAGAAATTCTTCGCCTCGCGCAGCAATTGCTTTGCGTATTTTTTTAAGTTGTTCACCATCTGGTATATAGATTCCACCACCAACAAAAAATTCACGCGGTTCAATTTGAATGTAATAACCAGAACCTATAAAACCTTTTGGCATTCCCCTCAATACAAAGTGCGCAGCAATATGTGTTTTGTACGGAGTCTTGTCTGAACTAAATCTGATATCGCGATAGATTCGGAAGATAGATCGCTTCGGATTAAGATCAAACTCTGGCGCAAATTGAGTGAAGTGCGGCTGTAGCGCTGCGATAAATGAAAGCATAGGCGTTTTAGCATTTAGCTCAAACTCTTCTTTGTGCTTTTCAAACCACTCACGATTATTATTCTGTTTGAGCTGCTTTAGAAACTTGATGCATTCTTTGGGAAATCCCTCGAACGGCGGATAGAGATCGAAATCTATTAGGGAAATTTTAGACATAATATCATTCTCCTATATAATATTAAGTGTGGAACTATTTTCCTTCGATCGCGGCGCGGACAAATCCATTTGATTTTATCAATCTTAGTCGTGCTTCCTCCCGTGAGACACTTGCTTTGATCATTACAAGAGCAGTCTTCACGTGGAAGTCTGACTTCGTTAAGAAATCTGTTGCTTCGTCGTACGAAACCCTTGTAATTATCATAATAATGCGTTTTGCTCGTTCGCGTAATTTTAGATTCGTCATTTGAAGATCAATCATCATATTCTCGTACACTTTTCCTAAGCGAATCATTGCTGCCGTAGTTATCATATTGAGGACAAGTTTCTGAGCAGTTCCGGATTTCATTCTCGTTGAACCCATAATAATTTCGGGTCCGACTTCCGGACAAATAGCAATATCAACTGCAGAAGCAAGGTTAGAAAACTCTGGCAGATAAAAGCTGGATCGAGGGTTTGTTGTTACATATATTGTGCGTGCACCGAGCTGTTTCGCTCGCCTCACCGCACCGACAACGTAAGGTGTGCGAAGACTTGCAGCAATTCCGCATACTACATCATTCTCTCCAATATTTTTATTGTCAATATCGCGTGCACCATTTTCCTCATGATCCTCCGCACCTTCTTGAGCGCGGAACATTGCTTGTTCTCCGCCAGCAATTAATCCTTGAATCATTTCTGGTTCTGTCCCAAACGTTGGCGGACATTCAACAGCATCCAGCACTCCTAATCTTCCGCTTGTTCCGGCACCAACATATATAAGGCGCCCATCATTCCGCAAAGTTTCAATTACAAGTTCAACAGCATTGGCGATATAGTGTATTTGCGTTTCAACTGCTAACGCTACTTTCTTATCTTCGTTGTTGATAAGAACAAGAATCTCTTCAACTGAACGAGAATCAATATCCATGCTTACCGAATTTCTTTGTTCCGTTGCCATAAATTGAAGCTGATCAAAAAGTACTTTCTCTTTTGACAATTTTGTTTCTTTCTGATAAGTGATTTCTTTATAGGTGGACTATCAATATTTTTTTGTCAGAAGTAATAAGTTGTTCCGATCCGATAAATGCAAGATCGATCGAATTGATATTCACTTGAGGATGTTGTCGCTTTGCCAGGTCAATCTCCTGTGTTAAGTCGCCACCTTTGAATGCAATAAGCGCGGGTGGATTTGGATCTATGGGACCGCCGCTTTTTGTATATTCAAATAAATCAGAATAATTCCGTTTTTTAAGGAAGTTTATCGACAAAGAAATTAATTCGTTTAATTGACAAACTGCTCTTGCAATTGCAAAATCAAATCTGTGTAAATACTCGGATTGCATACCAATTTCTTCTGCTCTCCCCCATATTACATTTACATTTTCAAGCTTCAACTCATCGACTATTTGGGAAACAGCGTTTACTTTTTTCCTTGTTGCATCAAGACAAATCAATGAAATATCTGGACGTAAAATCTTTAATGGGATGCCTGGCAATCCACCGCCGGTTCCGATATCAACAATTTTGGATCCTTCCATTAGTTTCAGCTTAAATAGTGGAGATATAGAATGAAGAATATGGTAAGTCCAAAAATTTTCTTCATCTTTTCTAGAAATCAAGTTAATTTTTTTATTCCAATCGAGAAGCAAATTCACATATTGATCTAATTGCTCTAATTGAAAATCCGTTAGCAAGAATCCATTCTTAACGCATAGTGTACGAAACCATAATTTCTTTTCAGGATACACTACTTTTTGCTCCAATTTCAGTCATTTGTTCCACGTGAAAAACGTTAGTTTAATTTCTGAGGTACACCATCAATACAGAAATGTCTGCCGGTGTAACGCCGCTAATTCTGGATGCTTGCCCAATGGAAAAAGGTTGAACCTTAACTAGCTTTTCTCTTCCCTCTGTTGACAACGATTTCACTTTATGGTAATCTATTTCTTGTGGTATTTGAAAAGATTCGAACCGATTGAATTTTTCCACTTCTTCTATTTGCCGTTTGATATATCCATCGTACTTTAATTCTATTTCCACTTGTTCAATCACCTCGTTGAACAATCGATCATCACAAGAAGAACGCAGTCGTGAAAAGAATGCCGTACAAACAATAGATTCGCATTTTATGAAATCTAAAAAGCGAACATTTGTTCTTTTCAAAATTTTTGCTAGTTTTTCGTTTTCTTGAATACAACCAGCGTTTGCTATCCTCAGCAATGGATTTGCATCCTTCGGTTTTATAGAAAATTGATTAGAAAAGAAAATGCCTTCATTTATTAAAATCTCTTTTTTCCGCAACCGTACTGCTATTTCGCTGGGAATCAATCCTAACTTGTGTCCAAATTCCATTAGCCGTCGATCTGCGTTATCTTGACGAAGGATAAGACGATGTTCGGCGCGTGAAGTGAACATCCTATAAGGCTCTTCAATATCTCTGTTCACTAAATCGTCAATTAAAACTCCAATATACGATTCAGACCTTTTGAGAATAATTGGATCTTCGTCTCTAATATACTTCCCCGCATTAATCCCAGCCAACAATCCTTGCGCAGCAGCTTCTTCGTATCCGGATGTTCCGTTAATTTGTCCTGCAAAAAACATTCCGCTAACAAGTTTTGTTTCTAAAGAAAGTTTTAGTTGATGTGGTGGAAAATAATCATATTCTACAGCATAACCGGGTCGCAACATTTTTACGTTATACAATCCCGGAATCGTACATAGTCCCTCAACCTGAATGTCCTCGGGGAGACTTGTTGAATATCCATTCACATAGACAACATTTGTGTCATAACCTTCTGGCTCAAGAAAAATGTGGTGACGATCTCTATCTGTAAAACGATTGATTTTATCTTCAATCGAAGGACAATAACGCGGACCTATACCTTTTATTCTTCCAGTGAAGAGCGGCGATCTGTCAAATCCCTTCCTAAGAACCCTGTGCGTTTCTGTATTAGTGTAAGTTAGGAACATTGGAATAAGCTTATTCGTGATTTTTGTGTTTTGAAATGAGAATGGCTGCGGATTGATATCGCTTGGCTGTTCTTCAACTTCAGAAAAATCAATACTATTCTTATCTATCCGAGGCGGTGTTCCCGTTTTGAGTCGACCTGATACAAATCCGTATTTTTTTAAGCTTTCCGTCAAACCCTCAACCGAACTTTCAGTATATCTTCCTCCTATTATGCTTTGTGTTCCGGTATGCATAAGTCCTCTTAGGAATGTGCCAGCACACAAAATAAATGCTTTACATTTAACTCTAGTTCCGTCATTAAAAATAATTTCTTTTATTATTGAAGTATGTTGTGAATTCTTTCTTTCGACAAAAACATCACATACTATTCCTTCAATTACTTGAATGCCTATTTGCCCTTCAATTCGACGTTGAGCTTCATGTGAGTACTCTTCGCGATCATTTTGTGAGCGTGGCGACCAAACCGCAGGACCTTTCGAAAGGTTTAGCATGCGAAAATGAATTCCAGTTGCATCTGCAATTTTTGCCATTTCTCCACCGAGAGCATCAACTTCCCGAACAAGGTGTCCTTTAGCAGTTCCGCCGATTGCAGGATTGCAGGACATTCTGCCAATTGCATCTTTATCCATTGTCACCAATAAAACTTGGCAACCCATTCGTGCAGCAGCTAAACTTGCCTCTATTCCAGCATGCCCTCCACCAGCCACAACGACGTCATAACCTGTATACTTTAACTCAAACACACTTTTTACCCTGTTTTCGTTTCACGTGAAACCAAAAGCTATTTTCCAATACAAAACTTGGAGAAAATATTGTTAAGTATCTCTTCTGTGGTTACAAGGCCAATGATTTCGCCAATTGAATCTATTGCTGTCCTTAGATCAACTGCTATAAATTCTTCGCTTTCACCTTTTCTTAAAGAGTCTAAAGCAGAAATCAGGCTTTGCTTTGCTTTTAATAATGCAGAATAATGCCTTTCATTGGTTATAATTACCGATTCTTTGTTTTCCACTTGTCCTTGCGAAAATATTCTTTGGAATAATGTTTCTTTGAGTTTTTCAATTCCTGCATTGTTCACAGCCGACGTTTCAACCATAATGACTCTTTCTGGAAGGCCTTTAGATAGCCACCTTTCAGTTTGAAGGTCAATTTTATTATTCGCAAAAATAATTCCGTTTTGATTTTTATTTTCCTTGTTTATGGTTTCCAGGAAAACTATTTCTTCGTTTGTTATTGTTTTTGTACTGTCATGCACTAAAACTATAATATCTGATCTTTTTATGACTTTCCATGTCCTATGCACACCTTCTTTTTCAACCGGGTCTTCCGTTTCTCGAAGTCCCGCTGTATCAATCAATCTAAACATTACGCCTTCTATCATCATTTTCTCTTCGATAAAATCTCGCGTTGTTCCAGGAATATCATTTACAATAGCTCGGTTTTCTTTAAGCAATGCATTTAATAAACTTGATTTTCCGGCATTTGGAACTCCAATCAACGCAACTCGAACTCCTTCACGCCACACCTTGCCATATTTATAGGTTTTAATGAGTTGATCTATTTCTAATATTGCATGTTCGAAAAAATTCTTTACTTTTTTCTTATCAATGAGTGCAATATTCTCCTCTGAAAAATCTAATTCTAATTCCAAAAGTCCAAGAGAATTTACTAATTGCTCTCGAACAATGTGAATCTGTTTTGAAAGAGAGCCCTCTAACTGATCTATTGATGTCCGACGTGCTTTATCGGATTGAGCTTGAATAAGATCGGCAATTGCTTCTGCTTGAGAAAGGTCTAGTTTTCCATTGAGAAATGCTCTTTGAGTAAATTCACCAGGCTTTGCTGGATGTACCCCAATTTCCAATATGCATTCTAACACTCGGCGCGTCACATGAATTCCGCCATGACAACTAACCTCGACAGTATTTTCTCCCGTGAACGATTTTGGCTCGCGAAAGACCGTGCAGACAACTTCATCAATAGTCTCATTTTGGTTGTTAACGATGCGTCCAAAATGAGCAGTGTGACCTTTCGCTTTTGATAGATTTATTTTTCCTCTAAATCGACTAGCCACTTTATTAATTGCAAATTCACCACTAACACGTATTACCGAAATCGCTCCCTCGCCTATTGGCGTAGCAATGGCGGCAATAGTATTTCCTAATTGTCCTATCACTTTCTTTTATCTCCGTAACGAAATGTACGAAAACCCTTGTCCTTTCACAACGCCACAAAAACAAAGCGCCTTGTTGTTGACAAGGCGCATCTATAAAAAATTACTTCCGATTAGATCATTTCTTCAAACGTGGTATGTCTTTCGCAAATTTAAATATTCCACCGCGGGCCTTTTTCTTCGGTTCTACTTTTCGAAGCGGTTCATCGTCGTCTTGCTTGTTGATGAGCATTTGTTGTCCAATAGCAAGAACGTTGAATACTGCATAATATAAATTTAGACCGGATGGAAAACCATTGAACAAGAATGTCATCATAATTGGCATCATCCATACCATCGTTTTTTGTCGCGGATCTTTAATTGTCATTTTTTGTTGGATGAACATCGTAATACCCATAATCACGGCAATGCCGCTGATATCTTGAATGCCAATAAGCGGCATTTTGAAAGGCAAGCGATAAATGATATCTGGAATTGAAAGATCTTTAATCCATCCAACAAAACTTGCTTGTCGTAATTCAATTGCTCCGCGAAAAACTGCATATAATGCGTACATAATTGGCATTTGCAACAATAGCGGTAAACATCCACCGGCCGGATTGACACCGTATTCTTTATACAAATTCATTATAGATTGATTCATCTTCTGGGGATCGTCTTTGTATTTTGCTCGTAACTCATCCATTAGTGGCTGAAGCTTTTGCATTTTTTTCATCGACTTCATTTGACTCTTAGACAGCGGATGCATGGCCAGTTTAATGAGAATAGAAAAAATAATAATTACCAACCCCCAGTTGGGTACAACATAGTGAATTGCAGTGAATATAGGCAACATAATATATTCGGATATAGGACGAATTAACCATGCCCAGCCTAAACTCATTATGTTTTCAAGTCCCTTATTGTATGACTTCAATACGCTGTGTTGAAGCGGCCCTAAAAACACTTTGTATGTACTTTGCTCACTTGTCCCTCCTTTATACGACATCTTTAAGGAAACGCCGTATGTTTCCTTTACTCCGTTGTCTGGCATTGCAGATCGAGTTCCTTCTAAATATGCTCCTTCACTTATGGTTCCCGTGGGTATAAGCGCAACAGCAAAATATTTATTGCGTGCAGCAACCCAATCTATGGCACCGGAAAATTCTTTTTGAACTTTTTGATCAACCTTTGAAGCATAGATTTCTGTGAGTTCGTTTCCGGCATATGCATATGCAGCTGCAAAACCAGATTCGTCAACGCTATTTTTTTCCGCATAGCGAATACCATGTTCCCATGTAACTTCATATTGGTAGTTCGCAACTACAGAGTTCAGATTAAGCAATTGTATTTCCGTTTCAAAACCATACTCTTCATTGCGGAATTTCATTTTCTTCACAAGCTGTCCACCGTTGGAGGCAGGAAGAGTAAAGACTATTTCAAATTCAAAATTTCCCTCTATCCTTATAATATCGTTTGGTGCCTGCACATCAAAATAGAGATCTTTTGTATTGATCACTCGCCCATCGGATGTTGTTAAGAGGATGGCGAAATCTCCGTTTTGCGCATAATCAACGAGTTCAACTGGGTGTCCATCCCATGTCTTGAATTTCTTAAGTTCCCACTTTCTAAGCACCCCGCCTTTTGACGAAACTTCGGCTGAATATAAATCCGTCTCAATAGAAATAATTTTTTCTGTCCCCTTTGCACGATCAGAGAAGAATTTTCCATAGGGGTTGGTCTCTTGTTTTTCCTTCGGTTCCGGTAGTTTTGGCAGATTTACCTTAATAGTATCTTTCACTTGTCCCGATTTTACGGTCTGCTCAATAGGTTTAGGTTTCTGCACTGGTGAGTTGAGCCACATCCACACAACGAGCACAACGAAAATCAAAATAAATCCAATTATTGATTGTCGATCCATAAGATTTTTTGCCTCAAATCTACTTGTGAATAATTAAGGAACTGGGTCGTATCCGCTTGACTTGCTGAGAGGATGGCATTTTGCAATTCTTTTAACAGTAAGCCATAGTCCACTCATAACACCATGTTTTTCCATTGCTTCACGAGAATATTCTGAACATGAAGGATAAAAACGACAATGATTAAATGGGAGAAGCGCAGAAATAAAGCGTTGGTACAGCTGAATCAGTAGAATAAATACGCGTTTCATGTCTTCACCTGAGGGCAAACAATATTAATAGTTGAGGATAGGTCTGCCAGTGCTTGGTTTATAGTTGCAAATTGGACTTTTTTCGAGGGAATTTTTGTATCGCCGTTATACAAAAAAACAATTTCTAGCAGCATCCCAGAATTAATATGTCTGAAGAAATCTTCTCGCCTCGTTCGAAACGCTTCTTTCATCAATCGTTTTAACAAATTGCGGTGGGCGGCTTTTCGTATTCCTTTTTTTATCGCAAAACCAACACGTAATTCCGTTCGCTTCGAAAGGGATGAGCATACAAAAGCTTTTATTGGTTTACTTTCATATTTTTTTCCATGGGACATTACCCTCGTAAAAGATCCAAACCCACTGAGCGTTTCTATTGATGGTTGTAAAAGAGGCAAGTGCGCCTCGTCTTTCTGGCAGATTTTTTCTTTTATTTTTCACTGCTTACAGATAGTTTTTTTCTGCCTGCTGCACGTCGCCTGTTAATGACTTTTCGCCCATTTTTTGTTGACATACGCGCGCGAAATCCATGTGTATTTTTTCTTTTCCGCTTATGCGGCTGGTAAGTTCTCTTCATTTTAATAGACTCTTTGTTATATGTCGGTTAATTTTTGCTTTACTAACTTACAAAATTATTGGTGTACAAACAAGATAACATGTCAAATGAATTTTTTGTTTTTGTTATACATATATTATTTATATTGTAAAAATTCCTCTTGCATACTTCCACCATTGGTGCTATAATAAAGTCCGTTCGTAAGGTCGAATATCGCTGTTGACAACTTGTGGAAAACCAACCGCGGGTGGATGTCGGCAGTATGTTTATGCGATATTTTAATTGGTTTCTTTTTTGTTTTATTTGCTATTCGTGTATAGAAATGTGAATAAGTTGTGTGATATGTTTTGTTAAGATGGAGAGTGCTATGTTGCCTGCTCAAGCCGGCCAAGTTTCTAACGATCAATTTCTTGCAAACCAAACCTGGGAACGATGCCTTACCATTATTAAAGGTCAAATTTCTTCATTAAGCTATAAAACATGGTTTCAACCAATTGTTCCAATTCGTCTAAACGAAAATGATTTAACAGTTCAGGTTCCTAGTCAATTTTTCTATGATTGGTTAGAAGAACATTATAATACGCTAATTCGAAATACGATCATAAGTGTTATTGGGGAATCCGGAAAGCTATATTACTTTGTTGCCTCCGAAGAACCCGCAATAAGCCAACCAGCACAGCCAGAAAATGAAACTGTCTCGCCAACAATTGATTCAGCACGTACACCCTTTGCTCCGCATGTACTTTTCCGCACAGAAAATTTACAATCAATTCGGAATAATTTAAATCCACGTTATTTATTTAACAACTTTATTAAGGGTGACTGTAATCAGCTCGCTCGCGCTGCAGCAATGGCTGTTGCAAATAATCCCGGTGGAACTTCATTTAATCCTCTTGTTTTTTATGGCGGTACCGGACTTGGAAAAACACATTTGATGCACGCGCTTGGAAATCATGCTGCGGTTAATGGAAAAGCAAAAAGAATTGCATATATCTCAAGTGAAAAATTCACTGTTGATTTTATCGAATCAGTACAGGTAGATAAGGTTACAGAGTTTTCTTCGTTTTACAGAAGTATGGATTTGTTGATTGTTGATGATATTCAGTTTTTTGCGGGAAAAGAAAAAACACAGGATAATTTTTTTCACACATTCAACACACTTTACCAGCTTGGCAAGCAAATTGTTCTTTCTTCTGATGTTCCACCAAAAGAACTTCATGGCTTAGATGAGCGTTTAATTTCTCGTTTTCAATGTGGATTAACTGCAGACGTTCAACCACCGGATCTCGAAACTCGAATAGCTATTCTTCAAAAGAAAAGCGAGGAAAATTCTTTAGAGCTGCCACCAAATGTTATTGATTTTATTGCTGTAAACGTCACAAAGAATATTCGTGAACTTGAAGGATGTCTTATCAGTCTTCTCGCAAGAGCATCTTTAGAAAATCGTGAAATTGGCATAGATCTTGCCAAAGATGTATTGCGTGTTGTTGTTAATGATATTCGCACACCATTAAGTATTGAGCAAATACAAAAAGTTGTTTGCGAATACTTCGATATTCCTGTTGATCTTCTCCGCGCTAAAACGCGAAAACAGGAAATTGTCGTCGCAAGACAGATTGCAATGTATATTGCAAAAGATATGACTAACGCTTCTCTTAAAACTATCGGTATTCATTTTGGCGGAAGAGACCATAGCACGGTTATTCATGCCTGCCAAGCTGTAGAAGAGTTTCTAAAAACAGACAATAAATACAAACATCATATTGATCAAATACGAAGAACAATTGAGCTTAATAAATAGGTTTTTTAGACCTGTTGATAAACTGTTTATTGTTGTTTTTGTCGTGTGGATAAATAATTTTAAGAGAAAATTTTTGTTTCGATATAAACAAACTGTTTATAACGCGTTTTCTTTAAACATTATATAAACATTACATTTTCTTTTAATATGTAACCTTTCTTTGGTTTTTATAAAATTTTATTAATTATGCACAGTATTCACACCAGTATTATAATTATTATTATTTCTTTAAAATATATTATTTATATACACAGAGTTTTATTGTGTATTGCCTAAAAATTCGGTAAATTCATACAAATCAGAAGACAAAGTATTATAGGAGTTTTGTGATGAAATTTACAGTCGAAAGTAGTGAACTCCAAAAAGCATTAATGAAAATCAGTGGTGTTGTTCCATCTAAATCAACACTTCCAATATTAGAGAATATTCTTTTTTCTCTTTCAGCTAATTCTCTTAAACTTATTGCTACAGATTTGGAAATTTCTATGTCAGCAACATTAGATGTAAAAGGAAACGAAGATGGGTCAATTGCTGTACCGGCTAAAAGAGTTATGGATACCTTAAGAGCTTTACCAGAAACACAACTAAATTTTCATGCAGATACTACAACAAACAAAATTAGGATGATTACAGAAAATGGCGAATATAGTCTTGTAGGTGAAATAAGTCAAGATTATCCAGCTGTTCCTGAGTTTAAAGGTGAAAGCGAAATTATTTTTGAAGGATCTCTAATCGGATCCATGATTTCAAAAACTATTTTCTCTGTTAGTACAGACGAATTACGTCCATCAATGACTGGATTGCTTCTCCAGTTCAAAAACAATGAAATGAGTGCTGTAGCAACAGATGGTCATCGTCTAGTTCGTGTTATATATTCAAACATTAAACAAGCAAAACCGCATAAAGATATTATAGTTCCAGCAAAAGCTCTTATGTTAGTGTCAAAAGCAATTGAAAGCGGATCTAATACTCTTTCTGTCAACACCACACATATTAAATTTTCATTTAAAAATTTTACACTCACTTCACGATTAATCGAAGAAAGTTATCCTAATTATGAGAGTGTAATCCCCTTTGATAATGATAAAAAATTATCTGTTGATAGAAATATATTGTTATCGTCGGTAAGAAGAGTTTCTCTTTACTCGAGTAATACAACACATCAAGTTCGTTTTTCTATGAAAAAAAACGAATTAAAAATTACAGCGGAAGATATTGATTTTGGAGGTGAAGCACGGGAACGTATCACATGCATGTACAGCGCAGATGATTTAGAAATTGGATTTAACGCGACCTATCTTGTCGATATTCTTTCACATATTGATTCTGATGAAGTTGTGTTTAGTTTCAGCAGCTCTGTAAAGGCAGCTATCATCACGCCCGCAGTCAAAAAAGAAAATGAAGATGTCTTGATGTTGGTTATGCCCATGCGTCTCAATGTCTAATAAGACACCAAAAGATGTTGGTGTTATCGTGTTATCGTTGATAGCCCCATTCTGAAGAGGAACTGGGGCTATTGCGTTGTAAGTAAGGCATTCTTGGATTGAAATTACAGCGTTTAGTACTAGAAACATTTCGCAACCATGAACAAACCATTGTTGATTGTTCTTCAGGGGTGAATCTTTTTTTAGGAGACAATGGTGAAGGAAAGACAAATATACTCGAAGGTATTTCATATCTTTGTCTCTCAAAAAGTTTTTATGCTGCAAATGATACGGTTGTGATGAATGTTAATAAGAACGGATTTGTTGTAACAGGAAGCTTTGTTTCTGATGGTAATATATTTTATGAGGCACGGGTAACATTTGACAAACTGCAAAATCAAAAAACAGTTACGGTGAATAAAGCGAAAGTTGACAAAGCGTCGTCTCTCATCGGTCAGTTTCCCGTGGTAATTCTTTCACCAGAGCAAAGTTCTATTACAATTGGTTCTCCATTAGACCGAAGGCGCTTTGTAGATTTCGTTGTTTCTCAATCGAGCAGAACATATTTAGAAAGCCTTATAGATTACAGGCGAATATTAAAGCAGCGAAACAAAATCTTGTCGGATATACTGTTTTCGCATAAAGAAAACAATGCCGTAATTGAGCCGTGGAACGAAAATCTTGTTCGTGTTGGAACTGCACTTGTAAAGAAACGCATTGAGTTTATTGAAGATTTTCAAACTATTGTGATTGATTCATATGCAACCCTAGCTGGAACAACAGAACGGCCCGGGATTTTTTATTTGCCATCTTTTAAATGTGCCGCTAGTGATAAAGAGACGGTTGAAACAAATTTTCGTCATGCGCTTGAAGATCATTATCAAGAGGAACGCCACGTCGGGTATTCGCTTGTTGGACCTCATCGTGACGAATTTATTTTTAAGATTAACAAACTTGATGCACGGAGCTTTGCGTCACAAGGACAGCATAAAACATTTTTAATTGCGCTCAAGCTTGCAGAATTTTTTTACTTGAAGGAGCAATGCAACGAAACACCTATTTTATTGCTTGATGATGTTCTTAGCGAGATGGATGGACGTCGATCTCAGCGGTTGTTAGAAACAACAGCTAAGCTTGGGCAGACATTCATTACATCGACCGATGAACGAGCGCTCAATTGGGTGCCAGTTGTTTCTTCTAATCCACGAAAGTTCTTTGTAAAACAAGGTAATATTGATCGTGTCGAAGACGCTGCGTTCATCCGTTAAACCTATCGGTTCTGCATTAAACGAACTTGTGAAGGGTCTAGGAATTCAAAAGAAGCTTCAAGAGTACGATGCAGTTGTCTATTGGGAAAGTGTGGTTGGAGAACGTATTGCACAAATGACAACAGCGACACGTATTTTGCAAGGCGTCCTATTTGTGCATGTTAAAACAAGCACGTGGAGAAACGAACTGACACTTAGAAAAAAAGAAATTATAGATAAACTTAACATTGTAATTGGAATTAATGTAGTAAAAGATATCAAGTTTCAATAAATCAACGAAACTAAAACGGAAGCAACGTGAAAGAAGAAAAAAACAACAAAACAGCAGTAAAAAGCAGTGGTTCAAGTGACTACAACGCAAACGATATCACGGTCCTAAAAGGATTAGAAGCCGTACGTCGTCGCCCTGCAATGTACATTGGTGATGTCAGCGCTCGAGGATTACATCATTTAGTGATTGAGGTTGTTGATAACTCAATCGACGAAGCGCTCGCAGGATATTGTAAAAACATTATTACAACGGTTAATGCCGATGGCTCTGTTACCGTTGAAGATGATGGACGCGGAATTCCAACCGATATACATCCCGAAGAAAAACGCTCAGCGCTTGAAGTCGTTATGACCATGCTTCATGCAGGCGGTAAATTTGATAAACATACTTATAAGGTTTCCGGTGGATTACACGGTGTTGGTGTTTCCGTAGTGAATGCGCTGAGTGAATGGCTAGAAGTAGAAGTAAGTCGCGACGGAAAAGTGTTTTATCAAAAATATAAAAAAGGTGATCCGGTTGCTCCCGTAAAGGTAATTAGAAAAACGGATAAAAATAAAACCAGCACAAAAATTACCTTTATGCCCGATGGAACAATTTTTAAAAACCGCGTTTATAAATTTGAACCGCTTGCTGAACGATTACGCGAATTAGCATTTTTAAATCCCGATGTTACACTAATTATAAAAGATGAACGTACAAAACCCAAAGAAGAAGAAACATTTCATTTCAAAGGTGGCTTAACCGAGTTTATAAAATATATTGATTCAACACGCCCGTCCATAATGAAGAAAGTAATGTATACGAAGGGTAACGCGAACGACGAGAACGGCCGTGTCGTTGAAGTAGAGATTGCATTCCAATATAACGATCAGTATAACGAAAACGTGTATAGTTACATTAACAACATCAACACGCACGAAGGCGGAACACATCTTGTTGGATTTCGCACTGCGCTAACACGTACATTGAACAATTATGCATCAAAGAACGGTATTGTAAAAGAAGGTGGCGTACAATTGACGGGTGATGATTTCCGAGAAGGATTGACGGCGGTAATCAGCGCAAAAGTGCCGGAACCACAGTTTGAGGGCCAAACAAAGACGAAACTCGGCAACAGCGAATTAAAAAGTATTGTCGAATCAATTTTTGGGCCTGCGCTTTCAGATTGGTTGGAAGAAAATTCTCCGGATGGTAAACGGATTATAGATAAATGCCTGCGCGCAGCAGAAGCGCGTGAAGCGGCTCGGAAAGCACGTGACCTTACTCGGCGAAAAAATGCGTTTGATTCCGGTGGATTGCCTGGCAAGCTTGCTGATTGCTCCATCAATGATCCAGAACATTGCGAACTATATATTGTTGAAGGTGACTCTGCGGGTGGAAGCGCGAAGCAAGGACGAGACCGACGTTTTCAAGCAATTCTTCCGTTGCGCGGAAAAATTTTAAACGTGGAAAAAGCACGGTTGCACAGAATGTTAGAGAACGAAGAAATCCGTGCAATATTTACTGCAATTGGTGCTGGCGTAGGCGAAGATTTTACACCGGAGAAAATTCGCTACGGAAAAGTCATCATCATGTGCGATGCTGACGTTGATGGTTCGCATATTCGTACGTTATTGCTCACATTGTTTTTCCGATATATGCGAGAATTTATCGATCTGGGGCATCTATTTATCGCCCAACCACCATTATATAAAATTAAAAAGGGAAAACAGGAGCACTATGCATTCGACGAAGATGAACGCGACGAAATTCTCAAACGAATTAGAAGCGAGAAAAAAGGGAAAGCCGAAAAGGAAGAACCGATAGAAGTGCCTGTAGCTGTGGATGAAGAAGGCGCCATTATAAGAGAAGGCGGTGTTGTGATTTCGCGATTCAAAGGTCTTGGTGAAATGAATCCCATACAGTTGTGGTCCACCACCATGAATCCAGAAACGCGAACGGTGCTGCAAGTAACGATTGAAAATGCTGCAGACGCTGATAGAACATTTTCCATTTTAATGGGCGATGAAGTGGAACCGCGGCGCGAGTTCATTGAAAAAAATGCAAAGTATGTCAGAAATTTGGATATATAAAATTTTCTGAAAAATAAAAAGAAAGTGTAAAGGATAGAATTATTCATGGCAACAATTAATGAAAAAATAGTTCCGGTTGATATTGAAGATGAAATGCGGGGATCGTACATCGATTACTCCATGTCGGTTATTGTTGCGCGCGCATTGCCCGATGTGCGTGATGGCATGAAACCGGTGCATCGGCGTGTTCTCTTCGGTATGAGCGGATTAAGCAATAACAGCAACAGGCCGTACAAAAAAAGTGCACGAATCGTTGGAGAAGTGCTTGGTAAATATCACCCACATGGTGATACGGCTGTGTACGATACCATGGTTCGTATGGCTCAAGATTTTTCCATGCGTTACTTATTGGTTGATGGACAAGGAAATTTCGGTTCGGTTGATGGTGACTCGGCTGCAGCTATGCGTTATACAGAAGTCCGCATGACGCGCGCCGCTGAAGAAATGTTGAAAGATCTTGAGAAGAACACCGTCGATTTTGCACCAAACTTTGACGATACATTGAAAGAACCAACCGTATTACCAGCACTTATTCCGAATTTACTTTGCAACGGATCAAGCGGTATTGCTGTTGGAATGGCGACAAATATTCCACCACATAATATGCGCGAAGTGATTGATGGATGTATCGCGTACATTAAAGATGCAAATATTACCAATGAAAAATTGATGAAGCATATTCTCGCACCGGACTTTCCAACAGGCGGAATTATTTACGGATATGGAGGAGTCAAAGATGCATATACGACTGGGCGTGGAAAAGTTATCGTTCGTGCTCGTGCAAATATTGAAACAGGAAAAAACGATCGTCAACGTATTATTGTCAATGAACTGCCATATCAAGTCAACAAAGCATCACTAATTGGAAAAATCGCCGAGTTAGTTTCCGATAAAAAACTAGAAGACATCTCGGATATTCGCGATGAATCAGATCGCGATGGATTACGAATGGTTATTGAGTTAAAGCGTGAGGCAAACGCAGAGGTGGTTCTCAATAATTTGTATATGCATACACAAATGCAGACAACTTTTGGCGTTATTATGATCGCACTTGTGGATGGACGCCCGCAGATATTGCAATTGCGTGATCTTGTCCGACATTTTATTGATCATCGTAATGTTGTTGTTGTACGTAGAACGAAATACGATTTAGATGAAGCTGAAAAGCGCGCGCATATACTTGAAGGGTACATAATTGCGCTGGACAACATAGATGCGGTGATAGCACTCATCAAGAAGTCACAAGACGTTGAAAGCGCCAAGCTTGGTTTGATGAAAAAATTCAAGCTGTCTGAGATTCAAGCAAAAGCTATTCTCGACATGCGCCTGCAGCGGTTAACCGGTCTTGAACGTAAAAAAGTAGAAGATGAATACCGCGAGACAATTAAACTCATCGAAAAATTGAAATCTATCTTAAAAAATAAACAGCTCCAGATGAAAATTATAGAAGAAGAGCTGGCCGAAATGAAAGAGAAGTACGGCGATGACCGCAGAACCGAGATTGTTTATAAGGCGGAAGAATTTAGCATTGAAGACATGATTGCGGAAGAAGAAGTTGTTGTGACGATTAGCCACAGCGGCTTCATCAAGCGGTTCCCTGTATCAGGTTATCGGAGGCAGTCACGTGGAGGTAAAGGTGTTACCGGAGCAGCAACGCGCGAAGATGATTTTGTTGCCCATATGTTTATTGCCAGCACTCATAATTATGTGCTCATCTTCACAGATAAAGGACGATGTTATTGGTTAAAGGTGTTCGAGATTCCTGAAGGTGGCAGAACCGCAAAAGGAAAATCAATTAATAATGTTATCGATAAGGACCCGAACGAGAAGATTGCATCGTTCATCGCGGTTAAAGAGTTTGACGACGCACATTTTGTATTTATGTTTACGGAGCAGGGATTAGTGAAAAAAGTTGTTCTATCAGAATTTAGTAATCCACGCCGCAATGGCATCGTAGCGGCAAACTTGAAAAAAGGCGATCAACTAACCGATGTAAAGCTGACTGATGCAACGCAGGACATTGTAATCGGAACGCAAAACGGACTTGCCATTCGTTTCCACGAAGATGAAATTCGTCCGATGGGCCGTTCAGCAGCAGGCGTGCGCGGTATTCGGCTTGGTAAAGGAGACAAGGTTGTTGGGGCAGTGAATCTGCGGCGAAAAGGCACAACCATTCTTGTAGCAACGCAGAAAGGTTTCGGCAAACGCAGTGAAGAAGATGAGTATCGCATCAGCCACCGAGGTGGAAAAGGTATTTTTACCGTAAAGGCATCTGAAAAAACCGGAAAGATGGTGGCGATTAAAGAAGTTGTTGATACGGACGATATTGTAATTGTTACGAGTGATGGCATGGTTATACGTCAACATGCAGCAGATATTCGTGTGGCTGGGCGTAACACGCAAGGGGTACACCTAATACGACTAAACGAGGGTGATACAATTGCTGCTGTCGCCGCTGTTGTTGCTGAGGAAGAAGAAGAAAAACAACTCGCCGAGAAAGAGAAAAATGGCGCTAACAATAAATCATCTGTACCGGATAAACCATCAATCAACGGTAAAGAAGAATCGAAGCAGGAGAAACTCTTCACACCAAAACCCGATAAAAGCGAAAAGAAAAAACAGATTCAACAAAAGAAAACAATGAAGAAACTGTCAGGCAAAAGGAAAAAGTAGACGGAAGAAAGTAAAAGTTAAAAAGAAAAACTATGTATAAAAGCATAGGTTTTTCATTCTTTTGCAGCGAATCTTTTAAACTACCATTTGCGTCCCTACAATAGGGGAGCAATATGTATGTTATAGTAACTCACAGATAGAATGTATTTCTTAAATGAGGGAAAATGAGTTTTAGAGAAAAATTTCAATATTGGTTTCCAGTTATTCTATGGATAATTTTTATCTTTTGGATGTCAACAGGAATGTTTTCAGCGCAAAACACTTACCTGTTCTTTGAACCATTGCTGCGTTTTTTTATGCCCTCAATTTCCCAGAAACAAATTGTTGTTCTTCATATAATACTACGAAAATTGGCGCACTTAACTGAATATTTTATTTCAGGCTTATTACTGTTTCGCGCTTTTAAAGATGGCTCGGATAAAAGGCTGGAATGGCATTGGGCATTTTCTTCCTTGCTTGCTGTTATTTTTATAGCTGCAAGTGACGAGTTTCACCAATCCTTTGTCGCCGTTAGAACAGCTTCTTTACTCGACGTTGGAATCGATATATTTGGTGGATTTATTGCTCAGTGCTTGAGTGTGTGGATGTATCGGCGCCATCAGCAATAAACTATGCTTTACTTCTTGCAACAAGCATATTTTGAGTAGTAAGTTAAATAAGTGAAGATTAAATTTCACTCCTATTTAAATAATCCATTCAAAGCGTCTTTTGCCTTTTTGGTAACATCATCAGTTTGTTTTTTCTTTTCTTGATCGATCCGATTATCAATCTCTTTTTTCTTCGCGTCTACCATTGCGAGTTTGTCATTTAGCTGATTCTGATAGTCATTCAGGCGGTTTGTTACGACATCTTTTTTCTCGGCAAACAGTTTTTCTAATTCCTGCTGTTTCTCAGCAATCTTTGCGTTTAATTTATTTTGGAGATCGTTTTGTATTTTTGCCACTTCAGCTCCAATGACTTGTTTAGTGCGTGAGGCAAGTTGATCGTCAAGATCGGTTTCGAATGCAACATCAAACTTATCTTCGTTGCTCCACATTCTCAAGTTGACATTAAATCCTTTAATAGGAGCAAGTACATCGCGTACAATTCGTTCCACCAAACCATTCGGATCACGATCAAACGCTATGTTCATATTGTTAAATATAATTTTTGTGTTTGAATCAAAATGATTACCTGGAACAACAACACTGATAGAAGCGTCAGCAACTGCATTTGTCACTTTAGAAGGCAAAAAATCTGACCGGCCCAAAGACATTTCTTTAACCGCTAAGCCAGAAAGCTGTGCTTTATAATTATCTACAGCAAGCTCCTTGCGGCGATCAAGAGAAGCATTTAAGGAAAAAAGTGTAGTCGTTCCACCTTTGGTTGCCATTAGGTCTACTGTAAGAGGCATTCCAGTAATACGCTGGTCGTTGCTGACGTTCAGTACTTGTCCTTTAGCATAGAAATACTGCGGGTCGTTTGCTTTATCTGTGCCGCCGGAGATAAGAATTTTCTTTATCCAGAATTTCGGATACGCCCATTCGATAGGGAATTGAATGTTCTGTCCTTTTAATCGCTTTGGTGTTTCAATTGGGGGTGTATCAGAAGAGTTCTGTATTTTCGTTCTAGCAATTTCAACATAGCCAAGATATTTATATGCTTCATTCAAAAGATCCTTTCCCAGGATCATCTCTGCAATGCCTTTCATCGATACATCAGGCAAATGAGCCATACTTACTATGTTGTGAAAATCTTGCGCTGCTAATTTATCTAAATCTTTTATTGAGCCATCGAATTTATTAACACCATCAGTCAATACCGTCTTTTGGTTATTAAACGAAGTTTTTACTTCGTTAGCATTGTTAAGAATACTTTTAGCGTTATTCAAAGCATCGTTTGCCGATTGTATATCCTTAATGGCCCCTATATCAATTGATTTTGCTTTGGATTCAATCTCTGCTAACGTTGCTTTTGATTTATCAATATCATCTAAAGTTGCTTGCCATTGTAAGCTTGCATCGTTGATTTGTTTTTTAAGTGTATCGATACGGCGGAAAGTGGCAAGATTGTTGGGATTCAATAAACTGTCGATTTTCAATTCGCGTTTGATCTTATCAATGTCAAACGATGTAGATGTTTTTGAATCCTGTGGATTAAGCACAGGCTTTGCTTTCTCTGTGAGCGATTGAGACGACGCTTTTTCTTCTTTTGATTTTGGAATTGAACCATTCGTTGTGCGCTTTGTGCCGAGAATAAGGTTGTTTACTTCCATTGTTTCAATGATGTATTTACCGCGCAATAACTGGCCGAAATTTAAGGCGAACTTTACTTTGCCAGTTTCAAATATATTCTTCCAACCGCTATCTGGATTGGTAACCTGCAGCCTTGCAAACTCAATACCAATAGGATTTATAGTTAAATGCAAATGATCGATTTCCACTTTTGCACCCACAGCTTTTTCACCAGCGTACTCAAGTCCAGATGTAATCCAGCTGTCGATAAAAAAGTAGACAATAATCAAAAAGATGATAATAGGAATAAAAATGAAGAGAACAAATTTCTTTCTCATATCATCCTCCCCAAGTTCCTCACGCGCTTATACCATTGTACAAGCGAGCTTCGGTCTATAATCTGATAGATTTTCATCTTATGCATATGCACACCAAGAGTTCCTCGGTATGCAATGACGAATTTCCTCATTCCAAAATAAATTGGTGTAAAGAGAATTACCGCACTAACAAAACTTCCGATGACCACCGTGTTGTTAAACCGGGTAAGTGGAGCGATCGGTGCGTTATAAAGCATTGTCCACAATCCTTTCAAGCCGTCGATATCTACAAGCAAGAAATACCCTAACCGATGAAATATGGGATCGAAGATGTATGCAATCAGCGCAAAGAGCCCCAGTGAGAATGTTGCGGCCGACAAATTGACATCTAAAACAAGAATAATTAGCCATACTAACAACCCTTGAAGTGTGAACATCGGAGATAAACCGAGAATGGAACCAAGTGCGAAGCCACCGGCAACTTTTGCAGGTGTCTGCCCCTCGCGCAAGATTTTTATAAAATTTGTGACGAGTTTTAGCCAAAACATAGGAATTAACTCCGAGTAGTTATTTGATTAATTCATTGGAATAAGATAATTGTTCTGAATATATCTTTCAAGTATTGAAAATTAGAGAATCGAAGTTTCTTTAAAATAGAAAAATGGTTATACAGAAGTATTGAGAGAATAGGAAGAGGGAGTCCGTAAGTAAGATGGACTTCATCTATACCCTACAAAGAGTGTTTTTCTCGAAGTTATGCTGAACGTAACGCATTGACAATATTTAACCGCGCTGCCCGCACGGCAGGCAGAAATCCGCCAGCAAATCCCATAAACAGTGAAAAGAAAAGCGAAGTGAAAACAATTGAAGGCGACAGTGCAAACGAAAATTGCAGCTCAGAGAATGATTGGTAATTCAATGTTGAGATGGAAAAGAATTGCAGGAATGACGCTAAAAATAATCCGATTACTCCGCCAATTAAAGCAAGGGAAAGTGATTCGATTAAAAACGCCGACAGCACACTGCGGCGCCTGAATCCGAGCGCGCGTAATGTTCCTACTTCCACCGTACGATTTGCGACAGCGGCGTACATCGTTATCATTGCACCGATAGTTGCACCGAATGAAAAAACAACTGTGATGAAAATGCCGAGGATACGAATAAATGTTGCCATTCCTTCCGATTGCTCCTCGAAAAATTTCTTTTCAATCTTTGGCTCGAATTGCTGCAAGCGCGGTTCGGCATCGAATGCTGCTTTGAAGGCGTTAAACGCCTCCGGCTGATCGAGTTTAAACGTCATTGTTGAATAACCGCCTTGCCGATTAAATGCATCCTGCAGTTGCTCATTATCACCCCACATCTCGGAATCAAACTCGCTTCCGTCGGCATCAAATTTTCCCACAATAGTCCATTGATTACCACCGAAAGTTATCTGAGAACCGATTTTTGTGTCGGTAAAATTTTTTATTATTGCTGAACCAGCGACAACTTCACGCGCTCCAGCTCTAAACATTCTTCCTTCTACAATGTGTACTTGCGGACGCAAGAGGAATGCTTCCGGCGCAACACCGCGCACGGTTACATTGCTTAGCCCACCTGTCTTTTTCTGTAAGTTGATGATAACAACAGTTTCACCGGACGCCAGCGGTTTGCCATCAGCTTGTTTTGCAATATGTGGCAGCGTAAGCATAACATTTAAATCATTACGTCCAATGATGCTGGAGATTTCTCCATTTGCAGCTTTGCGTGCCACGATAACGTTATCCGGCATTCCTGTTGCAACGAGTGTCTTCTGAATGCCATGCGCAAGCATGAGAACCGCAGCGAACACAAAAACAACGAGCGCAATACCTGTCATTGTAATCGCCGTCGTAAGCCTGCGCGATTTAAAATTGCGTAATGTATATTTTAAGGGAATTTTCATGAAAAAGACCTTTCAAAAACACTAGCTTCATCAACCTAAAAACAATCTTTTTTAAGAATTTTGATTTTATTTACTGGCTATTGATTATCATTAATCGATACCCTTATCCTGCAAATCTTAATCCGTCTACAATCTTTGTTCTCAATGCACGCTGGATCGGAAAGATCGAAGCTGCAATACCGACCATCAATGCGGCACTAGCCGCAATAATGAGTGTTGTAGG
>Ga0182027_10000168_pt1 | contig 105942 bp, 91 predicted proteins | sample 712E1DmetaG_FD_121300 | JGI IMG/M metagenome (GOLD analysis project Ga0182027, IMG submission 121300) | Permafrost microbial communities from Stordalen Mire, Sweden - 712E1D metaG (Illumina Assembly) | ecosystem: Environmental > Terrestrial > Soil > Wetlands > Permafrost | place: Sweden...
ATTCCATTTTCTCCAAACGTAGAATTTGGAAGTTCCATTACAAAACAACTCGACACAATTGAAATACCGGGCGCAGTTTTTATAATTTGTAGAGCAGGTCGCAACAAGTCTCCGGTAGAATGTATTGCACCGGACACCATTCCGTCAGCATCTCCGTTTTTCACCATCATAGTTGCAAAATAAATCGGGTCAGAAATAGCAGATTTTGCCTCACCGGGAGTAATGCCTTTGTTCATACGAAGGTTGTAATAAGAATTTATGTATGAATCAAAAAATTCTGATTTCGACGGCTCTATGATTTTGAAATTATCGATATTAATATTTTCAAGCTTCGCTGAAGAATTTATTTCATCGATATTTCCAATTAAAATTATTTCGGCAAGTCCCTCTTGCGTTAATTTTTTTGCGGCATTTAAAGTGCGGGGTTCACTTCCTTCGGGTAATGCGATTGTTTTCTTTTTTACTTTAGCATTTTCCCAAATCTTGTTCATTATGCCCATTAATATTCCTTTTATTTAAATAATCATCATACAAAATTAACGATTTTGGGGCGGAAATTATATGGCATTATTTTTCCAATAAGCGGAAAGAATGACCATTAGACATTAGAAAAGGATAAATAAGATATTAATTACGATTAATAAGTATGGTTCAGAAAACGAGCGTATTTTATATCAGGGTTAGACTTTTTTATCTTCGGTTGAATTTTTTATACCGTCCTGAATATCCTGTGTCGCTTTTTTAAATTCCTTGATTCCTTTAGCTAAACCCTGCATGAACTCAGGGATTTTTTTCGAACCGAATAAAATCATGATAGCTAATAGTATCAGGATAAGATGTGGACCTTCAAAAAGATTGCCAAACATATTTTTTAAATTAATTATTTTATTAAAATCATTTTTTTCACGGAGTGAAAATTGTTTACATTCAATTCATAATAATAAATGCCGCTCGAAATCGAATATTTATCTGCATCGAAACTTATTTTATAATTACCGTCATTTTGCGTACCATTTACAAGTGTAACAATTTTCCTACCTAAAATATTAAATATTTTCAAAGTAACAAATCCATTTTCTTTTAATGAATAATTTATATTAGTTTGCGGATTAAATGGATTCGGATAATTTTGTTTAAGTTCATAATTTTGCGGAATGTTTTCGGTGTTCACATTAATATTTGTTAAGCCGCCTGTATTATCCGTTCTGAATACACTTCCGTATTGACCTACCATATAACCTGTATATGAATTCACAAACTGTACTTTTGATAATCTTCCCGCATTAACAGATAAAAAATTTTCAATCCAGATATCGCCGCCGTTGGTCGTGTATAATACTTCCGAGCCGCCTCCGAAATTAAAATCACCTGCAATCCAGCCTGTATTTTGATTTACAAAATAAACTGAATATAATCCGGCTCCTCCGGCAATATCTCTTTGCGTTGTCCAGTTTGAACCTCCGTCAGTGGTTTTCAAAATATTTTCCCTGTATCCCACAGCCCAGCCTGTATTGGCATCGAGGAAATAAAATGCATATATAATTTTAAAATCCGGATTAATTCTTTGTGAATTCCACGCATTTCCTCCGTCGGTCGATTTATAAATCGTAGAACTACCAGAATTATAATCAGCAGTCCATCCCGTCATTTCATTTATAAAAAACAAACTTCCGTTTGAATTAATATTTTTCATAATCCAGTTCATTCCTGCATTCGTAGTTTTTGCAATAGAATTAAAACCTGCAGCCCAGCCGGTATTTTGATTAACAAAAGTAATTTTATTCGATTGGAATCCTATCGCGGAAATGTTCAACCAATTTATGCCACCGTTTGTAGTTTTTAAAATAGTATCGTTTGTTGAACCGATGAATCCTGTATTAGCATCGAAAAAGAAAACACAGTTTATATTGTTTGCTGTTGTAGGAAATGACAAATTTATCCAGTTATTTCCGCCGTCAATAGTTTTAAGTATTGTATTTCCATATCCAACTACATAACCCGTATTTACATTAATAAAATGACAATCGAAAAAATCAAAAAAAGTGTTGGTTGGTTTGTTAATCCATTGTGAAAACAGATTTGAGCAGAGTAATAATGATAATGTAAAAAGGAATAATATTTTTTTCATACTTATAATAAAAAAGAGTTAAATAAATTAACTCTTTTTTATAATTATAAGTTTCAATTTCTTATTAATTTACACAATAACATTCATATGTTTTTCGGTATATTCTTTTCCTGCTTTCATAGCATCGAGATTCTTCTTTAATACTGCTTCACCTTTTCTTGAAAATAATTTATTTAAAGAATTTTCCAGTTTGCTGTATTCGATTTCGAGAAATGGAATTGAGGCACCGAGAATAACAATATTTGCTGAGCGTGGCGAGCCGAGTTCCTTTGCGATTTTGTCTGCATCCAAAGCAATATATTGAGGCTGCTTTTCGATTTCAAGAATCAGCTTATCGTATTCAGGATAATTCGGAATATTGATGAAGGGTTTTGTATTAGTAATTATCCATCCTTCGGGGGATAGCATTGGCAAATAACGGAGAGCTTCCATCGGCTCTACAGAAATTATCATATCTGCTTTACCAAATGGTATCAGGTCTGATGCAATCTCTTTGTCCGAAAGTCGTAAATGTGATTGCACATCTCCGCCCCTCTGACTCATTCCGTGCACTTCTGCTTGTTTAAGAAACATACCGGCTTCGACTGCGGCTAATCCGATAGTTGCTGCAATTGTGAGAATTCCCTGTCCTCCGACACCGGCTAAGATAATGTCTTTTTTCATTTTTTTTATTTAATTCTTTTTGTTTTTCGTCTCGTTCTCAAACTCCTGTTTGGGAACGTTCTTAAACCGTTTGATTCCTATGGATTCCCGCATTCGCGGGAATGACAAGTTTTATTTATTTTCTTTTTTATGTTTACCTATTGTTTGAATGCATTCTCTTCGCGGAATAATTACGGATACACCATTGTAATCAAGTTCGCGATGAATTATTTCCATATTTTCGTCATGATATTTTTTCATAGGATTAATAATATGAACATGTTCTTCTTCAACACCAATTCCCTTGCAAATATCTTCTATTCTTCCGTATGCCGCTGATGTTTGTCCGCCCGTCATAGCTGTTGTAGCATTATCAAGAATAAAAACTGTGATAGGGGATTTATCATTCACTGCATCAAGTAATCCTGTAATTCCGGAATGTGTAAAAGTAGAATCTCCGATAACGGCTACAGCCGGCACCAGACCTGCATCTGCGGCACCCTTTGCCATTGTAATGGAAGCGCCCATATCAACGCAGGAATTTATTGAATTGTACGGAGGCAATGCTCCGAGCGTATAACATCCGATATCTGCAAAAACTCTTCCTTTAGTAAAATCAGTTAAAACCTGGTTTAAATCCATGTACGAATCTATATGCGGACATCCTGCGCACAATGATGGCGGTCTGCTTGTAACTAAAGACGGAACTTCTTTTCCGATTGTATCAGCCATTCCTAAAGCTTTAGCAACTATGTTCGGATTTAATTCACCATCTCTTGGAATCGTTCCGTCAAGTCTGCCTTTTACTATAATATTTCTTGCAAGAAATCCTTTTATCATCTCTTCAATCATCGGAGCGCCTTCTTCAAAAACTAAAATTTCCTTACACTCATTACATATTTTTTCAATCTGTTTTCTTGGAAGAGGATACTGTGAAATTTTTAAAACGGGATGATTTATTTTTCTATCGGGATAATTTTCCATTAAATAATTATAAGCAATACCGCTCGTGATAATTCCCAGACTTTTATCTTCGCCGTCAAAATATTTATTGAATCCTGAATTTTCGGATTCGATATCGAAATTATTTTGGTTCTTTAATAAATCTTTATATTGTCTTCTTGCAATTGCGGGTAATAATACAAACTGAGTCAGGTTAACCGGTAATTTTATTTCATTTTGACTGTGTGATACTTTTCTGGCTACGCCGGCTCTTGAATGTGCGAGTCTTGTAGTTATTCTTAGTAAAACGGGTATTTTATATTTTTCAGAAATATCAAATCCATAGTGCACCATATCGTAAGCATCCTGTTGATTTGTCGGTTCAAGAACCGGCACCATTGCAAATTTTCCGTAAAATCTCGAGTCCTGTTCATTTTGCGAAGAATGCATAGACGGGTCATCGGCAGCTACTACGATTATACCGCCGTTAGCGCCGGTGATAGCAGAATTTACGAAAGAGTCCGCGGCTACATTCAATCCGACATGTTTCATACAAACCATCGCTCGTTTTCCTGCATACGACATTCCAAGTGCAGATTCCATCGCTGTCTTTTCGTTTGCTGACCACGACGACCTGATGCCTTTTTCCTTTGCTTCTTTTGATGATTGAACATACTCGGTGATTTCTGTAGAAGGTGTTCCGGGGTAAGCATATATTCCGGATATTCCTGCATCTATTGCTGCTTGTGCAATTGCTTCATCGCCAAGTAGTAATAATTTTTCCATTAATTATATATTTTAAAGATTTTAATACGTAGACTATTAAACTACTGAAAATGAACATCAAATTGGAGGGAAATATTATTGCCATCAATTTTTTGCAGATATTTAATACCTAAGAGATATGATTTAAATATAATTTTTATTAAAATAAACATCAAAATCCTTTCAAATTGTAACTTTTTTTAGTTTCTTTTCGTATAATAATTAAAAGAGGCGAACCAGCAAACCGAACGAACTAATTGAATCGAAAGTTCGAACATCACAAACAAAATTTAAAAAGATTGTAAAGAAATGAGCGAAAAAATAATAACGTACAATTTAAACGGCAAAAGTAATTCAATTTATTACGAAGATATAAGAAAATTCTCGGAAAAAATATTAAAGGATTCCGGTAGAGACTTATCTGTTATTATAAGCGATTATGTAAAATATATTGTAACTAAGAACAGGGAAGAATTAAGAACATACGAAGAATATCTTTATGATGTATTATCAGCGGGTGTCTATTTAAAAGTTTATTCGAATATTGCATCTTCGTCATCACGTTCAACCGATTTTATACTTTCCGGATTATTCGGACTTCGGAAGAAAAACCGTTTCCTTAAAAAATATATTGATGTTATAAGAGGATTATTGATTGCTTTGAATTATGGTAAAAAGAATTTTAATAATAATTACATCGATAAACCGGATATCAGGATTTTAAAAAGGGTATTATTATTTCTGAAAGCATCAGGCGAATACAGGGAAGAGGTAATCAGGATTCAGATGTTTTATGATTTTTTATCATCGCTGGAAAATTCTACAGCTGATAATTATTTAGTTAATATTGTGGGCTTTGCTATTAAATTTGAAAACAAATCTGAAAATGAACTTGGAGAATATACATCAAAAGTGAATGAATATCTTGAGACCGGGATTAAGAAACATTTATGGAAAGAAGATTTTTTATTCTGTGGAAGAAGGAGAGTTGAGTATCATTTAAGTATGCTGGGTGCTGAGTTGATGAATAAAGCGTTTGATGAGAGTTATTCTCAAACAAGGACGAAAGCAATATTATTGCCGGCTTGTATGAGAGAGAAAAAGGATGGCGAATGCAAAGCGATTAAAAATGATTTTGCAATGACGTGCACGGGTTGTTCTTTATCATGCAAAGTGAATAAAATTCAAAATGCAGCGAATATAAGAGATACAAAAGTATATCTGATTCCACATTCTTCTAATTTTAAGGAATGGTTGAAATTATGGGCTTACGGGAGAAATGTTGGAGTGGTTGGCGTTGCGTGTCCGTTGAATCTGATTATCGGCGGGCTTGAACTTAAATCACTGGATATTCCGGCAAAGTGCATATTGCTTGATTATTGCGGATGCAAGAATCACTGGGATAAAAAGGGGATTCCAACATCGGTGAACGAATCCGAATTGATTAAATCGATTGGATTATACGATGAAGGAAAAGAGTATGTGCATTTCAAGAGTGAATTTTCTGCAAATCAGAAATAGGATTTTGTTTTTATTAATCCAATATTCATAATTCAAATCTTTCCCAAACAGGGATTGGGAAAGAGGGTAAAACAATATAACACTACAATAATTTCACCCCTTCGGGGTTTATATAATAACAATAAAATCTTTCTACAATAATGTCACCCCTTCGGGGTTTATATAATAACAATAAAATCTTTCTACAATAATGTCACCCCTTCGGGGTTGGATTATATTTTTATTCCATTTCCTACAATAATGTCATTCCTTCGGGATTCGAACTGAAATCCGAATATTCTCTAATTCGCCTTAATTATATTACTTTTTGATTTTACCTCCGAGATATTCGATGAAGCATATTTTTTGCAGGAAATTACCTGAAGCATCAAAAATGCCAATATAATATAAATAAAAATTTTGAGCATAAATTGTTTTTCAATGGGAACAATTGTTTATAATGTGCAGTTCAAAAATAAAGGAAGGGAAATTAACAATTTGCATTAATACTTTTAGAAACTGAGATTGTCAAATAGTTAGAGGCTCTTTTATATTTAACATCAATTTTTTAATTCAAAAAGCGGAGGTCAAAATGAAAACGCAAACGAATTTGGATTTAAAAAGTTACATCGCACCTATAGAAACCAGGATGGTTTACGGTGCAGCCGAATTAAAGCAGGTCTACAAAAAATATCTTACCCGTGGATTGATATTTTCTTTAATTCTTTATTTAATGTTACTTGGCACTTATATAGGTGTTGACGCCTATGGTAAAAAATTGGAAGCAGAATATAGAATTAAACGGGATATTGAAATAAATAAAATCGAAACGGAAACAGAAACGAAGGATAAGGGTGATGAACTGGTTCAACCTGAAGTTCTGAAAGTACCTGAAACAGGTTTTAAATCTGACGATGCTTTGACCCCGGAACCTGTCGCAAAGGAAAAAGCTGATTTTGAAACAATCAAGAAAGTTGAAGATATGGAAAAAATCAAAGCTTTTGTTTCTTCCGAAGGTGACGAAAATTTTGATCCCACAAAGGAAACAAACAATCTTAAATTAAAAGATAAAGATATCGAAAAAAATATTATAAAAGACAAGGATGCGGTTAAACAAATTGTAGTTAAGAACAATGAAGTTTGGCAGGTTGACAAAGCTCCCGTTGCCGTAAATCTTGCTACCGTGCAGGGTTCTATGAAGTATCCGGATTTAGCTTTGCAAACAGGTACCGAAGGCAATGTTTCTGTCAGAGTTCTTGTTGGGCCTGATGGTTCGGTTGTCAGCGTAGATAAATTCAACGGACCGGAAGTATTTCGTGATGAGGTTACTTCGAAGATTATGAACCTGCAGTTCACTCCTGCACTTCAACAAGGTCAGACTGTGAGATGCTGGGTAAGCGTACCTTTTAAGTTCAAGCTGAGCGGTAAGTTCAAGAATAATGAAGATGATAAAAAAGATGAGAACAAGTAATAATTAAACATTTTTCTTATATTTGAAATCTTAAGAACAGAGCAAAACCTCACCCCTGCCCCTCTCCTGAAAGGAGAGGGGTACAACTGATTAAAATGAAAATATAATGAACAGAGCAAAACCTCACCCCTGCCCCTCTCCTGAAAGGAGAGGGGTAAAACAGAAAATCATACGTTGAATATTTTGAATTGTCTTGGGAGTCCCTTTGATCCCTGCTAAGAATATGCGGAGAGGAGACTCCCGAGATAATAAAACATTAAAATTCGGACTTATAGATTTTTTTTGAAATCCTAAGAACAGAGCAAAACCTCACCCCTGCCCCTCTCCTGGAAGGAGAGGGGTTCATCTGATTAAAATGAAAATATAAAGAACAGAGCAAAACCTCACCCCTGCCCAAATGCCTCTTCCCGACAAGTCGGGATTGACCCAGAGGGTACCCCATTAAGAACATTCAACCTGAAAGGAGAGGGGTATAACTGAAAATTGTAAATTGAAAAAACGCTATTATTTTAACTATATTATTATTATTTTAATATTTATTTAAATTTCTTACGATTATAAAATATTATATAGATTGCTTCTGACTAATATATAGCATACCTTAATGTAGTTCGTTATTAACGAACGGGTTTAGGGCAATTGCCTTGATAATCAATTCACAATTAAGGAGTAAATCCAATGAAAAAGCTACGTTTTATTTTTCTCTCCTGCGCAATCCTGATGTTAAATATATGCGCTCTTAACGCACAGTGGACACAAACAAGTGGACCATTCGGCGGCACTGTACAAAGTTTAGTCTCAAACGGCACGAATCAATTTGCCGGAACTTATGTCGGTGTATTTCTTTCAACAAACAATGGTACAAGCTGGACTGCGGTCAATAACGGTTTAACAAATACTAACATTCGTTCCCTTGTAGTTTCGGGTTCAAATATTTTCGCCGGAACTTTTGGAAGCGGTGCATTTCTTTCAACTAACAATGGCACGAGCTGGACTTCAGCAACTTCAGGTATAACGAGTCCTTTTGTTAATGCGTTCGCGGTTTCGGGGAGTAATATATTCGCCGGGACTTTAGGAAACGGCGGCGGCGTCTTTCTTTCAACAAACAACGGAACGAGCTGGACACTGGTCAATAATGGTTTAACAAATATTAGTGTCTATGGTCTTGCTGTCTCGGGAACAAATCTCTTTGCAGCAACTCTGGGCGGTGTTTTTCTTTCAACAAACAACGGAACAAGCTGGACGTTATCAAATACCGGAATAATAACTTTTAATATTTATTGTATTAAAGTTCTTGGAACAAATATATTTGCAGGAACTCATGGTGATGGTGTTTATCTCTCAACAAATAACGGCACAAGCTGGACTGCTGTAAATTCCGGTTTAACAACTTCAACATATGTTTATGAATTTGCTGTTTCAGGAAATAATCTATACATCGGAACTCGTACAAGCGGTACATTTCCGGGTGGAGTATTTATGTCCACAAACAACGGAACAAGCTGGACGGCAGTTAATACTGGCTTAACGAATCCTAATGTGCAGACACTTACAGTAACAGGCTCGAATTTATTTGCAGGAACTGAAAGCGGCGGAGTTTTTCTATCCACAAATAACGGTACAAGTTGGTCGGAAGCTAATTCGGGTTTGATTAGTACTTATGTTTATGCTTTTGCGGTTTCAGGCACGAATCTATTCGCGGGAACAGGAGGCGGTGGTGTTTTTCGTTCCACTGATAACACAAACTGGTCTGCAGTAAATTCGGGATTATATAATAAAGATGTCAGAACTATTTATGGTCTTGCCGTTTCCGGTACTAATATTTTTGCAGGTACATGGAATGGTGTTTTTCGTTCTTCAAATAATGGTACAAGCTGGGATTCAGTATTTACGGGAATGACAAGTAAATATGTTCAATGCATTTACGCTTCAGGAACGAATATTTTTGCCGGAACTTTTGGTTCAGGAATATTTCTGACTACAAATAATGGCGCAAGCTGGACACAGGTTAATTCCGGTTTAACCAGTACAATTGTATATGCTCTTATAGCTTCCGGAACGAATATCTTTGCGGGAACTAATGACGGTATGTTTCTTTCCACGAATAATGGAACTAACTGGAATACGGTTAATAACGGTTTAACGAATACTTCTATACAGGCTCTTGCAGTTTCAGGGACAAATGTTTTTACCGGAACTTATAACGGAGGCATTTTTCTTACTACCGATAACGGTACAAGCTGGACAGCGGTCAGTACAGGCCTGACGAATACCAACGTCTTTGCTATTGCTGTTTCTGGTACGAATCTCTTTGCAGGAACAAGACTTGGTATGTTCCTATCCACCAATAACGGAACAAGCTGGTCGGATGTGAGTACAGGCCTGACCAATAATTATATTCAGTCGCTTACGGTTTTTGGCTCGAATCTCTTTGCGGGAACATGGGGAAGCGGAGTCTGGAAGCGACCAATTTCGGAAATGATAACCTCGGTAAAAATAATTTCCGGTGAAATTCCTAACTCATTTAATTTGAGGCAGAACTTTCCAAATCCGTTTAATCCTTCAACAAGCATTAAATATGATTTGCCAAAGAATAGTTTTGTAAAACTTATTGTATTTGACGAACTGGGACGTGAAGTTAAAACTCTCGTAAATGAAAATCAAACGGCAGGAACTTATGAAATTACGTTTAATGGTTTGCTGCTCCCGAGCGGCGTATATATGTATAGATTGACTACTGAGAGTTTTACTCAAACTAAAAAAATGTTATTGATTAAATAACGATAGTTATTTAATCATAATCCCGACAGCGAAGCGTATCGGGACTTTTACTGAAATAAGAAAATATAATTAATAATTTTATTTAACTTTAATCGTTGTGATTAAATAAATAAAATAAATTTCAATCTCATTCCTGAATATGTGTCGGGGATGAGATTTTTTTTGAAAAATATATAATATGATTTGTAATCACAGATAACAGCAGGGGATAAACGATTGATTATTTAGATTTATTGATTGAATTTGGTTTTATTTTTTACTGTTCCTTTGTTTATAACTTAAAAATAACCGAACGGTGAAAGTCATTAAAAAAGTAATCAGTGCGATCAAAAATGAAATGTCTCCTGCAAACGTATCTCTTTTGTAATTTTGTTCTCCTGAAAAATTGAATGTTAATAAAAACAGAATAATAAAAAAAAGAAGAACAGAGTATATTAATATAATCAATAATAAACGTAATGTTCTATTTTTCATCGCGTATATTTTATACGCTAATGTAATGCCAAATACAATTCCGCCTAATACAGCGCCGCAAACAAAAGAATTATCACGACGTGAAAATAAGATTAATGATACTAATAATATACTTAACATTTAAATAAATAATATTTTTAATTTATTTAAATTTACCGATATAAAAAAGGAATGATTATTATAGGAAAAAAAGGGAACATCCATACCTGAACATTCCCTTTGAATAATTTATACCAATCTAATTATCAAGCACACTTTTTAAGTGTAATTCATCTTATTATTTCAATAGAATCATTTTCTTTGTTTCTATGAAATTATCTGTTGTTAATCTATAAAAATATATACCGCTGGAATATTGTGAAGCATTAAATGTTGCTTCGTACGTGCCTGCTGTTTGTTTTTCATTTACAAGTGTTTCAACTTCACGACCAAGTGCATCGAATACAACAAGTTTTACAAATCCACTTTTAGGTAATTCATACCGAATGTTTGTGGATGGATTAAATGGATTTTGGAAATTTTGTTGTAATGTATATGATGACGGAACGAGTTCGGAGATTTGATTTATTCCGACAAATTCCGACAAAGAGCGACGCCAGATATACTTATTTGTTCCTGCGAAAATATATCCATTTGCGATTGCGAAACATATACAGTCAATACTATCAGCATCGAAACCTTGATTTTTATTTAACCAAAACGTTCCGTTATTTGTTGATAAATATACTCCTTTATCAGACCCCTGAATTATATTCGTTCCCCAAACTTCAAGCGCATGAATCCAAATATTCTGACCCGGTAATCCAATATATGCAGCAGTCCAGTTTGTACCGTTATTCGTAGATAGCCATATTCCATTGCCAAATGTCCCTGCAAATATATTTGTTCCTGAAATTGCTATGCTCAATACATGCTGTCCAACTAAGCCTACCGGTGTCCAATTATCTCCGTTATTTGTCGATAAACAAACCGCAAAATCAGTTGCAGCAAAAATGTTTGTTCCTGATATTTTAAGCATGTGGGTCGAAGGATACACAAATTTCGAAGTCCAGGAACTACCATTATTTGTCGTTAAAAAAATTCTTCCATATCCCGGCTGAAAACGAGCGTCAATTCCTGCAATTAAATTTGTTCCCGAAACAGCAAGGTTATTAACTAATAGATATTCCCCTAAACCGTTATTGACTGCTGTCCAGCTTGTTCCATTATTTGTTGATAAAAATATGCCATTTCCTAATGTATTTACTGAGTCATTAAAAGTCCCTGCAAATATATTTGTTCCCAGCGCTGCAATTGAGGTAACATAAAGAGGTAATCCATTATTTGCCGATGTCCAATTGTTTCCGTTATCCGAAGAAAAAAATAATCCGTTCGAAGTTCCTGCAAACAAGTTTGTACCAATAATTTCTAAGCAATTAACTGATTTCCCGTAAGGACCACTGAGCTTCACCCACTGTGCAAAGCTATTATTTAATGAGATTGTTGAATTAAGAATTAACATAACGGGGATTAAAAATAAAAACTTGTAAATAATGTTTTTCATATAATTTTTTATTAAATTATCTTTACAAACTTATTTATTGCGGTAATATTCCCTGTATGTTATAAGTGAATAAATATAAATATAAATAAAATGAATTAATAGTTAGTATTTAAATGAATATAGGAAAAAAGGAACATCTAAATAAATGAATATTCCCTTAAAATATATTATAATAGTTCTAATAAATTCTATTCCTGAAAAATTTTTAAATTTTTGATAACCATATAGGAGGATGTTGAATTCGAAGTAAAAAAATGAAGATAAGTATAATTACCTCTGCATCCTGAAGGAGTATTCAAACTCAGGTTTATATTTCCGCTTCCGCTTGAATCAATCGTGAAGAAATAAAGATTAATGGCGGGAACAGAAAATGAAGCTTCATAATAAATAATATTTCTTCCGACCCAGTCAAATGAAATCCTTAATTTATCAACATCTGTTAAATTTAATGTTCCAAGTGTATTTTCATGATTATAAGAAAGTGAATCGTAATCTTTTGAAAAAATTAATTGTTCACCCGCGGGTCCCGTAGCATTTTTGCATCCTATAAAAAGAGATATATATAATAGTGATGCGATTAATATTTTTTTCATAATACCACTTTTCCTGTAATCTATAAAAATTCTTTTGATTATACAGCATACTTGGGGAAGACGGAGGGGGGAATTGTTTTGTTGTTGGTGATGCCAAAGAGCGGCTAACACCAACAACGGCGGGAATTATTTGATTAAACAGCATACTTGGGGACGCCAAAGATGACTAAAACCAGCATCGGCAGTAACACCAATAACGGCAAGAGAAAAGCCAGCAGGAGATCCCGTGCAGGAGCATCACGGGATGACAAGCGTTGAACATCACGGGATGACAAGCGTTGAACATCACGGGATGACAAGCGTTGAACATCACGGGATGACAAGCGTTGAACATCACGGGATGACAATACAAAAAACAAAAAACAAAAAACAAAAAGAGAATAGTCAGGGGATCCCCGACAGGAGCATTCGGGGATGACAATCGTTGAGCATCATGGGATGACAATACAAAAAACAAAAGACAAAAAGCAAAAAGAGAATAGTCAGGGGATCCCCGACAGGAGCATTCGGGGATGACAGGCACTGAGCATTCGCGTGAATGACAGATGCGGGGTATAATAAAAAAAGGAAGATATAAATATCTTCCTTTTGAGTGAGCTGGCAGAGGGATTTGAACCCCCGACCTGCTAATTACAAAAACGCATATATTTTCTATTTTATACTTCATCTTTTTCATTTTTTTAGGTAAATATTAGGGTAGCGAAATGCTACCCTAATATTTTTAGATTTATTTTTTATTATTAGTTTTTGAATCCAGAACTTTTCCATTTTTCATTTTATAGATTCCTTTTTCAATTATTAACATTCCTTTCCAATCTTTCTGAAGAAGGGAATAAATACATCCCCATACTGAGTTTCTGGTGGCTTCCGTTCTGATTTTTAAAATAGCATTAATTAATTCTGCTAATTTAATTCCGCTCTTGTTTGCCTTCAACATTTCAGGAACTTCTTTTAATACAATACTTTTTAAAGTAATTTTCTTTTCAGATGCTTTCTTTTCAGATTTTTCAGATTCTTTCTTTTTTGATTTTGCATCCTTTGTCATTTTTTCCATTCTTTTTTTATTCGAAGGGGTGAAATAATCTGTATGTTCTTTTAAAATATCCTTTTTTTCTTTTCTTGTGAAGGGTTTTGTATTGGGTTTATTAGATTCAAATACTTTATTCATTTCAGATTTGAACTCTTGATTTAACTGTTGGTTGGGGTTTTGTTTTCCATTTGGTTTAAATACCTTTTTGATTTCTTGTTTAAATTCCTTTTTAGCTTGTTTCTGGATTGCTTTTATAGTCTTATTCGACTTTGCTGTGGTCTTACTGTTTGCGTTTTTCATTTTTGAAACCTTTCTTTTTTTGATTTTTAAATGGTTTATAATAATTTGCTTAAATGATTTTGTAATACTTTAATTTCTCTGATAAGGCTTTCTTTGGCTTTGATTTGATTTGGAGTTAATAATTTGGTTTGTTTAAATCCCACCCACAATCCATCATTATTTAAACCTCTATTTTGAAGTTCTTTTTTTGCTAATGTAAATAAATCAATTTCACCCTTCATTGCTTTTGCTAAAATATCGGTGTGGATGCAACTAAATGTATAGATTGGGTTTTGTTCATCTGGCAGGTTTTGTTCTTTTTTTGTTGTTTTCATTTTATTTGTTTTATTTAATTTTAAATTCTAATACAACATAGAGACATTTTATTGAGAAGTCAACCCGCACAAAAGCGGGGGAAACCACTATATATAAGCATTGCGACGTGTTGCAACAGGTCGTATTATAATTGGGATGGGGCTAAAACTGTGCTAAAAAAAATATTTTAGGGCTACGTGGCGTATTTGTGGGGGAATTGTAGCTAAATTAATAATATGTTGGCAACAAATTGGCTAAAAATAACAGTTTATTTTTAATACTTTTAAATAATTAACTTATTTTTAAATTTTAATTTTTAAAAATATGATTTATGAGAATGGAAAAAGAGTATTTGTAAGTAAAGAATATAGATTCGAAAAAGCAATAGCAGAACGGAAAATGGAAATTAATTTATATTGGAAAAGAGCTACTTATTTTTGGACTTTTATAGGTGTTGCATTTGCAGGGTATGGAATTTCTTTAACTGAAAAATATTCAAATTCAGAAGGTCTCCATTTCTTTCAATTTATTATTATTTTGATTGGCATCGTATTTTCATTTTCCTGGTATTTAGTTAACAAAGGAAGCAAATTTTGGCAAGAGAATTGGGAACATCACGTGGATTTAATTGAAAAGGAATTATTTGACAAACCTCTATATAGAAAAATTCTTATAAAACGTGAATCTTTTGAACCTGTAAATCCAAAATATTTTTCATTTTCTGTAAGTAAAATTAACCAGATGTTAAGCTTTTTCATATTTATTGTATGGATTATTATATTATTATATTATTTATATAATCTATTCAGTAGATTTAATTTCCTATGCTTTTATATGAATATTCCTATAATTATTATAATAAGTCTTAAAACAGTTGAAATTGTTTTTCTTGTATTGTTTTTTATTTATACTAATTCAAAAAAGGATTATTCTCAGATAGGTTCAAATGAATATTTAAAAAGCTATATACGAAATGTAGAATAGGTAATTAATTAACTTCCGTTTTTAAGTAAATTATTTAGTGCATATTAATAGTAATTTTTTATAACAATTCAATTAATTATTTTGAAATATGCCCAATATTATTAATCATAATACATCTCGAGACGAATTAGAAAATAAATATGAAAGTATAATTACAACTAATTTTGATTTAAATAGACAACTTATAAGCAATCAAGATAATAAAAAAGCACCTATATATAACTGGTTTCCATATAAAGAAGGCTTTGCATCTAAATTAGTTCAGTATTTAATAGATGAATTTGGCAGGAATAATATAAATAATATTCTCGACCCATTCGCAGGGTCTGGAACAACATTGTTTACATCAAAAGAAAACAATATAAATAGTGTTGGAATTGAATTATTGCCAATTGGAGAATTTATAATTAAAACAAGATTGGCTTTTGAAAATCTGGAAAATATCACAATATTAAATGATGCAATTGAAAATATTGTTAACCTTGATTATAATAATTTAGAAACAAACCCAGAAACAAATTATAAACATATAAAGATTACGGAAAAAGCATTCTCAAGGAATAATGAAAATGCCTTGAATAAATATTTATATTATTTTAGCAATCTGAATATTGATTTAAATGTTAAACAAATTATAAATTTTGCCTGTTTTTCTATTTTGGAAAAAATAAGTTACACAAGAAAAGATGGTCAATGTTTAAGATGGGATGCCCGAGCAAAAAAAGGAAGTAGCGATTTTAATAAAGGCCATATTCCAACTTTTAAAGATGCGTTAAATGAAAAATTAAATATAATCAGAAATGATATCATACAGGAAACTTCAAGAATTGATTTCCAGAATGAAAATATAAACACCGAATTAATTTCTGGTAATGTTTTTAATATATTGCCCAGCCTCGAGAATAATTTTTTTGATTTGGTAATAACTTCACCTCCATATGTAAACAGGTATGATTATTCAAGAATATATGCTTTAGAACTTGTGTATTTGGGAATAGATGAAATTGAAATTAGAAATTTAAGACAAACATTACTTTCCAGCACAGTGGAATCAAATGGTAGAAAAATTTATTTAAAAGAATTTTATACTTCCCAATATGGTGAAAATGTTTTTAATATGCTGGACAGATTGGGAACTGAAAATAATGCCTTAAATGAAGTTCTTGAGATATTAGAAGAATATAAGAAAGAAAAAAAATTAAATAATAATGGAATTATTAAAATGATTCGACATTATTTTTATGAACACGCTTTTTTGATTTACGAAATGCATAGAACTTTGAGAAGAGGTGGTACTGTCTATTATGTAAATGATAATGTTCAGTATGCAGGCGAAATTATTCCAGTTGATTTAATATTAAGTGAATTTGCAGAAACAGTCGGATTTAATGTTGACAATATTTACATATTAGAAAAGGGAAAAGGAAATAGCAGTCAACAAATGGGAAAACACGGAAGGAACGAATTAAGAAAATGCATTTATAAATGGAGTAAAATATAATGAATTACACTTACAAAAGTCACCTCACTTCTTCAAAAGATTTAGAAACAACTTACGAATCGGTAAGGGCTGGTTTTGTTGCGCAAGCATTAGAAAAAAATAAGAGGGCTACACCGATGGTTCTGGAAGCTAAAGCACTTAAATCAAAAATTTCAAAGTTAAAATCTCCCATTGAATTATTAAAAATGGAAGAGATTTATCATTCTTTGTTAACTGCTTCTGGCTTATCTGATAAAGCTATTGGACATTTAAAAGATGAAGACAAAGTTAATGCAATAAATAATTTAATTGAAAAATTTCTTGAACCTGCTGGAGAATATTTTGTTGATGAACTAATTTTTCGTTATTTGTTAGTAAAAGGAGATTCTCTTGGAGGACAGATGCGTAATGTTGTGGGGTATTTAGCAGAAGTAAAATTTATGAGAGCACTTGTAGCAACTTTGAATATAAATGATGTTGAATTTTATTGGCTCGATTCAGAAAAATATATATGGGCAAAGAAAAAAGAAGAAGATAGAAATATTGAATCGCATACAAAAGGATTTTATTGGAAAAACGGTGAAAACAACAGAACTCTTTTATTTAATTCAACTCTTAAAATCGTTACTAAAAATATTGATTTAATTTTAATAAATGGTGACTATAGGATTAATGGAAAAGGAAAAAAGAAATCAATCGAAGGGAATAAATACATTGCTTTAGGTGAATTAAAAGGTGGAATTGACCCTGCAGGCGCAGATGAACATTGGAAAACTGCATTTTCTGCATTAGCAAGAATTAAAACTTCTTTTAGAGAAGAAAATTTAAATCCTAAAACATTTTTTATTGGTGCGGCAATCGCAATAAGTATGGCATCGGAAATATGGAATCAACTCGAGAACAATTTATTAGACAACGCTTGTAATTTAAATGGTGAAGAACAATTATTTTCAGTTTGCAATTGGCTAATTAATTTATAAATCCCTGCAAAAATATTTTTAAAAATGCTTTACAATTTGTAGAAATATTTGTAAATTATTATAGAGATTATTTATAAATTATACCTTATAAATAGTAGGTATGAAAAAACAATAAAATGATAACAATTTTTTATGAATCTTTTAAAGATATTTTGTATATTATTAATAAGATTTAGTATAAAAAAGATTGTTAAAAAAACAATAAATCGACAACAATTTTTTCAATTTACAGGAATCTCGAGACTATTTATATAAGAGGATTTAATAAGGCAAAAATAATTTTCAAATAAAATGTTCTTCAATACTATTTATATTATATTAATCCCAAGTTAATATATTTATTTAAAAAATGCTGGTAGTTAAAAAGGCTTCATACCCTGTCCTGGCTACCAGCATTAAAAAAGGACAAGTATGAAAAAATCAGGTTTCGTCTTTTGTATAACAAAGGACAAGTATGAAATCACTCAAAGAAGTAATTTCCGCTCGAGAAAATCCTGCAATAATTTCAAAAGAAGAATGGCAAGAATTAATCAAAAACTCCACTGGCGATTCAAAATGCTTGGTGATTCCTCAAATTTTAATTTCATTTTTTCAATCTAAAAAAATAACTCCATTAATAAATGCATCTATATTCTTTTCTCAATTGATGTATTGGATTGACAAAGGAAAATATTTCGGGTGGATTTATAAAAGCTATTCTGAATGGGAATCTGAAATTCATTTAACAAAAAATCAAACTGAATTGGTAGCAGTTAAATTAGAAAAATTAGGATTTATTGAAAGAATGAAAAGCCAGGCTTATGGACATCCAGTTATTCATTATAGGATAACTAATTTATTCATTTCCGATTTTCAGAAGTGCATTTCTGATTTTAAGAAATGCAATAGTGAAAAATCAGAAATGGAACTATTAAAATCAGAAATGAATGTTAAAAATCAGAAATGGGAAGGCAAAAATCAGAAATGCACTTCTGAAAATCAGAAATGGGAAGGCAAAAATCAGAAATCTAATACATATAATACTACATATAATACTTCATATAATTCTCAAAAAAATACCCAAGAGAATACAGCAGAGAGTGGTCCGCTTTCAAATTCTTTAAATGAATCTGGAAATGAAAAAGTAGAAAATCCCCAATCATCTCAGGAATCTTTTTCAAAAGGAAAAGAAAAAGAAGAAACAAATAATACACCCGAGGGTAAGGCTCCAGTTCTTAAATTTGAAGAACAAACACAACAAATAGAACACCAGCCTGCACCTATAAAAGAAGAGGTTTTGCATTCTTTCCCACCTCAGGAATCTTTTTTGAAGGGAAAAATAAAAGAAGAAACAAAAAAAGAAGAAGGTAAGGCAGTGGTTCATCCAGTTCAAAAGCACCCAGAACTCCCAGAACACCAGCCTGCATTTTCAAAAGAAATAAAGAAAATTAATCCACCTCAGGAGATTTTTCAGGATTCTTTTGAAAAAAGAAAAGCGTCATATGATAAATCAGTTAAATTATATAAAGAAGTAAAAGAAGCAATAAATAAAATTATTAAAGAAAAGAATTACAAAATAAATTATGAAATTTGCCAGGAAAAATTTGGTGAATATTATAGAATAAATAATAATCCAACTGAAGAAGAAGGGTGGCTATACGTTATTAATCATATTGACGAATATGAAGAAGAATGGAAAACAAATAGAAACAATAAGAAAATTGAAGTGCCAATTTCTCAGGATTTCATACCATTTAAAGAAAGGCATTTATAAGGAAAAATAATAATGAACGGAAGCATAAATATAAATGATTTAAGAAAAAACACAACTTTTATTTACAAAGATTTGGGATACACAGTAGAAGATATACTCGGGGATGCGGAAAAAAAAGTTGCAGAACAAGAAATACCCGAGAATCTATACTCAGGTTATAATGAATATATAGATGAATTACAAGAATTATACCTGCAAGAACAGGAATATAATCAATTCCCGAATTTAGATTATGATTATAACATAAAATAAGGAGATAATAAAATTAGTTGTTTAAACAAAAAAGATGAAAAATTAGAGATGCAATGTTACCGTAGAATTATAAGACCTTTATTAATCCGTAGCAACTGCAAATTTTGTTTTTGCGATTATAATAAAAATGATTTTTTCAAAAGCCTCCAAGAACAAGATGTCGACTTATTAATTGAAAATTCTAAAGAAGAAATAAAAAAAATAAGTCTTAAAGCTCAAAAAGTTTTATGGGGTTCAATCTTTGCGGAGACAATAAGCAATAAATCAACAAATCAGGAAGGCTGGGCTTCCTATTGTAAGGCAGATTTGATTTTTTACACGGTGATAAACGAAACTGATTTTTCCAATTATAAAATTTATATTTTCAATCCAAAAAATCTGCAGAAATTAGATTTAACAAAATATAAAGTTGAAAACGGAACAACTAAAACAACAAACTGTTATTATCATTCAGAAGGTCGAATTGTTCCGATTGGTGACATTCCAGGATTAATAACTTTGAATCCAAAAGATTTATTGTAATAAAAAGAGGTTTCAGTAATATTTATTTAAAAGAAAAAATAAAATGGATTTTAATGGAGAATGGAAATTGGAAAGCAAAAAATTTAGAATAAAAGGTTATGATGTCATAATCGGTGAAAAAAATTTTTGTTCTTGCCGTGGATTTAAGTTCAGGAAAGATGAAACGAAAAATTGTAAGCATATTCTCGAGGCTTTTAAAAATATGGCTTACGCTGATGAGTTAAGAAATACTCAAAAAATAATTAATGATGCGATTGCGGAACTCGAGATAAATCATCCAGAAATTATAGAAATTAAATTTATAAACAAGAAATTACTGGTAACAACAAGCGGGTAACAACAAGCGTGTAAAAGTTATATAATGGTTTCATTTTGATTTAATGGAGAATTAATTGAATTATGAAAATTTAACTGAAGAACAGGAAATGAGAATGTTAAAAAACTTAGAAAATGTTGAGAAAATGGTTAAACAAAAATTCCATTATAATGGAAAATTTAAAATTGGAATAAAGCCATCCAGCATCGACATTATTTTTCAGGATAATTTTAATTTAATAAATCCTGCAGAATTTTTTGAACAAATAAAAAAAGAATATAAAGAAATTATATCTTTAAAAATTCAATTCGTCAAAAATAATCAAATAATATTAACATTTGATTTTGAAAATATAAGCAAAAAAGTGCCTAAAGATTTGTTTAAAGAAAGCACCTTTGTGGAAGACCCGATTGAACTTGCTATAATTGAACAAAAGAGAAAAGCAGAATTTGAAAATAGTAAACAGAAATTTATTAAAAAAATAAAAAGCGAAGGCAATACTCGAGGGAAGGCAGGTATTACTCCAGCATTACTCGAACAGGCTGAACTTTTAGAATATACAGAATAATATTACTTGCTATTAGCAAATATATTAAGTAAATTACATAACATACCACAAATAGTTTACAGTCAAAAAAATTTCATAATTAATAAACTATTCAAAACTATTTATATTAGTTAACACAATATGTCATATTAGTTAGTGGCATTGGCATATAACACGAATGTCATATAAGTCCACTCCAGTTTTCTTACTATTTTTCTTGCAAGGAAAAAGTAAATGGAAAATACAATTCGCACTAAACAATTCACTTCAACTTCTACTTTTGATGAAAGCGACAATACTTTAATAGCAAAAATATCTTCAGATTCCCCAGACCGTTATAACGAAATAGTAACTGCAAAAGGTGGAGACTTCACGGCCTTTCAAAAAAATCCAGTTGTATTATTAAATCATGATTCCAAAGGTTTACCAATTGCTAAAGCTCTATGGATTAAGAGCAACGACAATAATATTATTTCAAAATTAAAATTCGCAGAAACTGCTCTCGGTCAAGAGGTAGCCAAATTATACAAAGATGGATTCATGAGCGCATTTTCAATTGGCTTTTTGCCAAAAGAAATTGAAATAAATGAATCAGAACAATTGGTATATAAAAATTGGGAATTACTTGAATATAGTGCGGTAACGGTTCCAGCAAATTCAGAAAGTTTAGCATTAGCTTATAAAAGTGTTAAGACACCAGAATTAAAAGAAATATTTGAAAAAGAAATAGAAAAGAATGAGCAAAAAGAAAAAGTAATAAAATTTGAACAAAAACTACAAGAATTTGAAAATAATTATACAATGAATTTTGAAATTGTTGAAAAAAGAATTGAGGAATTATTTAAACTTTTAGAAATAAAAGAGAAAGAAAAAAATACTGAAGAAGTAAAAAACATAAAACAAAGAATAGAAAATTTGACTGCTAAAATATTATAATAAAAACTGGGAATATTAGACTGAAAAGTTGGAAATATTAGGTTAAATAAAACGCACAAATATAAAATTACTATTATACACAAATGATTTTGTATTTCATTTTTATATGGAAATAATATGGAAGAAAATAAAGAATATAAAGACCTTTTAGAAAAGTTAGAAAAGTTAGAAAAATTAGTTGAAGATGACCCAGTTGAAAAGAAAGTTATATTTAGTGGAGAAGAAGATAAACAAAAAAATGCAATAGAATATAAAGAATTTATACTTGATTCAATTAATAACAATAGAAGTAAATATGTTGACAAAACGATGACCACAAACACAACTTTAGTCCCAACTCAGTTTGCTCCAAATATTTTGGAGAGCGCTGAAATAGCAGGTGTTGCTTTAAGAAATTGCACAATTTTTGATTTCACTTCCAACTCAATGACAATCCCAACTACAACTGCAAATTTGAGCGACGCAAGATTAGGTGAAACAAGTTCTGCTACAGCTTCTGCTCCAACAATTGCAACAAGAACAATAAGCATGAAAAGATACCATGCCAAAGTTCAATTAACACAAGAACTACTTCAAACATCTCCTTATTCCTTACAGCAATATATTAATGCACAAGTGGGAATGAAATTTGCACAAGATTTTGATTTGGATGCTTTAGGTAAAGGCACAACTTTTACAGGTGCTTATGGCGGAAGTGCTTATACGCAAAGTGCATCTGGATTAGTTACAGGTGTAACATATGCAGATATCGTTGGACACATCGGAACTACAAATCCATTTTTCTGGAAAAATAGTAAATTTGTAATTGACAGAACACATTGGACTTTGTTAAATGGATTATTGGATTCTAACAAAAGACCGTTGTTTGATGCAAACACTGGTGCGAAATCATTTTGTAATTTCCCATTTGAAGTTGTGGCTGACGGTGTTTTAAATTCAACAAGCACGACAGCATCCTCAACAAAATATTGGGTGTTCGGGGATTTATCTCAAATCTGGATTGGACGAAATATTAATGGAATCCAAATGATTGCTGACCAAACTACACATGCAGACACAGGAATAATTGATTTACATTACTTTATGTTTGCTGGTGTTGGTTTGACATATTATGATTCTTGCAGTCCTTACACTATTCAGTAATATTTAAAATAAAGTTTCAATTTAAATTTCTCCTTAGTTAGTTAAAAAGTTGGGGGGTTTCTTTTGTGTTATTACACTTTTCATTTACCTCCCAACTTTAATTTTTAATATAAAATATATGAAGAAAAAAAAGAACAAAAAAATTGGTAGAACTACTGGCATGACTGAATTATTACTGTTAGAAATAAACGAAAAAAATGAAGGCAAATTAATAAAAGAAAAAGATTTAAAGAAATATAAAAATCGTATGTTCTCAAATTATATACAAAAATAGGAAAATGAAAATATATGGACACAAATTTAACAAATAATATTAATTTGATAACATTTGATTATATTCAACAATATAATAAAATATCAGACATTTCATTATCTGCTTTTTATAATTCCTTGATTTCATCTGCTTCACGATTTTGCAATCACCAAACAAATAGATGTTTAGCCGAAAATGAACTTGAAGGTTATTATTTCAATCATAATAATTTTTACAATTCATTCAATTTATTTAATTATAATTATTTTAATACCGATAATTATCCAATTCAGTCAGTTTCTGCAATTTATGTTCGTTTGACTCCGTTTGCAGAATGGACTTTAGTTGATTCAAATGATTATGAAGTAAGAAAAGAAGAAGGGAAAATATTTTTAAAAAATATATTTTGTTGGACTGAATTAAAAACAAATTACATTGCTGGTTATTCACTGACAGCAATGCCTGAAGATTTACAAGAGGCTTGTGCAAAATTGGTGACAGATTCATTTCAAAAAAGCGGGCAAAATACAAAACCTCAACTTGGAATAAAAAGTATGGTAAATGCTGGAAATACAATTACATTCAGTGACGTTTCGCAAGAGGTTCTGAATACTTTAGACAGTTATAAGAGATTAATAATATAATAGCATGACTATAACGAAAAACATATATAATTGTTTTAAAAATGATTTATTAAAAATCAAACCTGAAAAAGGATATTTAAGTGATATTCAGGAAGCAATATTTGGAGAAACATTTCTAGGGGAAAGTTTAAATTTTCCTTCTGCATGTTATTTCGCAAAAGATGTTGAAAATGTTGAAGATTTAAAAAATGGCAGTGAATATCATAATCAAGAATATATTATAAAAGTTCATTGCAAATGCACGCAAGATACAATTTTAGAAATTTCTGATAATATGTTATATGATTTAAACAGATGTTATTCAAGTGACGATAGTATTTTAGAAATTTATAGAACTGGACTCGGAAATATAGAGGGAATAATTGATGTAAGTTTTCCTTACAATATGGCAGTTTTAGAATTTAGTCAAAACGGAGTCACAGTTGGTTTTGCTCTAAAGATAAAATATTTACAAGATAGAACAAATATTGCTGGTAGTGGAACAGTTATAAATCCACCAAATATATTAATTGATTATGAAAAAATTGTTGACTCTAATTCTACTTCAGCATATTTAGAATCACAAATTCAAAGTATTTCTGGTATTAGTGTTTCTGGAATAAACGGACATTGGGGAAGTATTGATGATAATATATATAATCAACTCGATTTACAAAATGAATTTAATAATTTTACGACAACTGCAAATTTTGTAAGTGCGACATCAAATTTAAATTCTAGTATTACAGGAATAAATTTATCAGGATATTTTTTAAATAGTTTAACTGGCAATTTTAGTTTAAGTGGTCACAATCATTCTTATAATAATTTAAATGATTTACCGAATCTTAATGCTTATAGTTCTTCAAGCCACAATCATTCATTATCAAGTTTATCAGAAAAATCTTATAATGATTTAACAGATACACCTGCTTTAAGTAATTATGCAACAACAGCAAACTTTGTTTCTTCAACTTCAAATTTAAATTCTTCGATTACAAGTTTAAGTTCAAATTTAAATGCTTACGCATTATCTAGTTGTACTGGCGGATTAGCAACTACAAATTCTTTATCAGCATACTTTTTAAATAGTTTAAGCTCTGGATTAAGTTTATCAAGCCATACACATTCAAATTATGCGTTAACTTCAGATTTAAGTGCATATGCATTATCAAGTTGCACAGGTGGATTGGCAACAAGTAGTTCATTAACATCATATTTTCTTAATAGTCTTAGTTCAGGATTGGCAACAACTGGTAGTTTAACTGCAATTCCTTCTTTATGGGCAAGACAATCAACAACAGCAACAACATTAAGTAATACAGGTGATATTGTAAAAGTAAATTCACAATTACAATTTGCTGGAACAACTTCAAATTCTTTAAATTATACAATTGGTTTTCCTACAAATTGGCCATTGCCTGATGGTAACGGTGGATTTAGTTGTGGTATTCATTGTGATGGAAATACTTTGGCAATTCATGCTGGTCAGACTTTTAGTGTGTATAGGGGTATAGCACAACTTTATTGGGATAGTTCAAACTTTTTACCATTTGGTGGAGGTGGTGGTCTTGGTCGTGTTGACTTACCTTGGTGTGGTTTTTGGTCAAAAAATATTACAGATAATTCAGACCCATGGACAACTGGAAACGTTGGAATAAATACAAGAACACCAACAGAAAAATTATCAGTAAGCGGAAATTTAAGTGTAAGTGGGAATATTTATTCAAATGGATTATCAGGGATAACCACAACTGCTTTACTTGGAACACAAGTTATGACAATTCAATCAGGTTTAATAGTAAGTTTAATTTAGGAACAAATATTAGTGATAATATGGCTATAGGCTGTCAAACATTAGTAAATTCAGTATCTGGTCAAAGGAATGTCGCAATAGGAACTACTTCACTTTATAATACAAATAGTAGTTATAATATAGCAATTGGATATCAAGCTGGTTATGATTTGAAGGGAGGAAACACTATTGCAATTGGGAATAATGCTTTAATTGGTTGGGATGGTGCAAGTGGATACCCATTTTTAACGAATACAAATTATAATGTAGTAATTGGTGACACAGCAGCTCAACAAACAAATTCAGCTTATAATGTTGTAATAGGTGCTCTTACTCTTACTGCAAATACTGTTGGATGTAATAATACAATAATTGGGTATAAAGCTGGTAGTTCATTGACTGGTAGTAATAGTGTTCATATTGGGTATATGGCTGGTAGCTTAGAAAAAAACGGAAATACATTATATATTCATAATTCAAATTCAACAGTTCCGTTAATTTATGGAAATTTTAGTTCATCCTCTTTAACAATTAATGGTTCGGTAAATATAACAGGAACAATTTCTGCAAATGGAGTTTCTGGGATTAGCACAACTGCAACAATGGGAACAAAAGTTGCAACATTTACCAACGGACTTCTTACTTCATTGTTGTAGAAGACAAATTTTTTCTTTTCAAATTAGTTTTCTTTTATCTTTAAGCAAAAGGAATCAATCAAAATGAGTTTAAATTTTAGTAGAACAAAATTACAAGTAAGCGATATATGGGGTGGTGTAGTTGTAGCAAAAGAAATAAACGAAGATGGTACAGATTTAAGTGCTACAGGTAATCAATCTTATGATTTAGGATATATCGTCGGTTCAGAATTTAATAACAAAGCAACTAAAAAGAAATTTGCTGATGACACGACAAATCCTTTTTTAATTGTTTACAGAGACAGAGAACCTTCGTTCACAACAAACTTACAGCAATCAGGTTTACCAACTTTAAATTTACCTGATGAATCAAAAGATAAATTCTATCGTTTATATGTTAACAAAAATAATAATCCAAACTATAAACAACATAGACTTTATTTTCAAGTAGTTGTTGACCCAAATCAAACAGTTAAACAAGGTGATGAAAAGGTAAAAGTCACATTTGATTCAACTGTTGCTCCATCGGATATTACATTTAGTGCCTCTGCTTTAACTGGCGCTTTAATCTCTGGGGGATTTAATATTAGTACAACTGCAACAACAGTAACTATATCGGCTGGTCAGCCATATGTTGATTGGGTAGGATAAAAAATGTTTCGGTAATTTTTTCTTTTTTATAATATATTTTGAGAAAATAAATGGAATTAGAAAAACAAGATGAAATCAGTGGTGACGAAATAGTTGATGAAGAAATAATATTATCACCAACTGAAATAATTGCAAATGAATTAAAAGAAAGACGTGAATATAAATATAAGGATATAGTTTATAAAATCAGAAACAAGAACTGGAAAAAATATCGTATTCCAGCAATTAAATTCTCAAGAAAATATACTGATTTTGAAAATCAATATATTCCAAAAGATTTAAGAGACAAGGTTGATAAACTTTATTCTGATAAAAATCTGATAAAATTAGTGGATAAGACAAATAAAAAAGATAAAGTGAATGAAGAAGTAATGGACAAATTTCTTGAAAGTTCTGGTGATGTAATTATTGCAATGAGTAAAATAAAATTGATGAAAAATGAAATTGTTGAAGATTTTTTTCTTGAAAATGAAAATGCAAAAGAATTGTGTAATATTGTTTATGAAAACTCAGAAAGCATTAATTATGAACCTGATGGTGGACAAGATGATTATGATGAATATTTTAATTTCATTAAAGGAACCTTCAGTTTTTTTCTAATGATGTCAAGACCGACTACGAATATTTTAGGGATATAAAAATAATTTCAGAAAAATATACAATTCCAGATAAATCAGGTGTTGACATTCCATTTCCAGATTATTCAGAAATTCCAGAACTTGTTTTTGTTGATTATATGATTTACAAACTAACTAAATGGTACTATAAAGACAAAAATTGGATTGAAGAAAATACTGACATGTCAGATTTTTTAGACTATTCCTTATGGCTTAAATACGAAAATTATTGTGAATATAAGCAAAGTCAGAATTAATAAAGATTTTGTATTGATTTTTTAATTGTGAGAACAATTTTGAATATTGAGTTCAATTCAAATATAAATGAAGTAATTGCAAAAATTCCAATTGGATTAAAATTAAAAGAAAATGTGCTTGAAGATATTGCAGAAATTGTTAGAAAAAAACAAGAAAATAACATTCAATCAGGTGTTCATTTTAATACTGGCTCTGCTTTACAGCCGAATAAAAAAGGTACACAATTATTTAATCGAACAGGTCAATTATTTCAGTCTGTTAAAAAACGACAATTAGGTGAAGATTGGGAAGTTTATATTTCAGACAATAGAAAAGATATCGCAAAATACCAACAAACAGGTTCTTATAAAGGTGGAACACCTCGAGAGTTTTTTGGATTAGGGCAACAATTAAAAAATGATGTAAGAAAATATTTTAGCAATCATAGTTTCAATTACATTTATAATCTGGTAAAATAATTGGCAAGTGAAGATTTACAAATAAGAATAAAAGCAATTTTAGAATCTGATAAAAATGTATGGACAACATTAAATCAACAAATCAAAAGTGTTGAAAGTGACTTAGCTAAATTATCACTTCAAGGGAAAACTGCCTCAACTGAATTTAAACAACTTGAAACAACTCTTCACGGATTAACTCAACAAAAAATTCAATTAAGAAGTCAAATTAATGGTATTACTCAAGATTTAAAAGGAACACATTCTGGATTTTCTCAATTACAAAATACAATGAATGGACTTAAAGACAGCATAATGAATGTTGCTAAAGCATTTGTTAGTTTTGAAGTCGTGAAAAAAATTACGAGTGAAATTATAGAATTTGGAAAATCTTCACTTGAAGTATTTGAAAAAAATCAAATATCATTAGCAAAATTAGAAACAGGATTAAATAATGTTTCATCTGGAAATTCTTTGCCAAAATTAGTTCAACAGGCAAAAGAACTTTCTGCAACTACAATGTTTAAAAAAGCAGATATTGAAAATGCACAAGCACTTTTAACAGTATATGGAATGGCGGGTGACCAAATTGCAAAAACAATCCCTACCATTCTTGATGTTGTTGCAGGAATGAAAAAATCAGGTGATACTGAAGCAAGTTTAGACCAAGTAACAAAATTGTTAGGTAAAACAAATGAAGCAGTATTTACGGGATTAACAAGGTATGGAATTATATTGACCGACAATGATAAAAAAATGATTAGTTCTGCACAAGGAATGGAACGAACAAATATAATTGTTGATTTGATGAAACAAAAATTTGGTGGATTTGCTGAAGCTGAAGGAAAAACTTTCGCAGGAACATTATCTATTTTAGGACATCTTTGGGATGAAACTGAAGAAAAGGTCGGGGGAATGATTGCTGGAGGTTTAAATCCATTTTTAGTTGTGATTAAAGATATAATTCCAATCGTTGAAGATGCAATTATGGCGATTATAAATTTAGGAAAAGGATTTTTAAGTGATGTTCAAAATATTTTGGGGATTACTAATAGTGTTGGAACATTTAAAAATACATTAATAGCATTAGTTCAAGGTGGCGTTAATTTTTTAAAACAGGCATTTGAATATTTAAAGCCTGCAATCCTTTTTGTAATTAAAGCATTTAAAAACTTCTATGATGATAATCAAGATTTGATGAAATTTTTAGGTGGATTTATTCAAGTATTATTTGGTGTTGGCATGATGTTTGTAAAACTTGAAATGTGGATTGTTGGTGGTATTTTGAAAGCATTAAGTTGGCTAATTGGTGCATTTAGAGATGTCGACAACTGGTTCAAAAATTTATTTAATACGATTGCAAATAGTAGTTTTGCTTTATCTTTTAATTCTCAATTAGGCGTAGTTATTGATTCTGTAAAAACATTTATAGGATGGATACAAAGTGCAGTCTATTGGATTGGTGAATTATTTTCTATTCCAACACCCACTCAAGAAAAAACTCGTGACCAAGAAAGTGAAGAAGTTGGTGGTACTGCTCAAAAAATTGTAAATGGAAAAATTGTTCAAGTCGACCCTTATGAAGTTATAAATAATAAAAAGCCACCAGGAGGTAATAATACTAAAAAAGATAAAGGTAGTAAAACTAATCCAATGTCTCCTGATGAACAAGACATTGCAAATTTAAAATTATATATAGAACAACAAAAAGAATCTGGAAAATTAACACAAGATGATTTAAATGCACAATTTGAAATTTATAAACAAAAATATGAAAGTGCAAAAGCTGATTGGGAAAGTAATCAATCAAGTAAAGAAAAATGGGCAATAGTAAAAAATTATGGTGAAGCATTAAAATTAATTAATTCAGAAAAAAAATCTTTAGATGACGATTTAATTAAAAATATTAATCTTCAACTTGAGGGTGATAAGTTATTTCACAATTTAAATGAAGATGATTTAAAATTAAATATAAAACAAGTTGAACTTGAATTATCATTAACAACTGATTTAGAAGAAAAAATAAAACTTACAAAAGAATTAATCACACTTAAAGATGAATTATACACAAAACAAGTTAAAAATTTATTAGGAAAAAACGGTGATGAAAGACAGGGTTATGATATACCAGAGGGAGATAAAAATAAAGCACATGATATTTGGGAACAAGGAGATTCTCCACTTGATAGAATAAAAAAACAAGCTGAACAAGTTAAGAATGCAATTCACGAATTGGCTGGTGCATTTGGAAATTTCTTTAAAACAATCGCAAGTGGTGAAGGTGCAGGAAAAGCATTTAAAGAATTATTAAAAGGTCTTTTACAATCAACACTTAATTTTATTCAAGCACTTTTATTTGCACAAATAGCAAAAGTTTTTGTTGATTCAACAATGTCATTTGGTGCGACTCTTATAAAAGAATTACCTGAAATAGCATTGGCGACAGCGGGTTTTGAAGCTGCAAAAGGTATGATTGGAGCATTAGCCGAAGGTGGTTCTTTTAATTCAGGTGCTTTTTTAGTTGGCGAAAGAGGACCAGAACTTGCTTTGATGGGAAAATCGGGATATATGGTAAATAATCAAGATTTAGCAAGTTTAGTTTCAGGAAATTTAGGAAATAAACAACAAACAATTACACCTGTATATATTAGTGCAAACATGGACGGACTTTCTTGGAGTAAACAAACAGTACCTCAATATAAATCTTATATGAAGAGCAAGAGGGTTGACTAATTATGATTAACAAATTTAAAATTACCTGTGAACAATACCAATGGCCAGATACAACTGCATTGACAGGTGTTAATTTTTTTGCAACGGATACAACACCTCAATTAACTGAAACTATAAATTTAAAAGATTATATATTAGACATTGGAGAATTAGAATATTCATTTGATAATTCAAGTGACGATTCAGGACAAAATATTTTATTTTTCGAAGATTCTGATATTACTTTTACTTGTTCAGGAACTTGGAATAAAAATTATTTAAAAATATTTTATAAAATATTTGAAGATACAACATATATAAAATATATAATAAAAATATTTGATTTAAATAATAATTTACTCGGGAAGGGAATAGTAAATCAAGAAGCTATTGAAGAACAATTTAAAATTGGAAATGATAATAAAGAAATAAAAGTTCAAGCATTAGGATTTTTAAAAGAACTTAGAAATTATTTATCGAATAAACAATTATTAGACCCAGCTAAAATAAATTGGGAATATGACACATCTGGCATAAGAACTTATGCAACAGGAACTATAAATTTTTCACAACAATATGGAATGGTGCAAGATGGTGACACTTTAACAATCGGAACAGATATATATACTTTTAAAACTTCACCGAGACATGGGTATCATTTTGATGTTCAAATAGCAAATCCACAGGAAACAATTTTAAATACTTGCATAAATAATTATAGTTCTTTTGTTACAGGAACTTCATTTCCTTTTGGAAATTCAATTTCTATTGTTTCAAAAATAATTGGTGGTATAGGAAATTCTTATGCTTTTACAACTACTTCTCAAGAAATAAAACTTACACCCACAAGCGGACATCTAGAAGGCGGAATGGAAATGATTTTTACAAGTAATTATAGATTAAATTTCAATACGTTAATAAAAAGTTTAGTAAATAATCAATCAATATTTCAGATAGAAGATTCTTTAAGTGATTATATATGTACAAGAGACCCAGTATTAAAAAAAGTAGATTCTGAAAATCATAATTTTACTTTATTAAAAACAGGTTATGAAAGAATTTATCAAACTAATGAAAATATTTGGGGATTCATAAAAAAATTATGCTTTTCTTATGGATGGATTTGTTTTTATTACAATGAAATATTTTATATAAAAAATAGAAGTGAATTAGAAAACAGTTTTAATGTAATTGATTTAGATTATAGAAAATTCGATGGAGATGGATTTACAGCTTCAAAAGCACAATCAAAAATTGAATATGATTCTATAGTCATAAATGATGGACAATTTTATGGTGGTAATAATTCTGGATTCGGAACAATACGTAGAGGAAATAGATTTTATATTTTCACAAACGGCGGACAGGATGCAAAAAATAATATTCCATTTGTAGGAATGTCAGGATTATATGGATTACATTTTTCTCCAAATGAATGGCAAAAATATTATTCCGAAGATTCTGTTTGCTGGACCTATCAAATAGTTAAAGACATACTTGAAAATTATTATGGTGCAGATATTTATACATTAACAAAAGATACAATTTTATTTGTCGACGGTGGTGGAACAGGAGTACTAGGCTGGCAATATGATGTTAGCAATGGTAGACAAAGTGCTTGTGCTAATATAAATGACGATAATTTAATTCACGAAAACGATGTAGCTTTCAATGGAAATTATGGAAATTGTTTATATAAAATTTTACCAGACGGGAAAATACAAACATATTCTGATTATGCAACAACTGATATTTTTAAAAATAATTTTTTAAAGTATTTAAATCAAAAACAAAGTAGAAAATTAACTATAAAATATAAAGGATTAATATTTAATCCTCTTACTTTATTCAGAATTGTAAATGCTCCAAATAATGATTTAGATGGAATATATGGACTTAACAATTTGAAAATTGATTTTAAAGAAGAAACGACAACGCTCGAGCTCCAACTTCAGGTATAATTATAAAAATTTTCGTATTTCTTTTATTCGGATATATTATGAAAGAATATATAAATGGGAATAGGGCATCTGTCATTCATACTGCTGATGATAATTATAATATTGAAAAAGTATTAAACTTTGACCGTTGTGATGAAGAAGGAATAAAAGAAATTCCAAGATTTTTTGGAACAAAACGACAATTATTATGGGGTGCATTGGATTATGAATGCGAATATTTTCTTTTAGATTTTGAGTTGTCTTTTAAATCATTATCACGTTTAGTTAATACATTTTATATTCAAGATTTATTGCAGGCAAAAGTTAATAATAAAATATTAATTCTTATTCCTCATTCTGAATATGAATGGAGATATTTTGAAGTTGAATGCACAAACGATGAAGTTGAATTAAGAAATGTTATAACAGGGATAAATTCAGGTGTTGGTGTTGAAGGATTCGTTTTAAAATTTACAACAAAGTATCCTCAATATGATTTTAATTGGATAAATCCAAATTCAGTTTATTATATTGGATGTTGCAATCCAGTCAACTGGGGGATAAAGCAGGTTTCATAATAAAGTTTACGATTATATTTTTATATAGGAATTAAATAAAATGGCCGAAGTACCTTTTAGAGTTTGGAATCCCGACGGAACACCTAATATAACTTTAGTAAAAAGTAATGTAAATTTCAAAACATATTCTGGTAATACCTGGGGAAGTTATATTTCATATTCAGGTTTTACAAAACAAAATAACGAAGGTAATTACACAGCAAGCGGAATTACAGGCTGGCAATATTGTGGTTTATATATTGATGATGTATGGCAAACTTGGTTTGGAATGCAGTGGATTGGTGAACCCGATAGTTATTTTATGGATTTATCTAATAATCAAACAGTAGTTGGAACAAAATTATTTTCAGGAACGTTGCAAGTTGCAATTTTATCTGAAACTGGTTCTGGTATTGGAATAAATATTACTGGTCAATTAAAACAAAACTTAGACCCTATTTCACCTTATGATTTAACGAATAAAACATATATTGACAATAAAATTAATTCTGTAACAGGTGCACTTACGGGATATCTTGCACTATCTTCAAATAATATTCAATATGTTAATTCAATAGCAAGTTTTGAAAATTTTGTAGTATTTGATAACGCTTCTGCTCCTTTTTGTTATTCAAATCCAGACACTGATAATTCTTTAACAAGAAAAAAATATGTTGATGATTCTATTACAAGTTGTTTGGTATTATCATCTTCAAATACACAATATGTTGATTCAATGACTGTATTTAAAAATATTGTTTCATTTACACCATTGGATATGTCACCTCGTATACCACCAATATGTAGTTGTCCACCTACAAATAATTGGCATCTTAGTAATAAAGGGTATATTGATTCAGAAATTACTACAAGAATAAACACAATGGGTTCAGGTGCATATCAGGAAAGCCAGAATATTATTAGGATAATTCCAAATGGAACAACTACAGGAAGTGTATATGCATCATGGAGCGAAGGAATAACATATGCAAATGCTAATGCAACATCAAATAAAAATATTACCGCGATAATACCAGGAAATGGAACTGCTGGCGGTGTTATAGGAATGTCTGTAAAGCCAAAAGATTATGTTCACGTTAAAGCATCGGGGGCTGGTGTCAAAATTGCCCCAGATACAACTGGATTAAGTGCTGGTGCAGTTGGTAGAATTGTATATGATGGTTTTGAATTATATATGAATGATTCTGAAAATCCATTTATATATACTAACATTAGATTCCAAAATATAATTTTTAATTGTATAGACGCGACCGAATTAACTTTATATAATTGCGATTTTGGTGAAGGTGTGGAATTTAAGGGAAATATTGTTCCATCCATTGTTAATGGCACAGGTGAAAGAATTACAAGTGTATTAACACCTATTATTACGGGAACAAATAAAATTCAATATTCAACAGCAACTGAACTAAGTGTTGGAACTGGAATAATTACTGACAACGGAACTAATTTTAAAATTAATAGAGGATTATCAGCTGATACTATTAACGCTAAAGGTATATATGCAAGTGAAGAATTATCTTCTGATGGTCTTGATGTAAATGGCACAACAAATACTGGCGATTTAAATGTTTCTGGTAATTCTGTATTAAATTCTATCACCGCTTCCGATTTGAAAATGACAAATGACATTCTCGGAAAAGATATTTACCTTACAAAAACATTAACAGCAGGAAATGTTGCAAGTTTATCTGCAAATTTTAGTAGTGCTACAGCATCAAATTTTTATGTTTCTGGAACAACAAATGTAAATACTTTTAATGCAAATTCAATTGTTGGAAATATAACAACATCCAGATTTATAAATACAATGCGAACAATTGAACATTCAAATTCAACTGGATTTATGGGTGAGATGTATTATGACCACGACTTCGAATTTCGTTGTATAGACATAGACACTTGGATTCGCCAAAATCATACAAATGGGCAATGGGAATCAGTTTTTTAAGAAAGTTGGTAATTTAAAATATTAGGAATAAATATTAATGGCAAACGAAATTTCTTTAAAAGAATATATTGAAATGAAATTTATTGAATTAGGAAAACGAGTAGATTTAACTTTTGAATTACATAAAATAGCACTAGACAAAGCTGAAATAAAATCAGATTTGGTAATCAAAAATATGAAAGAAAAAGTTGACGAATTACAAATTAATATAAATAAAAGACCTGCTTGGATTACATCTGTTATAATTGGTGTATTTACGTTTGTGCTCGGAATATTGGGTGCAATTTTAGTAAAAGGAATATAAAAATATGATTAAAGAATTTTTAAAAAAGTTATTTAGTGAAAATCCAGAAATAAGTTCAATGCGTGTTTCTCTTATAATGGGATTAATTTTAGTTGCAATTTTAGAAGGTATATTTATTCTAATTTCATTGGAAAGCAAAAATTGGGGATTTGATTTAAGCATACTTGACCGAATAACAGTTTTAGTTGGTGTTTTATTGGGAAGTTTAGTTACTGGAAAAATAGTTTCAAAATTTGCAGAAAAAAATAATTAGGAAATTAAATGATTATAGAGTGTCCTAAATGTAGAAAAATAAATTGTCAAGAAGCAGTCGAAGGTAATTCTATGCTTCGTAAATGTGGATTTTGTCAGCATATATATGAAATAACAAATACTCAAATTCAATTGGAAAATGATGACCTGCCAATTAAGGTTATTCAAAGTCGAGATGAATTGCTGGATGTATTACCTCCAGATTTATTTGATGAATTTGTAAAATTAGAAAACAAATACCAAAAAACTATTCTTTATAGAAACGTTCTAGGCAATGTTACCCAGAAAAAAATAGCAGAAGAAATGGGAATAACGGAACATCAACTTTGCAGGTATTTAAAGAATGCAGTTGTAAAAAAAATTCTTGCATTTTTAAATTTGCAAATAATTCAAGAAAACGCCATAAGGGAAAATTTAAGAAATTCTCAATTAAGAGAAAAAATGTACGACTGGTTTGATGAAATATTTGATGGGAAAGATAATATAATGAAGGAAAAAGTAAGCAAAATATTAACAGGAATTAGTGACAACAAAACAAATACAAACATAACAAAAAAAGCAAACAAAGACTTAAATTCAAGTTTACTTTAAAATTTACACACCAAAGTTTTCTTCTCTTTTATAATTGGTAATATAGTTGAAATTTGAATTTCCAAAATCTGGAAAAATCGTCGATGCACACCCAGGGCAGTTAGCAGTTTATAACGACAAGCATCCAATTCGCATAGTTTGCGCAGGTCGTTATTTTGGTAAATCGGTGTTGGGTTCAGTTCTTGCACTTGATTGGGCAATGAATAAAGGATTAGAACAGCAAGAAATATATATCATTTCTAAAAACTTTAGTAATACGAAAAAAATATATTGGCGTTTGCTAAAACAAATATTAACTGAAATTGACAAAAGAAGAATAGAAGAATATTGTAAAGAAAATAATAAAACAAAACGACAATTAACTGAATTAGAATTAGAAGAAATTCAAATCGGCTATAAAACAAACGAACATGAATTAAGTATATTATTCCCGAATAATAATATTATTTATTTATTCACAGCGGAAAAACGTGACAATTTAGTTGGGGTACGTATGGATTTTGTGGTGCTCGATGAGATAGCTGTATATAAAAATTTAGATGACTTTTATGACATTGCAATAGAAGCAAATTTAACTCCAGATTCGCAAGTTGTTTTTATTTCTACTCCACGCGGTTTCAATCGCTTTTTTGATTTTTGGGAATTAGGGCAACAAGAAAATGATGTATATAAAAGTTGGACTTTTAGAAGTGATGAAAGTCCTTTCGTAACAAAAGAAAAACTTGAAAGAGCTAAAAAAAGAAATCCAGTTTTATTTGAACAAGAATACGAAGCAAAATTTAAATCGATGGACGGAAAAGCATTTCCAGACTTCGACAGAAAAATTCATTCACAAGAATTTCCAATATTTCCAGATTTCCCACTTTCTATTGGAATGGACTTCAATCAAACTTGGCATTGCTGGTGTATGTTTCAGTCGGTTCCAAAATATGTAATTCAGCAATATGTTTCATTGCCAGAAGATTATTCATTTCAGAATGAGGTTATAATTTGCCACTGGGAATTTAAAAATCCAAACTGCAATCTACAAAATCAAATGAAACATCTTGACAGATTTTTAAATGAAATTGATTGGAAAGGAAATCTCGAGATGTATGGGGATGCGGCAGGTGGTGCAAGAAGTTATTTAGCTTCTGGAAATAATGAAAATGCTTGGGACATTTTATTTAGTCATTACCCTGGAGCAAATTTCACTTATAAAAAACAAAATCCAACTCATTCAGACAGGGTTTCAATTTTTAATGACAAAGTTTTAAATGTAAAAAAAGAAGTTGGATTGCTTTTAAATTCAGAATCTTGTCAGGAAACAATCAAAGACATTGAACAAGCAGTTTTAAAAGCCAATGGAAAATTAGACAAATCACGGGAAGGGAAGGGAATCGGTCACTTAGTTGATTCACTTGGTTATGCTATTTATTTAATCGGTTCCGAATTAGTTGAAACAGAAGCGCCAGAATTTGTGTGCTTATAAAAATAGATTTTGTTGTCCAGTTATTTTTTGGGAATGCAGATGAATATAATAAATAAAATTACCAGATTTTTAAGAAATGAAAACAACTCATTTGAAAAAGAATTTAATTCAAATTTAGGGATTCCAGGATTCGGTGTTGCTTATATGAATTGGCACGATTTAACTTACAGAAGCAATTATTCTTTAACCCAGTTAATTCAAGGGCTACCAATGAATATAATGCGTTTTATTGCTTCAGACATTGCGACAGCCACACCTGTAATGTTTCGCAAAACTGATGCAATGGACAACGAACAATTAAATCAACATGAATTTATTGATTTATTATTGCATCCCTCATCTGAAATGACTGCCAACGAATTATACCAAACAATCTGTCTTCACAGATGGATTTATGGAACTGCATTTCCAGTTGTTCTAAGAGGCGTTAAATATAGAAAGCCAAAAGAAATTGTTCTGGTTCATCCTATGCAAGTTCAAATAATTAGAGATTCAAATAATAATATAACTGGAATTGAAGACAGAATTACTGGAAATAGATTTGAAAGAAATCAAATAATTGGACCTGTAAAAAATATAAATATTGCTAATAATAGTTTTAATACAAATTATTTTTTTGGAACAAGTATTATTTATGAAAATGAATTAACATTTTCTCTTTACCAGTCTCAATTAAGATATCAGGAACGTCAGTTGATGAATGATGCACAAATAAATTTCATTCTACTTTCAGACAGAAAATATTCCGCAGATTCAAAAAGAACATTTTTGGAACAATGGAACGCACAATTTGCTGGTCCAAATAATGCGAGAAAAACAGCATTTTTAGATGAAGGAATAAAGCCATTTGCAACAAGTTGGAATGCTAAAGATTTGGACTTTATTTCTGGTCGAAAAGAAACAGAAAAAGCAATAATGAAACCCTGGGCTTTACCTGGCGATATGCTCGGGGATTCTTCAACTGTGAACCGCTCCACAGGTCAACAAAATACTTTAAATTATTACAAGAATGTTCTATTACCAGAAATTCATATAATAGATTCTGCATTCAATAAATATATTTATAATCAATACCCGAAGGAAAATATTTTTATTAGACATTTATTGCCAAGAATCGAAAATATAGATGCATTAAAAGAATTTGAATTAGGATTAAAAGGTGGATTAACTTGGAACGAATACAGAAAATATATGGGTTACGCTCCACTTCCAGGATTAAACACGCCAGTAAGTTTAAATAATATTACGAATCCAAATTCAAACAATGATGTAAATACTGAAGATAATAATATAAACGACAATACAGATGTTTCAAACGATAACATACCAAACGAATAATAAAAATATTTAATAAATTTTATAACAGGTTTCATTTCCTTTTTTAATATGGAAGAAGACCTGTGCGTAAAAATGAAAAACGAAAAGGTGACAACTGCACAAAATATGCAGCTCGAAAATATGTTATTCCGAATGACAAATATTTTACTCCAACAGAATTAGCATCAAATTTAATAACAAAAACATTTTTAGTTCTGCAAAAAGAAGGTGTAAATATAAATGAATTAGAAATTATTGAACCAAGTGCGGGTTCTGGTGCATTCTCAAGTCAGATTAAAGGATGTGTTGCTTATGATTTATTTCCAGAAAATAATAAGAACATAATAAAAGCAGATTATTTAAAATTAAATTTAGCATTCAAACAAAATAGACTTATTATAGGAAATCCACCATTCGGAAGGGCAAGTATGGTGGCAAGGGCATTTATTAAACAATCAAACAAAATTGCTGGCTATACTGGCTTCATATTACCAATCACTTTCCTAAGAAACAAATTAGATTTAAATATAATATATTCAGAAGAACTGCATCAAACTATATTTACAAACGGAAAGAATCCAAACGACCCAGATTATTCTGAAAAAATTGTTAATGTATGCTATATTATTTGTAAACATATTGAATCAATTAAATATATTAAATATAATCTGAATGCTGTTAAAGTATTTGAAATAAGAAAACAAGACAAGAACTATATTCCCAATAAAAATGAATATGATTTTAAAATGTTACGATGGGGTTCAGGTCAAGACTTCGGTGAACTATTAACTAATAAACAACAATCCCATCATTCATATAGAATGTTTGCTTATATTAAAGTAATTAATAAATCATTATATAAAATAATTCAGAACACTTTAATAAACTTTAAATCTGATTATTTACTTAAATATATTAAGAACAATAATTATACAACTGGTGCCTGTTCATTCAGTCTAGCAGAAGTATATAAGTATATATTAGAACATATTCCAGAACTGAAGTAGTGTTTGATTATATTCATTCATATAAAAGTTTATATATAATAGTATAAGGAAAGTGGGCAGGGATTATACCTTCCGCACGTTCTTTCCAGCACTCTTAAACTGCTCATTTTTTCAACACTTATTTCATTTCAAATCATTGAAAAACATTCAAAAATTGCATAAAATAAGGGTATATAAATGGCTAATGATGGCATAAATCAAGCCACCAGACCGCATTTACGCTCAAATATAGGGCAGTATATAGGCAGTATATAATCAGTATAGGCAATAATCAGGGAAAGTTACCTATATTCATTGAAATTTGATTAAAAATGCAGGTAGTTGGCTAATTCCGTATTAGCATAGGCAGGTAACTTTGGTGGTCGGTATGAATGAAAAGTTCTCGCCGAGTTGAGGAGACGGGCACGGGGATGCTCATACACTTCCGCAGTAAAAAATATTATTGCTGTTGATTTTTAAATTCCAACAATAATTTTTCAATTTTTATAGAATCAATTCCTAAAGATTTTTCTACGTTTTTAAAATATTCTTTATTTTGCATAGAAATTAGAATTTCATGAAATATTTTTTCAAACAATTTGAAAATTTCTTTGAATAATCTTTTTACTTTTTTACATTGAACAAGGGTTGATTTGACTGATTTAACTGTTATTAATCTATGCACAGTTTTATTTCTTAGTTCATTTAATTCATAACATTTTTTTATAAATAATTCTATTTTAGGATTCAATAATAAATTTGTTAATTCTTCAAGCAAATTTTTAGTTAATTTCCTTTTTGTAATACGTTTATTTATTTTATAAGGAAATAATCTTAATTGTATATAATAACGAGAACAATTTATTAACATCTTAATTAGTTCATCCATTAATTGGTGGTATATAATCATAGAAGAAATATAGCCTTCAATAGTATTTTTGTTAAACAAAATTTCTGCTTCATCTTCTATTTTGTCAAGTTTTTTTGCGAACCCTAAATCAGGAAAGTTGCTACGGTCATTTAAATCATTTTCTAGTATATTTGTTCTATATTTTTTATTTTCAACTGATAATTTCATTGAAATATTTATTAATTCATTTAATTATTCATTTTATTAATATAATCAATTAGATTCTGGTAATATTCTATTTTTTCAGGTTTATATAATTTTTCTTTTTCTTTTCCTAAACTTCCAGCAAAAAATGCTAATTGCAAACTTTCAAATTCAATTAAAATATTATTATTTTTATTATATGTTGGATTTTGAAGAACAGATATCATATACATAGATGTTTTTTGGAAATATTTTAATACTAATTGATTCTCATATGTGTTTTTATTTTCTTTTTTCATTTCCAATATCTTCTCCAACTCATACTTTTCAGACAAATTTTTTAATAAAGATAGGTCTTCAAAAGAAAATTCACAAATTATTTTGTTATTCATGATATTTTGAATTAATTTAAGTCATAATTTATTGAAAATTACAGAAATAAAAAAGGAATGATTATAGAGGTCAGAATCCCACACTTCCACTGGAAATTCTTAAATGGGTATATATATTTTAATCAACGGGGTTCTTTTATAATCTAATTTTTGTTTTCATCTGGTATTACTTGAACTTTTTTTTGTTTCTTTACAAATTCTGTAATATTATCATCAACTCTACCCGATATATGATTTATTGAAATTACCATGAAATCAATTTTTTTAATCAAAGCATCGTCGAACATTTTTGTTATAACATTTTGAGTTTCGGGTGCGGAAAATAAAACTACATCTTTATAGACAGCATATTCAGATTTTAAAACATTTTTAATGCAATCTATAATAATTTGTTTGTTTGATTCTGTGAAACTTATAACTGCAAATAATGCCATTTTATAAATTATATTTTAAATTCTGATTTATGTTATTGTATTTGGTGAATGTGGAATTTTCTGATAATTTTCTTTTGATGCTTTTATAATTTCATTTACTTTAATTTTTCTTATATATCTTATTAATTTTCTGATTTCGCTTTCTATTTCTTCAAGTTTAATGATTTCTATTTCGGCCAAATTCTGAAAATAATGATTAATATATTTTTCTGCTTTTATTCGAGATGAGAAGGATGTTCTTGGTAAATCATAAACATTGCTTTTAGTTAATCCAGCATAATAACGATTTTTTGATTTCACTTCTGAATCATAAATATTTTTGATTGCTTTTGTTGTGGCTGAGTAAATACCTGCTAATTTATAATTTAAATGTGTAGCGTGATTTTCAAGTGCATTTAAAATTAATTGTTTTTCTTCTTCATATAATTCTAAAGTATAACAGTCTTTTATTGTTGCCATAATATTTTAATTTAAATAAATAATTTATTGAAATTTACAGCTAGTTTATTAATATAACAAACGAAATTCCCCCGACCTTTTTAGAATACCATTTAATATTTAAGCTATTTTCGCTTTAGTCTTTTGTTCATATTTCTTTAAAACTTCTAAAGCTGGCATAAAATGAGCAAGTGCTTTTTCTGATTTTTCAATTTCATCATTATTATCTTTGAGATTATTTTCCCAAATTTCTTTTCTCCTTAAAAGGTATTTTTTTAGTTCTTCATTACCTTCTTCAAGTGAATCTAAGGCTTCATTTACCTTTAACACCATCTCTTTAGTTTCTTCAAGAGATTCTAAATGAAATTTTTTATCTTCTTGAAAATGCTTTACAGTGTCTTCCGTAAAATCCAAAAAATATTTAAAGTGTTTCATATATAATATTTAAGTTTGAAGTTATAATTTATTGAAATTTACTGAAATAATAAAGGAATGATTTTTATAGGGAAATTTTGTTAATTTTACGGAAAATAGGACACTTCATGAATTACAAAAAGTATAAAAAAATAAAAAAAGAATTATTATTTAAAATTGAAAAAAGCGAACGACATACATATGAATTAATTGAAGAAAATGACCAAGAGTTGTTGTATGTTGTTGCACTATTAAAAAAAGAAGAATGCATAGAAATTCGGGGTCCTTTCGACCAAAATTACAAAGGTCGAAGATTTATAAAAGCATCATTAGAACTACTTCCAAAGGGATTTGAATTTTGTTATAATCAAAGACCGTTCAAGAGATTTCAAAATACAATTAAAGAAAATGTCACATTATTTACTTTAATTTTATTTTTTATTTTTTCTTTAGTTAATATAGTTATAGCTAATGATTTTCTAATTTGGAAGTTTATTATTAATATTTTTAAATAACATTTTTAATATTTAATTGCATATGAAAAGAGTTTTCAATTATTTAAAACATAAGTGGTATTTTGTTATTATTGTTTTAATACTCGGCATTATAGCTATCTGGGTTCGGTATGACATAATAAATAACAATGAAATCGGAAAATTATGGAATTATACTCGAGGAAAACATATTGAACTTGCAACATTATTTGTTTTGTTTATTACATTTGCTGTGATTTGGTGGTATACATTAGAAACTGTAAAATTAAGAAAAGTAACAACTAGTAATTTATTTGACAGCAGATTTTACAAAATATTGGAAAAAAGAAAAGAATTAATTGAATTTTTAAATTCTTATTTAGGTGAGGCTGAAATACAACTATATAATAATGCATTCGGAAAATTTTATGCGTATTTTAAAAGTGTTTATACACAAACACCAAAAATGTTAAATACAATCGAAGAAGAAAAAGACATTTGTAATAATAGTTTTGGTAAAATAATTGACACGCAAATGCCTTTTATGGCCAACTATTCTTATTTATTAATAGAATTTATTAGATTTTTAAAAACTGTTACAAAGAATAAATTAGTTGAAGAATTTAATTTTTATAATTCCCTTTATATTTCGAGTTTTTCCTTTCACGAAATTATATATTTTTTCTATTTTGGAATATTTATTGAGGAAAATGGTGGCTTTATAGATGAATTTAAACTTTTTAAAAATATACTTCCGAAACATTTATTATTAAATTCCGAACATATAAAATTTTATAATCATTTAGTAGAAAACGAGAAAGAAATTGCGAATGAAGAAGAAAAGAAAAAGGGAACATCCATTTCTGAACATTCCCTTTGAATAATTTATACCAATATAATTATACAGGATAAGAAATGTTTGAAACGCATCTGGCTTGTTCTTCAATTCCAACGCTCAAATAAAGCTGTGTGGTTTCTAAACTAGAATGTCCCAGCATCTCCTTCAACATATAAATGTTCTGATTGTATTTAATAAAAGTAGATGCATAATAGTGTCTAATACTGTGGTAAGTTAAATCCTTATGAAAATTTAGCTTTGAACAATAATGTTTAAATTTGTGGCTAACATAATCAGGGTGAAATTTCCTGCCCAATACAAATCCTTCATCTGAATTTTTTAGATTCAAAAGGAATTGTTTAAAATCAGAATCTATTACAATTGTTCTGGGCTTTCTTGATTTTGTTTTAAATTGAATTTCCTCTTTATTATATAATTCAATTGTTCCTTTTTCAAAATCTATGTTCTTCCATTCAAGATTTATTACTTCATTTAAACGGAATCCTGTATGCAATGAAATATAAAAACTATTAAATATAGTGGGATTGTTGTTTTTTAGTATATTATATAATGCCACTATTTGTTCATCTGAAAAAGTTAAACGCTTTCCTTTCTGACTTTTTGGAATCTTACCTATTACAGGGTTGTTTACCAGTAATTTATATTCATTAATCAAATAGTTGAAATATGCCTTTAAGAATCTTAAATATACATCAATAGCTTCTTTTTTTATTTTCGGATTCCTTTCTTTCATATACGCTTTAAATCTATTAATATGAGTCGGGCTTATAAAATCCAATCTTATATTACCATTTGCTTCGATTAAAAATCGCCAGGTTCGTTCGACTGTTTTTAGGGCTTTCTTGTCACCATCCGTATTATAAGAATATGTTTGAATTAATAGTGGTAATACATCGCTTAAAACTTTATTTTTCTTATTTGCCACCAGCATCAAATTATTAGCATTATTAGTTGTTATATTTTGCTCTTGCTCTACGTTCTTGCTCTTTTGCTGGCATAGCTCAGTTGGTAGAGTAGCTGATTTGACAATATTAAAAGAATCCTTAAAAGCATTGGCTTCTTCTTCTGATTTTGCGTAGGTCTTTATTTTAGTTCTTTTTCCATTTTTCATATAGTATAAGACCCATTCGCCTTTTAATAAGGTAATGAACATTTTGATTTCTCCTTAAAATTTAATTTTGAAATTGGGTAACTATGGCTTATTGAAGGGTAACTTTCGAAGTTACGGTAACTATTAAAAATGGAAGTATAAAAGAAAATCCCCAAACGCTTTATGCATTTAGGGATTGAGTGAGCTGGCAGAGGGATTTGAACCCCCGACCTGCTAATTACAAATCAGCTGCTCTACCAACTGAGCTATGCCAGCAAGTCGATTAAAAATTTTTTATTAATAATATGAACTATTAATATAGAATTTGTATTATAAATTAAATGATTTAATATTTTCTTTCAACTGAAAAATAAATATTATGCAAATAATAGAATTGCCTTAAAAAGGTTCGATTTTTCCCTGATTGAATGAAATCTCCTTATTTTTTCTTCTTGGGGCTGACAATTAATACCTGTCCAATCATTATAGTATCGCTGTCGAGGTCATTCCATTTTTTCAAATCTTTAATTGTAACTTCAAAATCATCCGCAATCGTTTGTAATGTATCACCTTTTTTTACTTTGTATGTTTTTTCTGTTTTGCTATTATCTTTAGTATCCTTAGTTTTCGGTTCGGAAACGATTAGTGTTTGTCCGGGTTTTATAACATTGCTTTTTAAATTGTTCCAGTCTTTAATATCCTCAACGTCGACGCCATATTTATCGGCAATCATAGTCAGGTTCTCACCCTCTTTTACAGTGTGTGTTGTCGTTTTGGATTTTTTAGTATCATTTGTTTTTTTCATCAGCTTCGGCTCAATAATAGTTAACTTCTGTCCGACAAGAATTTTATTGCTTTCGAGGTTATTCCATTCAACAAGGTCATCAACGGTAACACCATAATTATCCGCTATGCCGGAAAGAGTTTCTCCGCTTTCAACTATATGTACAGTTTTGCTTTTTGTGTTATCTTCTTTTTTATCTTTTTTGTCAGGAACAATTTTATCTCCGAATATTTTGATTTTTTGTCCGACAAATATTTTATCACCTTCAAGATTATTCCATGCTTTTAAGTCTGAAAGACTCACATTGTAATTTTCAGCAATCTTACTTAGATAATCACCATCCTTAACTACATATATTTGGGGAGTCGAATTATTAGGTTTATCTGTTTTAGTTGTTTTATCCGGTTTAGTAGTTTTGTTGTCTTTCGGGTCGGGGGTTGTTCCAATTTTAACGTAAGGAAGATTTTTTTTGTCATCTTTCCCGAATTCTTTTCTCGAAAGTGAATCTGGAATACTAACTTTTGCTGTATCCTGCACTACCGGTTCTTTAATTCCTGTAAATTTATAAAAAGATTTATCGCCTAAATATACAATGAGCTCCTGGTCTTTCATCGGAAAAGTTGTATATGAAAAGTTATTCCATATTCTTATATCTGTAGACCTTACATAAAATGAATCTGCCGTACTGCAAAGGTTTTCACAAGTATTGAATTTAAAAGACAATTTCTTTTTTCCCGTTACACTTCCAACATATCTCGGGTCACCCGGGTCGTAATTTTTTACTGCATAAGTAACATTTGCTACTTCTTTTTGGTAGCCTTTATTTTCATTACCTGCATATTCAGGAATAAAAGATTCATTCTTAGTAAATTCCGGTGATTTCCTGTAATTCGAACTAAAAGTATTGTAAGTTCCGTGAGGAATTCTTAGTTGATAAGGAACAGTGTATGATGGAACTGATTCCTGTGTTAATTCAGGATTCAAATCGTGAATAGTTTCAATATCGCTATTGCAATATTCTGCAATGTTAGTCAATGATATTTCTCCTTTAACGTTTACCCTGTCGTAGGTTACAGGCTCACCATATTCAACATTCTTAAAACCATAATCACCTGGATTTCTGAAAATAAAAGATAATGCAAGTATTGAAGGTACATAATTTTTTGTTTCGCCCGGCAAATAATTTCTGACTTCCCAGTAATCTTTTGAACCGCTCTTGCTGATTCCGGCTGTCACTCTTCCCGGTCCTGCATTATAAGCTGCGAAGGCGAGATACCAGTCACCAAACGATTTATACAAATCCTTCAGATGACGGGCAGCAGCATCGGTTGATTTTTCAAAATCTCTTCTGTCATCACGTTTATCATCCTGTGTTAAACCATAGGCACTTCCTGTAGTTGCCATAAATTGCCAGAGTCCTGTTGCGCCTGCTCTTGAAACGATTACAGGATTCAAACCTGATTCCTGAACAGAAAGATAAATCAGTTCTTCCGGAACGTTATAAAATCTAAGGATTTTTCTCATAATCGGAAAATATTTTCCCGACCTGTAAAGAGTTTTATCAATGAAACCTCTTCCCCGGTCTGTCTTGGAAAAGAAATCAATATATTCATCAACGGCTTTATTCCTGATTAGAGGAATATCGCTTCCGTTGGGCAATTCCTCTTTCGCTTCGATATCTGCAAATTCTTTCTTTTCCTCGTATTCAACGCCGAATCGTTTTGCAAACTTGAAAACTTCACTTTTGCCTGAAATATTACTTTGTGTAAATAAATAATCCTGAACTATGCTTTTTGAAAGTTCGGCATAATCTTTTTTCCATACGAGATATTTTGGGTCATCAATAATACGATTGTCAACTTTTTTAAGAATAGTCAGACTATTCTCAAATGTCTCTTTGGTTGCTTCGCTTTGAGCTTCATTCAGAACCAGAGCGTGCTTGTATTCTTTTAGAGAGTTCTCAATTGCAGTATAAATATTGATAGAATCCTGTATATGTGTGTTTTCGACCGGAGGAGGTTCTTTTGCAGCTGTACAACCACCTAAGTAAAAAGAAGTTGTTATTACAAATGATGTAAGTAACAAATAATAAAAAAACCTCTTTTTCTCACTAATGTTAGTAAAAAAAGTTTTTTTCATATTTTTTATGTTTAATTTGTTATGAAAATATAAGTTAATATAAACAAATTCAAGTTATTTTTTAAGGGAAACGTATAACCGATTTCTATATATGGTAGTTAATCAAAAGGAATGATAAATCAGACTTTCATAATTTCTATGCACTTTCTTCACTTTTAATTTAGTATTTCTATAATTAATATGAAATGTTAAAAATTAATAACATAAAAAAACGCCGTCACATTTCTATGGCAGCGTTATTACTGGAGGTTGTGGGAAACTCTTTAACTCCTAAAATCCCTGATGATTGACAAATAACTTAAAGAAATAATTTTTTATATTGTTGAGATAGATGCAGTAATTAAATCATCTCGATCTTAAATCTGAAAATTGCATTCGCGTATTTTCTGTCTGTCCACATATTTCTTGAATTAATCTTTTCCGTCACGACTTTTTTCAGAACTTCATTATCCGAGCTTACACCGACGAGTTCAAGTTTTCCTTCTTTATTGACTTTAATAAGTGCGAAAGCATTGCCTATTATGTCTTTATCCTGATAAACAAGATTTACGGGTAATGACATAACGTCCTTTAATTCAACATAAAGTTGTTTATTAAGGCTTTCCACTGTTCCCGCGTTTACCATTACTCTTTCATTAGCTTTGACTCCGGCTAACGGAATTAAAGCGATTATTAAAATCGCAATCCAGTTTAAGTTAATTAATTTTTTCATTTCTTATTCTCCTATGATGTTTTATTTTCTATTGTCTTTGTTTAATATTCGTAAAGCGGAAAAAAAAGTTTCACGCTTATTTATTATATTTTCAAAACCCTACTTAATTGCAGAAAAATTATAAATTTTCGGTTCCTGATATCAAAGAAAGAACCCGCATAGATAAATATATAACGGGCTTTATCGAAAATGCATCCAGAACAAAGGTTCAAAAGGCAATAAATCTCGGAAATGTGATTGTAAACGGTAATTTTGTAAAATCCAATTATTTACTTCGCTCGTTCGATGAAATCGAAATCGAACTACCCGTACCCGATAAACAGGAAATCTTAGCGGAAAATATACCATTAGATATAATATTTGAGGATGAATATTTTTTAATAGTAAATAAACCCGCGGGAATGGTGACACATCCTGCTTATAAAAATTACAGCGGAACTCTTGTAAATGCTGTGATGTATTATGCTCAGCAAAAAAACGAATCGCTATCGAATATAAACGGTTTTGAACGGGCGGGAATAGTTCACCGGCTCGATAAGGACACATCCGGTTTGCTTGTAATTGCAAAAGATGAGGAAACACACAGATTGCTCTCACAGCAGTTTTTTAAACACACAATAGAAAGAGAATACAATGCCATCATCTGGGGTTTGATGAAAGAAAAATCAGGAACAATAGAAAACAGGCTTGGCAGGGATAAACGCGACAGAAAAAAGGTTGCAGTTCTTCATCCCGATGAAACTACGGGCAGAATTGCTATCACTGACTATGAAGTGATTGAAGAATATGAATTTTTATCTTTAATAAAATTAATTTTAAAGACGGGCAGAACGCATCAAATCAGAGTTCACCTTTCATCTATCGGGCATGCAGTATTCGGCGATGAAACGTATGGCGGAAGGCAGCCCCATTCAATTAATCTGACATCAAAAATAAAAGCACAAATAGTTAACCTACTCGAAGTAATGCCAAGACAGGCTTTGCATGCGAGGGTTTTAGGATTTATTCACCCGAGAACAAAAGAGAAAATGCATTTCGAATCTTCGTTGCCTGAGGATATGAGGAAAATTATCAATAAAATAAAATTTAGTTTGTAAACGGTTCGTATTGTTAAGAGGAAGTTAAAAAGAGTGTGAAAAGTGAGACGTGAAAAGTGAAACGAGAGCGTGAAATGTGAGAAGTGAAACGAGAGACGTAGGACATGAAATGAGAAACGTGAACGTGAAAAGTCAAAAGTGAAATTCGAAAGTAGAGCGTATTGTACAAATATAGACTAATAAATTTTATTACTATAATATACTTAAAAGAATAATATTTCCATCTGTAGAAAAAAGAATTTTTTCACCTTTCACTTTTCAGGTTTCACCTTTTTCCTTTAACTAACTAACAATCGTCACTTATCTACTTTATTATTAGTATTTCCCTGCATAATCTCATTATGAAAAATTTTTCCGCCAAGATGAGCAGTATATAACATCATTCCATTGACAATCAGCATTAATGATAATGTTAATATAGAAAACCACATCGGCAATTCTTTCGGTTTTCTGAAAATAATTAATCCTGTCAAAGCAACAGCCCCTAATATTTCCATTGCAATAAAACTCTTTGTAGCAAAGTCCTGGTGGGGGTCAATATTTTCTTCAATAATCCCATCAAGCCCTTTGACGCTGCCCTCGGCGTTATTACCGGTGATTAATACTGCGATGGTGAGAAATGCCATTAAAATAATTAAAACTAATGTAAACTTTTTTAACTTATCATTTTTCGCAGAAACTGCGTATAAAAAAATAATTAATAAAGCTGCCGTACCAATTTCCGGAATATGATTTAACATTAAATGCATGTATGCTGAACTTGGCATAATATAATAAAGTTTGGTTTATAAATAATAATTAAATAAGTGTTTATATCAACTCTTAAAACAAAATGCAATTATTACCGTTCCGGTTTATTAAATACCAATTATTTTATCCAAATAATTATTCAATTGAATTAAAATACGAAGGGTATCAGTTTTTTTGTTTTACTCTTATAGATTTTGAAATCTTTAAATGCTTTATTGAGTAATTTCTCTTCAAAATTTATTTTTAAAATTAAGTCAATAAATAAAATCAGCCAGATAATTAACCGGAAATAACTCCATTCGTTTAACAACCAGCTAAATGTGATTCCCAGCACAGATAAATACATCGGATGTCTTATAAAACCGTAGGGTCCCGATGTTTTCAGATTTGTTCCTTCAATTAATTCAGGAGAGATATTAAAATTGAATTTCATAACCATCATTGCCCAAATGCCTATTAATAAAAAAAGGATTACCACAAAAATTAAAAAAATATTTTCAGGTAATATTTTCCCTGTGAAAGCAATAATCCCTATACAAATAAATTGTATAACTACATACGAGAAAGACTTTAAAGAACTAATATCTAATGTTATGAACTTCATTTAATAACATCATCAACTTCCCTTCGGGGAGTTGGTTTCACTTCTTTACCATAGCCCATGCGAATAATTAAATTCGGATGTCCTTTTAAATTCAACATATTTTTCAATTGTTCATTTAGCTCGGGAATCTCAACCGGCTGATTTAAATATGATGCGGCAATTCCTTCCGATGCCGCTTTCAATAAAAGTTTTTCAAGAGCTATACCTGTATTTAACCAATCCAGCGGGTTATAGCTGTTACTGACAAGTATAGCAAGAACAGGTGAACCTTTAATGAGATTCCTGTCACGTCCCGCCTGTATATCACCCCAGTTCAGATTTCCGATAAAGAACGGAGTTCCGAAAGAAACAAGGTCTCCCAACCCGAATGCATAACCGGGTATACCGTCTTTACTGTCTTTCCTGTTAGGATGTACCCATTGAGCAAGCTCCCTGCAAAAGCTTTTGTTTGCAGCCTGCAGCCTGTCACCCTGTTCAATTAGCTTAATAACTTCTTCACGTTTTTCATCGTTATCGATTACGAACAAAGTTATTCTATCCTCGCTTACCACACTTACTAATTTTTGTAATAAGTAAGGGTCAATTTTATCTTCAGCAAAAGGCAGCCTGTTCGTATGCCTTTGCTTAATTGCTTTAAAAAGTTTTTTATCATTTTCAGCGGGTTCATATCCCATTAATGGTCTTATACATGCGAGCAAATCATTATCAGCAATATCGGGAAAAAATTTTATTTCCGGTATATATTCAAAATACTTCATAGCAATTGTTAAGTTCGCTATTGCAGCTCCGCAGCTGATTATTAACTCCCTGTCATCCGGGTCTATAACCGGTAATGCTCTCGTTCTGTCTGCATATACGTTGATAACCATAGCTTCATCATCCAATCCGAATGACCACGGCTGTGTATTATGACCGGAAGGAGCAAGTATCGCATACTTCACAAAAAATTTTAATTTATCTTTTTGGCTTCCGTTTTTCGGATAATCTTTTTCTGATATATCCCATGTTGCTAAGTTGTTTTTCATATTATTGGAAATAAAATTTAATTTTTCTTTTTATAGTTCTTCCTTAAATCTAAATATTTGAATATCCTTAATTATTAGAAATTATAAATTTAAAATCAATATAAAATTTATAGCTTAAAATAATAATATTTTGCCTTCAATTTTGATTAAAAAAACGAAATAATATTTTAAATAGTTATAATTACGAATTATTCGTTTTTTAACTTAAGTGAATATCCATCACTCTCAAAAATTACTGCACCGTCTAAATCTGTTCTGTATATATTACTATTCAGAAATTCGAGTTTTTCAAGTGTAACGGCAGCAGGATGATTAAATCTATTATTCAATCCGCATGATATTACAGAATATTCGGGTCGGCATTTAGCCAACAATTCGGGAGAGGAAGAATTTTTACTTCCGTGATGTGACACTTTCAATATATTCGATTTTAAAAAATCACCATAAAACACGGAAATATTTCTTTCTTCATCTTTGCTGATATCGCTTGTAAACAAAATACTTTCATCTTTATATTTCATCAGTATAACTAATGGACTTCCGTTTCTGGTCGAGTCGAAAGGGTATAAGACATATAATTTGAGATTATCTATTTTAATAACATCACCGCATTTAATACTTTGCAATTCGAAATTCCTTGGCGATAACAATTTTTCAAAATATATATTATAATCATCAAAATTTATCAGAACTTTTTTGACGAAAAAATTTTTTATAATAAAATTTGATCCGCCTGCATGGTCGTTATGATTATGTGTGAGGATTAACAAATCAATATTTTTTATATCATTTCTTTTCAGGTAGGGGGCAATAATATTTTCTCCCGAATCAAAATCTGCTCTTAGAGGACCGCAGTCGATTAATATATTTTTACCTTCCGGGGTTTGAATTAAGGCGGATTCTCCCTGCCCGACGCTTATAAATGTAATCTTTAAATTATTATGAAAATTTATATTAACTAAAATTGTAAAGATTAATATTAACAACGAGATTGAAATCCGGAAATGTAAATTTTTAAAATTCGAGTATACTATATAAATTAAAATAAAAAAATAAATAATAGTGTTGAGAGTATTGAATTTGTAAAATTCAAAATAAGAAAAATCGAAACCGGCACAAAATTTTATAAATATAAGCTGAAACCACAAAAGCAGTGAATTTGTCTCCCCTATAACAGAAGACAGGTATGAAGAAAATGTTGCAACAACAATCTGAAAAAATCCGATTGCAAGAGAAATATTTGAAAGCGGTACGGCAATGGAATTTGCTACAAGCGATATTAAGGAAATTTTTCCGAAATATAAAGCTGTTATGGGTATGGTTCCGATTTGAGCGGAAAGTGAGGTAAAAAATAAGACTAAAAAGTAATAAAAATATTTTCTCAAATCTTTTTTCCAGGATTCGAACCTGCTGATAAAAATATTTTCGAACCGGGTGTAAAAAAATACCATCGATAGAACAGCACAAAAAGATAAAATAAATCCGGCGTCGAATAATTGTTTTGAATCATAAATTAAAACAACCAAAGCCGCAATACCTACAATATTATAAAAATTAATTTTTCGCTGAATAATATAAGCTATCAGAACCAAAATTGCCATCACGGAAGCACGTATTATCGATGCCTGGCATCCTGTAAAGAGGCAATAAAAAATTATTATTAAAATTGTTATGATTGTTTTTGGAATCAGGGGAATCCTGAATAAAGATAAAACTAACGTAATCGAAATAATTATGTATGCGACATTCAAGCCCGAAACTGCAATAAGATGCATCACACCCGCTTTAATAAAATAGTCTTTCATTTCTTTTGTGAAATCACCGCGGTCTCCGGTTACAAGCCCTTTAAGGAAAGCCCCCTCATCACCGCGAACATAAGTTTCTATGTTTTTATTGGCAAAAAGTTTCGCAGGAAATAAAATTTTCTGATATAAATAACTTAGATTTCCCGAAGAATATTTTTCAACATTATAAATTCCTTTAACATAAAATATTTTATGAATATTGTGAGGTTCCAGATATTTCCTGTAATCAAATTCACCCGGATTTCTCTCACCCGCTGGCTCGGAAAGTTTCCCGAAAAGTTTTACTTCATCACCGGCGGATAGTTCGGGGTCAGGTTCATTAATTCCTTTAGTTGTATCTTTAATTATTGTAACAAGTACCAAACCTTCGACATCTATAAGGGAATCACCGTTTGAACAGGATTTGCATTTAATTATAAATTTTATTTTCGAACTATCACTTTCAGGCAGGTCATCTATTATTCCGATTAGGCGGGATTCGCTTTTATATGGTGTATTCCGGATATTCGAAATTGAATTATCGGGGATTATGAAAAAATCGAAATTGGATTTGATTATTCCGGATAAAATTACAACAGCTGATATTATAATTAACAATGAGCTATTTCCAAATTTTTTAATATGAAAATATATGAGAAATAAAATCAGGATTGACAAGCAGAATAGTAAACATGTAAAATTAAACTTGATATTGCCCCCGATTAAAATTCCCGAAATAAACAGGGCTGCAAATTTAAATGCCGGTGCAGAATTAAGTTTATGCATGAATATAAAATTTTAACATAATTCTAAATTCGTAATGGATATTTCAAATTAAGAAATAATTTTCTTAATTTAATTAATATTTTATTAATATTAATTAGAAAAATATTTATCCAATCAGTTTATAATATTGTTAAATCAATTAATATATGGAATATTAACAATAATTTATTATATTTATGATTACAAATATCTCTATTTAATAATTATTTGCTTATTTTCAAACATCATCCAAACCTGAAAAATAATTCTATTAAATAAATTTAAATTTATTTTAAAATAATATTTTAAAAATATTTTATTATCGTAAATATTACCGTTTCCCAACTTATTTAACATTGTTTAAAGTATTAATTTTTTTTACTTTGAATGCATGAATGCAGTTGAAATCATCAAATTAAAGCAGAAAAATAAGAAGCTGTCGAAAGAACAAATGGAATTTTTCATAGATGGTTATCTCGATGGAAATATAACGGATTACCAGATGTCTGCATTTTTAATGTGCATTTATTTTAACGGACTGGATGAAGAAGAAACATTTGAGCTTACCGAAGTAATGCTAAAAAGCGGGGAAATTGTAGATTTAAATTTTATTGATAAAGTTAAAGTTGACAAGCATTCAACCGGCGGAGTCGGTGATAAAACGTCTATAATTCTGGCACCCCTTGTTGCATCCTGCGGAATCGCGGTTCCGATGATTTCCGGCAGAGGATTGGGGCATACGGGAGGAACACTCGATAAACTTGAATCGATTCCCGGTTTTAAAGTTCATTATTCAATTGAAGATTATAAAAGGATAATTTCAAAGACAGGTGTGGTAATGATAGGACAGACGTCTGAACTTGCACCAGCAGATAAGAGAATATATGCGCTGAGAGATGTTACAGCAACAATAGAAAATGTTTCACTGGTGACCGCAAGCATTATGAGTAAAAAACTTGCGGAAGGTTCGGACGCAATAGTCTTCGATATTAAAATCGGTGTTGGAGCAAATCTTCCTGATTATGATGAAAGTCTGAAACTAACGAAATATTTAATTTCAGTTTCAAAAAAATTCGGTAAAAAGGCAATCGCAATATTAACGGATATGCATGAACCGCTCGGTTGTAAAATCGGCAACTGGCTTGAAGTTGAAGAGTGTATTGAACTGATGAACGGGAAAATTGTACACGACCTGTCACTCGTAAATGAAACGTTAGCGGGTGCAATGCTGAAACTCGGCGGAAAAGTATCGGGCATAGATGATGGAATTATAATCGCCCGGGAAAAATTAAAAGATGGTTCCGTTTACAAAAAATTTCTTGAAATAGTCGAAATACAAAATGGTGATATAAAATACATTAATGATTGGAAAGATCTTAAACGGGCGAAATACAGTAAAGCAGTAAAAGCCGATATTTCCGGTTACGTTAGTAAAATAAATGCATATAAATTCGGTTTAGCTTCTATTGAACTCGGATGTGGAAGAAAAAAAGTTAGCGATAAAATAGATTATCTTGCCGGAATTATTTTAAATAAAAAATCCGGCAATAGAGTTGAAAAGGGAGATATCTTATATACATTGTTTGCAGAAGACGAAGCTAAAATATTGCACGCGGAGAAGCATTTAAATAAGGCATTTGACATAACAAACAAAGCTTCAGAGAACCGAAAATTGATTTTAGATATTATATATTAATCCCGGTGTCTGTATATAAGTAAAAACAAATGATAAAGCTTCCGTTCAAAATATTATCAGGAATTTTCTCGCTAATAATAATAGCGGGCGGATTATATTATTTATATTTTTCTTCAGGAAAAGGAACAAACTACATTGCAGTTGAAAATGAAAACAGGGAAGCCGTTATTGTCAAAAGGGTCGTGGATGGAGACACTTTTTTATTATCAAATGGTGAGCGTGTCAGGCTGCTTGGAATTGATACACCCGAGAAATTTGAATCTAAGAAACTTGATAATGATGCGGAAATTACACATCAGGATAAGAGAACAATTCAGAAACTCGGACAGCTTGCGAGCGATTATGTAAAAAATTTTGTTGAAGGAAAGAAAGTGTATCTTGAAAAAGAACCGAATTACGAAGATAAGGACAGGTACAACAGGTTATTAAGATGGATATATCTTGAAGACGGAACATTTGTAAATGGAAAAATAGTTAAAGACGGCTATGGTCAGGTATATGAAAAATTTCCGGTTTCGAAACTTGAAGAACTAAGAAAATATCAAAAAGAAGCATGCGAGAATAACCGCGGCTTATGGGGAAACGTAGAAGGGTTACAACAATTTAAATAATATTTATATTAAGTTAAAAAAAATTACTATGAAAAAAATTTATTCAAATCTTAAGTTCGTTACAGCTTTAGTTATTTTATTAGTAGTAGTATTCGGTTGTAATAAATTGAAAAGCCTGGCTACAGGTGGAAATAAATTATATTTTTGTGAACGGTACGACCCGGTTAAAGGTGAAATTAATGAATCGAAAAAATTCACTACAGGAACATTAACCGTAATGGTTGACCTTCGCCCGGAAAAACAAACAATAGGCGTGACCGATGTTAACATAAATATTACAGATAAGGAAACAGGGAAAGTAGTTGAAACGGCGCCCTATACGGTAAAGCCTGACATGGACTACATTTTTTTTAATAATGTGAAATTTGATAAGGTTGGAAAATACCATGTCAGCTGCTTAAAACCTGATGGAAGTGTTATTGTGAGCGGTGAAGTCGAGATAGTGGAAAAATAACACAATCAATTAAGAATTAAAAATTAAGAATTGAATTGACAAAATTTATTCTTAAATTATTAAATGCAATAATAAAATTAAAATGTTTAAAAAAGTAACATTAATTATAATATTTATTTTTTCGTTTTGTAATATATTCGCAAAAAATATTATTACGGATACTAATAACGTGTGTCAGCAATTTAATGAATTAAACACGCAAGTACGGGACGGAGAAATTTCTAAAGCCGATGCTAAAGAAAAGATATTATATCTGATTCCGAAAATTCGTGATTATTTTAATAACAGCGGCGGAAAACAGTATACATCGGATGATTGGGTTTTTCCTTTAAGAGGTTACGGTCCGTCTGCAATCGGAGGCAGGAATGGAAACGGATATAAAGCAAACGATTATAATTTTTATGACGGAAACAAACACGGAGGACATCCGGCTCAGGATATATTTATTCACGACCGGAACCAGGATTGTTTAGATGATAATACTGATGAACCCGTGGATGTATTATCTATGAGCAGCGGAGTCGTTGTAGCACTCGAAAAAGAATGGGATTCAAACAGCGATTTGAGGGGTGGAAAATATATCTGGATATATGATACTTATTCCGATGGATTGTTTTATTATGCGCATAATCGAAAAGTTGTTGTTAATATAGGTGATATTGTTAAACCGGGAGATAAAATTGCCGAAGTCGGAAGAACGGGTTATAGCGCTTATAAAAAACGTTCTCCCACACATTTGCATATTACTTATTTACATATAAATGATGGTAAACTAAATCCTTCTAACTTATACGATGATTTGCTGAATGCGAAGTTAATTAATTAAAAAAATTTGTTCTGTATTATTTTTAAAATAAATAACGAAATATAAAATTGCAAAAATATTTATTTATCATTATCATATTTTTAACCGGAATAAATAATTTTGCATTTTCAAAAAGTATTCCAGCCGATGATAAACCAAAGCGTAAGAAAATAGAAGCAAATCTCGACGCAATAAATGCATCCGTGCAGTCATTATTTTTTGAGAAAGGAACTTCTTATAATCCCACAAAAAGCTGGATGTCATTAATGAGACAGGTTCGTGATGCTAAACTTCAGCGCAAGCAGGCAGTTGATTCTATGGGCAGGTTAACCGATGAACTTTATATGTATATGTATCTTAAAAATAAAGAACCTGTCGATAAAAGCGAATGGGTATTTCCCGTGAGAGGCTATAACTGGTCGGCAATTGGTGGTGTACAGGGAAGCGGATATGTGGTTGCAGATTTTGATTTCTTCGATAACAATTCGGGCGGACATCCTGCTCATGATATTTTTATAAACGACAAAAATCAGGATGCAATAGATGATAATACGAACAAACCGGTAGAAATTTTATCTATGAGCGGCGGTGTAGTCGTTGAAACAAGGAAAAACTGGACACCTGAAATGATGGATATAAAAGGCGGGAATATAGTTTATGTCTATGATAATTTCAGTGACGGACTTTTTTATTACGCTCATATGAATAAAGTTTACGTAAACGTGGGAGATTTTGTATTGCCCGGAACGGTTCTGGGTATAATGGGTAGGACAGGTAAAAACGCTTATCCGTTGCGTTCTCCGACACATTTGCACCTGATGTATGTAAAGAATCATAATGGAGATTTAACACCTGTGAATATGTATGATGAATTAGCAAAGGTAAAATCTATCAAATAATTGACTTTACAAACAAAAAAAAGTTTGCAAATTTAATAGAATTTATTAATTTTAATATTATGGTTTATGAAAGATAAAATTCTTTTAACTGCGGTGACTTTCGATGATGTATTAATTGTTCCGGGCAGGTCAAAAATTCTCCCAAGAAATGTCGACATCAAAACGAAAATTACAAACAATATAACTCTGAACATTCCTATTCTTTCTGCGGCTATGGATACAGTAACTGAAACCGAGATGGCAATTGCATTAGCGCGTGAAGGAGGTATAGGAATTATTCATAAAAATATGTCCATCATAAATCAGGCTGTCGAAGTTGATAAAGTGAAGCGAAGTGAAAGCGGAATGATAATGAAACCGGTTACGCTTACTGCAGATAAACGCATAAAGGACGCAAACGCCGTTATGCAAAAATATAAAATATCGGGAATTCCAATAATAGATTTGGACGGTAAATTAATCGGAATACTAACAAATCGTGATTTAAGATTCGACCCTGACGAAAATATTCTTATTAAGGATATTATGACGAAGACAAATTTAATTACAGCACCTGTCGGTACTAATTTAACTCAGGCAGAAACTATTTTACAAAAACACAGAATCGAAAAACTTCCAGTTGTTGATAAAAAAGGATATCTGAAAGGATTAATAACATTTAAAGATATTCAGAAAAGAAAAAGTTTTCCAAATGCCTGTAAAGATCAGTATGGCAGACTTCGTGTGGGTGCGGCAGTCGGGACAGCAAAAGATACAATCGAGAGAGTAGAAGAATTAGTAAAGCATGGTGTTGATGTAATAGTTGTAGATACAGCACACGGTCAGTCGCAATTTGTTATCGATATGGTAAAAAGAATTAAATCAGCAATCAACATCGATTTGATAGCAGGCAATGTAGCAACCGCAGAAGCTACGGAAGATTTGATTAAAGCGGGTGTTGATGGAGTGAAAGTTGGAATTGGTGCCGGTTCTATTTGTACTACACGGGTCGTAGCGGGTGTCGGTGTTCCTCAATTAACAGCAATTTTAGACTGCGTAAAAGCTGCCAATAAATATAAAATACCCGTTATAGCAGATGGCGGAATAAAACAAACAGGTGATATTTCCAAAGCGATTGCTGCAGGAGCTGATTCTGTTATGGTTGGCGGAATGCTTGCAGGTACTGATGAAACGCCGGGTGAAAAAGTATTGTATGAAGGCAGAAGTTATAAAGTTTACAGGGGCATGGGTTCGATAGAAGCGATGAAAGAAGGAAGCAAGGACAGATATTTTCAGGATATGGAAGAAGATATTAAAAAATTAGTACCTGAAGGTATAGAAGGAATCGTTTCATATAAAGGACCTTTAAAAGATACTATTTACCAGATAGTAGGAGGTCTGAGGTCTGCAATGGGATATTGCGGTGCAAAAAATATTAATGAAATGAAAACAAAAACGAAATTCGTTAAGATTACAAATGCCGGGTTAAGAGAATCACACCCGCACGATGTTAAAGTGACTAAAGAAGCACCGAATTATTTTATAAAAGGTTAATAATTAAATAATATTTTTTATTAATGTAATTTTAAAATAAAAATAAAAATGGAAAATAATCAATTTTCAACAACAGGTTATAAGGCTGTAGAAATTGCCTCGGCGGAATCGAGAAGATTTTTACTTAACGTATATAACTGGATGACGATGGGACTTGCGTTGACAGGCTTAATAGCTTACGCAGTATCAAGTTCAAATACACTTATCAGAATATTTGTTTTAAATCCATTTCTATTTTATGGCTTACTTATTTTTCAGCTTATAATCGTTATAGCATTAAGTGCGGCAATCGGGAAAATACCTTCGATTGTTGCAATCGGAGCATTTTTCCTTTATTCAGCATTGACCGGTTTAACATTTTCAGTTTTATTTCTTGTATATACAAGCGCATCTATAGCGTCAACATTTTTTATTTGCGCGGCAATGTTCGGTTCAGTCAGCGTATTTGGTTACATTACAAAGATGGATCTGTCAGGTCTCGGTACTTTTATGTATATGGGTTTGGTCGGACTGATAATAGCATCTGTTGTAAATTTTTTTGTTGCGAGTTCAACTTTATACTGGATGATTTCTTATGTCGGAGTTCTGATATTTGTCGGATTAACTGCATGGGATACACAAAAGATTAAAAAAATAAGTATGTCTCAGAACTTCGAAACCGAAGAAGGAAAGAAAATTGCTGTTATGGGAGCTTTAAATCTCTATCTTGATTTTATAAATATGTTCCTGTTTCTGCTGAGAATAATGGGAAACAGAAGATAATGTTAAATGTTAAATGTTAAATGTTAAATTAAGAGATTTGAAAATTATTTTTCATTTAAAATTTAAAATTAATTGTACCATCTTCTTATTACAAATCTTTTTCCGGATGATGAATTCCAGTCATTTTCCGGTTTTCTTTCATTCATGATTTTATTTAATCTGACTATTAAATTTGTTGTATGAACTCCATAAGCGGGTGTACTTTCTATTACGGTCTCTTTATCCAGAACAATTACGACATGTCCGTTCCAAACAATCAAATCCAAAGGTATAACTAATTCAGATATTTCTGTTGCTGATTTATCTTTAATTTCAACCGCACTCCCAATCGATGTGAGAGATGAAGTATTGCGTATTGTATAACCATCGGTTGCCTGGTATAATAATCCCGAACAATCTAATCCTTTTAAAATCCATAAGTCTTTGGTATTATCTGAAACATTCCCTTTCGGCGGATAATATTCGAACATTTCTGAAATTCCATCCGCATAATTTCCTCCCCACATATAAGGATAACCTAAAAATGATTTTAAATTGATTACAATCTCATCTTTTTCCGGTAATATTTTTTTTCTCTCTTCAGGTCTTTTGGAATAAGTCTTTACAAAGCGGCTGTCTATGTAGAGTTTGGCTGAGTTATACTGATAATCATTTGTAGTAACCTCATAATATAAAATTTCATTTCTGACTTCTGTTCCATTAATATCAAATACGGTATTTGGAAAAGCTATAAATTCCATTTCAGCGATTAGTCCCTCTTTATCAAGTTTAACATCGGTACCTGTTTTTCCTCCGAAAACAGAACTGAATTCGGGCGAATTTAATACAGGTGTATAACCTTTTGATAATGCATAAGGTTTGATTTGATTATTTTGTGAACATGCGATTGTATTTAGTAAGAATACAGCAATAAAAACATTGATTATTTTATATTTGGAATTAATCATTATTTGTCAATTGAAAAATAAATTTATTAATATTAATTTGACAAATATTTACTATTATTGCAATGTATTTCTTTAAAAGGAATATCCGTTCTTACGAAACAAAGCTCAGAATAATTTAAGATAAGGGACAAATTTATGAAAATAATATTATTTTCTTTTTATTTTTTAATTTCAGCTTGTTTGTTAAATGCTCAAATCGTTATAAATGAAGTTATGTATGCTCATACCACTACGACAGAAAAAGAGTGGTTTGAAATTTATAACAAAGATACATCTTCAATAAATCTTTCAGGATTAGCCTGGAAAGACGCCACATCCACAATTCATACAGTAGTGGCAGTTGCAAATAATATTTATATTAATCCACAGCAATATGCAATAGTCTGCCAGGATTCAGTCGCGTTAAAATTATATCATCCGGGAATAAGCGGGAAAATATTTCAGACGTCATGGAGTGCTTTAAATGACACCGGTGATGATATCATTTTAATAAAAAACGGCGGACAAAGATACGATTCTCTGCATTACTTACCTTCGTGGGGAGGAAGTACTGATGGATATTCCCTCGAAAGAATAAATCCGAATGGTTCTACAAATAATCAATCGAACTGGGGTACTTCAACAGATGCGATGAAATCTACCCCGAACCGACAAAATTCCATCACGCCTAAATTATATGATTTACAACTAAAATCTTTTTTAATTTCACCGTCATTTCCTAAAGCAGGCGATTCTTTAAATTTTAGTTTTAATATTTTCAATAAGGGTTTAAATTCTGCAAATAATTTTATTTTGAATATTTACCGTGACCAGAATTTGGACAGCATTCCCCAGACAGGGGAAATTATATATTCAAAAAATTTTAATACAAATATTATTAATCCGAATGATTCGCTAATATTCCGGTATGTAATTCAAAATATTGACAGCGGGTTCAAGCAATATATTGGAAAAATAATTTATTCGCAGGATAACGATACATTAAATAATGTTCTTGTGAATAGCATTAATGTCGGAAGTATTACCGCTTCGACAGGATTAATAATTAATGAGATTATGTACGCACCTCAAAGTCCCGAGCCTGAATGGATTGAGCTATATAACAATTCGAATCTTCCTGTAGATATAAAGAACTGGAAAATATCCGACAGCAGTGCTCAAACTAATCCTGTGACAATTACTTCTTCTACCAGATTAATAAATTCAAAAGATTATCTGGTAATTGCAAAAAGTAATTCTATTCTTTTGGTTCATTCACGAATCGATACATCAAAAATTATTTATTTAAGTTCTTTACCTACTTTTAATAATGATGGTGATGCTGTAATTATTTTTAACAATGTCAATGCAAGGATAGACCAGGTTTTTTATAAACCCGGTTGGGGAGGAAGTTCGAAAAATTCGCTCGAGCGGATATCTCCCGACCGTCTGTCGAATGATTCCACAAACTGGGCGACATCTCTGGATTGTGAATATTCGTCTCCGACAAGGCAGAATTCAATAATAAATTTTACAGCCTATTTGAAGAATGATTTAGTAATAAACGAAATTATGTATGACCCGCTTACCGGTAATTCCGAGTGGCTCGAGCTTTATAATCCAACTTTTAAATATTTAAATCTTATCGGATGGAAAATAAATATATCTTCAAATATTTTTAACCTGTTCGACACATGTAATATTATTATTAAACCAAACGAGTATATTGTTTTTGCTGCTGATACTACTATATATAAGAGATTTCCTGATTTAAAGAGAGTAGATTCCTCAAGAAGAATAATATTCAATAAGAGTTTAAGTTTGAATAACGAAGGAGCATTAATCAGGATAATTGATGCTGTGAATAATGTAATAGATTCAGTTAATTATAATCCGAAATGGCATAACAATAATATTCCAGATACGAAGGGATATTCGCTCGAAAAAATAAATCCTTTGCTTGGTTCAAACGACAGGAGTAACTGGTGTTCCTGCACTTCGCCAAACGGTGGAACGCCGGGAAGCAAAAACAGCATATACACACAAAACCAGATTACATCGTCAAATTTAAGTGTCTCACCTAATCCGTTTTCTCCCGATGGAGACGGTTTTGAAGATTTTACGATAATAAAATATAAAATTATTTCGAAGATTGCTCAGTTGAGAGTCAAGGTATTCGATGTTAAAGGACGTCTTGTGAGGACGTTATTAAATAATCAAATAAGCGGAAGCGAAGGCCAGATTATATTTGACGGGAAAAACGATTCGGGAGAAAAATTGAGAATAGGGATTTATATTTTATTTTTAGAGGCAATTGATGACAGGGGAGGAACTGTCGAGCAGGTGAAAACTACAGTCGTTGTTGCGGCGAAATTGTAAAAAAGAATCATTATTTTATTAATATATTAAAACAGGTAATCAGAAAAATGATTCAATGAAAATAAAAAAATATGTATAATGTTAAAACCAAATACTGTTATATAATAATCGCAATTTTTACATTTGCTTTATTTTATAATACACTTGAAAACGATTTTGTATTCGATGACGAAAGCGTCGTGCAGAATAATCCCGCATTAAAAAATCTTTCTAATATTCCGAAATATTTCACCGCGCAGGAAGGATTTCACAAGGTAATCGGGAAATATTACAGACCGGTTGTTTCCACTACTTATACTATTGATTATGCATTGTGGGGTCTGTCTCCCAAAGGATTTCATCTTACGAACCTTTTAATTCATCTGATAGCCTGTCTCCTGCTTTTTGCAGTATTAAATGAGATGTTTAAAAAATATAAATACGGCACGTTCGCATCTTTAATTTCAACATTAATATTTGCTGCACATCCTGTTCATACGGAGGCTGTAAGCTGGGTAAGCGGCAGAACAGATTCTCTTGTAACTTTATTTTTCTTTGCTTCTTTCCTTTATTATATTAAATTTTCGGATAAGAAAAAAAATTCTTTTTTAATTCTATCACTTGTTTATTATGTCCTCGGTTTGCTTTCCAAAGAAATGATAGTAACATTACCTGTTATAATAATTTTATTTGATTTTATTTACAAGAAAAAGAATATCAGAGAAATTTATTCAAACCGGAAAGTTTATTCGTATTTTTTCATTGTAATTTTTATATACCTGATTGTCAGGTATATCGTTCTGAAAGACGTTCCTGACAGGGATACGTATTTATATTTTTACGGCTATCCTGAAGTTACTGCAATTGCAACTATGCTGAAAACAGTTCCGCTTTATTTTAAACTTTTATTATATCCTGTTCATTTGCTTTATCATTATAACGGGACACTGCCGGATGCATATTCTTTTCTTGAATTCCCGGTAATTATTTCCGAAATATTTATTTTATTACTGATATTTTTTATTATTTTCTTTTATAAAAGGCAACCTGTAATTTCTTTCTGCCTCGTATTTTTTGCAATATCTCTTATTCCGGTGATGAATATCATCCCGACAATGAATTTCATGGCAGAGAGATTCCTTTATTTAACATCTTTTTCATTAGCGGTTGTGATCGTTTATTTCCTTACTAAATATTTAAATGAAAAAAATTATCTGCCACTGTTTTTAATTTCAATACTGATAATAATTGCATTCTCATATCTGACTTTTGAAAGAAACAAAGAATGGAAAAATAACGATACTTTATATTCCACAGGCGAGGGAATTGACGGTTCGGTATTGCTCGTTAATGTAGGGAATATTTACGCAAATAAAAAACAATATGATGAAGCGGAGCCAAAGTTTAAAAGAGCTATAGAGATAAGAGATAATAATTTACTGGCTCATCATAATCTCGGGCTTATTTATATATTAAAAGGATATTTAGATTCTGCCGAGTTTCAAATCAGAAAAGGAATTCAAATTGATTCTCTTGCACCCGACGGATATTTCCAACTCTCGAATGTATATCAACAGCAGGGAAGAATAAATGAAGCAATTACGATGCTTGAAAAATTGCAGGCTATAGTTCCGGATTACAGAGGTTCGAAGGAAATTCTTGATAATATGAAAAGCAAACGTTTATTAAAACCAAGTAATATTCCTGATAATATTAAGATGCCCGTACAAAATGAACAGGTAAATATACTTGAAAAGCGTTCATTTCAATTTTACCAGGATAAAAAATATAATGATGCTATCAAAGATATTGAAGAGATGATTAAGATAAATCCTTCTAACATTTCGGGATATTACAATAATATTGCTCTATGCTATGAAGGTTTAAAAGATCTTGATAAAGCGAAAGAATATTATATGAAAGCTATTAAAATAGACGGTAAAAATGTAAATGCTCTCGGGGGACTTGCCGCATTATACCTGAAGAAAGGTGATATTAAAAGCGCAAAAGCAAATTATAACAAAATACTTGAAATAAATCCTGATGATGCAAATGCAAAAGCAAAACTGGATTCACTGGGGAGACAATAAAATTATTTTCTTTTGTATAATTCCAGTCCGTCTTCAGAATAGACTAATATATAATTTTCTCTGAAATTATTATTTTTATTCAGAGAATTATAAATAATATCATCCGTTGAATTTGTATAGAACATAACCCATTTCGCATACGGTACGGGATTTTCAAGAGCCTTCTTGCCGATTTCATAAGTGTGAAAAGTGATTCTTTCTTTTAAATTAACTCCTGACCATGGAGGCAATGCGAATATTCTCGTATCGAACAATAAATTACCGCCGTCATAATTTGCTTCGAGGTATTTAGATAAATTATAAGTAATTGTTCCTTTGTAACCTGCATATCTCGCTTCTGCTATAGCAGGAACCTTAGTTGGATATTCATATTGGTAAACATATATTTGAATTATAAGCAATAATATAGAAATTGCGTATACATATTTTTTATACTTTTTATAATTCTCCACTATTATATCACAAAAATATCCTGCAAATATAACCAGACCCGGAATTGCATATAAACCATATCTCGAATTGAAATATCCAGTTGGAAAGGATTGCGGAAGCTCGATAATAATTTGTCCGAAATATAAAAATAGAAAAGTTGAAGGAATTGCAATTAAAGAGAGATAAACAATGAATGTTTTTATATTAAATTTATTTTTCAAGAAATAAAATATTAATCCCGGCACGGATAATATTAATGTCAGAAAACCGGAATATAAATACAGGTCATAATAATAAACTTTTGTGGATAATCCAAAATTATGTTTGGTTAAAAGTCTTCCTGCGGATTCATAATACTTTAGCTGGTATGCTGTTGAAAATTGTCCTCTTAGAAATTCAAGTGCGTCTGCATAATATATATAGTTATGAATCAACCACCAGATAATTATAAATGCAGTCGGGAAAATATAGTAAAATGTTATTCGGAATGGTTTTCCATTTGAAATGAAAGATGTGAAGAAAATAATTAATCCGGCAGCAATTGCGAATGTCCATCCGTCATATCTTGTACAGGAAGCCATTGCAGTAAATATTCCGGAATACCAGATATATTTTGTAAAATTTGTTTCATCCCATTTTAATATATAATATATTGCTACAGTAAAAAAAGTCAGGTACAACTGCTCGCTCATTGCTGTAGTCTGAAAATATAAAATATTGGGGTTTGAAATGAACAGGATTAATCCGGCATATTGAGCAAATTTATTTTTTGTGATTAATTTTAATATATAAAATATTGCGAGGCAATTAAATATATAGGCAATAAAATTTACAATGCTTCCGGCTAACCCTGTTTTCCATAAAATGTCTATGGAGACGAGGGGGAACATAATTATATTCGGAAGAGGCAGCCATACAGTTCCAAGCTGGTTAAAGAAGCCGGGTTGCAAAGCATCTAAAAATCTTCTTGATGCGTCGAGCCTGTAAATCGAATCCCTGTAGGCCAAAACATATTCATCCGTGAATGATATGTATTGAGCGACGAGTCCGGCTACTGCACATAGAGCTAATACTATGAATAATTCTTTCCTGTTGAATTTAATATTCATTCATTTAAAAGTAGAAATGAAAAATACGCATATAATAATCTTAATTAAATAAAATTATTAATGACTGGAAATATTATAGGGATAAAAATAAGATGTTTAAATTGGTTTGAAAAAATAAAATTTTATGACAATATTAAGAATGAAAGTTTTAAATGCTCTTTAATTTAACATTTAAAATTTATCATTTAACATTGAATATCGGGGTGTGGCCCAGTTGGCTAGGGCACCTGAATGGGGTTCAGGGGGTCGGTGGTTCGAGTCCACTCATCCCGACAAATCACTGATTACTTTAATCACTGATTCAATTGATTACGCTGATTTCACTGATTCTTAAAAATAAAGATTCAGCGTTTTTATATCACTGATTTAATTGATTACACTGATTTCGCAGATTATATATTACAATTTTCATACTACGTTGATTTCGAAATAAAGAAGTCAACGTTTTTTTATGGGGTTAAGTCATCCCGATGGATAGTTTGAATTTGTTTCGGGAGTCCCTAAAAAGCAGGAGACTCCCCGAGACAAAGAAATTTTATTTATGGGGTTAAGTCATCCCGATGGATAGTTTGAATTTGTCTCGGGAGTCCCTAAAAAGCAGGAGACTCTCCGAGACAAAGAGAATCACTGATTTCGAACCACAGAATAGCGCTGATTTTGAACTATAGAATATCGCTGACGACAGGTTACACCTGTTAAAAAATCAGTCGGGATTTTGAAACTTTTTTTCAGTATTTTAATTATAAATAGAAAACAATCATTATACACTTTTTGTGAATTTTGATTAATTGCTTAGAATGAAAGATACAAACATGAAAAATTTATTAGGAATTCGAAATTAATAAAGACTGTATTAACAGCATTTAAGCAATATACCTTTTTGACGTTCATTTTATACGCTTGATTTTCTCTTGATTTTTAGTTATTTTTGTATATCAAATTTATGAATAATTAAAAAAGGATTGTGTATTAATAATAATATACTGTTTCATAATTAAATTATTATTAACAATTTAAGGAGAATTGCCTTGAAACCAACAATAAAAGCAAAATCGAAGAGTGAAAATCCATTAAGTGAATTGATAGACGATGAAGTATTTAATACACTTAAAAAATATAAGCTACTTGATGAAAAAGCTATCAGAGACTACAAAATCAGACAAATGTACAAGGATATGAGAAGAGAAATGAGTGCCGGAGAAGCTATAGATAAAATTCAGGAGCTTTTTCCATATCTGCAATTTGATACTATCAGAAAAATAGTTTACCAGGTGTCTAAATAAATACACTAAAGTAATAATTATTAAAAGCCGGCTTTATTTTAAAGCCGGCTTTTTTTATTTTTGTTAGAGTTTTTAACGATTTATGAGTTTAATTAAAAAATTTTGATATGACGTACAACAATGATATTCTCGAAAAGCTTCTCGTTGAATTTATTAAAAACGAAACAAATCGAATCGGGCTAAAAAAAGTTGTAATCGGGCTTTCAGGCGGAATTGATTCTGCCGTATCCGCATATCTTTCTGAAAAAGCGCTTGGTGCAGATAATGTTCTTTGTATCCTGATGCCCTACAAAACGAGCAGCAAAGATAGCATTGAAGATGCGAACAGAGTTATAAAAGCACTTAATGTTAAATCAAAGAAAATTGAAATTACTGAAATGGTCGATGCATATCTCGAAAAAATAAAGGATAGTAATATTTCAAATGTTCGAAAAGGTAATTTAATGGCACGAATGAGAATGATTGTATTGTATGATGAATCTGCAAAAGAAAATGCACTCGTTATAGGCACAGGGAACAAAACAGAAATCCTTCTCGGTTATTCCACAATATTCGGAGATTCCGCCTGTGCAATCAATCCGCTTGGAGACCTATATAAAACTCAAATATTTTCTTTAGCAAAACATCTTGGAGTTCCCGAAGAAATCATAGAAAAAAAACCATCCGCCGATTTATGGGTCGGACAATCAGACGAAGAAGAGCTTGGAATTAAATATGCCGAAGTTGATAAATATTTATTTCACCGGATTGATGAGAGAAAATCCGTCGAAGAAATGTCGGAATACGGATTCGATAAAATATATTGCGAACGAATCGAAAAAATGATATTCAGAAATCAGTTCAAACGTCTTCCGCCAATCATAGCAAAAGTTTCAAACAGAACCGTTAATGTAGATTTCAGATACAACAGGGACTGGAATACATAATTGATATTCAACATATCGTTCTAATATTTTATAAATAACACATTCTATGAAAATCAGACAAAGTAATTTAATTAGTCCGGTTATATTTTTCGTTTTAAGTTTATATCTTTCAGGCTGCGGAACAACCGGAATGTATATCTCAAGATACGATCCCGTTAATTCAGATGGTGATTCTTTAGTATTATATTTAGGGCATAAAGATGCATATGACAGTACAAAAATTAAGAATGATAAATTATTAATATTAATTCAGGGCTCGGGTAGGGAAACTGTTTCGAAAAGATTTATCTGGGGAATAAAAGCTGCAGAACTCGGCTATGATATTCTGTTTTTGGAAAAATATGCTTTTAACGATAAATTAAAATTCGATAATTCGGATTGCCGTGAAAGAAGAGTTAATGATATTAATTTCGAGATAGATTTTATTAAAACAAAAATTTATGGTAACAAACTAAAAGAAATCGTTCTGTTTGCGGAAAGTGAGGGAGGTGAAATAGCACCCGAAATTGCCTGTTCGAACAGCCTTGTAAAAAGAATGATTATCTTTGGAAACGGCGGTTTGTCAGGTACGGAAAAAATTAAGATACTATTTGACAAAGAAAAACAAATGAATTATAGTGGGTATTTAACTTTATCCGGAATTAAAACTATTGAAGATTTGAATAAGCAGCTTGATGATATAAAGAATAATCCTACTAATGATGAATATTTTCTGGGTCACACTTACAAATACTGGAACAGTTATATTTATTATGATATAGATGATTTTTATGATAAATTAAATATTCCTTCTCTGATTATTATCGGTGAGAGAGATATGAGTGTGCCCTGCGAGAGTGTATCCCATCTTAAAGAAAAATATAAAAGCAAAAAGAATTTTAGTTTACATATAATCCCAGACCTCGACCATCAACTTGTAGATTCAAAGGGCAAAAAACAATTTAATAAAATAATGATAGATATTGTTTATCCCTGGTTCGAGAAAACATCAGTCAAATAATGAATTTTTACAAAGTGCTTTTTATAAAAGAAATATCTTTTGCATTTAAAATTAAATTTTTCTTTAGTATTTATTCATTTTAAATTAATTTCTTTGCAAACAGGCGAGAATAATTTTGGTTACAAGGCTGGAGAGACTGTGTGAAAACGACAAATCTGAGAAAAAGTGTGAAACAAAAACCTTGTATCTCGTCTGGATTCCAGCTTTCGCTGGAATGACAAGAACCTTGGGAAGCATTATCACACAGTCTCTGGAGCGTTGTAACCAGGACACCTTGGTTTGGCTTAGCCGGTTTAGGGATTACTAAACAGAAGAAAATATTTGCATCGTGAAAAAAATTCTGATATTAATATTTATTTTCATTTTCTCAAATGCGTTTTCGCAAATTCCGGAATATAAAAACGGTGTTGTCAGTTCGGCTCAGGAACTCGCTTCACAGGTCGGAATAGAAATCCTGAAAAACGGCGGGAATGCCATTGATGCTGCAGTTGGTGTTGGTTTTGCATTAGCCGTAGTTTATCCACAGGCAGGTAATATTGGCGGGGGTGGATTTATGGTAATACATTTTCCAAACGGGATGAACACTTCAATAGATTACCGCGAAAAAGCTCCCTTGCTTGCAAATAAAAATATGTATCTCGATAACGCCGGAAATGTGATAGAGGATTTAAGCACACTCGGACATCTCGCAGCCGGAGTACCTGGTTCTGTTGCAGGTATGCTGTACGCTCTCGATAAATACGGAACACTGAGCAGGGCTGATGTTTTGAAATATGCAATAAGTTATGCAGAAAACGGATTTATTATTAATGCAAGATTTGCTTCAGCTTTGAATGAGAACAGCAAGGAATTTAATAAATTCAATGGTTCTTCGAAACTTTTCGGACATCATTACAAAGCGGGCGATTTGTTTATTCAAAAAGAACTTGCCAATACTCTTAAAACAATTCGTGACAATGGAAAAGATGGATTTTATAAGGGCTGGGTGGCTGATTTAATTGTTACGGAAATGAAAAATGGTAACGGAATAATTTCGTACAACGATTTGGAAAATTACAATGCAGTTGAACGTGATGTAGTTAAAGGTACTTACAGGGGTTATGAAATTATTTCGATGGGACCTCCCGCAAGCGGCGGGATTTGTCTGATATATTTGTTAAATATACTTGAAAATTATAATTTGAAGGATTATGGCTTCGGAAGTGTAGAAAATGTACATTTAATGACTGAAGCGATGCGAAGAGTTTTTGCGGACAGAAGCGAATTCATGGGAGATGCAGATTTTGTTAATGTACCTATGGAAAGTTTAATTTCAAAAAAATATGCTCTGAAACAAATGTGGAATTATGATACAAAATTCGCTACTAATAGTAAAGATGTTAAACCCGGTGACCCTTATTACAAGGAACACGACCATACTACGCATTATTCCGTCGCTGATAAATTTGGAAATCTTGTTTCGACAACGACTACTTTAAACGATAATTTTGGAAGCAAGGTGGTTGTTGATGGCGCCGGATTTTTACTTAATGATGAAATGGATGATTTCTCTTCAAAGCCCGGTGTACCGAATATGTTCGGACTTCTCGGGAGTGAAGCAAATTCAATCTCACCCGGGAAAAGAATGTTAAGCTCGATGACCCCGACAATAATAACTAAAGATAATCAACCTTTTCTTGTCCTCGGTTCGCCGGGCGGCGGAAAAATTATTTCATCAGTTCTGGAAACCATTGTTAATATTATTGATTACGGTTTTGTTTTAAGAACTGCAATAGAATTGCCCAGATTTCATCATCAATGGTATCCGGATGTTTTGCAGGTAGAGGAAAATATGATGCTTAAGATGAATTACAGGGAACTAAAAAATATGGGTTATGATATTAAACAGGTTTCTGAATTCGGCAGGATTGATGCAATAATGTTCTTACCAAACGGCTCTATGACAGGTTATTCGGATTCACGAGGATACGGAAAAGCAATCGGGTATTAATTCAGCCTGAGAGTAATTACATATATATAATACATGAATTAATAAATATTTGAAATTAATACATTACAATCATTTTATGTATTATCTCAATAGTTGTGAAATTTAATCTAGATATGTATTGTTTTATAATGATATATAATCTATATAATGACGGATTAATATTGGTTAATGATTTTAACCAGAATTAAAGAAATAATTAATTTAAAAGCTTATGAAGAGACTTGTTTACTTTTTGCTTGTGTTTGTATTTAGCACTAACATTACCGGGAAAATATTTTCCCAGCAATATTGCATCACGGGCAGGTTCGATACAACATATTATTTCAATGCTTTGCAAATTGATACTTTAGGTAACGTTCAGTTCGGACAAAATACCGATTGGTTAGGAAGCACGATAAATCTGAAATTCATAATCGCTTATCCTAAAATTTCAGTTGACCCTCTGAATAAACGTCCGTTTATTCTTTTAATACATGGCGGTGGTTTTATTGACGGAGATAAGTATGATATGAAACCCGTAATGCTCGATTTTGCAATGAGAGGTTATGTATGTGCTTCAATTGATTATCGCCTCGGCTGGCAAACTAATGGTGATCCTACGAATTGTCTTGGAGACGGCTATTCGCTTGCTAAAGCAAATTACCGGGCTTATCAGGATTCTAAAGCGGCTTTAAGATATTTTGCTGCAAATGCAAATACTTACAAAATCGATACAGCTTACTTTTTTGTTGGCGGTATAAGTGCGGGTGCGGTAACGAGCCTTATGATTTCTTATGCGAACCAGCAGGATATTAATTCTGTTTATCCTTCATTAGTCACTGAACTCGGTTCGCTGGATTCTGCATCGAATACTTTAACAAATCGATTTACAATTAAATGTGCGTTAAGTTCATCCGGTGGTGTATTTGATTCAGCTTTTGTGAAAGCGAACACAAAAATTCCGGCAATTATGTTTCATGGAACGCTTGACCCGGAAGTGCCGTTTAATACAGGTTTCGCGTATTCGTGCACAAATTATGTACGCACAGAGGGTTCAAATGAATTAAAAAAACGTTTTCTTCATCTTGTAAAACCATTTGAAATAGATTATGTCCCGGGCGGCGGACATGAAAATTATTATCCATTGCCGTATGTACAATATCGTTCAATATTATTTTTAAAAAGATATTTATGTAATAATGCGCGGCAAATTATAATAGAAAATTATACAACTTTATTCGATTCTTCGCTTGGTGCATTTAACGGCGTGATTGCCCGGAATGAATCTGTTCCGGCTGAATATAGATTATACCAAAACTATCCTAACCCGTTCAATCCGATTACGATTATAAGATACCAGATTAAAGATTCAAGATTCGTAACTCTGAAGGTTTATGATATACTCGGACGGGAAATAGAAACGCTGGTCAAGGAATTACAAAATGCGGGTACATATGAAGCTCAATTTACTGAAAATCAAATATCGAGTGGGGTTTATTTTTATTATCTTGAAGTTACAGAACCCGGCAGTCAGAAATTGTTGTTCAAAGATGTTAAGCGAATGCTGCTGATAAAATGATTAAGTTTGCTATTCCCCCTTTCCTTTCAGGCTGAGTGTTCTTGACGGGGTACCCTCTGGGTCAATCCCGATTTTTCGGGAAGAGATGCGCGGGCAGGAGTGAGGCATTAAAATATTTCTTATATTAATCAACGATTTAGAATTATATAAAATTGTTTTTTCAAATTTAATAAAATTTCTTAAAGAAATCATCTTTAAGCCAAAAACTATTATAATATTGTTTAGCATCTCTATAAAATATAGCTCTATCTAAATCAATCGTATGCCATGTTTGGGCTGGATTATAACTACCTTCAAATTCATTACTATAAAAAGTTCTCATAAATTCTGTACCTGAATATTCCCACCATTTATTCAACTCAAGTTTAATACGGAATTTTGTTTTAATGCTGCCTTTAAATAAAGGGAAATTAAATTCCCAATAACAACCTTTCCCAAGATAATAAGGATGTGAAAAAATATCCGCATCGGTTGCATAAAAATTATGATACAAATATTCTAGGTCCTTCCAATTACCTTTTGAATCCAACGCTTGAATCTTCATATTCAATAATCTATCAGTTCTGTCCAATTTCATATCTTTATCAGAATCATTTAAAACATATACTTTAAACCCGGCATATTTAATTCCAATTAATGCTTTATTGTTTGGCATTGCCAAAATACTAATTTTTCCTTTTGAATAATTTTCATCCGAATTTTTTAAAGAATATCTTCTATCCACAGAATCATTTGGCAGGTAAGAATATGGTGAATAAATAGTTTTTGAATGATAATGCGAATACGCATCATACATATAATCAATATCCAAAGTATCCGGTTCAACTGTTCTGTAACGTTTTTCTTTCCATATTATCTTTCCTTCTAAATTTAAATAAGCATGTAAACTATCGATAATTATTTTTATTAAATTATACTTCGGCGTCCCGAATGGAGTAAATTTTGAATCTAAAATATTATTCCCTTTAAAATCACAAACACCTCCTGTCTTTTGTCCTCTGTGATAGAAAGCTATTCCTTGATTCCAATAAAATCTGGAAAAATTTTCATTAATGATTATATCCGAAACAATATCAAAATTCGAATCAATTATACGGCAATTATCATTTATTTTTGCAAGAGTATAACCACTTAAATATTTCAACAATCTAACATCACTGTAAGCAGAATATAGACTTTCATCAAAAGGTAAAACAGGAGTTAAGATGAAATTTAATTCTTTCAGAATATTTCCTTTATAATCAAGAACAAGATACCTATCATCTTTGGTTATAACAAATAGCATTTTATCAGTTAGCGGATATCCTTTCAAATAATTCGTATCGCTTATTGCTAAAATACCAATCGTATCAAGAAAGCCAAAATAATATTGTTCTTTATTGAAAAAATAACTATCAGAATATTTGATTGATTTTAAAATGTGAATCGGAAGCAATCCATTATAGAAATCATGTTTTTCTGTAAATCGATATTCAGGTTTTAAAACAAATTTTAATTCTCCCGAGCGGTTTATAAATCCAAAATTATTATAAGCATTATCACGGATTGCTGTTCCAGGTAAAGAAACGCATGCAAATCCATTAGAAAAACTACTATATGAATTATATTTACCGATAGGTACGATATAATTACCGAGTGTATCTATAACTCCTTCACCCTCAATTACATTTAGGTTTTCATCAAAAAGACTTTTAAAATTTCTTTTCGCTACAATGGCAAGACCTTCATTAAAATCATATGTATAAACAAAAACCGTATCAGTTAATAATTTACCGTTCACATCAATCAATCCAAAATTATTTGAGTGTGTCAAGACTAATGAATTGCCGTTTTTAACGCTTGATATTGCTTTATACTTACTCAGAAACTGAATTTTCCCGAATTTATCAATTAATCCCGAATTACTGTCGTTGTATACGACTGCAAATCCTTCGTGAAATGGCATAGCATAATCGAATTGTTGAGGAATAACAAATTTTCCGGTTGTATCTATGTATCCATATTTTCCATTAATTCTAACTGCGGCGAGACCTTCCGAAAAATCTCCCGCACCGTTAAAAATTGGTTTTATCGCGACGTTTCCATTTACATCAATATATCCGATTTTACCATTCTCGATAAATTGAAAATAAGGTTGTGAATATATTAAATTCGATGAGATTAATAAGTATATTAGTATTATAAATAATTTGAGCTTGAAGAAATTAATTGGAAACATATTTTTCTTTTTATGAAGTATTATTCTTTATTTTAAAAAATATTACTCTTCAGAAATTGTACATATTGTTAATATAAAATTTTTATAATCTTTCGGACAATAATTTTTGGTATATTTCAATTATAACTCCTATAATTAAAATATTCAATTAAAAAATATGTGACAAAAAGATTAATATACAAAGTCGATATCTTCAGTTTTGTTATAAGTATTCATTGATTTGTCATATTTATAGATTAATTTTAATCTCTTGTTTTATGTAGATTCTCAGTTAAAACATAATTATTTTACATCAGACACTGGTAAGTAAACTCCTTTGTAAATATGTTATTTGACTATTCGATTTATATTACTAATAATTAAGAATAAAGTTATAGAAATTAAATTATCGTTCCGCCCGTTGATAAAAGTAACTAATATTTTAAAAATAGGGGGTGACAGGATTGTTTATTATTTAATAAATTAATACGAATGTTAAAAATTGTTCATCGATTGATTTTTATACTCATCATTTACATTATTTTCTCTCCGGGAAAAAATTATGCTTTAAACCAATCCGATACGGCGAAAGTAAATGCTTTAGTTGATTCATCTCTGCAAAAGAATAAATCACTGGATGAAACTGTAAAATTACTTGATGAAGCATTAACAATATCCGATAAGGCAGGCTACCAGCCCGTAAAAGCGAAAGTATTGCATAATCTCGGAATAACATACTGCAAAATAGGTGAATATTCAAAATCATTAAACTATCTGTTTGATGAACTTAAATTAAGAGAAAATAATCCGGAATGGGATGTCTTATTGCTCGAAAATAATTATTCCGCAATAGGTGAAGCTTTCCGTGCAGTCGGGACGTATAATCTGGCTTTAGAAAATTTAAATAAAGCTTTAAAAATTTCCATTGATAACAGAGATGAAAAAGGGCAGGCAAATATTTATAACAGGTTAGCCGCTGTTTACCACGAATTATCATTTAAAGAATTCGATACAGCAGCTTCATTTAAAGCTGATGAACTGGCAAATAAATCAATTAATTTAAATGACAACTCGAAGGATAAAGAATTATATATAAGCAACTTAAATATTATCGGAGCCGCTTACACATTCAGAAATGATGTTACAAATGCTTTGAAATATTTTTTACTTGCTTTAAACGAAGCTGATAAATTAGATGATTATGCCGATAAACCGAATATTATGAATAATATAGCAACTTTATATAACCAAATAGGGGAATATAAAACTGCTATTGATTATGCATTACAAAGTCATATTATTTCAGATAAATCGGGAATAAAAGTTTACAGGCTTGAATCCGCAAGGGACCTTATCAGGTCTTATATAGCCTTGGGAGAATTTAAAAAAGCGTGTGATTATTATGAAGAGGCAAGTACTTTAGTTTTGGATTTGTACAGTGTAAAAAAAGCTGCGGAAATTAGCGGATTAAATAAAAAATTTGAAGATGAATTAATAACTCAGGAAGAGAGTAAAAATACTGCTAAAAGAATTATGTTTGGCAGTTTATTCATCATTGTAATTCTTTTTGTAGGTGCAGGTTTATTCTTAAAACATCGTGACCAGGTTAAATTAAATGAGGAGTTATTTGCAAAAAATGAACTCATATCCAAACAAAAAGAACAACTCACTCAGTCAAACGCAGCAAAAGATAAATTTTTCTCTATACTCTCCCACGATTTGAGAAATCCTCTCAATGGTCTGCTCGGTTTCTCCAAAATACTTGAAATGGAATTTGATAATATTAAAGATGACGAGAAAAAAGAATACATAGGTTATATTAAATCATCTTCCGAATCATTGAATAAATTAATCGATAAAACTCTTATGTGGTCGCGGCTTCAAACTGGAAAAATTCAAGTTTATAAAGAAAAAATTAATCTACACGATATAGCGGCTACAGTAGTGGAACTTCAAAAAGTGAACGCGATAAGAAAAGGAATAATTTTAGATAATAATATATCTGACGATATTTTTGTGAGTGCCGATAAAAATATAGTCGATACTGTTATCAGGAATCTGATAGACAATGCTATTAAATTCACTGAAGCCGGCGGCAAAGTTATTGTTAATGCTGATATTATTAACAATAATGTTGAATTAAGTATTACTGATACAGGGGTTGGAATGTCGGAAACACATTTACAAAAATTATTTAAGATAGATGAAAAGATAAGTTCAGCCGGAACTCGTAATGAAGAAGGCTCTGGTCTTGGACTTATTTTATGTAAAGAAATGCTTGTTTTGATGAATTCGGATTTAAAAGTTGATAGCACGGTATCTGAAGGAAGTAAATTTTACTTTACATTACCGCTGGTGAATTAATACTTTATCTTTAATTCATCCTAAATAAAATTATATTTTATAATCCGAACCAATATTTATAAAATTCCAAATCATTAAAGTAAACGTCAATAAAAAATTTATTCTTTATGAATGTTTATAGTCAATTATCAACCTGAAAAGTTATATCATTTTAATCAGAGTTCGTTTTTCCTTCGGCAACCTTATTAAAAAAGAATATTTCCGGCTTTTCCGTTACGCCAGCGTTCATCATAGCATTTTTTAACTCATCAGAGTTGCTGAATTTTTTGGCGTTATCCATGGTATCCCATGAAAACAATAAATATAAATTATTTGGTTCGTTTTCCGGATGGAATATATGATAAGATTTTTCTCCGCTTTTTCTCCTGAAGTCAATGAACTCATCGAATTTTGCTTTCCATTTCGGGTAATCACTTACTTTATGTCGCACAAACATGAATGTATGTATCATTTTTATACTCCTCTGTTTTTATAATTTTGTTTATCTAAGTGTTAGAGAAAATAACAACTTGAAATCACTTTATAAAGTTCCAAGTTGCGTATTATATATGTAAATAGCAAATGACAAATCTTTAATTATAAGTTTATTATTCTTTTCAGGTTTTCAAATATAAAACTTTTTTCCTTGAAATACTTAATAAACTTAACAAACTTCAAGCGGGAACATGGAAAAAATCATTTTTCATATTGATATGGATGCTTTCTTTGCATCATGTGAGGAAGCAATTAATCCGAAATTAAAAGGGAAGCCACTCGTTGTCGGAGGGACGAAAGAGGATGTCAGAAGCATTGTTTCCTGTCCGAACTATCTCGCCCGTGCAAAAGGAGTGCGAACAGCCATGCCTCTTAAACACGCTATGCAACTTGTTCCTGAAGCCAACTTTATTCGCGGTACGAGAGGTCTTTATTCCGATTATTCAAAAAGAGTCCGTGAAATATTATACAAATATACTCCACTTGTTCAGCCGGCAAGCATCGATGAAGCATACCTTGATGTGACAGATATTCTTCATCTTTATAAAGGCGATTATGTTTTGCTTGCTGAAAAAATTAAAAATGAAATAAGGGATACACTTCATATTACCTGTTCGATAGGAATTTCAACAAAAAAAGTCTGTACAAAGATTGCTTCGAAACAAAATAAACCAGATGGAATAACTGTTGTTCCGTTTGGAAAAGAAAAAGAATTTCTTGCTCCGCTTCCTGTTGAAAGAATACCGGGAGTAGGTAAATCAACATATACTAAATTGAGTAAGTATGGAGTCAAAACTATAGGTGACTTGCTAAAATTCGATAAATCTTTTTTCGAAAATGAAATAGGCGTATATTCTGCTTATTTGTATAACGTTGCAAACGGAATTGATGAAAGGGGAGTACATATTGAATCTGAAGACCAGAAGTCATTATCAAAAGAAAATACTTTTAACAAAGATACAAACGATAGAGAATTTTTAATATCAGAGCTTTATTCTCTGCTTGAAAAAGCTTGTATGAGATTGAGAAAATATCAACTCCTTGGAAAAACATTAACAATAAAAGTTAAATACGATGATTTCACCGTTAATCAGAAAGCCTTCACACGAACACGGTATTCTAATTTAGAAATGGATTTTTACGATGATGCGCTTGAACTTATGAATAAATTAATTTTAAAAAGCAAAAAAATAAGACTGCTTGGCGTGAAATTCAGCGAACTCGAAAAAGAAGACGGAGCCGTGCAGGAAAATTTATTTTATGATGGGAATAAATTTAAAAATATTGTCGACAGGATGGATAAAATCAGAGCGAAATATAATTTTGATATCATTAAGTTCGGCAAAAATTATGAGCGGGACCTTTAAAAAATTCTGAATTCCGAATTCTGAATTTTATATTCACATTCGAGTAAAGTCTTGAAGTTATTGTTCACCCCGTTGGGGTTTTCCGATTATAGGAGGATAAAAAATTAACAATAACACCGTAGGTGTTTCCCGTTTATAGGGGAATATATTTATTATACGTTAATATGGTAGGTGTTTCCCGTTTTTATTATTTTTAATATATATTGAAATGGTTAAACATCAAAGACATATTTTTTATCAAACTGAATTTTAAATTTCTCTAAAAATTCTAAATATTCCTCATAAAAACTTTTCTTTTTGTAATGTATTTCTTGATTATTAATATAGTTTATTACGTTATCAATTTGACTTAGTGAGTAAGTAAATGCACCATATCCTGACTGCCAGTAAAAATTACTACTTAACAAATTATTACTTTTTAAATATTCTGTTGAAGCTCTTTTAATATCCCTAACTAAATTTGAAACTGATTGTTCGGGGTTTAAACCTGCAAATATATGAATATGATCTGGCATTGAATTGATTGCAATCAATTTGTTTTTTCTTTTTTGGATTATACCTGTAATATATTTATGAATATTTTCTTTGATTTGAGGAGGAATAACATTTTTTCGTCCTTTTGGAGAAAATATTATATGAACAAATAATTGTGTATATGTATTTGCCATGATATAAAATATTAATTATAAATATAATAGGTTTAATAAATAATTTAATAAATTAAATAATAAAACAAATAGAAGAACATAAAAATAACGGAAAACCCCTACGGGGTTTTTATTATTTGTTGAAATTCCTATAAATGGAAAACACCTACGGGGTTAGGCGGATTATATGCTCTTAACTATAAACGGAAAACACCTACGGGGTTTTTATTATTTATTGACATTCCTATAAACGGAAAACACCTACGGGGTTAGGCGGATTATATGCTCTTAACTATAAACGGAAAACACCTACGGTGTTTTTATTATTTATTGACATTCCTATAAACGGAATACACCTACGGGGTTTTTATTATTTATTGACATTCCTATAAACGGAAAACACCTACGGGTTAGGCGGATTATATGCTCTTAACTATAAACGGAAAACACCTACGGTGTTTTTATTATTTGTTTATTTTTCTACAAACGGAAAATCCCTACTGGATTTTTAAATAATGTGAAACTTCAAATACCAATTTTCAATTTTTCAATTTCTTTGTAAACTTGAAATTCACATTATTTAATCCATCCAGATAGAAACCGGAAATATTATTTTGCAATAAATAAACTTTCTGATTATAATAAAGATAAATCCAGACTGCATCATCAATTACTATTCTTTGCATTTCATCATATATTTTTTTCCGTTCATTAATATCTGTAATTAAAATTGATTTTTCATATAATTTATCGATGACGGGATTCGAATAACCCGATTTATTAGGTCCAAATGGTATAACATTTTTACTGTAAAAGAGCGCCATGAAATTTTCAGGGTCGAAATAATCCGCTCCCCAGTTGCCGCGCGTAAATGTAAATTCCCCATCCTGCTGTTTAGTATTCAACGCGGCCTGCATAATTTGTTCGAGCTTCAGATTTATACCTACCTCCTTTAATTGTTCCTGAATGGCAATAGACAAAGATTTTTGAGTTTCATCGTTGGAAATTACAAGAGTCAGATTAAGTCCGTTACCACCTTCATAACCTGCTTCTGTAAGAAGTTGCTTTGCTTTTTGTAAATCATATTGATAACCTTTGATTGACGAATCATATCCCGGCATTCCCACAGGTAAAGGACCGTTTTCCGCAGGATAGCCGCGGTTTTTTAATACATAACGTATTATACTTTCTCTGTCAATCGCATAATTCAAAGCCTGCCGCAATTTTTTATTCCCTATAAACGGACTATTTTTTCCGCCGGGAAAATCCGGGCTTTGCATCATTATCAGGTAAACGGTGTTTAACCAATTCTGTCTTACAAGATGATAATCTTTATTATTTGCATTTACAAGATTACCGTCTTCGTCGACAAGAAAATCAAATGTTTCCGTTGATGGTTCGTGGTAATCATATTTGCCGTTAATAAAATCAAGAAATTCTGTTTCTGATGATTGGGTAAATGTAAATTTTATTCCGTCAAGATAGGGAAGTTGATTCCCAAGCGAATCCTTTTCATAATATTTTTCATTTTTAACAAAAATTAATTCTTTATCCAAATCCCATTTCAAAAATTTGAAAGGACCTGTACCGACCGGATGCTGACCGAATTTATCAGCATAATATTCAACAGCCTCACGCGGATATATAAAAACATAAGTCATAGTAAGTAAGCTCAAGAAAGGTGCAAATGGTTTATAAAGTTTAATCTGAACTGTTGAATCGTTTAAAGCTTGTATTCCCGTAATCTCTTTAACTTCAATTTTAGATTTCCCTGATTTGAAATCTACATATTCGCTTGCACCTTCAATTTTATCTCGTAATAGCCATAATCCGCGCGTTTTAGTCGACGGGTCGTTTAATCGCTCTAAACAATATTTAACATCATTCGCAATTACTTTTCGTCCTTTACCACCCGGAAAACATTCGTCATCGTTAAAAAATATCCGGTCTTTTAAAATGAATGTATAAATTAAACCGTCGGATGAAATTGACCAGCTTTTTGCAATTTGAGGAATAATATTATTTGCCCTGTCGAACGCAACAAGCCCTTCCATACAAGGCATCAGCCCCCATATACTTTGAGGTGAATTTGACATTACGGGTTCAAGAGTTTCGATTCCGAGAGGTATATTCAAATGAAAATAATTATCAGTAATTTTTTTTCGGGTACAACCCTGTAAACCAATAATCAGAAATATTAAGATATAAAAAACTTTTTTCAAATAAGGGATTTTATTTTATAAAACATTTGTTAAAATATTGACAATTTAATTCTTAATCTATTCAATTAATTGTTATTATGAGTCCGGCGTAAAAGTAAATAATGCTGGATGCTGAATAAAGGATATTCTAATATGATTTTTAAGCGTTATAAATTATTAATATAGAAAGACACAAAAATAAATAAAAAATGATGACCGAAAATCTGCTAAAAAATTTATATAAAGCGCATACCTTATCAAACAGACTGCCTTCAGATTCATTAGTAAAATATAAAAATATAGAAGGTCTGCTGAAAGCACGTGCAGAAAACCAACCTGAAGATGAATATATTTGCTATTATGATTCCGATGAAAAACTTAAGAGTTACACTTACAAAGAATTCTACATTAATGTTATTCATCTTTCAAATTATCTGATGAAAAACGGTATACACCCAGGAAATAAAGTGGCAACTTATTCTTATAACCATGTTGATACTATTATTTTATATTTTGCGTGCTGGGTAGTAGGTGCCGTAGTCGTTCCGATTAATATAAACGAAGATAAAGAAAGGGTGGAATTCATTCTGGAGAATTCAAAGGCAAAAATAATTTTCACGCGTAATGAATACTATGTTAGTATGCATATGCTCGTAGGAAAAAAGAAGATAAAAATTATTAATTTCGATTCAAATTCATATCACGAACTGCCGGATAAACTTAAAAAAAACTTTAATATTTCCCTCGACGATGAATCCATGATTGTGTATACATCAGGAACCACAGGCAACCCGAAAGGTGTCGTGCTTACGCAATATAATTTACTTGTTGATGCTGACAGCATTTCGAAATGGCATAAACTTGAAAAAGGTGATGCAATGATGTGCGTATTGCCGATTCATCACGTCAATGGAACAATTGTTACAATGGTTACACCTATGTATTATGGAGGAAGAACTGTTTTGAACAAAAAATTTCATACTGAAACTTTTCTCAAATTACTTGATAAAGAAAATGTAAAAGTTGTCAGTGTTGTGCCAACATTACTTCAATATCTTCTTCATTCAGAAGAAAAAATAGAAAATTATAATCTCGAAAACTTTTCACATTTAATCTGCGGTGCGGGACCTCTTACCTGTGAACTTGCAAAAAGATTCGAAGAAAAATTCGGATTGAGAATTGCACACGGTTACGGTCTTTCCGAGACTACCTGTTATTCCTGCTTTGTCCCTGTAGACCTTGAGAAAAATGAGCATATTAAATGGCAGAATAAATATGGTTATCCGTCTATCGGAATTCCGATAGAATGCAATGAAATGGAAATTCAGGATGCCGAAGGAAAGCCGTTAGGTGAAAACGAAAAAGGAGAAATAGTAATCCGCGGACATAACGTTATGAAATATTATTTTAACAACGACGAAGCAAATGAAAAAACATTTGAAAACGGCTGGTTTAAAAGCGGAGACGAAGGATTTTATACAACAGATGAAAATGGATTTAAATATTTCTTTATAACAGGCAGGATTAAAGAACTTATTATAAGGGGCGGCGTAAATATTTCAACTCTCGAGATTGATGAAGTGATTGCATCAAATGAATACGTTGAATCGGGAATTGCCGTCGGCTTTGAGAATGACTGGTACGGTGAAGAAGTCGGTGCGCTTGTACATTTGAAAAACGGGTACGCTAAAGATGACGAAGAAATAAAAAAGATGCTTCTGCAATTTTATAAAGTTAAACTTCCTTTTTTCAAATCACCGAAAGTAATAATAATTACTGATGACATCCCTGTGACTTCAACCGGGAAATATCAAAGAAATAAGGTTAAACATTTGTTCGAAGAATATAAAACGGCACAATTTAAGGAATATTAAATCTTTTTTATATTTCACGTTCCCAATCCTGAAACAATCCTGATATTCATCTGGATAAAGTTCAAGAGGGACTTGGGATCATTAGAAACTAAAGGAAAATTATTATCCCCTCCCGCCTCGGTGGGCTTATTGGGGATCTCATGTGTATTTGATTTCTACTATTTGATTAATAACATTCTTTTCGTTTCATTATAACCATCCGATATCAGTCTATAAAAATAAACTCCGCTGGGATATTGAGATGCGTTAAATATCACTTCATACGTTCCCGGATTTAATTTCTCATTCACCAATGTTTCAATTTCTTTCCCGAGGATGTTATAGACTCTTATAACCGTCATCCCCCCTGCCCCCCTTCCAAGGGGGAAACCAAGAGCAGGAATATCAAATTTTATTTTCGTTGATGGATTAAACGGATTCGGATAGTTCTGCTGTAATGAATATGTCGAAGGTATTTCCGTGCTTATGTTTTGTATGCTGATGATTTCTGAAAGTGGACGGCGATAGACAGACTTATTAGATGTCCCCGCAAAGATGAAATTATTTGCAATTAGTAATGAGTATACGCCATTAACAGAAGTCAATCCCTCATTCTTTAGCGACCAGCTTACTCCATTATCTGTTGAGATATAAAGACCATCATAATATTCAGTTCCAGCTAAAATATTATTTCCAAGCACGGTAAGGGAATGAATAGACTTATTATTCAAAGTCGTTTGCGTCCAGGTCGTGCCGTTATCTGTGGAGCGATAAACTCCTTTAGAAAGTAGTGTTCCGGCAAAAATATTATTCCCATTCAAAGCAATGCAACTAACATCTCTGTCATTCAAAGTGGTTTGTGTCCAGGTTGTACCGTTGTTTGTGGACATATAAAGGCCAAGATTTATTGCATTTCCTGCGGTATCTATACCTGTGAAAATATTATTCCCATTCACAGAAAGTGTATGAACCCCTACGTGATTCAAAGAGGTTTGAGTCCAGTTTATGCCATTGTTTGTTGAGATATAAATACCGTTGTCAGGTGTCCCGGCAAAAATATTATTCCCATTTACAGCCAGGGCAGAAACAGTTTTATTATTCATACCAGTTTGTGTCCAGCTTACACCATTATTCGTGGTGATAAAAAGACCACCGTAAGATGTATCCGCTCCGGCAAAAATAGTAGTTTCATTCGCTGCCAGGCTTCTAATAGATATATTGTTCAAGGCGGTTTGAACCCAGCTTGTCCCGTTATTTGTAGACATATAGACTCCTCTTGAATATGCTGAATTTGCTGAAGATGTTCCTGCAAAAATATTATTTCCGCATTTAGCAAGGGAAGATATATTTGAAATATTAAAACCGGTTTCAGTCCAGCTAACGCCGTTATTTGTTGATATATATGCGCCAATATTAGTCCCTGCAACAAGATTACTGCCACTCATAGTAAGACCTCCGATAGCTCTGTTGCTTATACCAGATTGCTGCCAGCTTGTTCCATTATCTGTCGATCGATACACCCCGCTTCCTGAGCCGGCATAAATATCATTCCCAATCATAGTAAAACACCAAACAGGTGTGTTAATTAAAGGTGTTTGAGTCCAGTTTATGCCGTTATTTGTTGACATATAAACTCCTATACTAGCAATAGGATAAGCTACGCCTGCAAATATATTATTTCCATTCACAATAAGTGAAACCACATCAACATTATTAATAAAAGAAGTGGGTGTCCAGTTTACGCCGTTATCTGTGGATTTATAAATACCGTACATAGTTTGTACACCCGTTCCTGCATAAACAATATTTCCACTCACAGCAAGGGAATATATATACATATTATTTAAAATAGTTTGAGACCAATTTGTGCCGTTATTTGTGGAGAGATAAACGCCCATATATGTCCCGGCTATAACATTATTTTCACTTATAGCAATACTATAAATAATTTTATCATTCAAAGAAGTTTGAGACCAGCTTGTACCGTTATCTGAGGAATAATAAACGCCATGATAATCTCCTGTCCCTGCAAAGACCTTATTTCCGCTCGCAGTTACGCAATTAACATAACAACAATTCATAGAACTTCGATACCAGCTTGCGTTTGTGCCATTATTTGTGGACATATAAACACCAAGACCAGATGCAGCATAAACATTATTTCCACTCGAAGCAATACCAGGAATATATCCTGTATAAATCCCAAATGACTCAACCCACTGTGCATTCGCATTCATTGCTACGAGCATTAATAAGAGTGTAAATAATTTTTTCATTTTTATTTATTCCAAATATTTAGATTAAAAATATTGTTTCTCATTACCAAGCTCCAGTTTAATATAAATTACTTTAATTACCAACCACTAATTAATAATCGTTATAGAAATCGGATTTCCTGCTACATTAAAAGTCTGAACGATAGCATTCAGCTTGGTATCGATAACAGATATTGATGATTCCCTTTGATTTAGCACATAAGCAAAATTTCCGTCATTAGTAAATGCAATAGATACCGGCATTGTAAACCCATCGATGGTGGCAGTTACCATATCCGTTTCGGTGTTTATTACATAAACCTTTCCTTCAGTCACGCTGGATACATAAACAAGCTTCCCATCCGGCGAAGATGCAATTCCTCTCGGATGTTTTATATCTATTATTTCTTTTACAACTTTATCTTTTTTTGTATTAAATTTTTCAACTTTGTTTAAATCAAAATTCACAAGGTATCCAAACTTCATATTATCTATAAATGCCATTTCCATCGGACGCCCTTCTACTTTTATCGTTTTTACGATTTCAAGTTTATCCGGGTCTATAATAAAGAGATAAGGCGTAAAAATCTGAGGCTGATATATTTTGTTTTCATTTTTAATATAATAGAGCGGACCTGTACCCGCTTGCAATTTTTTAATTATAGTGTTACTGTTTACATCAAGAACCCACAAACCATCTTTTGATTGATGCGAAATCAAAATTTTGTTTTTTATTGGAAGAAGGAATGTCGGGTTTTCGCCCGCATCTACGGTTGATATTGTTTCGTTTGTATTCCTGTTAAATACGGTGAGATTTCCTGAAGTAAAATTTGAAATGTAACCGTTATTTATTTCATTTGAATAACACACCCAGTTTGAATTCTTCCCGCAAGGTATTTTTCCGATAAGCTTATTCGTTTTAGTATCAAATACTGTCACAAAATTTTCCGACAGGTGACAAACATAAGCGAGCCCGGCTCCGGAGATATTATCATATTGAGTCGGGAGGAAATGAGTATTGTAATCAGACCTTACGCTCGAATATGTTACTTCTGCTTTGACAGCTTCTCCTGTAACAGGAGTTTTAAATTCGCTTTTTCTTATTAACTGATTATCTTTTAATTCATAATTAATATTGTTTTTAAAAGTTTCATTTGTACCGTTTAATATGACTGTATTTTCGTCAAAGGTTCCGTAAAAATTTAACATATGTGTAACGCCATAATCATCAATGCTCCATCCTTTCAGATTGCTGTTGCCGTCGATTGTAATATACTCTATCTCTTTTAGCATAAAGTTTTCTTTGCTTTTATCTTTCTGTTCTTCTGATAGACTTATTTCGAAAAAATTATGATTCAATGTCCATCCCATATTAATATATTCTTTATATTTTTCTCCGTTTGATTCAGAATATCCCTGCCACCTGCCGGACATCTTCTCAAAGACCGGAATTTCCACCTGCGAATATCCTTTAAAAGTAAAAACCACAATAAATAATATTAACAATACTAATGATTTCATTTTTATTTACTCCTCATTTATTTTTATTTTCAATTTTTTATAAAGCTAATCTTTGCAACCTTTTTTATTTTCCTTTGCGTCCGGAGTATACTCCGTCTTGTCGGGTCTTTTAAGGCTCATTGATATTTTTTTTGTTTTCTGTTATTTGATTAATATCATTCTTTTAGTCTCATTATATCCATCTGTCATCAGTTTATAAAAATAAACTCCGCTGGAATATCTTGAAGCATCGAATGTAACTTCGTACGTTCCGGGCGATAAATTTTCATTCACAAGCGTTTCAATTTCTTTTCCGAGAATGTCATAAACTTTCAAAACAACTCTGTCATTCCCGCGAATGCGGGAATCCACAGGAATACTAAACTTTATATTTGTCGTCGGATTAAACGGATTCGGATAATTTTGTTCTAATGAAAATGACGCAGGTATATTTTCGGAGATTTTTTTTATGCCTATGAATTCAGATAAACTGCGTCTCCAAACTGAATAGCCGGTATTTCCTGCGAAAACGTAATTGTCTTTAATTAGTAAAGACCAAATAGAGGTAATATAAGTGAATCCCTGATTTATCTGAGTCCAGTTCGTGCCATTATTTGTAGAAATATATATGCCCAAATTATTTGTACCGGCAAAAATATAATGGCTGATTGAAGCAAGGGCATTGACACGTAAATAATTTAATCCAATCTGATTCCAGTTCGTCCCGTTGTTAGTAGAAAGATAAACGCCGCTGCCATAAGTTCCCGCGAAAATATTATTTCCGCTAATAGTAAGAGCATAAATAGTTTTATCCGTCAAAGCAGTTTGAGTCCAGTTTGTTCCGTTATTCGTGGAGATAAAAACACCGTTAACAGACGTTCCTGCAAAAATATTATTTCCGCTTATAGCAATTGAATAAACATATTGATTATTCAAAGCAGATTGAATCCAGCTCGTTCCGTTATTCGTTGAGAAATATATACCATAGCCTGCTGCTCCCGCAAAAACAATATTCCCGCTGGCTCCGAGTGAATAAACATAATCGCTGTCCAAAGCCGTTTGAGCCCAGTTCGCGCCGTTATTAGAAGAAAAATATACACCACTACCGGTTGTTCCTGCAAAAGTATTACCTTCGATTGTTGCAAGTGATAATACGGATATAGGAGCCAGTGAAGTATGAGTCCAGTTCGAGGCATCATTTGGAGAAATATAAACTCCATCTTCGGCTCCAGCAAAAATATTAATCCCGCCGATTGCAAAAGAATAAATTGTATTTCCTGTTCCCATCCCATTCGGCATTTGCAACCATTGAGCAAAGCAATTTTCAATGTTAAATGAACAAGTTAAAATTAAAACAAAGGCTAAAAAGCAAATTAAATTTTTCATAATTAATAATTTCTTATTTTTAAAATTTTAGTAGTAAAGTGGAGCTTAGATTAAAACATTCTCTGTTTTTAAAATCTATGTCTTCAAACAAAAAATTATAAATGCGTTTGGAGTTAACCGGCGGGTTATTATAATTTAAATTAATAAATCCTTCAGATTTAAACGGATAGGGACAAACATCCTTCAAATACTCTAAATAATCCCCGATTAAGAGTGTCTTCATTAAAAAATGAATTTAAAGTTGAATTGCCTTGTAAGCGAAACTTAAAAAAACTGTTTTGAATAAACAATGAAGATATTATCGTTCCATGTCAAGGTAATATTAATTATAAATTATATTGAATATTTGAGATAAGACAGTCGCTATTTGAATCCATTATATGGCCAGGTTTTTTTGATTTTTGTTCCCATTCTTATCGGATATTTCTTTATTTAAAAATAATGCTGTCAGGATGAAAATCCTGACAGCAAAATAATTAAATTTATAAAAAAATAAGTTTAAGTAATTTATTATTTTATAAGCATTCCCGATACGCTTCGCTATCGGGACTTTAATTAAATAACGATCGTTATTTAATCAATAGCATTTTCTTAACATCATTAAATTCACCTGCCTGCATTTTATAGAAATATACACCGCTGGAGAGATTACTCGCATCAAATGCATATTCATAAATCCCCGGATTCATTCTTTCGTTTACAAGCATTTTAATTTCTCTTCCGAGAATATCAAAGATTTGAATTTTGACTAATTCACTCGATGGAATTTCGAATTTTATTTTTGTAACCGGGTTGAATGGATTCGGATAATTTTGATGCAGATTAAAATTACCCGGTACAGTGCTCGAAATATTTTGTGAACCAACAAGTACAGCATTATTAAATCTTATACCCCAGCCGAGAAGTGTGCCTGTGTTTGTAGCCGCACCATCTATTATAGTCAGAATCCAGTTACCGTTTAGAGCTGTACCGCCACATGTACCCATAGGATTCTGTGGTTTTACCCAGTTTGTCCATGGAGATAGATATGTAGTGCTTGTAATCGGATTTCCAATTGAATCGTCAAATACTGCCAGGATTCCGTTTGGATTTGTTCCACCCTGAGCGGTTGCAAGGACAACTTCAGTTGAATTCGGTGCTTTTAATTTAATAGTAAGGTCCGAAACTTTTTGGTGTGATATATTAAGAAAGACAGAAATATCATTGAGTGTGCCTGCAACGTTTCCGATTATAATAGTATCTGTCATAGTTGCATTATCCGGAATACTGACAAATGGAGCTTTTTTAGTGAAACCATTCGGATATCCTGTGCAGTTAAGAACTGTCGGCATCGCTACGAACTGAGCGTTTGGCGCAGGTCCGGTAGTAGCTTCGTTAACATAAGCCGAAAACCTTAGGTTATTGCCTCCACCTGTATTAAATGAACCATGAATTCCGGATGTTGCTGAATAGTTAATTAAATTTCCATCAAAATTCCAGGCCCCAACTAAATTCGCATTTGGTAAAATTGAGCGACAGGAAGCAAACATATTATTTTGAATATCTGTAATAGTTCTCGCTCCAGCCCAATACCTTACTTCATCAATATATCCGTTAAATCTTTGAGTGCCATAATATCTTCCAATCCATGCCGGACCGGTTGCTGTCGGCATTGCTAAATTATTCGTCACATTATAATCAAGTTGTCCATTAACATAAGTATTTACAGTAAAATTCGGACCTCCTGACCAGGTAGCAGCTACATGATACCATTTATTGGCAACAAATGTTGCAGGACTTGTTGCCGGGAAATAATTATGAGCACCTATATTAATGCCAAATTTATTTCCGGCTGTAATGTATGCAGCAAGTGTTGTTGTCGCAAATGCATTTCCTTTTTGAAAAATAGGTTGTAATACTCCGACAGCATTTAAATATATCCATGCTTCAAAAGTTCCTGCCACCGTTTGATCAAACGCTGCATTTTCAGGTATTGTAACATAATCATTTGCCCCGGCCAAAGATGAACAATTTAGTGCAAAGTTATAAGGTATCGGAAATCCTGCGGTATATGGATACCAGTATAAGCCCGCACTTCTTCTGTTAAATCCATTATGCGCACCTATGTCATCACGAGTATGATTATTCATTGTCCAGCTTGCCAGAAGTCCCGTATAATTAGCTGCAGATGTTATTGCATTGCCTGTATTTGTTGATGTATTATCACCAAGACCTACGAACCTGCTTTGAGCGATTTGAGCCTGCGTTCTTACGACATTCCAGATTTTTACTTCATCAATATATCCGAGAAAACCTTTGTTTGAGAATGCAGCTCTTATTGAACCAATCGTCAAAGAATCGGTCGCATCACTGAACGTTCCTGTATTAGTAACAGGTGCGCCGCTTAGTGCTCCGTTAACATAAAATGTTAATGTATAATTGCCGGGTGCACCAGACCATGTTACAGCAACATGATACCAGGAACCTGTAGAAATAGTCGTTCCCCCGGTATTTATCGATGGTGTACCGCCAACTCTCATATATAACACTGAACTACTCACCGTCCACCCGAATAAAAAACAAGTTGGGTCAGTATCACCTTTGCCTACTATGCAAGGTGACGAACTCGTCGTTGCGGTCGGCAATATCCAAGCTTCAATAGTACCGGCAGATGTTAAACTGAAAGTTCCTGAAGCGTCAGGAACAGCCATATAGCTTGAATCATTACATCCGCCAAGAAATACGTTTGAACCTGTAGTACCGAATTCATCAGTACCGGAACCTCCGGTTCTGATTGCTGCCGGCAGATTATTTACCGGTGCAGAGATTTTATTACCCGGATTTGGAATGTTATTAGTTCCATCAAGGATTTGTGAAAATAAAGAAAATGGTATAAGTAATAAAATAATTACTAATGAACTTTTTAAAGCTTTCATAGTACCTCCGATATTTAGTTTTAAAAAATAAAATTTTAAAATGAGAAATACCTTATTTACGAGAAAACAAAAAAGTCTAAATATGAAAAGAAATATTTATTAAATAAGGAGTTTGAGATATTTTTGTAAATTAGTAGTATTAGAAATTAAATTTACACTGACGGTTATTAGTATCATGCAAAAATCGATTTTTCTATAGTGTTAAGAATTGTAAAATCGAAAAAATATTTTTCAAATTTTATTTATTTAATCGATACTACTAAGACCCCTTAATTTTTATAAGATTATATATTTTTTCTAATATAAGCAAGTAATTTATTAGTATATTTAAAATCCGGAATAAATAATTATTTGGAATTGGGAAATTTTGTTATATAATAAAATAGGTCAAAGCACCTAAATAAAACAAATCAGGTAACATTGACCTACATTTCAATTAATAATTCGTATCTGTATTTATTTAATCATCATTCCCGATACGCTTCGCTATCATGACTATGATTAAATAACTACCGTTATTTAATCAAAAGCATTTTCTTAACATCATTAAATTCACCAGCTTGCATTTTATAAAAATAAACTCCGCTGGAAAGTCTGCTTGCATCAAATTCATATTCGTAAATTCCGGGATTCATTCTTGAATTTACCAGTGTTTTTATTTCTCTTCCGAGTATATCAAATATTACAAGTTTGACTAATTCACCCGATGGAATTTCGAATTTTATTTTTGTAACAGGGTTGAATGGATTCGGATAGTTTTGATGCAAATAAAATCTCCCGGGAACATTGGAACTTTGATTCCCGAAGCCGGTAATTGTTTGATTATTAAATTGTATGCCCCATCCAATCAAAGCTCCGTCATTGGATGCCGGCAGAATATCGGTTAATACAATCTTCCACCAACCTAAAGCGTCTTGAGAGTTAAATACGGATAATGCATTAGTTGGTTTTACTCTCGGACTGAAAGGTGCTATAATTGTATTGCCAATTGAGCTGTCTGCCTGGTCATCAAATATTGTTACCATGTGCATACCGAGATTTGTACTACCTCCCGGATACAAGATTCTTGTTGTTGTACCCGCAGGATTAACAAGGCTAACGCTTATGTCACTGGCATTTGAATGCTTTATTCCAACAAAAACATTAACATCGTTTATTATTAAACTTCCCGCATATATAGAGTCGGTTATTGTTGTTGGTGATGCTCCAAAGGAAAGATTAGAATATTTTAAACTATATCCCTTGGGAAAATTTCCTGCATCGTATCTGTTTATCGGTGCAGGAGTTTCAGTTGCATTATTATACACCTGTGTGAATCTTAATCCTGTAGTGCCTAAAAATGTACCTCTCGGTCCGCTGTTTGCATATTCTGCAAGCGTTCCTTCAAAATTGTAAGCTAAAGTATAATTTCCCGAACCGGGCGCATTATTTGTATCAACTGAAGTATACATACCTTTTGCAATTTCATCAGGACTCTTTGCATAATTGGAAATTCTGAACTCGTCTACCATACCGGAAAGAAGAGCAAGACTCGGACCTCCCCCGATAGTTAGAGGGTCATTACTTGAAACTAATGTAACACTTTGCGTCCCGGATTGAGTCGGAATACCATTCATATAATATACATAAGCGCTTGTCACTGAATTGTACGTAAATGCAAGATGTACCCATTGATTGGTTGGAATAATACCACCATAATTTCCTGAGCCAAAAACATTGCCATTGACAATAACTCTGAAAGTATTTGCGGTGCTTTTTATAAGTCTGTACGGGTATCCTGCTGACCCTTTTCCTATAATGCACTGAACACTTGTATTATCTGTATTCAGCCAGCATTCGAGTGTGATAGCTGATGTTGGATTTAACGCTGTAGTATTAGGAATTGTTACATATGTTCCTGTCGCAGCTGTAAAAAGCAATGCAGTATTGTAAGCTAAATGACTGTTAACTTTATTTGTTAAATCTGCAAAAGTAGCAGCACCCCTCAACCATGCAGTATAACCGTTTATTTCTTCAGCACCGGAACCTGCTGTTACGCTATTTCCTCTCCATGCACAAACTAAACCCGTATATATTCCCGTGCTTTCTCCAAGCGGAATTCTCATTCTTGTTTGTATATCCGAAGCCTGCAATTCTATATTCCAAATTCTTATTTCATCCATCATTCCTGCAAACGGACTGTTAAAGCCCGCGGCAAATCGCAATGAATCAGTATCTGCGGCAGGTGCTGCACTTGCTGTAGTAACTGTACCATCAGCGACTCCGTTAACATAAACCGTAAATACGTTTGTTGAAGAATTATATGTTGCCGCCACGTGACTCCAGGCATTATTTGGAATAACTGTATTACCTGTAAGACGCGAAGATGAATTTGTTCGAATGCATACTTTACCCGTACTTAAATAAAGCGTGTATCCCGATGCTGCACTGCCTAATCTTTTTTGAATGAGTATCTGATATGATGGTGTTGCGACATTAACAGGATATACCCAGCATTCTACCGTAAAGCTGCCGGTAATGCTTAAATTTGCACCGGGGTCTGTAACGGCATAGGTCCCTGTCGCACCTGTGAAATTAAATGCCCTGTTGTAATAATACTGCGCATTAATAAGGGCTGGAATGCAAAGAACAAAGATAAAAGAAATCAATAATAATTTTTTCATTTTTATCCTCTTGGTTTAAGTTTGTTAAATGAATTAAAAAACGAAAATGAAGTTAATTATAAAAGATGTTGCCTGAATATTTAAAATGAATATAAAAGCAAAAAGTTTTTTTATAAAAATAAAAAAATATATATTATTTCCAGATGAGAGGTGAAATTGTTTAGCATAGGAGTATCAACAAAAAATGCAACTTTAAGAAATGTTATGCAATTAATATAAATTACATAATTTTTTTTGCCTGCAAGACAAGGTATGAATTAAATGCAGGTCTCATTTTGTGCATTCAATAATTTTTTTTTTGATGCCCCATTCTCCCTACAGCAAACTTCTTAAGATTATGATTTTTTTTAATAATAAACAAGTAATTTTTTAATATATTATAATTCCAGAATCAATTTTCTCATATCTGATATTTGTTTCTCTGATCCAAGTAAAATAAGTTTAGAATCGCTGTTAATCACTGTATCGGCAGGCGGATTAATAACATATTTTCCATCGGACATTCTTAATCCTATAATATTCGCTCCTGTTCTATTTCTTACATCGAGGTCTTTTATCGATTTATTTTTATAGCCTTCGGAAATATTACTTAATGATAATTCTTCGAAAGTAATGCTTATATCGGAACCTTGTCCGGTGAGGTGTGCAAAAAATTCGGTTATGTCGGGTTTAGTTACAAGAGCCGCCATATGAGCACCGCCTATCTTTTCAGGCATAATAACGTTGTTAGCACCTGCACGTTTTAATTTACTTTCCGATGTTTCAACCGAAGCTCTGCTTATAATTGTAATATTCGGGTTTAATTCTCTCGAGGTCAGTGCAACATAAACATTGTCAGGGTCTTCAGGAAGTGTGGTGATAATAGCTTTTGCCTTTTTTAAACCCGCATCCAGCAGCATATCTTCTTCCGTAGCATCACCTTCCAGAAATAATATTTTTTCATTTTCTTTAATTTCTTCTATTACTTCCTCTTTGTTTTCTATGACAAGGAATGGTATTTTATCATCAATTAATTCAAGACAAACTTGTTTTCCGTTCCTGCCGTAACCGCAAACGATTACATGGTTTTCTAATTTTTCGATTTTTTTGTTCACGTTATAATGTTTAAAAAAATTTTTAAATTCACCTTCGATTATAAAACCTGCGATTGTTGTTACTCCATAGAAAAAAATTCCTATATTTGAAAAAATAATGATGATTGTAAAAATCCTTCCCGTGTCTGATAATGGTCTCACTTCTTTAAACCCGACTGTTGAAATCGTATTCATTGTCATATAAAGAGCCTCGATAAAATTGAAATTTTCAATAATCATATAACCCACTGTTCCGAAGGCTATGGAAAAAATCAAAAGGAAAATGATAATTAAAGGGTTCTTAAAATAACGGAAACCATACTCGAAAAATTTTGGATTTCGCATTTATTTTGTTTAGGAATTTTTTATGAAATAATATGTTGAGTTAAAAATACAATATTGTTAAATTAACATATTGTAATGTATTTTTCAACGTTACATTTTTTCATTATTGGAACAATTGATTCCGTATCTTCGTATCTTAATTTGATATTTTTATAACTAAATTTTGAGGGAACAAATGCAGGAATTTGATTTAACTGTAATAGGAAGCGGACCGGGAGGTTATACAGCAGCAATAAGAGCCGCACAACTGGGATTTAAAACAGCCATCATAGAAAGAGACAGACTCGGCGGAATATGCCTGAATTGGGGATGCATCCCGACTAAATCACTTTTAAAAGATGCACAACTGATGAATTCGCTTAAACATCTGAAAGAGCACGGTCTGAGCGCCGATAACATTAATTTTGATTTGGGAAAGATTGTCGAGCGTTCAAGAAAAGTTGCGCTCGCATCCGAAAAGGGAGTTCAGTTCCTTATGAAGAAAAATAAAATTCCGGTTTTCACCGGAACAGCTTCTTTTAATAATGATAAGACAATCAGCATAAAATCTCCGGATGGCAAAGAAATTGAAACAATAAAATCACTGCATACAATTCTGGCTACAGGAGCGCGTTCAAGGACGCTCGGAAATATCGCTTTTGATGAAAACAAAATTCTATCATCCACCGGAGCAATGCTTCAGAAAGAACTTCCCGCAAAAATGACCATTGTCGGGAGTGGTGCAATCGGAATGGAATTCGCATATTTCTATAATGCATTCGGAACTGAAGTAACTATTATCGAGATGCTTCCGAATGTATTACCCGTAGAAGATAAAGAAATATCTGATGTTGTTGCAAGAGAATTTAGAAAACTCGGAATCAAAATTTTCACTGAAACAAAAACTGAAGACGTACAAATAAAAGGTAATAAAGTATTTACAACGGTTTCAGGAAAGGCAAACGAAACATTTGAATCCGATGTGGTTTTATTAGCTGTCGGTGTGACCGGAAATATCGAAAATATGGGTCTCGAAAATATCGGGGTTGAATTATTTAAAAACGGTATAAAAGTTGATACAGATTATAAGACTAATGTAGAAGGCATTTATGCAATCGGGGATGTTGCTCTAATCGACCCGAAAGGTAAACCCTGGCTCGCACATGTAGCTTCAACGGAAGGAATTAATTGTGTGGAAAAAATCAAAGGTCTGACACCCGGTAATATTGATTATCAAAATATTCCCGGATGCACTTATTGTCAGCCTCAGGTAGCTTCTGTAGGATACACAGAAGAAAAGGCAAAAGCACTCGGATTTGACATAAAAATCGGTAAATTTCCATTTTCTGCAAATGGAAAATCTAGAGCAATGGGAGAAACCACGGGACTCGTAAAACTGATTTTTGAAGCAAAATACGGTGAATTAATAGGTGCTCATATTGTCGGTTCCGAAGCAACTGAAATGATAAGCGAACTCGTCACGGTTAAATCTCTCGAAGGTACAGGAGAATCGATTATTAAAACTGTGCACGCTCATCCGACCTTATCGGAATCAATACTGGAAGCGGCGGGAGTAGCTTTTGGGGAAGCAATAAATATATAACTTTTATATTATTATTTTGTTATCAATATATATGACAAATATTCTTTTGTGATATTTTTATCAATTGATTTATCACGAATATATTAATATCTTTAAAAGTGTTTGGTTTCGCAGTAATTACAATTAATTGCATTGTAATTACTATGAGCCAACGGAAAATTCTGAAAAATTAAATTCAAAGGAGAATTAAAATGGAAGAAAACAAGATGGCAAGAGGAATAGTCTTGGGATTTTTGGCTGGCAGTGTTGTCGGTGGAATTATTGCCCTGCTTTATGCACCTAAATCAGGAAAAGAATTAAGAAATGACATTAAATTGAAAAAAGATGAATTTCTTGATGACACTTCCGAATATATGCAGATAGCAAAAGAAAAAGCTACCGAACTTATTAACGAAGGAAAGAAAAAATCCGAACAGTTAATTCAGGATGCAAGAAAAAAAGCCAGCACATTAATTGATGATGCCAATACTTTATTGAGCGGAGCTAAAGAAAAGGCTAACGAAAAAATCTCGAGCACAAAGGAGAAAATCGGCGTAGAAACCGATAGAATAAAAGATGCTTTTAAAGCCGGTATTGATGCTTATAACGAAGAGAAAAATAAAGTATCTTCGTAGTTGTTTTTTTAAAATTAAAATTAACTAATCGTGGGCGATACATATCAGATATTAACAAGTATTTCTATAATTATTCAGATAATTCTGTTCATCGCTTTTATTATTTTAATTTTTTTACTTTCGGGTTACGTTAAAAAGCTTATAACAAAAACCGATGTCCTTCACGATGATATATCTAATTTTAAAATTAAGTTGGATCCTTTAATAGATGATACCATTGAACTTGTAAAAAAGTTGAATAATATATCGGAAAAAGTAGAAGATAATATCGATGTCCTGAGAAAAGCTACAGATAAAATAAAAACAATGGCTGATGATATTGTTGAATTTAAGGACAGAATACAGAGACAAATTGAACCGCCCATAAATGATACAATTGTATTTTATACTGCCTTAATAAAAGGTATAAGAGCTTTCAGCGAAAGGCTGAAACATTATTACCCTTCAAAAAGAACAACTAAAGAAAATATTCTTTTCGACGAAGATAAAAAATTTGATTATGATGCCGAGATTAGAGGAGAATATGACGATATAAATAAAGAGTTAAATGAAGTAAGAAAAAAACTTGAAGAGATGAAGAAAGTGTAATATTGTAAAATTTTGTAAAATTTTTCTCGTTCCCGGGCTTCTGCCCGGGAACGTTTTTTTTGTCACATCGCAATTAATATCTTTCCGAATTGTTCAGAGTTTGACATCCTCTGAAAAGCCTTATATGCTTCATTCATATCATATACTTTATCTATAACAGGTTTAATTTTTTTTTCTTCAATGAAATTTATCATTTCACGGAAATCTTTCATAGTACCCATAGTCGTTCCGATTACATTCAATTGTTTCCAGAAGATACGCCTTAATTCAAGTTGTTTTACAGCGCCGGTCGTAGCACCATAATTTATAATTGTACCGCCGGGATTTAAAATATTAAGACATTTATTAAAAGTTTCTCCGCCTGTTCCATCAATTATATTATTAATACTGTTTTCTGACATTTTAATAATTTCAGAATCCCAATTTTCATTTTTATAGTTGACTCCGCCTTTTGCTCCGTACTTAACTGCCTTTTCAATTTTTAAATCACTGCCTGAGGTAACATAAACATTTGCTCCAATATTAATTCCAAAAGTTAAAGCAAAAGTGGAAACTCCGCCGCCAATACCGGTTATAAATAAATTGTCATTCTCCATAATATCATTTCTTACAAATGAAGCCCTGTATGCCGTTAAACCCGCAAGTGGAATTGCAGCAGCATCTTGCATTGTTAGATTTTCAGGCTTTTTAAAAATATTTGATTTGTGAACCGAAATATATTCTCTTAAAGTTCCGTCATCGGGTAGTCCAAGTATTCTGAAATTTTTGCTCTGATATAATTCGCTTTCTCCCCACTGGGTTACAGGATAAACAATCACTTCATCGCCTTCTTTAAATTCTTTTACGTTAATTCCTGTTTTATAAACTATTCCTGAGCAATCTGAACCGGGAACAATAGGGAATTTAATTCCGGAATATAATCCTTTTGTAATCCATAAATCCCGATGATTTAATGCAGCGTATTTTATTTTAATTAAAGCTTCGTCATCAGAAAATTGAGGCTCGAGTCTTTCTTCAATCAGTAAATTTTTTTCGAGTTCAGTGGGTTCGCCGGTTTGTTTTAAAACAATTGCTTTCATATTTAGATTATCTAAGTTTATAAAAACGGTAAACTCCTACGGAGTTTTTATTTGCAAATATTATATTAGTTTATAATTTTATATCTATTGAAACGGGACAATGATCACTTCCCATAATATTGCTATGAATTTTTGATGCAATAATATTATCTGCAAAATCTTCGGAAACCATAAAATAGTCTAATCTCCAGCCTACGTTTCTTTCTCTCGCTCTCGTAACATTATCCCAATATGTATACAATCCTCCTCCTTTATTGAATTTTCTAAAAACATCTACGTATCCTAAATTAATAATATTATCTATCCACGCCCGTTCTTCTGGAAGGAAACCCGTATTCTCTACATTTTCCTTCGGTCTTGCGAGGTCGATTTCTGTATGAGCGGTATTAAAATCACCTGTTACAATAATCCCTTTTCTGTCCGAATAATTTTTTTGTAAATAGAAAAAAAGTACGTCATAAAAATCAAGTTTATATTTAACTCTTTCAGGACCGCGACCGCCATTCGGAAAATAAACATTTGCAAGAACAAATTTATCATATTCCGCTAAGATTATTCTTCCTTCATTATCGAATAAAGGATTACCGAAACCGTTAATTACATTTATAGGATTTAGTTTAGAATAAACACCGACTCCCGAATAACCCTTTCTTTCTGCGGAAAAGAAATAAGACTTATAAGAATTAATATTTATTAATTCGTCCGGAAGTTGATCTTTCTGAGCTTTTGTTTCCTGCAGACAGATTATATCACCTCCCGATTTTTTTACCCAATCAAGAAATCCTTTTTTATGGATTGCCCTGATTCCATTTACGTTCCAGGTAAAAATTTTGATTGTACTTTTTTTAGTTGCCATAATTTTTAAAATAAAATATTTCTTTGATAAATATTATTCCATTTCTTTTCCAACGCTGTAAGCTTAAATTTGTAGTACATATCATAATGTTCAGTACCCGTTAGGAATTACATTTAATATGTTTTAGAAACAAAATATCTTCGAAATAAATTTTTATAGTTTTAAATGGGTGTTCATAATTTAGATAGTTTTTTTAATCCGAAACGTATAGCATTAATAGGAGCTTCCATAAATCCGAACAGCGTTAGCGGAAAAGTACTGGCAAATCTTGTTGGAGGCGGATTTCGCGGAGTTGTGTATCCTGTTAATGCACAATATGAAGCTGTACTCGGAATTCAATGTTATCCTGACTTGAAAAATCTGCCTAATAATCCCGACCTTGCAGTTATTTGCACATCTTCTGATAAAGTGCCGGATTTCGTTAATGAATGCGGGAAAAATGGTATTCTAAATATTATTATAATGTCTGCCGGATTTAAAGAAATTGGCGAGGAAGGCAAAAAACTTGAGGAAAAGATTAAAGATTATGCTAAAAAATTCGAAGGTATGAGAATAATGGGACCGAACTGTCTCGGTTTGATTGTACCAAGTTTAAATCTAAATATAAGTTTCGCATCCGGAATGCCGAGAAATGGTAACATTGCATTCATATCACAATCGGGTGCTTTGTGTACTTCGGTTCTCGATTGGGCGCTCGAAAAAAAGATTGGCTTTTCATATTTCGTTTCTATAGGCAATGCTATTGATGTGGATTTTTCCGACTTCATAGATTTTTTTGGTGAAGATGAAAAGACTAAATCGATTATTTTATATATCGAATCCGTAAATCAGGTTCGAAAATTTATGACGGCGGCGCGTTCATTTGCCCGCTCAAAACCAATTATTGCTTATAAAGCAGGACGATTTCCTGAATCGGCTAAAGTTGCAGCATCGCATACGGGTGCGCTCGCTTCCGAAGATGCGATTTATGATGCAGCGTTTAAAAGAATGGGTATCGCAAGAGTATTCGATATCGGGGATATTTTTGATTGTACTGAAATGATTGGAAGAGGAAAAATTCCAAAAGGTCCTAAACTTGGAATTGTTACGAATGCCGGAGGACCGGGAGTTATGGCAACAGATAGTCTGATTGAACATGAAGGCGAACTTGCTGAACTTTCTTCAGATACTATTGATGAACTTAGTAATAACCTTCCTGCATATTGGTCAAAATCAAATCCCGTCGACGTTCTTGGAGACGCAAATTCAAAGCGAATTGCAAAAGCGGTTCAGATTGTTTTAGATGATAAAAATGTTGATGCGGTTCTTGTTATACTAACTCCGCAGGCGATGACAAATCCAACTGCAACTGCAAAAGAAATTTCAAGAATATCTTCTGAAGCCAGAAAACCAATTCTTGCCGCATGGCTTGGGGGAGAAAAAATGAGGGAAGGAACTCAAATACTAAGTGATGCAGGAGTTCCTGTTTATCAGACTCCCGAACAGGCAGTGCGTTCGTTTATGACACTCGTAGCCTATTCAAGAAATCTTCAAAGTCTATATGAAACCCCAAGGGATATTCCTGTTGAGTTCAGTCTCGATAGAAATGTTCTTCGTCAGGAATTTAATTCTCTAATTCCCGAAAATGAGTCTGTGTTATCGGAAGAAATTTCAAAAATAATTTTAGATGCATACGGAATTTCAGTTACACAACCCATTTTAGCTGCAGATGAAAAAATAGCGGTTAAAATTTCAAATAAAATCGGTTATCCTGTTGTCATGAAAATATATTCACCTGACATCACACATAAAACTGATGTAGACGGTGTTGCCTTAAATCTTCAGGATGATAATATGGTTATTTCTGCGTTCAAAAGAATGGTTACAAATGTAAAATCAAAAAACCCAAAAGCAAAAATCGAAGGTGTGACTATTCAGTCGATGATAACAGAAAAAGATTCGGTTGAGATGATTCTCGGAATTAAAAAAGACCCTACATTCGGAACATTTA